>Ga0075423_10003826_pt1 | contig 13889 bp, 12 predicted proteins | sample SoiMethybrSBSTD2_FD_80114 | JGI IMG/M metagenome (GOLD analysis project Ga0075423, IMG submission 80114) | Bulk soil microbial communities from a Populus tree surrounding site in Tennessee, USA - Soil MetaG P. TD hybrid SBSTD2 | ecosystem: Environmental > Terrestrial > Soil > Tree plantation...
ATTGCGGCGAAGCCGCCCCAGGGTATTGCGGCGAAGCCGCCCCAGGATATTGCGGCGAAGCCGCCCCAGGGTATTGCGGCGAAGCCGCCCCAGGATATTGCGGCGAAGCCGTCCCAGGGCGTGGTGGCAATGCTGCTCCACCAACTGCTCTGGAGGCTGGCGCTGGGCCCTTCGCCGACCCAGATGCGGGCGACCAGCGAGGCTACGGCTGCCACCAACACGACGCGCAGATATTGCATGAAGGCGACCAAACGCGCGTCCGCGCCGAAGGCTCCGGCCATGATCATCATCACGGACGCGCCCCCCGGGGCACTGCCCCACACCGCGGTCGATCCCGGCAGCACGCGCCAGCGACTGATCAGCCAGCCGATGAGGCCGCTGGTGAGGATGATCACCATGACGGTGCCAAGCAGCAGGGGCCAATCTTTCAGGAAGGCATGCACGATGTCACCGGTGATCGAGCGCGCAATCAAGCAGCCGACGATGGTCTGGGAGGCATAGACGGCCCGGCGCGGCACGCCGATGCGGGCGCCATTGCTGCTCAGAACGATGCCCGCGAGCATCGGCCCTAGCAGCAAGGCGGCCGGCAGGTGCGCCATGGTGAAGATTGCGGCCAGCAGCAACGAGCCCGCCACGAGCAGGCTCCATTGCCGGGGCGCAGAGATCGTCTGCAACAGCGTGGGTTCGGATTTCCCAGCGGGCGACATGTTTGGGTGAGCCGGTCTTCCCGCTGCGGGCGTGCTACGGCGAGCGGCTATTCCGCCGCGCGCACCGCGAGCTTCGCCATACCCTCCTCTGCCGTCGGCCGGTCGATCGAGAACACGTTCTCGGGAGTAAGGACGCCGTAATTCATGTAGCCCAGGCGCGCGATGGGGCGCATGGCGCCAGTGTCGACGAGGCCGTCTTTGATAAAGGCGTCGTCGATGTAGATCCCAATGACTTGGCCGAAGATCACCGAATAGGTGGAGGCCTTGCCTGGCTCGCTGGCCGGTAGTTCGATCGTCTTCCAATGTCGGCACTCGAAGGCGGCAGGGCTCTCCTTCACGCGCGGCGGCTGCACCAATCGGCTGGCGGCCGCGGTCAGGTCGCCGATCGGAAATTCGTCGACACCATGCGCAACCGGCGCCGAGGTCATATTCATGTTAAAGCGCAGCTCGTAGGTGGCGAGCGAGCACACGAACTCACCCGTCTCCTCGATGTTGCGCAGGGAATCCTTGCGTCCTGCCGAACTGAACATGACGTAGGTTGGACGCTCGCCCACCGCGTTGAAGAAGCTGTAGGGCGCAAGATTGCAGATGCCGGCCTTGCTGATGGTCGAGATCCAGCCGATGGGTCTCGGGACGCACAGGGCCTTGAAGGGGTCGTGCTTTAATCCGTGCCTGTTGTCGCGCGTCTCGTAGAACACTGGGCGGGATCTCCTAGCGGTTTGGCTTAGCCGTTCCAACGGCTGACGATCTCGGCGAGCTTTGGTCGCTCACGCTCGGCTTGCGGCTCCTTGGCGGTGCCGATGTAGATAAAGCCGGCGATACGCTCATTTGCCTGCAGTCCCAGGGCGCGCTGCACCGTCCGGCTGTAGGAATACCATTCCGTGATCCAGGAGGTGCCAAAGCCCAGCGCGTTGGCGGCGAGGCAAAGGTTGAAGCAGGCGGCGCCGCAGGACAACACCTGCTCCCATTCGGGTGCCGCCGGGTTAGGCGTCACCCGAGAGATGACGGCGATGACCGTCGGCGCTCGCACCAGCCGCGTTCGCTCCGTCTCCAAGCGTGCCGCCGACGGTGCCGCCTTTTCCTCCGCTTGCAGGGCCTTGAGCAGGACGCGCCCGAAGTTGGCGCGCGCCTCGCCCTCGAAGAGGATGAAACGCCAGGGAACGAGCTTCTTATGGTCGGGCACGCGCGCGGCGGCGGTCAGGATGGCCTCGAGCTCGACCGGGTTGGGGCCCGGCTCGGCCAGCATGACCGGCTTGACGGACCGCCGTTTTAAGAGCAACTCGAGGGCGGTTTGACTCATCGGGACGCGCTTCTCAGCCAATGATTGAATGCGTCCTCGCTAAACCAACTTCTCGCCCAGTACAATGGGGATAGGGCACCGGAGCGGCCGTTGGTAACCTTCGAGCTCATGGTCATGCGCATGCGCCGATACCGAGCCTATTTTAGCCGTTTGCGCCGCATGGCCGCCGTTTTGGCGCTCCTGCTGCCGCCTTTGGCCGAAGGCGCAGGCGCCCAGCCTGCCGACACGGCGTCCCTCATCATTGTTTTCGACGGCTCGGGGTCCATGTGGGGGACCATCGAGGGCACGCGGCAAAGCAAGTTGGTGGTGGCCCGCGAAGGCCTGCGCCGGGCCTTGAGCAAGGTTGCGCCGCAGACCCGGATTGGGCTCACAAGCTTCGGCCACCGTCGCGGCGACTGCGGCGATGTCGAGGTGATGCGTCGGGCCGAGCCGATGGACATGGAGCGCATGCTGGGCCCGCTCGAACGGCTCAACCCCAAGGGACGCGGACCGTTGACGCTGGCCTTGCGCGAAGCTGCCAAGGCTCTGCCCAGCGACGGGGGGCGGCGCAGTCTCATTCTCATCCATGATGATGCCGACAACTGCCAGCCCGATCTGTGCGTGCTGGCGACCGAGCTCAGGGGTGCCGGCGTCAGGGCGCATGTGATCAGCCTTGCTCCCAAGCCGGAAGACGTCGCCAAAATGACCTGTTTGCCCGAGGCCACGGGCGGACGCCTGTTTTTGGCACAGACGGCGGAACAGGCCGAAGCGGCCATCGACGATGCGGTGCGTTTGGCAAGCATCAGCCTGCCAACCGTGAGCGAAAGCCCCAAGCCGTCACCGGCGGGCCCCGACGGGGGCCCCGCGGCCACGCCGCCGGCTGCCAGCGACGGCCGACCAGGCCTCCTGCTGCGGACGCTGCTGGCCGAGGGCAACGAACCCGTCACCTGGTCGATGCACTGGCGCGTCACTCGTTCCGGGCAAAGCGGGCCACCCGCCTTCGAGGGCCGCGCCGCCAATCCCAGCCTGGCGTTGCCGCCGGGCCAATACCGGGTCGAGGCCCGCGATGGTGCCATTGCCGTGGCGCAAACGGTCGACGTCGGCGAGCGCGGCCCCAGCGTTGCCGACCTCGTGCTCAATGCCGGCACGTTGCGCGTCAGGGCCCAATGGCAAAAGACGGGCGCGTTGCTCGGGGACGGTGTGATCAGCATCGCCGATGCCGGCCAGACCACGCCGGGCGGCAAGGGTGACGCGCGCACGGGAGCGCTGTTGGCCTCGGTGCGGGCCAGCGAGACGACCTTCTTGCTTCCGGCCGGGCGCTACGTCGTTTTCGTCGAGGAAGGGTTGGTGCGCACGCAGCGCTCCATCGTCGTGCCGGCCGGCAGCCGCGGCCGGGTCGACATGGCGCTCAATGGTGCCCGCGTACGTCTCGCCGCCGCCATTCGCGACGGCTTAGGCGAACTCGATCAACCGCTCTTCAGCATCGCCGAGGACGACCCGGACGCTCCCGGGGGCCGGCGCGAGATTGCCCAATCGGCGGCGCGCGAAGCCGAATTCGTCGTGCCGCCGGGCACCTACCACGTCAGCGTACGCCAGGGCGGGCTCGAGGGCCGGGAGGTGCTGGCGGTCGGTCCGGGCGACGTGGTGCGGCGCGCGCTGGTGCTGGCGGCCGGCAAAGTCGTGCTCGAAAGCCGTTTGGCGGGCGGCACGCAACGCATCGGCGACGGCGTCAGCTATCGCATCGAGCAACTCGACAGCGCGGAGCCTCTCGTGCTCAGCACCAGCCGCGCTAATCCCGAACTTCTCTTGGCGAGCGGGCGCTATCGCATCGAGGCGCGCTATCAGGCCAGCAACGCGCGTAGTGTGCGCGAGTTCGAGCTCAAGGCTGGGCAGACGCTGCAACTCAGCCTGGAATTTGCCGCGGCCAACGTGCGGCTACGCCTGGCCGGGGGCGCCGGGGCGCCGAGCGAGCCCTTCTGGACGGTCCGCGACGAGGCGCAACGCACCGTGTGGGCCAGCGGGCAAGCCGAGACCGTGGCGACCTTGCAGGCGGGGCGCTATTCGATCGAGCTCGAGACACAAGAAAAGCACTATCGGCGGGTAGTCGAGCTGAAAGCCGGGGAAACCCGGCTGATCGAACTGGGCAATGACTGAACGCGGAGCGTGGATGCGTCGCAGCTTGGTCATGCAAGGCGGACCATGCCGAGACGGGTCTATCACATGCCTTCTGAGCCGACGGGGTTGAGCGCATTGCTGAGGCTCGGGGGCCTTGCCGCGCTCTGTTGGCTTGGCGTGGGCGGGTCTGCCGCCGCGCAGGCGCCGGGCTGGCAGGTTCAGCCGGCCCCGCCCGCCGGCCGTGACGGTCCGGGTCCGGCGAACCCACCCGTGCTGCAGGTGCCCCCCAACACGACCATCGTGCCACGCTCGGGCGGCGGCACACGCCTGCCGGGCGGGGCCGCCGGTCCGGGGCAGATTTCGCTGACCGCGCTGTTGACCGACGACGGGCAGAACATCGAGCAGGGTCTGCTGTGGCGCGTCTACCGCGTCGGCCAAGGTCCTGAGAAGCCAACGCTTGTCGGGCAACATCGCGAGGCAAATCCCACGCTGCGGCTGGAGCCCGGCAGCTACGTGATCAACGTTGCCTTTGGACGCGCGCACCTGACGCGAAAAATCGTGATTACCCCGGAGCAGGCCGGCCAGGAACGGCAGGAGCGTTTCGTGCTCAACGCGGGCGGCTTGCGCGTGACGCCGGTGTTCGCCAACGGCGAGGCCATCAACGACCGCATTGTCACCTACGACATCTTCTCGGACGAGCGCGATCAATATGGCCAGAAGACCAGGGTCGTGAGCGCCATCAAGACCGGGGTCATCGTTCGGCTCAACGCGGGGATCTATAGCCTTGTTGGCACGTACGGGGATGCCAACGCCACGGCCCGAGCCGACGTCACGGTGGAAGCGGGCAAGCTGACGGAAGCCACGCTCAGCCATGCGGCCGCCAAGGTCACCTTCAAGCTGGTGATGCGGGCCGGCGGCGAAGCCATGGCCGATACGCAATGGAGCGTCACGACGCTGCGCGGCGAGCCCATTAAAGACAGCGTGGGCGCGCTGCCAACGCACATCCTGGCTCCCGGTAGCTATACGGCGCTTGCCAGGCATTCCGGTCAGCAGTTCCGGCGCGATTTTTCCGTACGCGCCGGCGATGTCGTGCAGGTGGAACTGGTCATGCCGTAGCGCAGTGGATAAGTCGCCCGCGCGGTGGGTAAACGGTGGATAGCCGGACTCACGTGTGGTCGCGAGCCCGAGGGCAAGCCCTTTTGGCGGCACCGCGCAAGAAGCCCGACAGCTGGTGCGCAATCGCCATAGCTGGCTGAATCCGTTAACAAAAAGAAACGAATCGCGTAGCCTAAGCCCAACAGGGGGCCGTGTGCAGGTATATGCGTTGTCGATGAGCTGGCCTTGGCGACTTGTGCATAACGCATGCCCACGCGGGGCGAGCCACATGTGCATAATTCTCCAAAGATCGGCCGCGCCGCCAGCCCAGTGAGCGCGTTGGGTCATCAGTAGGTTTCGATTGGACGTGGGGTGCAGAGGCAGGGCCTCTAGCGCCCTCCCGATGCTCGCTGCTTGCCGGCTTCCCCTGTCACCTGACTGGCCGATCCGCGGCGCAGTCAGAACGAAGGGGGCATCAAATGATGCGACACGTTCTAGGCCTCATGGGGGTCGTGGCTGCCGGCATCCTGCTGGCGGTGTCTGCCGCCATGAACTATCGGTTCGGGTTCTCTCTCGGCAAGACTGCCGTCGACGGACAGATCTATGGTTTGGCATCGGCGGCCGCCGACTGCTTCAAGGCGCTGGTGCCGTTCTTCTTTTTTGCGGCGCTGCGCAACCGGATGTGGTCGCAGGCCCTGGCGGCGGCGCTGGTGTGGACGGTCGTGACCGGCTACTCCATGACCTCGGCGCTCGGTCACGCCGCCCTGAACCGGCTCGATACCAGCGGCAAGCGTGCGGTGGAAGCGGCCAACTATGCGGATTTGCGCGCCGACTCCAAGCGCGCGCAGGAGCAGTTGGGCTGGGTTCCCCAGCATCGCCCGGCCGACACGGTGCAAAGTGAGCTCAACGGTCTGAAAGGCCAGCGAGCCTGGACCAGCACGGCAGGCTGTAGCGATATCACGGGCAAGTCCAATCGCGAGTTCTGTCAGCAATTCCACAAGCTCACTGCGGAGCACGCCTCCGCGCTGGAGGCTCAGAAGCTCGAAACGCGCATCGCCGAGATTGGCGCGCGCCTTGCCACAACGGCGGGCGGCACGGCCCTCGCCGAGGCCGATCCGCAGGCGAGCGTGCTTGCCAAATTGTCTGGGCTGAACGTGGAAATGGTGCAGACGGCGCTGACCCTGTTCGTGGCGCTCTTGATCGAGATTGGCTCGGGTTTCGGCATGTACGTCGCCTTTGCGCACTGGCGCCTGCACGAGACGCCGGCAACGAGGGCTCCTGCTACCCTGTTCGCCGCAGCTGCCGCGGGCAACAGCACGCCGGAAGCGCCGCGAGCCGTCGAGCCCGTTGCGGAGCCCGAGGCTGGCGAGGAGGCGGTGCACGAGGAGGTTGCACCCGTGCGCAGGTTCGGCGCCAACGACAACAAGATCGGCGGCAAACCGCTGCTGCCCGACAGCGACGTCGAGCGCTACTATCGCGAGCGCGTTGTGGCCTCGGGGGGATCGAGCCTCACCTCGCAGGATCTGTACGAAAGCTACTGCGCCTGGTGCGAGGAACGGGACAAGGAACCCTTTGCCATGCCGACCTTCAGCCGGGAGTTCAAATCCTTCGGTATTCGCAAGGAACGCATCGGCGGTCGCACGCGCTACTTCGATATCGCGCTAAGGCCTACGGGCGCGCAGGAAAAGGAGAAACGGCTGGCCGACAAGGCCGCCAAAGCCGCTTGAGCAAGCGCCAAGCGCAAACACCTCGGAGAAGGGCCGTAGCCGCGGCCCTTTTCGCATTTAAAGGGGCCCTTCGCGGCCCAGGGGCGGTGGCAGGGCCTTGCCTGGCGGGCGGTGACGTCGCAATGCTGTGGGGACTGTGACCAGGAGATGCGCCCCCATGTCCCCTCCCCCGCCAGCCGCGCCGGGAATGCCTTTGGCTGACGTCGATACGCCCGCCCTGATCGTTGATCTTGATGCCTTGGAGCGCAATTTGCGGCGTATGGCCGACGCCATCGCGCCGACCGGGGTGCGCCTGCGGCCGCATGCCAAGACGCACAAATCCCCCGAGGTGGCGCGCCGCCAGATGGCGCTGGGGGCGGTCGGCGTCTGCTGCCAGAAGGTGGCCGAGGCGGAGGTGATGGTGGCGGGCGGCATCACCGACGTGCTCGTCTCCAATGAAGTGGCCGGCGCGCGCAAGCTGGCGCGGCTTGCGGCCCTGGCGCGGCGCGCGCGCATCGGCATCTGCGTTGATGCTGCCGCCAACGTCGAGGAAATCGAGCGCGCGGCGGCGGCCGCCGAGGTTGCCATCGACGTCCTCGTGGAAATCGACGTCGGCGGGCGGCGCTGCGGGGTGACCCCCGGGGCGGCGGCGGCGCAGTTGGCGCTGCGGGTGGCGGCGGCCAAGCACCTCAACTTTAAGGGGCTGCAGGCCTACTACGGCTCGGCCCAGCACGTCCGCGAGGCAGCCGAGCGGCAGGCCCACATCGCGCGCGCCGTGGCCCACGTCGAGGCAACGCTGGGCGCGCTCGAGGCCGCGGGACTGAAGGCGGCCATCGTCTCCGGCGCCGGCACGGGGACTTTCGAGCACGAGGCGGCGAGCCGGGTCTATAACGAGCTGCAGCCCGGTTCTTACGTATTCATGGACGCGGACTATGCGCGCAACAAACGGGCTGACGGCGGACCGTTCGACCGCTTCGAACACGCGTTGTTCGTCTACGCCAGCATCATGAGCGCGCCGGCGCCGGAGCGGCGCGTGCTCGATGCGGGACTGAAAGCCTTCGCCATCGACAGCGGCATGCCGGTGCCCTGGCAGCTGCCGGGAGCCGTCTACCTGCGGCCCTCCGACGAGCACGGCAATCTCGACGTTACCGCCTGCCCTCACCCCCCGAGCGCGGTGCCAAGGTCCTATTGGTGCCCGGCCACTGCGACCCAACGGTCAATCTGCACGACTGGTACGTTGCCGTGCGGGGGCTCGGCGCCGAGGCCAGGGTTGAGGCCCTGTGGCCGGTCGCGGCGAGGGGGGCCTTGTTCTAGGCCCGGCCAGCGGCGGTGGGCCCGGCATTGTGAAACGGTCGGCAAATCCCGATATGAGCGCTCAGTCACCTCGTCGAGGAGGATCGCATGACGCCCGAGGAACGCAGGCTTATCGCCGATTTGTTCGATCGAATGCAGAGTTATGGCGCCCCCGAGAAGGACAGGGAGGCCGAAGGCCTCATCCGGGAGCGCGTTCGGTCCATGCCCGACGCCGTCTACATGTTGACACAATCGGTCCTGGTGCAAGACCAGGCCCTGCAGGCGGCCAACGAGCGGGTGTTGGAGCTCGAAGACCGCGTGCGCCAGCTCGAGGAGAGCCAGCCGCCGCCGCGCCGCTCCGGCGGGTTTCTGTCCGGCGGCTTCATGGGTCGGGGGCGCGATGCGGATGCCCCGCCGAGCAGCGTGCCCCAGGTCGGCGCGCGGGCCACGCCCTCCAGCTATGACCGGCCGTCGTCGGCCTGGGGCTCGCCGCCCCCGCCGTCGGCACCGCCCCCTCCGCAAGGCGGGGGCGGCGGAGGCTTCATGCGCTCGGCCATGGCCACGGCGGCCGGCGTCGCCGGCGGCGTGCTGGCGGCCGAAAGCATCCGCAATATGCTCGGCGGCGGCCATGCCAGGGCGGGCGAGGCCGGCGAGCGGCACACTTTCACGGACGCGGAGCGGCAGCGCGAGCAGGACCAGCAGCAGGACCTCGAGCAGGATCGCGAGCTGGAGCACGATGAGGACCGCCAGCAGGACCTTGAGCAGGATCGCGAGCTCGAGCACGATCAGGGCAGCGACGAGGACACCGGCGCGGACGACGACGGGGACTTCGGCGACGACGGCATGGACGTGTGACGGCCGCGGCGCCGCACGCCTTGCGGCAGGAGGGTTAGGCGGTGCGCGACCCGCGCACCCCTAACCCCGATCACTGGCGCGACCTCTAGGCCTCGGCTTTGCCGCTGATCTTGAGGGCGAAGGCGTAGTCGACGGCGAGCTCCTTGAGAGCCTCGAAGCGCCCCGAGGCACCGCCGTGCCCCGCCTCCATATTGGTTTTGAGCAGGATCAAATTCTCGCTCGCATTATAGCGCCGCAGCCGGGCAATCCACTTGGCGGGTTCCCAGTAGGTGACGCGCGGATCCGTCAACCCCGCGAAGGCAAAGATGTGCGGATAGGCCTTGGCTGCGACGTTGTCGTAGGGCGAATAGGCCCGGATGATGTCGAAATCCTCCTTGGAGGCAATCGGGTTGCCCCATTCGGGCCACTCCGGTGGCGTGAGCGGCAGGTTTTCGTCGAGCATGGTGTTGAGCACGTCGACGAACGGGACGTCGGCGATAATGCCTAAGAAGAGATCCGGCGCCATATTGGCGATGACGCCCATCAGCATGCCGCCGGCCGAGCCGCCGTTGGCAATAATGCGGCCGCGCCGCGTATAGCCCCGCTCGGCCAAAAACTCCCCGGCGGCGATAAAGTCGGAAAAAGTGTGCATCTTTTTGGCGTGTTTGCCGTCCGTATACCAGCGGTAGCCCTTGTCTTTGCCGCCGCGGATGTGGGCAATGGCGAACACGAAACCGCGGTCGACCAGGGAGAACCGACTGGTGGAGAAGCCGGCGGGGATGGTGATGCCGTAGGCACCGTAGCCGTAGAGGAACAGCGGCGCGGAGCCGTCGAGGGGGGTTCCCTTTTTGTAGAGAAGCGAAATCGGCACCGTCTCCCCGTCGGGGGTGGGCGCATAGAGGCGCCGCGTTACGTAGTCGGCCGCGTTGTGCCCGCTTGGGACTTCCTGGGTCTTGCGTAAGACGCGCGCGCGCGTCTCCATGTCGTAGTCGAACACCTGCGCCGGGGTGGTCATGGAGGAATAGGTAAAGCGCAGCGTCGTGGTGTCGAACTCATAAAGACCCGACATGCCGAGCGCGTAGGCCTCCTCGTCGAAGGTGATGGCGTGTTCGTGGCCGTCGCGGAAACGACGCACGATAATGCGCGGCAAGCCGTCTTCGCGCTCGAGCCGGGCCAGGTGGTCCTTGAAGGCGACGGTTTCGAGAATGAGCCGTCCTGGCTTGTGCGCCAGAATTTCCCGCCAGTTGGCGGGGTCGGGGGCCGCGAGCGGCGCCTCACAAATTCGAAAATCCTCCGCCCCGCCGGAATTGGTGGTGATGATCAGCCGGTCGCTATGGTGCTCGACGCCGTATTCATGGCCGTGCTGGCGCGGCGCGACGAGCCGCGGCGCGCTTTCCGGCGCATCGGCATCGATCAGATAGACTTCGTTGGTTTGATGGTCATGCGCGTCGATGATGACGAACCTGCCGGACTGTGTCTGGCCGACCCCGACGTAGAAGCCGTGATCCTTCTCCTCGTAGAGCAGCACATCATCGCTGGCGGCTGTGCCGATGCGGTGGCGGTAGACGTAGAGCGGGCGCTGGTTGGCATCGAGGCGGACATAGAACAAGGTTTGGCCGTCACGCGCCCAGACCACGCCGCTGCGGGTGTCGAGGATGGTATCGGGAAGATCGACCCCGGTGCTCAAGTCGCGGATCTTGATGGTGAAAAGCTCCGAACCCTTGTCATCCACGCCGTAGGCCAACAGCTTGTGGTCGTGACTGTGGGCGATGCTGCCGAGCTGCCAGTAGGCAAGGCCTTCGGCTTCACGGTTGCCGTCGAGCAGAATGCTCTCCTCACCGCCGCCGCGTGGGCGCCGGCACACGCGCGGATACTGCCCGCCCGTGACGTAGCTCGTGAAATATTCGAACGGGCCGTCGGGCGCCGGGACCGAGCTGTCATCCTCCTTGATGCGTGCTTTCATCTCGGCGAACAGGCTATCCTGCAAGGGCAGCGTGTCCGCTAGCGCCTCGTGCGTGAAGGCGTTCTCGGCCTCCAGGTAGGCGCGGATCTCGGGCGCCAGCAGCGCGGGCTCGCGCATGACGTCCTGCCAGTTATCGGCACGCAGCCAGGCGTACTCGTCGACGAGCTCGACCTGATGGCGAACCGAGAAGACGGGGCGGCGCTCGGCGATGGGCGGGGCGAGGCGCTTGAGGGGTCGCTTGAGGCCGTGCATGGGGTACCTGTTCAGAGGGCGCGAGCGGACGAGGCAAGCGGGCCGACGTCCCCGCAAGGGGAGGCGGCCCCGCCACAAGGGCGCTGAGCTGCGTCAGGTTTCCCCGGGCTTGAACTTGAGCGCGGCCCCGTTGATGCAGTAGCGCAGACCCGTGGTGTCGGGTGGTCCATCGGGGAAGACGTGACCGAGGTGAGCTTCGCAGCGCGCGCAGCGGACCTCCGTGCGTTGCATAAACTGGGAGCCGTCGGCGTGTTCGCTGACGACATCGCCGTCGGTCGGCTTGTCGAAGCTGGGCCAGCCCGAGCCCGACTCGTATTTGGCCGAGGAGGCAAACAAGGGCGCACCGCAGCACACACACGTGAAGGTGCCCTGGCGCTTCTCCTTGTTGAGGGGCGAGGAGCCGGCGCGCTCGGTGCCGTGCTGGCGCGTGACGTAGTACTGTTCCGGGCTCAAAGCGCTGCGCCATTCAGCGTCGGTCTTGACGACTTTGTCGGCGTCGGGTGCGTGCTTGGTCATGGGGGGTCGGGGCCTGGCGTTTGTTTGCGACGATCCACTGCGTGAACCGGCGGACCCCCCATTATGACGGCCGGGGGCGCCCGGTTCGAGAGTAGCGTTTTCAAGTCTTCGTGTCGCGGCAGGAGCGTTGTAGCAGCCCCATGCGTGCCTGTCAGGTGGAGTATTGGGCAAGCCATACGCCCAAAACGTCATGCACTTGCAACATTGGTGTAAAGCTGTGCGCTATATATAAGCTCGCAAAGGCTTAGATCAAGGCGAGGGTTGCTTGCACAGTCTCGCCTTATTTCTTTATGTTGCAGCATTATCATTGTAATGCTCCGATCCATAATGTAAAAATGGCTATACGTAGTTTGCACGGTAACGGCTGGGATCAAGGTTCGAGGATTCGAGGCCGCGATTTTCGCGCGAGCAACGGAGAGGATCAGATGGACGAGGCGAATAGAACCGACCTTGTGGAGCTCACCGCCGAGATCATCTCAGCTTATGTAAGCAACAACACGGTTGTTGCTACGGACCTACCAGGGATAATCCAAGATGTGCACGAGGCCCTCAGCAAGGCCTCGCAGCGACCCGGCCCGGTCGAGCGGGAGGAGCCCCGGCCGGCCATCGCGGTCAAGAAATCGGTAACGCCCGACTACATCATCTGCCTGGAAGACGGCAAGAAATTCAAATCCCTGAAGCGGCACTTACGCACCCACTACAACCTATCGCCCGAGGAATACCGCGAGAAATGGGCCTTGCCGCACGACTACCCGATGGTGGCCCCCAACTACGCGGCCGCCCGCTCGCAGCTTGCCAAACAGATGGGGCTCGGCACCCGCCGCGACAAATAGGCAAGTGCGCCTCGCTCCGGGGGCTGGGTGCGGCCGCCAATCGGCCCACGCGGTCAGGCCCCAGCGTTAGGCCGATTGCAGCGCCTCAGCATCGGCGCGAATGCGCTCCACCATGGAAAAGAAGCCATTCGAGCGTTGCTGGGTCAGGTGCTCGCCGAGGCCCAAGTCGCAGAACAGCGCGCGGGCGTCCGTGCGCAGGATCTCCGCGGCCGAGCGCCCCGCATAGAGGGCAAACAGAATGGCAATCAAGCCGCGCACGATGTGGGCATCGCTGTCGCCCTGAAACACGAGGGCCGGCGGCTTGCCGGGCGCGCTTGGCTCGACCTCGCTCGCCAGCCAAACCTGGCTGGCGCAGCCGCGCACCTTGTTGGCCGCCGTCCGCAGCGCCTCGGGCAGCGGCGGCAGCGCTCGGCCGAGCTCGATGACGTAGCGGTAGCGGTCCTCCCAATCGTCGAGGAGCGCGAAATCCGCACGGATGGCATCAATCGACATGGCGGACACGAACCCTAACGCCTGCGCTTGGGGGGCGCGAGCCCTCAGCAGGCCTTGGCCGTCGTTGCCCTATGCATATGGTCTCGGGCTGCGGCGACGCAAGCTGATGCTGTGACGCCGGCGAGCGCTCAGGCGCCAGCGCGCGGCGGCGGGGCGCGCCAGGCTGGTCCCAGCTCCTCGCGCGTCAAGGTGTTGCGGGGGGGCGATGCCGGCCGCGGCTCCGCCGTCGCCCCGGTCGGCCGCGGCGTCAGGTTTGGCGCATTTGCCTCGCTGCGCTGGCCGCGCGAACTGATGAGATCGATGGCGACGCGGCTGGCAAATTCCGCCTTTTTGAGGAAGGTGGACCAGAACTCGGCACCCGCCGCGCAGGTCTTCGGGTTGCGGTCGCAGAAGGTGGCGATGCGCTCCACGCTGGCCGTGGCTGTTTCATAGAGCTTGGCCTGCTGGTGCTCCTCGGTCGGCAACAGCAACACGGCGAGACCGAGCCAGAACACGATCCTGAACAAAAACATGACGCCTGCCGCCTCGTGTTTTGTGCGAAAACGCCGGTCTTCGGCGCAAGTCTCTCGAGCCATAGCAGACAAGCGTGGCTTAAGCGCAAAGCGCGAGCCCACAACTGTCGGCAAAATTAGCGCAAATTTTAGCGATCGGCCCCGGCGCGGCGGCGCGCTTTGCGCGGCGCCGTTAATCGTTCGTTAGCGATCGGGCCTGAGTATTGAGCGGTGGAGGGAAAGAGGGGAAGGCTTCGCATCGAGGAGGGCGTAATGACGCCGCGGCGTGCACGCCAAGCACTGTGCGTGTTTG
>Ga0075423_10003827_pt1 | contig 13885 bp, 6 predicted proteins | sample SoiMethybrSBSTD2_FD_80114 | JGI IMG/M metagenome (GOLD analysis project Ga0075423, IMG submission 80114) | Bulk soil microbial communities from a Populus tree surrounding site in Tennessee, USA - Soil MetaG P. TD hybrid SBSTD2 | ecosystem: Environmental > Terrestrial > Soil > Tree plantation...
CAGGGCTGGCTGCGGCCCGGCCGCGAACGCGGGGGCGCTCTTCGCCGTTGACTCGACCTGTGTTTTGCCTGGCGTGTTCATCAAGGGTGTGTCCTGCACCCGAATGGCAGTCACTCCTGTCATCGTGCCATGCTCTGCCCTGCATCTGGCCCATCGAGTCCGTCACCTGCTGACGGCTCAATCGGCACCTGACCCTGGAACAGGTCCTCCAGGTTGGGGTTGATCACCTTATTCTCGAAATCCACCCAGATGCGCTTGTCCTTGCGACAATCAAAGACTCGGCACGGAAGTGGGCGTCGCGCGTAGATACTGCAAGGGTGGCCGATCGCGAAGGGGCGGATGGAGGCTGGCGTCGACCCATCTAAGCCTCCTCCATTACGTCTTCGAGGATGAAGTCCTGCCCGGCGTCTTCAAGGCTATCGGCGGCGTTGTGGACCTCCTCGAGCGCGAGAGGCTCCTTGGGCGGCTCGAAGTCCGATAGGGCCGAGGTCTTGCCTGTGCCCTTGGCCTTCGACGGTGCCTTGCCTTTGCCGGGCACCTTAGGCTTGGTGCCGCCTTTCGGCTTGACCGGAGACTGCCCGGCAATCGGGATGTCGAATTCGCTGAGCGCCGACGCCGGCGCGGGGAACTCGACCTCGAACGGCACGTCGCCCGAAAGGCCGGTCGCCTCGAACCGCGACAGCGGGATCGTGGCGTCCTGCTCGGTGATCAAGCCGCAGTCGCCGGGGCAAAGGTCGATCGTGTCGTGGATCGTGAAGACGATCTTCGGCTTGACCTTGATGCCGGTCGCCGTCCGCGTGAGTTCCGCGGCGATCGTTGCGGTCCGGTCGTCATCGAACGGCGACGGCTTGGCGCCGATCGGGTTGCTGAGTTGGTCCTTGCCGATGCCCCCGGCGATGTTCCCCGCGACCTCGTCGATCTTGTTGAAGACCATCGCGTGCGGATTGCCCTGCTTGTCGATGGCGGCCAGCGTCTTCGGCATGCGGGGCGTCAAGTCGACCGTCACAGGCCCGGTGGATGTCAGGATCTTCTTGTGGTTCGCCGCGATCTCGATCCTCATCTGGTCGCGGATGAAGAGCGCGGTGGTTTCCGTCCTCTTCGAGCCTGTGAAGTCCTTGCCGAAGCTCGCCGTCAGGTTCTGAGGCCCCGACCCGCCGAACAAATGGTCTTTCCAGAGCGGGACGACCCTCGGGCTGACCACCTTGGCGATGCCAGCGAGCAGCACCGGCGCGACCAGAGCAAGATCGACCTTGGCCTGGGAGACATCTGCAAACGGGTTGCAGAAGTTCTTCGGGCAACCTGACTTCGTGAAGACCGCGCCCGTCCCCGGCAGCGCGCCCAGCGCCCTCAGTTCCTGGCGGACCCCTTCCTCGGCCTCCTTTGCGAGACCCTTTCCGAGATCCTCGATGTCCTTGCCAAGGTCGTCCAGGAAGTCCCCCGGGGCACGCTGCAACGTCGCCGGTGTGGACAGGAAATTCAAAGACCCCTTTACCCGCTCCGACGGAGCCCCACCCGTGGTCGACCTTTCCTTCGCCTGCGGCTGTGCCCGCTGCAACTGCTCGCCATTTTGCTGCACCACATGCGTGAGCTCGTGCGCCATCAATCGCTGATCATTCGACGACTCACTGCGCGCCAAATAGATATCAGATCCGCGTGTAAACGCCCGCGCATTGACCGCACCGGTCGCCTCATCCGCGTGCGTCCCCGTATGCACCCGAACACCACTAAAATCGGCCCCAAAGTCTTGTTCCATCTCCGCGCGCAGCGGTGGGTTCAAGGGGCTACCCCCACCGCTGCGCTCCATCGCGCTGGCAGCCCGCTCGGTGTCAAACGCCGGCGGTGACTGTGCTGACGCCTCTGGCTGGAGTGACTGAGCTATACCACCCGCTAAGCGTGAAATTCGCTCTGCTTTGCGACCCGCCGTAATCTGACTTGCAGCAGCATCAGCTTCCTGCTCAAACGTGTCGCCGGGTGGGCCGACAACCAGTTTCGTCTGAAGAGGAGGTTTCGTGATTTCGTTGTTTGTTTGCTGTGTTGAACCACGAGTAGCCTGGTCGAGCGGCTGCCCTGCGCCGGACGGGATCGCGCTGGTCGTGATGGGCGAAAGGCTATCGGGCGCGGTAGGCTCGCTTGCCTGGCGCTGGACAGCCATGCGCTTGGCTTTGCAGGCGGCACACTCGCCGTCGGGGCCTGCCTGGTCGCCGCAGGCGCAGGCGCGCTGAACGCGCGGCGCAGCTGTCTCCAGCATGCGGCTGACGCGCGCATTGCCCATGCTGCCCTGCATGGCGCGCATCGCGCGGGCGCGACCGGCGCCACCAACGCCTGGGTCCATCAGCATGGCGGAGGCATCGTCAGGCGGCGGGTGCGCGGCGGCGCGCTGGAGCGGCCCAGGCCGCATCGGGCCGCCACGCTTCTCGGGCAACGCGGGCTGCTGCGCCAGCGTCGTGGCGGGCGCGGCTTTGCTCTGCGGTTCGGCTGTGGTTTTGGTAGCGGGCATGTAGTCTCTGTTGCAGAAGCGCTGTCCGTTTGCTCTAGTAGTCATCCTCGCCGTCTGAGCGACTATGTACGCTCCGGCCCGTATAGTGTAGATAGCGATACCGGATTTGACCGCCGACCAATCTCAACCGTAGGCTGACCCCGGGCCGGCCGGGGGCACGAGCGGCACAAAGTCGCCGGCCGGTGTCGGCTCGGGTGGTGTTGCGCTCAGGTTGCGGCGTATCCAGTAGGCTACGGCGGCACGGCTCGTGAACTCGCCTCCGCTGAGCATCTGCCCAAGTCGCCAACCGACCAGGCTGAGACGCAGATCCTGCTGGCTGTTGCCTTTCAAGGTTGGATCGACAGCGATCCGATTCAGCGGACTCGCTGGGCCTTCCAGCGCCGCAGGGTTTAGCGTGGTATTCGGGCCGAGCATCATCAGCGCCTCATTCCAGGCGGCTATATCGGCGTCGGTTGTGGCATTGAATTGGGCGCGGAACGCTGCGATGATCTCATTGATTTGGTGCCCGATCTCGTTCGCGACCGCTCGCGAGATACGCTCCTCGCGCTGCTCATCTGTCTCCCCTTCCGGCCCAGGTTTCAAACTCTCGACCATCCATACCGCCAGAACATCGGCCAGCACATCCAGCCCACCGTTCGGGTCGGGTCGCTTCTCATGCCCGATCGTCAGCCGCAACGCGACTTCTTCGTCGCTCATCGTCCGCGGCGCAGCCACCATGTCCCGAATAGAGCCGAACAGCGGAATGGGTCTGGAGACGACACCAGGTTGAAACTGGAGACCGACGGCGGTCAGGAAATGCCCGACCTGATTGACACTCGATGGATGTGGGTCGCGGAAACCTGATCCGCCCGGCGTTGGCTCGCCGCGGAACCCTGTGTCCCCAAAGCTCACGCCGGTCTGCAACCCAGGGATAACCAAATGCTCCGTCGCACTCAGGATCGCTTGCAGGCGGCTTGTGACCGTGCCATCGTCGACAATGAGATCGTCGTCGAAAAGCCGCGCAAGCGACTCCAGGTCGTTTGGCGAATCGGCCTTCAGCTCCTCGATGCGCTTTATGTTCCACTCACGACGCGCGGACGCATCGCCGACGACGGCATTGAGCAGCAGCCCTTTGTTCGTCTCTCCCCCCGTGACCCAGCCACTTGTCACCTCGTCGCGCATGAGTTGGAGTAGAGCCAGGCCTTCCGGCGCACGGGCGATCTGAATCATATCCTGGATCCCAAGCCCTGCCAGGATGACCATTGCCACGTCATCTCGGTCCCAAGAATGGAGGTCCGCTATCACTTGCCTAACCAGCACGTAGTTCGCCTGGCGAGTCAAACCTAGCAAGTATTGCGATAGGTCGTTGAGATCACGGTCTTCATACTTAGCGATCACCTCGCTCGCAGTCTGGCGCTGTATCATGTGCAGGGTAGCGCCAGAGGTGCTCGCAACCGAGGTTTTTGGCCTGATCGGTGATACAGACTCTGTAGAGGTTGCTGAGCCGCGATGTGTCACTTGCTCGGATTCCTGCTCAAGTGATAATCCTGACACAGACATGTTGTGCTTGGCTTGCCGCTGCAGCGGCGGCGCATTGCCGGGCCCGCTTGCCCCAGCCTTGGCTACCTGCCCCGCGCGCGTGTTACCGACCGTCTGCTGCATGGTTGTCATCGCGCGCGCCTTGCCGGGAGCGCCCGCCGCCGGCTGGGGAGCGGAGAGCACTTTGGCGGCCTGGGCAGGCGGCATGGCGTCGGGAGAAGATGCGGTGGCCCGCTGCACGCGCGGGCGCGCCGGCCCCTCGGCTTTCTCCGGCGTAGCAGCCTCCATGTCGGCGGTCGAGGGCGGTATCTTTTCCTTGGCCTCGGCTGGCTCTTTAGTCGGCATAGGCGTTACTCCACCAGGCACGCCGCGACAGCGAGATCTTCGATCGCCCAGGCGTAGAACTGCTCGCCAAATGTCGCTTCGCTCACCGGCCGGCTCTGCCTGCGATATTCGGCCGCGATGGCCCGCACCAGGCGGTGCTGGGTCACGACGACGCGGCCGAGCGTATCGTGGTCTTCGTCGGCGCGCGCGGCGGCCACGGCCGCCGTCACGACGCTCCGAATGGCATGCGGGCGCAGCACGAACCGATCCGCCAGGGCGCTTACCTCCTCACGCGTCGGGCTGATCGCGTCGGGTGGGAAGGCCTCGCGCCAGATGCGCAGGCGCTGCCGCTCGTCGGGCGCGCGCGTCAGCAGAATATCCTCCTCGATCCACTCGTAGAACTCCTCGCCGAACTCGCCCGCCGTCAGCGGCTTGCCCTGCTTCTGGTACTCGCGCGCCGTGCCGAGCACCAGATCGCGCAGCGTGACGACTGTTTTCCGATCAGGATGCGCGCCCTGCCGCGCAAGCGCGCGAAATGTCGCGTCGAGCACGATGTTGCGGATGCTGCCGCCGGACAATGGAAATCGCGCAGACAGGCCATCGATCTGTTCGGACGGCGGCGGCTCGATGCCGCGCGGGAACATGCCACGCCAGATACTGCCGCGCGCGCCCGCGTCGGGGAACGGGAAATCAACCGTGACGTGAATGCGCCGCAAAAAGGCATCGTCCATATTCTGCCGCAGGTTGGTGGCCAGGATGACTACGCCTTCATACTGCTCCAGCCGTTGCAATAGATAGTTGACCTCGATGTTCGCCCAGCGGTCGCGGGCCTCCTCGACCTTGCCGCGTTTGCCGAACAGCGCATCGGCCTCGTCAAAAAAGATGATCGCGTTGGTATCTTCGGCTTCGGCGAACACCCGGTTGAGATTCTTCTCGGTCTCGCCGATGTACTTGCTGACAACCGCCGAGAGATCGACCTTGTAGAGATCCACGCGCTGCTCGCTGGCGATCAGCGTCGCGGCCAGCGTCTTGCCCGTGCCCGACGAGCCGGTGAACAGCGCGATGATGCCTTTGCCGAGGCTCAGCCGCCGCTCGAAGCCCAGGTCGGTGTAGACGCGCCCGCGATTGCCGATGCGCTCGCGCAGCTCTTCCAGTTGCCGCCGGTTGGCCTGGGGCAAAATCAGATTCTCGAATGTCAGGTCGGTGCCGGGGGCGACTCGCTGGGCGAAGGTGTTCAGGTGGCGGCTCGATTGGCGGCGGCAGCCCTCGAACAGGTCGTCGAGCGTCAGCAGCGGCCGGTCAGGACTGCGCTGGCGAGCCAACTCGTGGGCGGTGGTAAGTGCGTCGACTAGCTGCCCTTCCGTGAACTGGAAGCCGTTGGCCAGCTGCTCGGCCAGATCGGCGCGGCTCACGCCCGGTTCGACGAATAGCTGCGCCTGATCAAGATAGTGGTCCCACAGCTCGCGGCGCAGATCGTAGCCCGGTGCCGCGAAGACGACGCGGGTGAACAGGCGCTCGCGGAAGCGCCCGGCCGGGTCCCATGCGACCTCGCTCGCCAGAAACGTCAGACCGGCGAAGCGCTCGGCGGCAGAGACCAGATAGTCCCAGCGGTGGGTCTGCCCTTCGGCCTCGATCAGCTGCTCGCAGCTCGACCAGAACAGCGCCGCCCCGCGCAGGCTGGCCTCGCGGTAGCACAAGTCGACGACCAGCTCGTAGCCCTGCGGCGAGCGCATCGCGGCGGAAAGATCGGCCATCACCAGCGGCGTGCCGGTCGCGCTGCAGATCGCGCGGGCCGCCAGGCGCCGGCCGCTGCCGTACGGCCCGTAGAGGAACATAGTCATACCGCCTGCCGGCGTGGCGCGCGTGCGCTCCCACCAGGCCGCGAGGGCTTGCAGCCGGTAGATATGTTCGCTCGGGGCGATGATCTGCTCCCAGGGTGACGCAAGCGGTTGGGCCTGAACGAGAACTCCCTCGAGCCGGCCATCCTGCATGTCGCCGCTCAACAGATAGCCGGCGATGCGGTCGTCGATCCGGATGGAGCGCATCGGCAGCGGCTCGTCGGTCTGCGTGGCCGTCTCTAGCGCCAGGAGGTAGTGGCGCAGCAGCGGCGCGCGGGCGTCGAAGGCGTCGCGGCCCTCTCGCAGGCTGGGCAGGACTGGATGCAGAATCTGGAGTGCCAGCTCCACAGTCGGTCTGGTGCGCGAGGCATCATCCTGCAGGTAGCCGTACAGCCGGCGGTAGCGCCCGTCGAGTTCGGGCAGCAGGCAGACCAGCAGAATGTCGCGCTGAAGCGGCGTCAGACCGAACAGCTGCACCAGCCGGTCCACCCGCAGCTGTGGGCGAGTATCAGCGGCCATTTGCTCCCATAGTTGCCGTCGCTCGGCGATCTTGTCCGCTTGCTGCTTTGCTCTCTCTAGGTGCGGCTGCATCTCCTGAATGACCTCGTGCGGTAGATCATCGGGCAACTGGCAGACGTTCTCCAGATAGAGATCGACCTCGGCGGCAGTGACGTGGACCATGCCCCACAAGCGCTCATGCTTGTTCTCGCCGAGCGTGCGCCGCCAGCGCACAGTGTGGGCGGCGACCAGGTGCTCAATCCGGCACAATTCATCCCATAGGAGCGCGTCACTGCTCTGATAGCCATCCGTAGATGCATCATCTGACCGCTCATCGGCGGGCAGCATGGTGGCCTCGTCGGCTGGCTCAGGCTGTGGGGTCACCTGGTCGGCGGGCCGCTCGCCGGCATCCGAAGGGTTTAGCTGCTCTTTCTCTGGCGATTCGCCGGAGGAGGATACGTTGGAGCGACGTCGCGGCATAACAAGCCTCATGCTCGTATCAAAAACTGTATTGATCGCCCGTCGAGCCACGGTACGCGCTGGATCTCGGCGGTGTAGCCACTCATCTGAAGCGCGATATCCAGCGGCAACGGCGCGAGCTCGATCAACAATCCGTCGGGCTGCACCGAGATTCCGCCGCGGCGATCGACGAACTGCTTGAGCAGGTATGGTACGCTGGAGTCGCCGAACTGCCGCAGCCAGCGGCACCAGCCGCGCAGCAGCGCGATCGCCGCCAACGCGATCGTCAGGTCGGCTGTGGAAGCTCCGATCTGCCCATGATCCAATGCTGCAAGCGCCGCCACCAGCCGCTCCTGGCTGGAACGGTGCGTTCTGGCAGGCGCGATATCGTCCTGCGGCTCGACGACAATCGCCGCCCCGGCGCGGGCAGCATGCGCGGTCAGCTCTTGCGCAACGACAAACGTTGGTTCGTTGCCGGTGATATTCATCCACGCCGCGCTCCACCTCGCGATCGCCTCGGCTATCGCATCGGCGGAGTGTACCACACAACCCAATGGCCAGAGCGCCGCCGACTCGTCGCCCGCTATCAAAGCTTGCGTGGCGTCGGGCAGCGGCAGCAGATGCACGTAGAGTGTCGAGCCAGCCACAAGCCGCTGGCCGAGCAGGACGCGCAGCAGCGCAACCTGGAAGCGATCATGCTCGTCTTCACCCGCGACCCATAGCGCGCGCAGCGCCGCGACGGTGTCCGGCCCACGGTCGTCCCATCCGGCCAACAGGCACAACCCGCGATCGATCCGACCATCAGCGCTGCCGGACGCGCCGCTCCAGCGCAATCCCAGCGCCAGCAGCACCGCCCGCAACCGCTCGCCGGGCGGCAGATCCGCCAGCAGAGTTTCGCCGCTCAACACGCTGGGCAGGCGCAGGTCGAGCACGGCGCGCAGCAAGAGCGCGACGCCCGCGCAGCTTGTCGGGACCATTTCCGTTTCAGCTGATGGCCATGGCGAAGAAGCTGGCGGCTGGCCGCGACGACCCGGCGGAAGGCGAAGTGGTGGCGGATGGCTCGTGCCCTGTAGGAGCGTTTCGACCAGCATCACCCCAGGCTGGCCCAGCTCGACCAGCCAGTGCAAGCTGCCGGCGGCCTCGCTGCGGCGCTCGTCGGGCAGCAGGTGCAGCGCGCCCGCCAGATTGCGCTGGCGCAGCAGCTCCAACGCCCGTGCCCGCGGTGCGATCTCGGCGATCAAGCGCCAGGCCCGCAGCAGGCGTTCGATCAGGTTGAGCGCCAAGGAATCGGAGGCCCAGGAAGGGTCGCGCGCGACCAGCCAGGTGTGCAGGCGCAGCGCATTCACCGCGGCGTCGGGTTGGCCATGGTCGAGCTGCGTGCCGCGTTCACGCAACACAGCCTGAAGCTCGTCCAGCAGCGCCCGTTGGCGTGGTGTAGATCCGCTCGCGCGCGGGCGCGCCGGCAGATCAGCCGCGGGCGCGGCGGGCTGGGCGAGCAACTCGAGCAGATGCTGGCGTAGCAATGCGGTATCCAGCCAGTCCAGCGCTGCGGACGCCTGCTCCAGACGCGCCGGTAGATTGGGCACGCCGGTGCCGGATGGCCGGCTCAGGTAGCCACGCGCGGCCAGGAAGCGCAGCACGTCGTACAGCGCCAGCGCCAGGCTCTGACGGTCGCGCCAATTCGCGGCGGGCGGGCGGGCGGCGAGGTATGCCTGGAGGGCGTCCTGGCCCGCGCGGGCACCAGCCCACAGCCCCAGATTGTCGATCAGCGCTAATGCGCTGGCGAAGAACAGCTGTGTCTCGGCCGGCTCGAGCGCGGGCGGCAGCAGGCCTCGCTCCCACAGCTCGGCCAGAGCCCTCGAGTCAAGCGTCTGGAGCAACGTCTCCAGTTCGCCAAGGTGATGCAGCGCGCCTAGCACGCCGGGCAAGCAGGCGCGCTGATCGAGCAGCACGGCGCGCAGGGCTTCGGGTGCCGGCAGGTGGCGCAGGCTGGCGAACGCGCTGTAGTACCAGCGCCCCCAGGCGTCACCGCGCAGCAGGTCGGCCGCGAAGCACGCCACGAAATCGGCCTGGCTGGCAAACCGCACGCAGTCGGCATCGCCGCGAGCGATGGCGCGCACAACCGCGCCGGCCAGCCGTTCGCCCCAGCGCGTGGCCAAGTCGGCGTCGGCGGCGCTCTCGGGCAGGGCCAGCGACAGCGCGCAGTTCACATGGCGCAGCACATAGACCGACGGATCATCACTCAGCGCCGCTTCGAGCGCGGCGTCATAGGCAGCGGGCAGGTGTTCATGCGCCACGCGCTTCAGCCGCGCGGCCAGGCGATCCGCCACATCTCTTTCGCCGCCCAGATGAAAGCGGCAGTCCAATTGTCCGATGCGACCGTCCATATCTACCTGTAATACTCATCCGCCTATTGGCATCAGCTCCGCGCAAATGCGACCAGTTGCTCGATCATTTGCTTCTTCGTCTTATTGGTGAAGTCTTTTTGAAACTGCTCATCGTCGCGTAGCCGATTAATGAAACCCTGTAGATCAGCTCCGGCCGGCGCGGTCAGCACCGAGGGTGGCGTGGGTGCCGGCACCAACTCGCCGCACAAGGTCTGCGCCAGCCCTGTCTGCGCCTGGATGGCTGCGACTAATGCAGCGCGCAGATCTTGATCGATGTCCACACGCTCGGCCAGGTCGTGCAGCAGCGCGTCGCGCACGTCCGGCTCGCTCTTGACCTGCTCGAAGAGCAGCTTCAGCAGTGCCTCACGCACGTCCGGCTCGCTCTTGACCTGCTCGAAGAGCAGCTTCAGCAGTGCCTCACGCACGTCCGGCTCACTCTTGACCTGCTCGAAGAGCAGCTTCAGCAGCGCCTCACGCACGTCCGGCTCACTCTTGACCTGCTCGAAGAGCAGCTTCAGCAGTTCGTTACGCACCACCGAATCGTTCTTGACCTGCTGGGCCAGGGCAGGCCAGAATCGATCGGCGAAACCTAGCCCGGTGAGAGTCTCGGTCAGGTCGGCGAGCATGTCTGTGAGCAGTTGATCTAGTTCGTCGCCCGGCTTGGCCAGGCCGGCGAGCGCGCGCAGAAATGCGCTTACGAAGCCTTTCTGGGCGTGCCGGGCCAGGGCAGGTAGGAAAGTCTCCGACTTCACCAGCTCTGCCACGAGTACGTCGAGCACGCCAAGCTCCTGAACCCTCTCCACAAGAGACTGCAGAAATATATCGAGCAGACCTTGCTTGCCGAGTTCGTCGAACAGAGCGCCGAACCATGCCGGCGCTGGCGGCGGGTCACCTTTCGGCATCGGCGTGCGCCGTACCACATAGCGAACAAGCGCCTCGTCGGGGGCACCCGCTTTATTGAATCGCAAAAGGTTGCCGTTGACCAGCAGATTGCCGGCCACCGTGACATCACCATCGGCACCGACCGTCAGGCATGGCTCGAAGTCGCCTGTCTCATCGGACCAGTGACCAACGACCACCTCGCTGATCGTACCTTGCTCATCCGGCGCGGCCATCTCGATCCGCAGCTCGTCCTGCGCAACGGCGTCGTCTTTGCTTTTTTCGTCGTCTTTTTCATCAAGGGGCGAGTTTTTCTTAAAGACGTGATAGATTCGCCACGGCCGCGCGCTTGTGTAGGGCAGCCCAGACTCGAACTTGATCGCTCCGCCTTCGACGAGCAGATCGCCCGACAAGGTGGTGTCGGCGCGCAGCTCGATGGTGGCACCTGCCGGCTTTTCCGCGGCATCGGCAGCTGCCGGCTCGGTGCCGTCGGACGCCGTCGCGGCGGCGGGTTTGATGCCCAGGATCGGCTCGCCGGAGCTGCGCGGCGACGCCTTGGGAACCATATCGTCGCCATTCTGATCGCGCTCGGACAGGAAGACGCCGAAGCGGTAGTCATTTTCCGGCCACTCGCCGACTTGTAGCCAGGCCCAGTCCGAGGGCGCGAGGACCATCTCGCCACGCAGCCCGGCATAGGGTCGCCCGCCCAGGCTGATCGGCGGATCGGCGCCGCGCCGGAGTTGGCCCAGGAATACCGGCCAGCGCCGTCCTGGATCGTTGGGCGGGACGCGGTCGGGTGAGAAGCGCAGGTCGTCGGGCGGCACTCCTTCGGGCTGGCGGCGCTCGGGCAGGTCGATATCCGGTATCAACTGCGGCGCGATGGCCTTGCGAATGACCAGGAGCACGGCCTCCTGCACGCGATTGCTGGTGTTCTGCCCAGCGCGACAAGCGCTGTAGCCGGGCGGCCCCTCATTGGCGCTCTGCTCCGCGTACTCCAGGTACACATCCAGCGTCTCACTGCCCTTGTCGTCGAAAATATGCGCCTCGATCGGCTGGTACTGCTCCAAAATCAGCTCGCGTCCATAGCCGTCGATCGCCATGCCAGGCTGCACGCCTAGCTCGCCATTGCTGTCCTGCGCTAGCTCCAGGCCATACACGATGCCCCAGATATGCCCGCCGATGTTGTGTCGGCGGCGCTGGGCCAGGTGATAGGCTTGCTCGTCCACAAAGTCGCTGGTCCGTAGTATCTGCTGGTCATAGTAGCGGACGCGCGCGATACTGGTATCTGTCATCGCTTGGGGCTCCTCGTTAGAGCAGTTGTCTTAAGAACTTTTAATTAGCACGCTTTTGCTCTTTGAGACCGAGATCGTGTTGAAGGTCGGGCCGAAGCCGAGCGCTGTAATTATCAGGTTGATCGAGCCGGTGGTAGCCGACAGATTTTTGAGATGCGTGACCGTGATAGTCTGCTCCGCGCCGACCGGCAGGCTGGGGATCGTCGTCACGGTGCGCGTCTCGGAGTCAGTGCCGATCGAGACATTCTCCAGCACGCTGATGGAGTTGATCGGCGCTGTGCCTTCGTTCTTCAGGTATACGTTGTAGGGCCAATTCGTGCCGGATATGGCCTGGTCCAAATTGCGTATATCGATCGTCAGCGCCAGGTTGCCGGGCTCGCTGGAGAGCGAGTTCTGGATGACATCGCCCAGCACCATCATGTCGCCCAGTACCTCCAGTGCGCAGGCTTCATCCACCGACAGGCATGGCTCGAAGTCGTTCTGCGCGGCGGACCAGCGGCCAATCATAAATCGGTTGCGCTCGGGGTGGTTCTTGTCGCCGGTTGTGCCGATCTCGATCCGCAGCTGTCGGACCATTTTGCCGTCGCGCACAACATCGACACTATAGACGCGCCAGGGCGCAGCGGCTTTGACGGGCGTAGGCGGCGGGCTAAACTCGACACCATAGGCCGTCGGTAGCGTGGCGCGCCGCACGATCTGCTCAGGGAATAGATCTTCGAGCAGGGCGCGCCGAGCCAGCGCCGGCTGCGGGCGCTTGTTTTCCGGGTCGAGCAACGTGCGCGTGATCGCGCGCAGCGGCAGGTTGGCGAAGCGCCTGAGATCGGGCGCTCCAGGGAGGGTGAGCCAGTCGTTGAGCAACTTTGTCAGCCCGCTTGGTTCTATGCTGGGAAGGTCAAAGATCCGCCGAGGCGCGGCCTGGGCGCTGCGCAGCAAGGTATCCTGCGCTCGATCAAGCGCGACGCCAGACATATTCCAGCCGGCCGGCTCGTCGAGCAGTGTGCCCAACTTGGCCAACGCACACGCCAGGCCCGCCGGATCGCGGATGTCCGCCTCTGTGAGTTCGGTGCCGAACGCCGCGATCAGCAGATCGACCGCGGCGTCGCGCGGATTATCCTCGCCGGCCAGATCGACCAGCCGGACTGTGCCGCGGATGGCCGCGCCGCTCAGTGTATCCAGTGTGAGGACATCGGTCAGCGCGCCTTTGCTGTCGGCCAGCGTGACGGCGACGCGCCGTCGCTCGCCGGCCTGGCGAGCCGTGATCTGGGCGCTCGGCACCGGCGGATGTGGCTCGTCCGGCAGGTTCTCGGGATCCTCGGCCACGGCGACGCGCGAGGCCGAGACGACCGACGCGCCGACCAGCCCGGCGTAGGGCCGCTCGGCGTGCTTCACGACATATGGATGATTCTTATTCTGCGGCTGTCGCACCAGGCGACCCAGGAACACCGGCCACTCGGTTTGCGGATCATCGGGTAGGGTCTGGTACGGGGCGGGCGCGCGCGGCTTGCTCGGGAGCAGCCGCGAATAACCGGCCTCCGCCGGTGGCGGGCCGTCGTACCTGTCGTCGCGACGCACCTCGATCAGGCATACCTGCGCGGAATCGCGCCAGCGCAGCGGCGGCTCGGGCCGGCAGGTGCCCAACCCGCGCGGCGGCGGGTCGGCGGAAAGGCGCGCGTACCGCAGCCACACGTCGACGAACTGGCGGGCCTGCGGGTCGAAGGGTTCGCTCCCGATCATGTCGAACAGGTTCTGGTCGCCAGTCGCCCAGGGCGTGAAGATCGGCCGCGGCACGGCCAACTCGTGACCAAAGCCGTCGACTGCGTAGCCGGGCAGCACGACAAAACCGCCCGGCACCACCCGCAGCCGCAGCCCCTGTACGATGCCCCAGTCGTGCTGGCCGATCAGGTGGCGGCGGTGCGCGGCGAGCCGGTACTCCTGCTCGTTGGTCAGGTCGGCGGCGCGCAGGATCTGCTGCTCGGTGTATTGCACGCGTGCGATCGTCATAGCCTCTGTCCCTTGCAGAAGCCAATCACCCGTTTGCCCCACCCGCCGAGTTCGACTAACTGCACATGGACCGTCCGATCACAGGCGGCGGCCGGCTCGCAAGCCAGTACGGTTGCCAGCTTATCCCAGTCCAGCGCTGTGATCGCTTCAGGTTCCTCAGGATCGATACCGCGCGCGGCCAGATCGACCCGC
>Ga0075423_10003828_pt1 | contig 13885 bp, 6 predicted proteins | sample SoiMethybrSBSTD2_FD_80114 | JGI IMG/M metagenome (GOLD analysis project Ga0075423, IMG submission 80114) | Bulk soil microbial communities from a Populus tree surrounding site in Tennessee, USA - Soil MetaG P. TD hybrid SBSTD2 | ecosystem: Environmental > Terrestrial > Soil > Tree plantation...
ATCAAAGTCCTCGCGCGCGCACCGGTGCTGCAGAACCTCTCCTGGACGCCGCCGACGCTGGCGGGGACGACGCTCTACGTGCGCGATCGAAAGACAATCGCCGCCTTTAACCTCGGCGGCTAGGCTAGTACGTCGAGTACAAAGGGAGCGCTGATGGCCAAAGGTCGTTCGATTCCACCCGTGACGCTGACGACGGCCGAACGTGAGACGTTGGTGCGCTGGGCGCGGCGACCCACGACCGCCAAGGCGCTGGCGGTGCGGGCATGCATGGTGTTGGCGAGTGCGGCCGGAAAACCGATTTTGCACGTGGCCCGAGAAGAGGACGTCAGTTGGGCGACCGCTCGCCAGTGGCGACGACGTTTCTGCGACGTCGACTCGACGGACTGCTCGACAGATTCGACGCGGTGTCCATCACAGCACCCGCGAACTCGTGGACATCATCGAGCGCTATCTCGCGGTCACGAATGAAATCGCTACGCCGTTTGTGGACCGAAACCGCTGACGAGATCCTCGCCAGCGTCGCTCGTTTTTGTGAACGAACTTCAAATTCAGGACGCTAGAACCGCCGAGTTGTTCGAAGGACCTAGTAACAAAGGATGCGCGGAGCGAGGCGGACCGGAAGCAGTCTGACACGTCTGACACCTCGGAGGCCCGGCCTCCGAGGTGTCAACGCACGACACCTGCTACGGACGCTTGTTGACCGGAATATCCGTCGAGAGGCCCCAACTCTGGACGATGTAATTCGAAAAGTTTGCCGACGACAGTGCGATGAACCACGTGCCTGATTCAGGCCGCCATATGCCCATGTCCGCCCGGCCGTCACCATCGTAGTCGGCGGGGACGAGGATATCAGTGCTAAGGCCCCACGCCATCGACATGTAGGTGGTGTAATTGTTGCGCGAATTCAGAACCCACCATGTCCCCGTCGACGGCCGGAAAACTGCCATATCTGCCTTGCGATCGCCATCGAAGTCCGCGACAAGCGGAATATCGGTGCTGAGGCCCCATCGACACACGACGTAGTTCGCGTAGCCGGCGCTCGAAAGCGCAGCGTACCAGGTCCCGGTCGATGGTCTGTAGACCGCGATGTCGGCGGTCCCGTCACCGTCGAAGTCGCCGACAACCGGCTTGTCGCCGGATGTTCCCCACGCGTTGATCGCATAGGTCATGTAGTTGCCGCTCGACAGCATCGCGTACCACACACCGTTCGACGGACGCCACACCGCCATGTCCGCCTTGCCATCGCCGTCATAGTCGCCGGGCACCGGGATGTCGGTGCCGAGTCCCCACGCGTAGTCGACGTGCTGCTGATATCCGGACGACGACGTCAGGATGGACCACATGCCGGTCGACGGCTCCCAGTACGCGGGATCCTGCCTGCCGTCGCCGTCGTAGTCGCCTGGAACCGGCTTGCTCGTGCTCGTGCCCCACGTGACGCTAGAGTAGGTCGTGAAGCCGGTGCTGGAGTTCAGTGTGTACCACGCGCCGGTCGACGGCCGGAACACGGTGAGGTCCGACTTCGTGTCCCAGTCGAAGTCGCCGGAAGCCGTCGTCAAGCGCAGACGGTAGATGACGCCGGCTCCAGCACTGCCGCCGCCGGAGCTGGTCGTGCCGTACACCGCGCCGTCAGGCATCTGAACGACTGCGGCGAACGGATTCGCGCCATCGGATCCATTGAACGAACGCAGCGTCGTCAGCGTTCCAGAGGGGGTCATCTTGAAGACGGTGCCGAATCCAGCGCCGCCGGTCTTGGTCGTGCCGTAGAAGTTTCCGTCTCGCGCCTGAATGAGGGCTTGATCGGGCGCGGAACCGTCGTTGCCATTGAAAGTGTGAATGACAGTGACCGGCAGCGGCAGCGAGCCGCTGATCGGCATCCGGAACGCCGTTCCGAGGTCCGACGATCCGCCGAGATGCGTCGCTCCATAGAGGAACCCGTCGGTCGCCTGAATCAGGCTGCCGATCGGGTTCGCGCCCTCAGTCGATCGCTGGAAGGTGTGGAGTGCTGTAAACGTCGGCGGCATCGTCATGATGTTGATTCTGAAGATTCCGCCGTTGCCCGCCAGGTCGCCGGCGTAGGCTGTGCCGTAGAGATGTCCGTCGTTCGCCTGAATCAGTCCGGAGTACGGGAACGCGATGCCGGCTCCACCGGTGAATGCGTGCAGAATCGTCGTCGCGCCGTCGAGGGTCATGCGGAAGACGGTGCCGCGGCCCTGCGCGTTCCCCGAGCTGGAGATCCCGCCGTTGTAGGTCGTGCCGTACAAGTTGCCATCGCTTCCCTGAATCAGCGCGGCGTAATACGGCCGGGCACCGTCGCCGTAGGCAACGCCCGCAAACGAGTGGAGGACGGCGAAGGCGCCGTCGGGGCTGATCCGGTAAACGGTTCCGAGATTCAACGTGCCGCCGAAGTAGGTTGTGCCGTAGAAGTTTCCGTCGTTCGCCTGGAGGAGCGGCGAGTACGGCGTGTCGCCATCGGGTCCGATGAACGAATGCAGCAGCGTGAAGGTTCCGGTGGCGGTGATTCGGAATACGGTGCCTTTCGCGTTCGAACCGCCGTTGTAGGTCGTTCCGTAAAAGTGCCCATCCTTACCCTGGATGAGCGGCGCTGAAGAGTTGGACCCGTTCGACGGACTTGCGGAGAAGGAGTGCAACAGATCGAAGCGAAGCTGCGCACTCGCCACTCCAGGGAAACCAAGGACCGCGGCTACGCAGCTGATGGCCGCGCAGGTCAGTTTGAAAAACGTGTCATACGACGCTCGACCACTCATGAGAAGCTCCCTCGCCGCCGGCTCTGAAGCGAATCACGCGCGCTTCCTGCCGAGGTCACATTTCGCAGCGAGGCCAGCAGCAAGACGTGAACCCGTCCGTATTCGACGTGGTCGTTTAAGAGGAAACTCTCGTGTTTGGCGTGGGATACCGCTGCGCTGAGCGCGTCGCGCGAGCCGCGCGAAACTCGATCGCTTTTCTCAAGTGTGGAATCGCGTTTCTCTCGGAGCAGGCAGAGTGGGTAACCGACGCAACGTCCGCGGCAGGTGCGTTCGCGCCTGATCGGGACCGCCCGGCGTCAAGCCTGAGCGGTCCTGCATTGGCTCGTCAGCGCACGCCGCCAACCGGCTGATCGGTGCTGAGCCCCCACGTGTGCGCGTCGTAGGCGCTGTAGCCGGTCTGCGAGGTCAGGATGTACCAATCGCCGCTCGACGGCCGGTACACGGCGAGATCGGTTTTGCCATCGCTGTCGTAGTCGCCCTGCACCAACACATCCTCGCTCGTGCCCCAGGCCTTGGCGATGTACGTCGAGTAGTTCGTGGACGACTGCAGGACGTACCAGAAGCCGGTCTCCGGACGATACACTGCCGGATCAGCTTTGCCATCGCCGTCGTAGTCGCCTGTCACCGGCCGATCCGTTGGGAGTCCCCATTTCTGCGACGTGTAGGCGACCAGGTTGGTGCTCGACTTCAGCAGGTACCACATGCCCGTTGACGGGCGATAGACGGCGAGATCCGTCTTGCCGTCACCGTCGTAGTCGTCAGGCGTCGGCGTATCGGAGTCAACGCCCCATTGGCGGCTCAGGTAGGTCGTGAAGTTCGTGCTCGATAGCGCGACGTGCCACGTGCCCGTGGACGATCGATAGACGCCAAGGTCGTTCCTGCCATCTCCGTCGAAGTCGCCCGGCACTGGAACGTCGGTGCTCAGGCCCCACTGCTTTTCGATGTACGTCGTGTAATTCGTGCTGGACTGAAGGATGTACCAGTAGCCCGTCGCTGGCCGGTACACCGCGAGATCGTCGATGCCGTCGCCATCGTAGTCGCCGGGCACCGGGACATCCGTGGCCAGCCCCCACTGAATCGAAAGATTGCTCAGATACGCCGTTGACGAAGTCCCGATGTGCCACATCCCGGTGCTCGGCCGGAACAACGCGAGGTCAGATTTGCCGTCGCCGTCAAAATCACCCATGCCGCGCAGCCGCGTTCTCTTGTCTTGTGTGACCGTGACCTCGGACTCGCCGACGGTGAACGCACCCTGTCGTGTCGTCATCACGCTGTTTGCCTGAGCGGTCACCGTGACGGTCGCACTGCCGACGCCCTGGACCGGCGACACCGAGAGCCACGAGGCCGCCGAAGAAGCTCGCCAACGGCACGACGAGGATGAGACGCTGAGAGACCAGCTTCGGCTGCCGCCCCGCGATCCAAATACCGGGTTGTCACCGGCGACCATGCTCGTGCAAATGGCGCCCTGTGAAATCGACTCCGGCGCGCCAAGATCGGCACCGTCGCTGCCGGCTTGCCGCCACGTGCTCGTCGTCACCAGTCCGTAGTCGCCGCCGGCGGGTGACACGAACTGCGCGTTCAACACCGCGCTCGTCGGAAAGTAGTTACCCGCGGGATAGTTTCGCGCATCACCGTCGGCGATCACGTTCGCGGTGATTTGCGCGCCGGGAAAGTACGCGGCAATCGTGTCGTTGCCGGAGCGATGATTCGACCCGTTGATGCCGTAGGCAGAGTGGCGGCCGACGTTGTTCGTGAACACGAAGCCGGGGATGGCGGGCCCATCCACCTGCACGAGGCCGGACGCGCTGCCCTGAATGATCGTGTTGTGATCGATGACGATGTCCCGCGGTCCGCCGGACAGCTGCAGGAAATATCCGTTCCCGCCCCACGCATTTCTGTCGAGATCGGCAAACAGATTGTTCCGCACTACGATGGCGTACGTCTGCTGGCTGGGGTGATTGTTGTCGTAGCCGAGAATGTTGACGCCGGTGGCGACGTGGCGGACGATGTTCCGCTCGAACGTGACGTGATCGACCTGACACCAGGTGCAGCGTCCGTCTTGATTGCGGACGGTGAGCACGATCGCAACGCCGCCCTGTCCGCTCTGCCAGTTGTATTCGAACGTGTTGCGCGCAATCGTCACGCGGCGGGCGTTCTTGAGCTCGAGAAGATTCTTGACCACCCAGCTCTGGCTGCGCCACGCCGGCTGCTTGGCGAAGCGATTGTCGGTGATCGTGATGTCGGAGGGCACGAGTCCGGAGATGGTCGGATCGGCGCCGCCGAACATGAGGTTCTCGCCCGCCGCTTCGAGGTAGTTGTTGCTGATCGTGTACGGCCCCGGCCCGTTCCAGCCGCCGATCGCCTGTGAATCCTGACCGACCGATTTGATGTCGGCGATGTATGAGTTGGTGATCGTCGTCGCGGCGCTGTTCAGCGCGATGCCGCGTTTCTGACCGGCCGCGGGATCGCCGTGAACGTACACCCGATCGAGCACGAGATCGTGCGCCACCTGCGAGAGCGACGTCTGAGAGGAGGAGCCGCTGCCGAGCGCGATGATGTCACCCGCGCCGCCGGAGGTCGCCACGAACTCCACGCGCAAGATGCGCCAGTGATGCGCGGCGGACGCGGTCTTGAGTGCGGGCGCTGTATTTGGCGATCGGAGCTTCGCGAACAGCGCTGTGTCAGCAGGTCCGACGCGAACGCCATCAGCCGGCGTGGTCAGCGAACCGGTCTGGATGGTGATGTAGGTCGAACCGCTCTTGTTCGGCAGCGTGAAGTTTCCGACGTAGGTGGCGCCTGGTTGCAACTCGATGATGTCGCCCGGCTGCGCGTTGTTGAGCGCCGTCTGCAGATTCCCGTTGGCCGGCACGCTGATGGTGGCCGCCGACGACGTTGCCGCAAGGACGAAAAGATTCAACACCGCAAAGACACCGCCGCGCACACACCGCCGCACTCGTGACCGAACCAGTGGATATGACATGGGACGGGAACGAATGGGCAAGCGGACTGCCGGCCTGACGCGCGCAGGTTCGTGCAAGTTTCGGCCTGTTTTGCGGTTGAGCTTACTCGATCGGCCGGATGAGGCTGACACTTTTGTTCGGGCAAACCCAAAAGCGTCCGCGCCGACGTTCGTTGACGACGGTGTTGTCGGCTGCTAGGCTCGAAGTCCCTTGACACCAACCTGGTCACGTCGGCTGCTCGTGATAGCGATCGTCGCGGCGGTGCTCGCCGGCTACTGGGTGTTGCGGCGGCCGTCGCCTTCGAGCGAGTCGTCGAACACCGCCGCGCGTCCTGACGCCGCCGCGCCCACTCCCTTGCCGTCCCCGTCATTACAGGGCACGAAGGCTCCGGGCCCGCCGACTGGATTCGGCCGTCCGATGGCCGTGATCGATCTGAACTCCGCGTCGCTCGCCGAGCTCGAGACGCTGCCGTCGTTCACGCCGGAGTACGCTCGCAAGGTCATCGCGGGCCGCCCGTACAGATCGATGAGTGACCTGGAGCGCGCGGGGATTCCGCGTCAGGTTCTCGAGCAGATTTCGCCACCCGCGATCATTCGCCTGGACGGGCGCGGGCCCCTGCCGAACTCGCCGCCGCCGCCGAACAAGAAGCCGTAGTCGTGCGTGGCGCACATCCTCGTTCGTAGGCCGGGCCTTTCAGGCCCGGCAACCAGGCGGCCCTGAAAGGGCCGCCCCACGACTGGTTTTTGGTACGGCGGCGCTGAAAGCGCCGCCCACGACAGCGAGACGCCGCCCGACGTTACGGGAAGGGACGCTTGCGGATCGGAATGTCTGTACTCAGACCCCAATTCTGCACGATGAAGGACGTATAGTTCGTGCTCGACAGCGCGACGTACCAGTTTCCATTCGAGGGTCGGTACACGGCAGGATCGGTTCGCCCGTCGCCATCGTAATCGGCCGGCACGGCGATGTCTGTGCTGAGTCCCCAGTTGAAGACGATCGGGCTTGCGCTCGATTGCTGTAGGCGCCATTCGCCGCTCAACGCGCGATAGAGTCCAAGGTCGTTTCTCGCGTCGCCGTCGTACTCTCCAGGCACTGTCGTGTCGCTCGCCGCGCCGAATGTCTGCATCGTGACGGTCGTGAAACCGCTACTCGACTGCAGCACGTACCAGGTGCCCGTCGACGGTCGATACACGGCGAGATCGCTCTTGCCGTCGCCATCGTAATCGCCGGCCACCGGAACATCCGTGCTGACGCCCCAATTGACCGCAAGGTAATTCATGAAGTTGCTTCGTGAGAGCAATGCGTACCAGAAACCATTTGAGGGGCGATAGACGGCCAGATCCGCTTTTCCATCGCCGTCATAGTCTTCGGGCGCCGGGATGTCGCCGTTCGTCCCCCAATGCGTCGCCATGAAACTCGTGAAATTCGTCCTCGACAGAAGGATGTACCAGCTGCCCGTCGAAGGTCGAAACACCGCGACGTCCATCTTCCCGTCGCCGTCGTAATCGGCCGCGACAGGGATGTCGCCATTCGTGCCCCAGTTGTATACTGCGTACGTCTGATAGTCGGTGCTCGACTGCCTGACGTACCAGTCTCCCGTCGATGGACGAAATACGGTCAGATCCGCCTTCAGGTCGCCGTCGAAGTCGCCCGGCATCGCGTGGCCCAGCACGCGCAGAATTCTGCCGGCGGTTCCCGCCGCGTACGAAACGATGTACAACTCGCCGTCGGCGTCTACGCCGAACGAGCTGATGTTGCCGAGCGACGATCCGCCAAGCTGCGCCGTGTGCTCGACGACGTCCGTGACGGTTGCGTTCCCCGTCATCGAATTGATCGCGAGTCCGATCGAAAACACCCGTCCCCTCACGAAGTCGGCGAAGAAATAGCGCCCGCGGAATGCGCCGCCAAGCATGCGGCCGCGATAGACAAAACCGCCGGTGATCGAGTTGCCAACCGCGTGGCTGTACTCGTAGATCGGATTCGTCAGCGGAAAATACGCGGGCAGAGGGTTGGTGATGTAGTCGTGCGCGCCTTCTCGATAGCGCCACCCGTAGTTCAGCCCGCCGTTGCTCATCGGCGATTCGTAGTTGATCTCTTCCCACTGCCCCTGGCCGACGTCGGCAATGATCAAGGCGCCCGTGCCGCCGCGCGCCGGATCGTCGAAGCTGTACCGCCATGGGTTGCGAAGACCGAAGCTCCAGATCTCAGGACGGGTTCCGGGCGGCCCAGCGGAAAGGAACGGATTGTCGGGCGGGATTCGATACCTGATCGGATCGGAATCCGGCACACTGACATCGATGCGCAGCATCTTGCCGTGAAGGTCTGACGGCGTCTGCGCGCGGTTTCCGGGATCGTCGCCCGCCCCGCCGTCACCGGTGGCGACATACAGCATGCCGTCGGGACCGAACGCGAGATCGCCCGCATGGTGGTTTGTGAATGGATTCGCGATGTAAGGCGCGCTGGTGCCGCCCCAGCCAAGGTCGCGCCGCGAACTCACGTCGGCGACGAGCGGGTTCGCCGACCGCTTGAACCGCGCCACCACCGTGCGGCCTGCCGTGTCGGTGAAGTTGACGAAGAAACGGCCGCTCGTCGCGTAGTCGGGCGAGAACGCAAGGCCGAGCAACCCTTCTTCGACACAACACCTGATGCTGCTGGTCAGGTTCAGGAAGTCTGTCGCAAGAACGACGCCTGCCCGGACGACGCGGATGCGCCCTGTCTGCTGAATCACGTACTGGACGGAGCGGTCAGTGGGATCCTGCACGAAGCCAACAGGCATGTCGAAACCCGAGGCGTAGGTTCGAGCCCGGAGCGGCGCCAGTTGCGCGCGCGCATCAATCGCGAGGCTGCAGATCAGCAACATCGCCAGAGGGATCGCACGCCTCATCGCTACCTCCATAATGATCAATGCGCGCAGCACGCGTGCAGCGACGCGCATCAGTCTGGCGTCCGAACCGCGATCGATCAAGGTCGCATCGGAATGTCCGTACCCAGACCCCACGGCTGAGCTATGAACGTCGAGTAATTTCCAGACGACAGCAAGACGTACCACATGCCGTTCGACGGCCGGAATACGCCGAGGTCGGCTTTGTTGTCCGCGTCGTAATCGCCGGGCACGACGATGTCGCCGCTCGTTCCCCACGCCGTCGCGAGGTACGACGTGTAGCCGCCGCCCGAGAGCAGGACGTACCAGAAGCCGGTCGACGGACGGAACAAACCGAGATCGATTCTGCCGTCACCGTCGTAATCGGCGGTGGCCGTGACGTCGGTCGCGAGTCCCCAAGCCTGCGAAATGAACGACGTGTAGTTCGTCATCGACAGCAGGACCCACCAGGTTCCGGTCGACGGACGGTAGATGCCGAAGTCCGCCTTACCGTCGCCGTCGTAATCACCCGGCACCGGTTGATCCGTGCTGAGGCCCCAGTTCATCGCCAGGAACGTCGAGTAGTTCGTGCCTGACAGCGCGATGTACCAAAAGCCGGTCGACGGACGGTAGACGCCGAGGTCGGATTTCCCATCGCCGTCGTAGTCCCCCTCGACGGGAATGTCGGTGCTGAGACCCCACGCCTGTGCGATGAACGTCGTGTAGTTCATGCCCGAGAGCAGGATGTACCACGTGCCATTGCCCGGCCGGAACACGGCGAGGTCCTGCTTGCCGTCCCCGTCGTAATCGCCTTGCAGAGGAATGTCCGTACTCAGGCCCCACGCGTAGGAAACGAAGCTCGCATAACCGCTGTTCGATTGCTTGATGAACCAGGTCCCCGTCGAAGGCCGGAACACGGTGATCTCCGCCTTCGCGTCTCCGTCGAAATCACTCCCGTTTGGCGCGCCGAGAATCAGGAGCAGGGCTCCTTGCGACGTCGCGGAACCGGCGATGTTCGAGACGATGCACCGGTACCGGACGTGGTTGAAGGGCAAGCCGACATTCGCGATAGTGAGCGTCGCCGATGTCACGCCGGCGAACGGTGCCGCGTTCGGCACGTTGAACCACGTCATGGCGGCGTTGGTCGACGCCTGCCACTGATAGACGCCGGGAAACATCGCCGCGACCGTAAACGTGGCATCCTGACCGCGCTTGACGATCTGAGTGCTCGGGTGCCCCGTGATCGCCGGAGGCGGCGGCGTCGGGGCCTGCGCCAGGGCCACGTCGGCCATCACGATTCCGGCTCCCGCATCACGGTCCAGGCCCGGGACTTCGATGTCGATCGTGCTGGTGAAAAGCGCGGTGCGAATCTGCGCCGCATTCATCAACTGGTTCTTCGACTTGACGAGTGCGGCGATCGCCGCCGCGTGCGGCGCAGCCGCAGACGTGCCGAAGAACGGACTGGGAAATCCACCGGCACCCGTCACCGACACGCCATCGGCCGCGGTGAAGTCCGGCTTCGCCAGCACGAAGCCGCCGGTCGACGAGAAATTTCCTGGAGTGATCGCCGCGCCGTTGGCTTGAAAGAAGATGCGCCGCGGTCCGTCCGAGCTGAACGTCTCCACGACATGGCCGCCATTGAATGGCGCGAGCCCATTGACCATCGCCGACGTCGCCGCGACGCCGAATGAGTTGATGGCGCCCGTCGCCGAGTGGCCGTGCGTTTCACCGCCGGTCGCGATCTGCAACCTGCCGCGATTGGTACCGAGGTGCAGGAAACGATTCACGCTCGGCGGCGTTGTCGGGAATTTCACGATCACGATGCGATTTCCGGCGTTGCCGCCGTGTATCACCTCGAACGGATCCTGAGCGCCGGTCTGGAAGTTCGTCCCCGCGGCCAGAATGAGAGTGCCCGAGCTGTCGAGGAGGTAGATGTCGTAATCGTTGCCGGATGCGCCGAGCGGATCGGACCAGAACAGCGTGATCGGGCCGGTGCTGCTGGATGTGATGAGATTGAAGGTCTGGCCGCCGAAGTTGTGGAGCTGGCCGGCGCTGGTGAGCACACCTCCGGCTGCCCCACCATCCACGAAATCGCCTTCCCACGTTCCAGAGGTGCCATCGTCCTTGTTCCCGGAATTCGCCGCCGACGAAAAGTACAGCGCGCCAGACGCCGCGACATCCTTCACGGCTTGAATGACGATGCCGCCGTTGGTCTGCGACAGCGCGGTCTGGCCATCCTGGAACGGCGTCTCGACGACGTAGCCCACATCGTCGACGATGATGTCGCAGCCGGCGGTTCGAAGGTCGCGGATGTTTTGGGCGAAGCTGGCGATGCTCGTGAACGCCGTTGCGAAATAGAGCTGCGCGTTCGGCGCGAGGTCGTGGATGATCTCGAGCATCGCCGTGCCCTCTGCGCCCGCGCCGGCTTGTCCTGGCAGCACCGTGACCGCACCAAGGTCGCCCGATGCTCGGGCCGCGGCGAGGCCGTCCACGCCGTCCGAGAGGACGCCGACTTTCACACCGGCGCCGCTCACCAGGAACATCTCGCGAGCGACATCGGCCCGATGCTTCGCGTCGCCCTCGGAATTCCGGCTCCCGACGTTCGCGATCGGCCCATCTTGATTGAGCGCATGCCGGAAGGCCGAGATGATGTCCGCCCGGTCTTTTCGCTTGCGTTCCTTCAACGCGCGGCGCCGATCGGCTGCCGGCAGTGATCCGCCGCCGCGGGACAAATCGATGCGCGAGGTCATCGCGAGCTGCTTTGCCTCGACGAACGCCACGTCCGGCAGCGCCGCAATCGCGGCAACTTGAACAAGCGGGACGCGGAGCCGGATGTTGCGGTACGCCGCGCTGACGTCCAGCAGTTCGGCGCCGAGGGCGACGAGTCGGGCCAGCAGGGCATCACTGACCTGGGCTCTGACGTCGAGGACTGCGCCACGATCGTCCTCGTCGTCCAGCGTGGTCGCGAGCCTCGGGACGCCCTGTGCGATCGCTTCGCCGCGCGCCATCTTTGCGGCATACAACACATCCGAGCTGATTTTTCGCTCGGCGGCGCTGCGCGCACGCTTTTCCGCGACGAGCGCGTTGATCTGCGCCATCGCCTGCGCCGAGATGCCCGCACCTTGTTGTGCCTGAATACGGGAGCTGGACAGGGTCGCGGCCGCAACGGTGATCGTCACCAACAGAAACGCACAGTGAAGAGGTCTCATCGCTCCCCCGGTGTGTTCCCGAAAAAGAGTTACTTGTGTGTGGCTTCGGCGGCCGGTTGAATCGCTCGGACCGACGCCAGTTCGGCGAGCTGTTCCAGTTTCAGCAGCGGGACCCACGCGATCAGCGAGTCAGCCGCAATCGACGTGGACACGATGGTGCTCCCGAGTCGGGCGAGCTGCCGTTTCATCTCGGCGGTGACCGCCGCACGGACATCGACGAGTGCGCGCTGCTTCGGATCGACCCTCACGAGCAGATCGTCGAAGGACGGTTTGGCGCCGTTTGGCGATTCACGAGCACGCTGCATCGCGGTGAGCAGTTGCGAGCTCAGTTTCTGCTGCGCGGGCGTGCGCGACGCTTTGTCGCGCGGCGAGACGACCTGAACCGACAGCACAACGAGCAGCACGACTGGAAGAAGAGACACCATGAGTGGCTTTCTCGATTGGCCGCGCCGTGAATTGAACCTGGGGAAGCCGGGGAAGACGGCGGAGAGCTTACAGCCGCGTTGCAGAGGTGTCAACGCGGAATCACGAGCGGCCGACGGCCGAAAAACTTTACGCGCGGCGGCTCGTGACGAACGTGGATCGCGAACGGTCCCAGGCCGCCACCGGTGGCGGCCTGGGACCATCGTGATTACGGCTTCAGCGGAATGTCGCCCAGCGTCCCCCACTGCTGCGACCCGAACAACGAGTAGCCCGTGCTGGACATCAGCACGTACCACATACCGGTCGAAGGCCGCCACACCGCGATGTCAGCGCGGTTGTCGCTGTCGAAGTCGCCAGGCACTGGAATGTCGGTGCTGGCGCCCCACTGAATCGCGAGCGACGTCGTGAAGTTGCTGCCGGACTGCAGCACGTACCAGGTGCCGCTCGACGGACGATACACGGCGAGGTCGGTCCTGCCGTCGCCATCATAATCGCCGGTGACCGGCGTGTCGGTGGAGATTCCCCACTGGCGAGCGATGAACGATGTGTTGTTCGTCGACGACAGCAGCGCGTACCACATTCCGGTTGATGGACGATACACGGCGTAATCCGTGCGGCCGTCGGCGTCGTAGTCGCCGCTCACGGGAATGTCGGTGCTGATTCCCCACTGCTGCGCGCTGTAGGTCGCGTAATTCGTACTCGAGAGCATCGCATACCACATCCCCGTCGCCGGCCGATACACCGCTGGATCGGCCTTGCCGTCGCTATCGAAATCGCCGCGAACTGGGATGTCCGTGCTGATACCCCACTGCTGCGCCAGGAAGTTCGTGTAGTTCGTCGTGGACAGCAGCACGTACCACATGCCGGTGGAGGGCCGATAAACCGCGAGGTCGACCCGCCCGTCGCCGTCATAGTCGGCCGGCACGGGCACATCGGTGCTGAGACCCCACGCCATGGAGAAGAACGTCGTGAACCCGCTGCTCGACTGCTTGATGTACCAGGTGCCGTTGGACGGCCGGAAGACCGCGATATCCGCTCTGCCGTCGGCGTCGAAATCCGTCCCGTACTGCGCGCCGAGCACGATGAGCTGCGCGCCCTGCGAGATGACCGAACCACCCGCATTGGAGACGATGCATCGGTATCGGTCGAGATTGAGCGACAGCGGGACGTTCGAGATCGAGAGCGTCGGCGTGAACACTCCGCTGAACGGCGCCGCATTCGGGAGGTTCGTCCACGTCACGCCCCCGTTCATCGACGTCTGCCACTGATAGTTGGTGGCGCCGATCGCCAAGACGCTGAACGACGTGCTCAGCCCCATTCTGACGACGCGTCTCGCAGGCTGGAAGATGATCACTGGCGGCGCCGGCGGCGCCAGCGCCACGGCGGTGTCCGCCATGACGATGCCGAATCCGGCGTCGCGGTCCACACCCGGCGTCTCGATGTCGATCGCGCTCAACAGCAGGAACGCGCGAACCTGCGACGCGGTCAGGCCGAGGTTCCTCGACCAGACGAGCGCCGCGATCGCGGCGGCGTGCGGCGCCGCCGCCGACGTCCCGAAGAACGGACTCGGGAAGCCACCGGCGCCGGTCACCGAAACACCGTCGGCCGCAGTCATGTCTGGTTTCTGCAGGACGACGCCGCCGGTCGACGAGAAGTTGCCTGGAGTGA
>Ga0075423_10003830_pt1 | contig 13873 bp, 8 predicted proteins | sample SoiMethybrSBSTD2_FD_80114 | JGI IMG/M metagenome (GOLD analysis project Ga0075423, IMG submission 80114) | Bulk soil microbial communities from a Populus tree surrounding site in Tennessee, USA - Soil MetaG P. TD hybrid SBSTD2 | ecosystem: Environmental > Terrestrial > Soil > Tree plantation...
CCGCCTCCAGCAGCTCCTCGTCGCTCCAGCCGATCTCCCGCGCCTCCTCCTGCAGGTGGTGGGGAGGCACGCCATCGGCCTCCAGCGTCGCCTTCAGGTATTCCAGCAGGGCCGCCTCCTTCGCGTCGCCCGAGCTGAAGCTGCGGGCCCGCGAGACCTCGTCCAGGCCGAGTCCGGCGCGCCGCGCCGACTTCGCGTGCTGGGCGATGCTGTAGGAGTCGTGGCGGTGCTCGGCGACCGCCAGGGCGATCCGTTCGCGCGTCGCCAGGGGGAGGACGCCGCCGCGCAGCTCCGAGCGCATCCGCGTGTAGGCGCGCAGCACGGCGGGTGCGCCGGCGAGGACGCCGACGAACTTGGTCACCGCGCCGCCGGCCGCCTGGATGCTCTTGATCAGGGGAGCGCTCTCGTCGGGGGCCGTCAACTCGTCGTGTATCTGGAATCTGCTTACTGCCGTTTTTACCGTCACTTGCATCCCGCCTTTGGCTCGGATCCGCGGATTTCGCTTCACAGAGCCTTTAGGTGGCCTTTACTTTACTTAAAGCCATTAACTTACGCGAAGTAAGTTATACCGAGAATCGGACGCTCCCGCAACCCTTGTGCGGCAACCGTCACATACCCGTAATACGGCGAAATGCACCTCGCCGGTTCAGTTCGCTTATCTTTGCCTGCGACCGGGCCAACAGCCGAGAGGAGAACGGGGGATGGCAGACCAGCCGACGAGTGCCAGCGACGTCGCCGAGATCGTCGAGGAACGCAACGTCCGCTTCATTCGCCTCTGGTTCACCGACGTCCTCGGCCACCTGAAGAGCTTCTCGATCAACTCCTCCGAACTCGAGGACGCGCTCGAGGGGGGCATGGGCTTCGACGGCTCCTCGATCACCGGCTTCAACCCGATCGAGGAGTCCGACATGATCGCGATGCCCGACCCCTCGACCTTCGCCCTGATCCCCTGGCGCCCGGAGGAAGAGAACGCGGTCGCGCGCATGTTCTGCGACGTCCGCGTCCCCGGCGGCGACCCCTACGAGGGCGACCCGCGCTGGATCATGCGCCGCGCCCTCAAACGCGCCGAGGAGCTCGGCTTCGACGCCTACAACATCGGCCCCGAGCTGGAGTACTTCTACTTCCGCTCGGCCAAGCCCGAGGACGGCGTTCCCGAGGTGCTCGACGAGGGCGGCTACTTCGACCTGACCACGCTCGACGCCGGCTCCGACGTGCGCCGCGAGACGATCCTGGCGCTGGAGAAGATGGGGATCCACGTCGAGTACGCCCACCACGAGGTCGGGCCCTCCCAGCACGAGGTCGACATGCGCTACAAGGACGCGCTGCGGATGTCCGACGACTGCATGACCTACCGCATCGTGGTCAAGGAGTACGCGATGAAATACGGCTGGCACGCGACCTTCATGCCGAAGCCGCTGTTCGGCGAGAACGGCTCCGGCATGCACGTCCACCAGTCACTGGCCAAGGACGGCAAGAACGCCTTCTTCGATCCCGACGACCAGTACTTCCTCTCCGCCACGGCGAAGGCCTTCATCGCCGGCCAGCTGCGCCACGCGCGCGAGATCTCACCGCTCTTCGCCCAGTGGGTCAACTCCTACAAGCGCCTCGTTCCCGGCTTCGAGGCGCCGGTCTACCTCGCCTGGTCGCGCCGCAACCGCTCGGCGCTGATCCGGGTGCCGCTCTACCACCCGGGCAAGGAGGGGGCGACGCGGGCCGAGCTGCGCTGCCCCGACCCCGCCTGCAATCCCTACCTCTGCTTCGCCGGCATGCTGCAGGCCGGCCTGGAGGGGATCGAGCACGGCTACGAGCTGCCCGAGCCGATGGAGCAGAACCTCTACCACCTCTCGCCGGAGGAGCGCTCCCAGCGTGGGATCGAGCAGCTGCCGGAGACGCTCGGCGAGGCGATCGACGTCGCCGCCGACTCCGAGCTGGTGCTGCGCACCCTCGGCGAGCACACCTTCCGCCGCTTCGTCGAGATCAAGCGGCAGGAATGGGACGACTACCGCGTCCAGGTGACGCCATTCGAGATCGAGAACTTCCTACCAGTTCTCTAAGAGCCGCCGGCGCCGGTGGTGATCGGCGTGGGTGACCTCTCGCGCTCCTCGGGCCGCGAGAGCGAGGACGGCCACCAGAAGTCGTCGCCCACCCTGAGGGCGATCGCCGGCACGAGGATGCTGCGGACGAGGAAGGTGTCGAGGAGGACGCCGAAGGCGACGACGAAGCCGATCTCGGTGAGGATGGTTAGGAGTAAGACGGCGACCACCGAGAAGGTGCCGGCGAGGACGATGCCGGCGCTGGTGATCACCGCCCCGGTGACGGCGAGCGCGCGCAGGATCCCCTGTTCGGAGCCGTGCTTGATCGTCTCCTCGCGGGCGCGGGCGATGAGGAAGATGTTGTAGTCGACGCCGAGCGCGACGAGGAAGACGAAGGCGAACAGCGGCAGCGAGGGGTCCGAGCCGGGGAAGCCGAAGATGACGTCGAAGACGAAGTAGCCGACCCCGAGCGCGGCGAGGAAGCTGAGGATCACGGTGCCGATCAGGATCAGCGGCGCGACCACGGCGCGCAGCAGGCCGATCAGGATCAGCAGGACGACGACGAGGATGATCGGCGGGATCACGATCGAGTCCCAGCCGGCGGCGTCGCGGACGTCGAATTCGACCGCACTCGGCCCGCCGACCAGCGTGCTCGGCGCCACCCGGTGCGCCGCTTCGCGCATCGGCTCGACCAGGTCGAAGGCCTCGGTCGAGTAGGGGTTGGGTTCGAGCGTCGCCTGGACCAGGGTCCCCGGCGGGCCTTCGGAGATCGGCGGGGAGACAGCCTCGACGCCTTCCACCCCGGCGACGGCACGGCGCACCGCCGGCACGTCGGCGCGGTCCTCGACGACGACGTCGGTGAGGGCGGTGGTGCCTGAGGGGAAGCTCTTGTCGAGCAGGTGCTGGCCTTCGACCGATTCGACTTCGGTGCGGTAGCTGTCTTCGCTGGTCAGTTCGGTGGAGAAGAAGGCGAAGCCCGCGCAGAAGACCAGCAGAACGACGATCGCACCGCCCATCACCCGGCTCGGGGAGGCGGCGACTCGCCGGCCGATTCGCGCCCAGGTGCCGTGCGTGGCATCGGCGGTGTGCTCGAGCCGGTGCCGTCGCACCTCATACGGGGTGAAAATCGCCCGGTCGAGCGGCCCTACGATCAGCGAAGGGATGCGCCTGCCGCTGAGCCGTCGCAGGACCCAGTTGATCAGGACCACGGCCAGGACCGGTGGGAAGACGACCACCAGGCAGGCGAGGATCACGATCGCGATGGCTCTCAGCCCGCTCCCCTCGACGATGTTTCGCCGAGCCCAGCCCGAGACGCCCTCCACGGAGGGGGCGGTCTGCGGCGTGTGCGGGACGAAGGGCCAGAAGGCGCGGCGGCCGAAGATCGTCAGCAGCGCCGGCAGCAGGGTCAGCATCGAGAGCGCGGCGCAGGCGATGCCGATCGCGGCGATCGGGCCAAGGCCCGCGGTGCCGTTCACCTTGGCGATGGTCAGGCAGAGCAGCGCCGCGATCACGGTCGCCGCCGAGGCGAAGATCGCCGGTCCCGCCGAGGCGAGCGCGGTGCGCATCGCCTCATGCTTGTCCATCGTGCGGTGCAGCTCCTCGCGGTAGCGGGCGACGAGCAGCAGCGCGTAGTCGGTGCCGGCACCGAGGACGAGCACCGACATGATCGAGCTCGACTGGCCGTTGATCGTCACCCCCAGCTCGGAGATCCCGTAGCCGATCGAGCGCGAGAGCGTCTCGGCGAAGAGCACCGCCGCCAGCGGGATGAGGAAGAAGAAGGGCGAGCGGTAGATGACGATCAGCAGGAAGATCACCAGGCTGACCGCCGCGAGCAGCAGGGTGCCGTTGAGCCCTTCGAAGACTTCGATCGCGTCGGCCGAGAAGCCGGCCCCGCCGGTGATCTTCACCTCCAGCCCGGCCGGCGGGTCGTCGATCTGCTCGCGCCAGAACTTGACCGGGTCGAGGATCCTTTCGCCCTCGCCGTTGCCCTTGATGTAGGCGGCGACTATCGCCGCCTTGCCGTCGGGCGAGCAGACCGGGCCGACGAAGGGGGCGTAGCCGGCGGGCTGGCCGGGGATCGTGCTGGTAGGCGTGCCGCAGCCGGGGGGCAGGCCCCTGGCGGCCGCCGTGTCGGCGACGGCCTCCGCGGCTGGGGGCTTGCCGCCCGCGGCCGCAGTCGCGCCGTCGGCCACGACCCCGGGGAAGCGCTCCCCGGTCATCTTCGTCACGTCTTCGGCCAGCGTGCGACGGTCGGCTCGGGTCAGGCCGGACTCGCGCCGGAAGACGATCACCGCGGGGGCGATTTCCCCCTTCTGCAGCGATTCGGTGGCGTCGAGCGCCTTGGTCGATTCGGCCGAGCCGGGCAGGTAGGAGGTGGCCTCGTTGCTTTCGGCTCTTCGAACTTGGCCGGCAGGTCGGCGGGGCCGGCGGCGACGAAGATCGCTGCGAACCAGATCGCGAAGACGACCCACTTCGCCCGGCGACCGGCGGCGAGGGTGAAGAGCGAGCCACGCACTCAGCGCATCCTCTCAGAGCAGAGCGGCGAGTTGTTGCGGATCGGTCACGGGGGCGCGACAGCTGAAGTGCTCGCAGACATAGGCGGTGGGCTTGCCTTCGCGGCAGGGGCGGCCGGCCAGCAGGGGCGGCTGGTCGCGGCCCTCGGGACCGCCGGCCAGGACCAGGTGGGGGCGGTAGCCGAAGCGGACCACCGCCCCCAGCTCGCTCAGGTCGTCGCCGATCAGCGCCACCTCCTTGGTCGGCGCGAGCTGGAAGTCGAGCGCTCGCAGGAGGTGGGCGAAGGCGTCGGGCTGGCGCGGCACCGCCTTGGCGAAGAGGCGCAGGACGCCCTCGGCCCACTCGCCGTAGGAGCGCTCCGCCGTCAGCGCCTCCAGTCGCAGCAGGCCCAGGGCGGCGGCGGAGTTGCCGGAGGGGATCGGGTGGTCGCCGATCTCCTTGCGGCGGGCGATCAGCTGCTCGTGGTCGTCGGAGGTCGAGAAGAAGCCGCCGCGGCCGCGGTCGCCGAAGCGGGCGATCGTCGTCTCGGCCAGCGCCCGCGCCGCTTCGAACCAGCGCGGCTCGAAAGTCGCTTCGTACAGCGTCAACAGCGCTTCCAGCAGGAAAGCGTGGTCCTCGAGGTAGGCGTTGAGGCGCCCCTCGCCGTCCTTGTAGGTGCGCAGCAGGCGGCCCTCGCCGTCGCGCAGGTCGCGCAGCACGAACTCGGCGCACCCGCGGGCTGCCTCGAGGTAGTCCTCGCGCCCGAGCGCCGCGCCGCACTCGGCCAGCGCCGCCAGCATCAGCGCGTTCCAGGAGGCGAGTCGCTTGTCGTCGAGCCCCGGCCGCACCCGCTCCGCCCGCGCCTCGTAGAGCCTGCGACGCGCGTCGGCGAGGCCCGCCGGCTCGGGCGCCGCCGCGCCCCCGGCAAGGTGGAGGACGTTGCGCCCCTCGAAATTGCCTCGCTCCCCGGCGCCGTAATAGGCGATGATCTCCCCGGCGTCCTCGCCGAGCGTGGCCCGCATCTCCGCCGGCGTCCAGGTGTAGAAGCGACCCTCCTCGCCCTCCGAGTCGGCGTCGAGCGCCGAGTAGAAGCCGCCCTCCGGGCCGCGCATCTCGCCCAGCGCCCAATCGAGCGTCTGCTCGCAGACCCGGCGCCAGCGCTCGTGGCCGAGCGCCTGCCAGCCGTGCAGGTAGATGCGCGCGAGCTGGGCGTTGTCGTAGAGCATCTTCTCGAAGTGGGGGACGAGCCAGGCCGCGTCGACCGAGTAACGGGCGAAGCCGCCGCCGAGCTGGTCGTAGATGCCGCCGGCCATCATCGCGTCGAGGGTGCGCTCGACGATCTCGGCGTTCCCTCGTGCCAAGAGCAGCTCCAGGGCCGAGGCGGGAGGGAACTTGGGCGCGCCGCCGAAGCCGCCGCGCTCCATGTCGGCCGCCGATTCCAGCGTAGCCAGCGCCTCCTCCAGCAGCTCTTCGCGGGGTGCCTCGTCCGCCGGCTCGACCGCGCCGATCGCTCCCAGCCGGGCCCGCGTCGCCGGCGCCCGCTCGCGCAGCTCCTCGCGGCGGTTCTCGAAGGCGTCCACCACCGCCTCCATCACCATGCGGAAGCTCGGCATGCCGCGGCCCTCGTCGGGCGGGAAGTAGGTGCCGCCGTAGAAGGGCACGCCGTCGGGGTCGCAGAAGACCGTCATCGGCCAGCCGCCTTGGCCGCTGATCGCCTGCACCGCCTCCATGTAGAGGGCGTCGACGTCGGGACGCTCCTCGCGGTCGACCTTGACGCTGACGAAGTGCTCGTTCATGTAGGCGGCGGTGTCGGGGTCCTCGAAGGACTCGCGCTCCATCACGTGGCACCAATGGCAGGCCGAGTAGCCGACCGAGAGCAGGATCGGGCGATCGAGCTCGCGCGCCCGCGCCAGCGCTTCGTCACCCCACGGGTACCAGTCGACCGGGTTGTCTCGGTGCTGGAGCAGGTAGGGACTGGTCTCCTGAGCCAAGCGGTTGGCCATGCTTCGGACACTACCCGCGGCGCGAAGAGGCCAACTATTGGGGAGGCGGGCTCGACGAAACTAGGTCGCAGTCTCGCAAACGTTCGCGTCTTCAGAAAATCGTCGTCGCGATATATCTACCTTTCCCAAGTGGCGAACGAACGGCTTCCCGCGCAGAGCGAGCCGGCTATCGAAGCCGTGCTCAAAAAGCTCGACGACGAGGACCGTCTGGTCGTCCTCGCTGCCCTGGAGCGGGCGGAGCGCTCGGAGGCCGAGCTGCGCTACCTGGCCGACCACGACTCGCTCACCGGCCTGCTCGACCGCCGCCGTTTCCGCGCCGAGCTCGACCAGTACGTCTCCTTCAGCGCCCGCTACGGCGGCAATGGCGCGGTGATGATCGTCGACATCGACGGCCTCAAGGCGGTCAACGACTCGCTCGGCCACCACGCCGGCGACAACCTGATCCGCCAGGTGGCGGCGGTGACGCGGGAGAGGGTGCGCGCCACCGACATCGTCGCCCGCCTCTCGGGCGACGAGTTCGCGATCCTGATGCCGCAGACCGACGTCGAGGGGGCGATGCAGCTGGGCGAAGACCTGCGCGCCCAGGTCGCCGAGAGCGTTCGGCCGACGTCCGACTCCGGCGGGGCGACGATCAGCGTCGGCATCACGATGTTCGGCGGCGGCGAGAAGGGCGCCGGCGCCGAAGCGGTCCTCGTCGCCGCCGACCAGGCGATGTACCGGGCGAAGGAAGAGGGGCGCAACCAGATTGCGCTCTTCCGCGACCCGAACGAGCCCCGCCGCGAGCCGGAGCGGCGGCAGACGACCGCGGCGCGGATTCGCGACGCCCTCACCGAGGACCGGCTCAGCCTGCAGACCCAGCCGATCCGCAGCCTCGCCTCGGGCGGGATCGAGCGTTACGAGCTGCTGCTGCGGATGACGAGCAACGAGGGCGAGCTGCTGCCCGCCTCCTCCTTCATCGCGGCGGCGGAGCGCGCCGGCATGATCCAGGAGCTCGACCGCTGGGTGGTCGGGCAGGCGCTCGAGCTGATCGGCGAGCACGAGCGGCAGGGGGCGCCGCTCTCGCTGCACGTCAACATCTCCGGCGCCTCGCTGACCGACATCTCGGTGCTTGAGTTCATCGAAAGGCGCCTCGACGAAGGCAGCGCCGACCCCTCCCGCTGCACCTTCGAGATCACCGCGACAGCGGACGTCTACGACTTCGAGCAGGCGACCGGCTTCGCCGATCGCCTTACCGAGTTCGGCTGTCAGGTTGCGATCGACGACTACGGCGCCGGTTTCGGCCCCTTCCACTACCTGAAGCGGATCCCCTTCGACCTGATCAAGATCGACGGCTCCTTCGTCCGCGACATGGCGCGCTCGGACGCGGACCAGCTCACCGTGCAGGCGATCGTCCAGATCGCCCGTGGGCTCGGCAAGACGACGATCGCCGAGTACGTCGAGGACGACCAGACGGCGCGAATGCTGCACGACTACGGCGTCGACATGGCCCAGGGCTTTCATCTCGGCCGCCCGATGGATCTGGACCAAGCCTTCGCCGAAACCGCCTAGACGCCCGGAAACCGGCGCATCTCGGGGTCCTCGGTCCGGTCGGTTCGGTCACGCACTGCAGTGCGCTCCCTCACCGATCCTCCCTGCGTCCCCCGACCTGCTTGGTTTCCGGACGTCTAGCGCAGCTCGGCGCGCTTGATCTTGCCACTCGCCGTCTTCGGCAGCTCGGCGGCGAACTCGACGATGCGGGGGAACTTGTAGGGGGCGGTCTCGCGCTTGCAGTGCTCCTGCAGCTCGCGCGCCAGCTCCTCGCTCGGCTCGCGCTCGCGGGGGACGACGATCGCCCGCACGACGGCGCCGCGCTCCGGGTCCGGAGCGGCGACCGCGGCGGCCTCGGCGACGGCCGGGTGAGCCAGCAGCGCCGACTCGACCTCGACCGGGCCGATCCGGTAGCCGGAGGAGATGATCACGTCGTCGTTGCGCCCCTCGAACCAGAGGTGGCCGTCATCCTCCTGGCGGACGAGGTCGCCGCTCGGCCACCACTCGCCGTCGAAGCGCTCGCCGTCGATATAGCTGGAGAAGAAGGTGGGGGAGGAGGACGCCTTCAGCTGGAGCTCGCCGTCGACGACGCGAACCTCGATCCCCGGCAGCGGCTTGCCCATCGAGCCGGGTCGCACCGGCTCGCCGGTCAGGTTGCCCGAGATGTGGCCGGTCTCGGTCTGGCCGTAGCCGTCCGCCGGCTCGATGCCCATCGCCTCGCGGAAGGTGGCCACCGTCTCGGCCTCCAGCGCCTCGCCGGCGGAGACCATGCGGCGCAGGGCGGGCAGCGGGCGCAGAGCGGTGCGCTTGGCCAGCATCCGGTACTCGGTCGGCGCCTGGCAGAGGACGTCGACGCCGAGAGCCTCGGCGATGTCGAGCCGCCCGGCCGGCTCGAAGCGGCCGTCGTGGATCGTCGCCGCCGCGCCGGTCAGCCAGGGCGCGAGGAAGACGTTGCGCGCCGACTTCGACCAGCCCGGCGCGGTGGTGCACCAGACCAGCTCGCCGGGGCGCGAGCCGAGCCAGTGCTCGGCCTGCGCGCGCTGCCCGCTCAGGTAGCGGCAGGCGTGGACGACGCCGCGCGGCTCGCCGGTGGTGCCGGAGGTGAAGACGATCAGCGCCGGGTCCTCCGGATCCATCCGCTCGATCGGCGCCGGCGGCTCCTGCGGGCGATCCTCGTCGAGCGCGTCCGCGACCTCGTCCAGGGTCATCGCCGGCACGTCATCGGGCAGCTCGCCCAGCGTCTCGTCGGCGGCCACGCAGAGCGCCGGCGCCGCGGCGCTCGCCCGCCCCTCGAGGTCGTGGCGGCGAAGCTGCGGGCTGCACGGTAGGGCCACCGCCCCCATCCGCCAGCAGGCGAGCAGGGCCAGCGCCCACTCGATCCGGTTGCCGACGAGCGTCATCACGACGTCGCCGCGCCCGACCCCGCGCGCCGCGAAGGCCCCGGAAAGCCCCGCCGAGCGCGCGATCAGCTCGCCGAAGTGCCAGTCGCGCCGGTTCCCCTCGGCGTCGACGGCGACGATCCCCAGCGCCGACGCCGGAAACCGCTCCATCACGTCCTCGACGAAGTTCACGCGCGGCAGTCTGCCGCATCGGCGGGGATCGGATGCCTAGGTGGATTCCGCGGCCGGCTCGGCCTCGGAGAAGCCGAAGCGCTCCTGCAGGCGCCGCAGGGGGCGCGGCGCCCACCAGTTCCACTCGCCGAAGAGGCGCATCAGCGAGGGGACGAGCAGGGCGCGGACCACGGTCGCGTCGAGCATCACCCCGACCGCCATCCCGATCGCGATCTGCTTGACGAAGAAGACGGTGCTGACGCTGAAGGCGAGGAAGACGACGGCGATCGCCAGCGCCGCGGCGGTGATCACGCGGCCGGTGCGGCCGATGCCGATCGCCACCGCCTCCTCATTGCTCGCGCCGAGGTCGTACTGCTCCTTGATCCGCGACATGACGAGCACCGCGTAGTCAGTGGCGAGGCCGAAGATGACGGCGAAGAGGAAGACGAGGCTGGTCACCTCGATCGCGTTGGGGCCGGTGTAGTCGAGGACTCCCTCCAGCCAGCCCTCCTGGAAGGCGAGGACGAGGATGCCGAGCGTCGCCCCCAGCGTCAGCGAGTTCATCACCAGCGTCTTCACCGGCAGCAGCACCGAGCCGGTGAGCAGGGAGAGCAGGACGAGCGTCGTCAGGGCGACGATCCCGACCACCAGCGGGGCGTGGCCGATCAGGCTCTGCTTCTGGTCGATGAAGCCGGCCGTGTTGCCGGAGACGAGCGTCGCCGAGCCAGCCGGCGCGGCGAGGTCGCGGATCGCGAGCACGGCGTCCTGGGAGCCGGACTGGAGCGCCTGTTCCGCGGGGGCGAAGTTGGCGAAGGCGACCGTCTCCGAGCCGCGCGCGAAGGGGGACCCGCCGGCGATCCCGTCGACCGCTTCGATCCGCTGCCGGTAGCGGGCAAGCTGGGCGGCGGAGGCGCGCCCGTCGACGGTGACCGTGATCGCTTCGGTGGCGTCGCGGGGGTAGTGCGCGTCCAGGTAGCGGTAGGCGTCATAGGAGGGTTGTCCCGGGGGCACCGCTTCCGAGCTGGGGCCGGTCAGCGTCGTCCACAGCAGCGGCGCCGCCGCGGCCAGGAGCAGCGCCGAGCTGGCCAGGGCGACGCCGACGGGGCGGCGCATGACGCCGCGGGCGAGCCGGTACCACCCGTCGGAGGTATCGGATACCGCCGGCCCGCGGCGGATCGAGAGGGCATCGATGCGGGTGCCGAGCAGCGCCAGCAGCGAGGGGACGACGAGGATCGCGATCAGCGAGGAGAGGATCGCGACCGAGGCGCCGGCGACGGCCATCGAGTAGAGGAAGCGCTGCGGCATGACGATCAGCGCCGCGAGCGCGGCGGCGACCGTGAGGCCGGAGAAGACCGCGGTGCGCCCCGCCGTCTGGATGGTGCGGCGGTGCGCCTCCCGCGACGCACCGCCGCGTCCTATCTCCTCGCGATATCGCGAGACCAGGAGCAGGGCGTAGTCGACCGCCAGGCCGAGGCTCAATCCGGTGGCGATGTTGAGGGCGAAGAGCGAGGTGTCGGTGAAGCCGGCCATGATCCGCAGCACCATCAGCGTGCCGACGATCGAGACGACGCCGATCAGCAGCGGGATCGAAGCGGCGACGACGCCGCGGAAGACGAAGAGGAGCAGCAGCGCCAGGACCGGGAAGGCGATCAGCTCGGCCTTGGTCAGGTCCTTGCGCGTCTGGTCGTTGGTCTCGTTGAAGCCGGGGGCGAAGCCGCCCATGGCGACGTCGAGCCGGCTCGACTCGACCAGCGGCTCGACCCCTTCGGCGGCGATCCCGCCGGCGTCCTCGATGTCGGTGGTGGAGAGGTAGCCGGCGATCGCCAGGGATTCGCCGTCGCGGGCGATCAGCTTTGCGCCCGCGCGGGGGTCGCGCAGCGGGTTGACCACGTGCCCGACGTACTCGACCCGGGCCATGCCGCGGCTGAGGCGGTCTGCTTCACGCCGCACGAGGGGCCTGCCGAGGTCGAGCCTGCCCCCGTTCGGGTTGCTGACGACCAGCACGATCGCCGGGTTGGGGTTGTAGCCGAGCGTTTCGTGGAGGAGGGCGGTCGCCCGCTCGCTCTCCGAGGCGGAATCGGCGAAGCCGGCGGCCTTGAGGTGGTGCTCGACGTCGTGGCCGACAGCCACCGCGAGGACGGCGAAGGCGGCGACGGCAGCGAGGACGAGCTTCGGGTGCTTCCAGGTGAGGTTGGCGATCCGGGTCACGCGCCGGAACCGTACCAGATTTCAAAGTCTTCACTTTGAAAAACAAATCAGCGCTGCTACCATCGATACCATCGCCGCGATGGGACACCGCGAATACGACCAGTCGTGCAGCCTCGCCTGCGCGCTCGACCGCATCGGCGAGCGCTGGTCGCTGCTGATCGTGCGCGAGCTCTCGCTGGGGCCGCTGCGCTTCTCCGACCTCGTCCGCAACGTCGGCGGCGCCCCGACCGACGTCCTCACCAAGCGCCTGCGCGACCTCGAGAGCCACGGCATCGTCCGCCGCCGCGAGCTCAGCCCGCCCGCAACCGGGGTCGCCTACGAGCTGACCGAGGTCGGCCGGGGCTTGGAGCGGCCGATGCTCGAGCTGGCGCGCTGGGGCATGCATTTCGAGCGGGTCGACGATGTCGTCGACCTGGCGCCGACCTCGCTGCCCAACGCGATCCGCACGATCGTCCAGCCTGCACAGGAGGCGCGCCTCACGATCGGCCTGCGCAGCGGCGGCCAGTCCTACACGCTGCGGATCGCCGACGGCTGGATCGCCGCCGCCAGGGGGGAGGCCGACGATCCGGACGTGATCCTCGGCGGAGAACCGGCCGACGTGCTGGCGGCGCTGGTCGCCGGCGAGGCGGGCGAGGAACGGATCGAGGTCGAGGGCGACCGCGGCGCGCTGGAGCGGCTGCGGGCGATGGTCGTCCTGCCCGACCGCCTGCGGCAGGCGGCGCTCGCGCTCGTGGCCGACGCTGAGCCGGCTGTCGCGAGCGCCTGAGCCGAGCCCGAGGAGCTTCATCACCGAGCTCGTCCGTTCGAGCTATCAATAAATCATATGAATGAAATTTAAGTCATATGATCTATAATAAGATCATGAACGTCGCTAAACCCTTCGAAGCCTTGTCCTCGGGGGTCGACCTTGACGTCCTCGTTGCTCTGGCAAGCTCGACCACCCCGCGTAGCGGGCGGGAGGTCGCGCGGCGTGCCGGTAGGTCCGTCACGGGCGTGCAGCATGTCCTCGACCGCCTCGTCGAGCATGGTTTGGTGCATAGGTTGGAGGCTGGCCGAGCTTTCCTCTACTCGCTCAATCGCCGCCATTTACTGGCCCCGGTTGTCGAGCGGATGGCTGAAGCTCGCATAGAGCTGATTCAGCGACTTCGGGCAACGGTTGACTCCTGGCGGACTCCGCCGATTCACGCATCGCTGTTCGGTAGTGCCGCGCGCGGCGACGGTGACACCGGCAGCGATATCGACCTGTTCATCGTCAGGCCGGCCGAGGCCGATGTCGACGACCCCGGCTGGTCGGAGCAGGTGGACGGCCTGGCTGAATCGGTTCGTGCTTGGACCGGCAACCATGCCGGGATCGTCGAGGTATCGGCGGATGAGCTGGACGAGCTGCGTGGAAGCCCGCAATCCGTTATCAGCGAGCTCAGACGGGACGCGATCGACCTTGGTGGCGAGTCCGCGAGAAGTCTGCTTGGAGCACTCTGATGGCGCCGCGCCGGACGAGAACCCAAGACTGCGACGCTGCCCAGGCGCATCAGCGCCTTGCGCACGCGAGGAGTTTTCTGGAGGTTGCGGAGCTCGCCGCAGATGCAGACGATCCCGATCTCGAGTACGGAAGCGTTGCAGCTTCGGTCGCCGTTCTTGCTGGGATCGCTGCGGCGGATGCGGCTTGCTGTCAAGCGCTCGGGCGGCGATCTCGTTCAGCCGATCACCACGATGCCGAGACGCTCCTTGCTGAAGTCACTCCCGGAGGCAAACGGGCGGCAGGTCAGCTGCGCAAGCTGATCACGTTGAAGGATGCGGCGCACTACGGCTTGATCAGCGTGACGGCCCCGCAGCTCAAGCAGTCTCTGCGCCAAGCTCGGCAGCTGGTCGAGTTCGCGGAAGCTGCCCTGCGGCGCTGACTCTCGTCTGGAAATAGCGACGCAGGGCTTCTACGCAGGGGGCTTATGGATATGGTGCAGATCTTCTATAGGTACCGAGAGGGGAGACGGTAATGAGGGTGAAGGTGGTCTGCGCGGCCCTGGCTGCGTTCTTGTGTCTTGCGGCAGCGGCTCAGGCGTTC
>Ga0075423_10003831_pt1 | contig 13872 bp, 23 predicted proteins | sample SoiMethybrSBSTD2_FD_80114 | JGI IMG/M metagenome (GOLD analysis project Ga0075423, IMG submission 80114) | Bulk soil microbial communities from a Populus tree surrounding site in Tennessee, USA - Soil MetaG P. TD hybrid SBSTD2 | ecosystem: Environmental > Terrestrial > Soil > Tree plantation...
GGATGGGAATTGCGCTGCGAAGTGGTTCACCCCAACCAGCCATGAAAACCCGAAAGCGCACCATCCCCTGCGACATGATCTCCGTCGAGGACCAGGACACCCACCTGTTGATGTCCACTCACCGTCAATCCATCCACTTCACGGTCCTTAATAGCTCCCGCGTCCTGTTCAAGCGGGAGTACAGTTTCGACGAATTCGTGGGGTTGTTTGTTAAGAAGCCTTTGAAGCCATGAAACTCATCGCCTTTCTCCTCTTGAGCTTCGCGCTCGAATGCGCGGTGGTCATTGCACTACTGCTATGAAAACACGACAAGATCGCATCGACTTCTACCGCAACTATTGCACACATTACAAACCAGTTCCGGGAAGCTTAAAGAGCGACTATTGCTCTTTGGGGCTCGGCGCATCAGAAGTAATGGACAAGGGACGCGAGGCAGGAGAACAAAACATGACCCCCTGTATAGGAGGCCATACCTGCAAGGATGTTCTGGCCCTATGTCCTCAGTGGGAGCGCCGTTCCTTGGAACATGCCGAAGCGCGAGCTGATGCCATCGAACGCAGTATGAAGCGAATGGAGCTATCAGATCCCTCATATCCGAGTGGAGGAAAAAGAAACCCATCGGAAAGTCGGAAGTCGTTGAATGTCCGGTCTGCAAAGGGCGATTGCACCTCAGTCAGTCCTCCTACAACGGACACGTCCGAGCATGCTGTGAATCCAAGGATTGCATCAACTTCATGGAATGAAAACAGCCCTGCTGCTGATTGCCTTCCCCCTCCTGATCCTCTTCGCCCACTGGTCCTATCTGGGCCTAACGGCAAGCCCTCTATGGTTCCTCCCGGTGGCGGGGTACGGGATCGCTTACGGGTACATCGTGCGCTCAACACTTAAACCATGAAGACTAATTACCACGCCACAGAGACCGCTGGAGGCTCTCTTCTGCTGGAATCCATGACATACTATTCCCGAAGGCGCAAAGCCCGCTGGAAGGCTTGCCAGCGCGACCTCCCAGTTTGCTTTGCCTTTCTCATCCTCCTAGCTCTCTCAACCTACTGCATCTTCTCTTAGTTTGAACAAAAACTCTCCTCAACTGACACAACAACGATGAACATCACTGAAATACAGAACAACATCCGCGACTACCTGTCCTCCCACCGCATTTGTGCGGGATTGGGCTCGGAGGAAAGCGCGTGCACCATCGCAGCAATCAACCTATCCATTTCGGGACGCCTAACCTATGCGCGACCCGATTGCGTCTGCCGAGTCATCCATAAATGGGTTATCTCAATTCAAGACGCGATGCCTGATGATATGCGCAATAATGGCTGGACGGCGTTGGTTCCCCTGATTGCTGGAAGCTTTAACCCTGAACTGGAGTCTAAACGTAAAGACCTCATTTTGGACTGGATGTGGACAATCGTTTTACCGCAACTGATTCCTGTAGCTAAAAAATATGGCTTTGGAAGCGAGTGGACGGAAATGCTGGACATGAAAACTTCTTATGCTGCTGCTGCTGCTGCTTATGCTGCTGATGCTGCTGCTGCTGCTTATGCTGCTGCTGATGATGCTGCTGCTGCTGCTTATGCTGCTGATGCTGCTGCTGCTGCTGCTGATGCTGCTGCTTATGCTGCTGCTGCTGCTTACTGGAAAGCAGTAAATCCAACCGCATTGCTGGAAAAGCTGTTGTCTGTAAAATAATCCCAATGAACAACACATCTGAGCACTTGGACGGGCTACTCATTTCCTTGGAACACAGAATCCGCGACGTGCGCGATTGGGTTCGAAAGAAGCCGTTGCCTCAAGGGGCCTACGTTTGCGCTGAAGTGTTCGAGAACAATGACTTCTCCGGCGTTCGCTTGCGCATCGGATTCAATTCATACGATGAAGCCATGAAATGGGCTGCAACTTATACCACCTGTTACGATGACAATATCGGGTTCGCAGGGCGCGCCTGCTCTGACTTTAATCCAGGAACTGCAACGAGCTACATCTGGGTTCCTATGCCCGATTTCCATATCTCCCTTTGTTTCCCAACCTCAACTCACCCCGACGCAATCCATGAAGCCGCAACTGTCTAACTTCACCCTTGGATTCGCCGCAATGATGCTCCTTTTTGCCGTTGGACTTGGGATTTACCGGATGGGCTATGAAGCAGCCTTGAAGGAGCAGCGCGCACTGCCCGAATACTGGAAAACGCTGGAGTATCGCACACAAAAGCCGGAGGAAGCGCCTCTTTCCTTCACCTTTTAGTTTGAACGTTCCCCATCCTCATTTGTCTTTAGACGCGTGAATCACTCCGAATCAATCACCAAGATTTCATCTGCCCTTTCGATAGCGTGGGAGAATATCGGATCGGCAAAAAAGGACGGAACAAATCCACATTACCGTTCATCATATTCGACCCTCTCCGAAGTCATCGAGGTGGTCAAAAAGCCATTGCTTGATCAAGGCATTGCAGTTCTTCAACCTACTGTATCCGAGGGCGGCAAGGAATACGTGGAGACAATTCTTCTCCATGTATCCGGCGAGTGGATTAGCGGTCGGACTCTGATTGTCTGTGCCAAGCCTCATGATCCCCAAGCCCAAGGAAGCGCCATTACTTATGCGAAGCGGTACGGGTTGCAGGCGATCTGCTGCGTTCCCTCCGAGGATGATGATGGAGAGGGGGCAATGGATCGCCAAAAGAAAGTCAAAGACCCCAACGCCGAACTACAAGCTTTGGGAAGTAAGAAACAATCCGATTGGTAAACACTCATGAGTTACGACAATAACAATAAAGGTTCGATCTTCGTCGAAGAATCGAAAAAGTCCGAAAAGCATCCTGATTTCCGAGGCTCTATCAACGTGGATGGAAAGGAGTATTGGGTAAGTGGATGGAAGCGAATCGGCAATGGTAAGAAGTTCATCTCCATCGCCATCGATCCCAAGCAACCCAAAAGCTTCAAACCCGCCCCCGCCAGAGAGGACCACGGCGATGCATGGTGATCCTTGGGAATCCCCTGCGTCTTGGGAATCCAAGAAACCAGAGCCCGCTGACTGGGGGGATTTGTTCCGGGCCACCAAGGAACTTCATAACGAAATAGCGGTGCTTAATTCCTTGATTGATGACGTGGCCAAAGCCCGATTGATTAAGGAAGTTGATTCCGACCGCCGAAAGCAAGCTTTAGCCCGTGGAATTGTCCGGTCTGGGGTCAATTCAGTAGCTGGAGGTGAAGTAGCCGCCAGGACCGATCAGAAGTACATCGATGACCTAAAGGGCTTGGATGCTGAGCTTCTGATGGCTGAAAAGACCATGGCCCGCTGGGTTGTAAGCCAAGCCAAGATTGAATCCCTTCGTTCATTAATTTCCGCCGCCAAGGAAACCCTGAGAAACGTATGAAAGTTCTACGCATCTTCTTCACTATCCACGAGCTGGCTGATCGATCCTCGAATCGATACTCCAAGCGCAAGGAATCACGGGACTTTCCGGCTGATATGGCCATTGAAGCTGCTCACTCCGATATTTATAAAGAGTTTGGCGCTTTGGACTTAAGCAAAGCCAACGCGCCGACGAAGTATTGCGTGATTCATTCTCACACCGTGTTAGAAAATGAACGCGAGAAGGTGGTATTGGCGAACGAGAAAGCGGTAGAACAGCCCCTCTTTGATCCAATAACACTAAAGGAATGCTTGATGGATTCCCCTCGAATGGCAGCCAAGCGAAAGAATCGGGGGCCATTCTAATGACTGCTCAAGAGCCAAAACAATATAGCTCCGAATCCGATCGGTGGTACGACCCAATAACACAAAAAAGCGTCAATGACTGCCTTTCGGAGAAGGGATTGCCTAAAAGAGTCACGCTTCGAGAGGCCAGAAGGGAAAACTATATCCCCTCGGTTACAACGATCCTGCATAACCTCTCAAAACCGGGATTGGAGCGGTGGAAAGTACTTCAATATCTCGGGGTAGCTCACCGAAGCAAGGACTTGCACTGGACTGAAGAAGAATGGATTAAGGAAGTGATCCGCGTTGCCGACCAAGAGATGGATGTAGCAAAGGATCGTGGACAGGACATTCATGGCAAGATTGACCGCTGGCTTGAAGCTGGGATGCCAGAACCCCAATGCGCGCACACAAAGGCCGCTAGAACCGCCTTGGATCGGTTGGGATGCGCGGAATACCCCATGGAGATTGAAAAGACGTTTGCGGTCCAATGCGGCGACGTATGGGTGGCTGGAAAGTGCGACCTTCATTCGGCTGATCAGAGGATAATTGTTGACTGGAAGTCCTCCAAATCACCTTGTGACGGTACGGAGAAACTCGGATGGGATGAGCATATCATTCAGTTGGCCTCGTACAGCATGGCCTTATTCGGGAAATTCGTTCCGTGCTACAATGTTTTTGTAAGTACGTCCGTGGATGGGGCTTTTGAGATAGTTGGGTGGAATCATGCAGATATGGAGCGGGGATGGTCCATGTATTGCCACGCTTACCACCTGTGGTGTTTGGCTAAGAACTTCGTCCCTTCACGCAAGCTTTCCCAAACTGCGCAGTCTTCCTGATCGAAAACGCGCAGTCGGAACACCTCTTCGCACGTACCGTGAAGCGTCTCAACACCTGTGGAACGTGGCGCTTTAGGGCATCCAATGATGGAATGTCCTCGGAGGGGTGAATATTTTGAACAATCGATCAATGATGGTGTCACACCAGCCTAAAGAGCGATGAAATCCATGAGTACAGAATCCAATGCAGGGGAGAGGGGATACCCACCACGGGCCCACCGGAGCCTCAAGACGCAGCTAACTACGCCCCCTATTCCGGGAGAATGCCGCTGGTGCAAGGAGCCTATCCTTGACTCCAAGACTAAGGCTCGCCTGACTCCCAAGACGTGGCACCCGGGAATTCCGGAAAGGAGGCGGTATCCCCTCCGCGCAGTCCAACGAAGGGACGAAGTGAGCTTATGAGAGTCCTTAATCTATATGCAGGCGTTGGAGGGAACCGAAAGCTATGGACGGATGTTCAGGTTACTGCGGTTGAGCATAACCCAAAGATTGCCGCTGTCTATCAACGCTACTTTGAACAAGACACCGTTATCGTCGGAGACGCTCACCAGTACCTTCTGGATCATTCCGAGGAGTTCGACTTCATTTGGTCATCGCCGCCCTGCCAGCGCCACTCCAGGATGAACAAGGGCTCGAGGCACAAGTTAAAGCGATACCCGGACTTCCGGCTGTATGAGGAGATTGTTTTCTTGCAGCACTTCTTCAAGGGGCACTGGGTCGTGGAGAATGTGGTGCCGTATTACGATGCCCTGATCCCGGCCACGCGCATCGACCGACACTTGTTCTGGAGCAATTTCCCGATCAGTGATTTTGAGATAAAGACCCCGCGTAGCTTCATCAATAAGTGCAACTTGGCGGGCAAGCACGAGCTAATGGAGTGGCTGGGCATCTACTACCCGGAGAACATCTAACTACGAGGGCAACCACTGCCCCGCCCAAGTCCTCCGCAACTGCGTCCATCCAACCCTTGGGCTGCACGTCTTCCAGCAAATCCCCGCCCTCGCCGAAGTGAGCGAGCAGAAATCAACCTATGAGCACTGATACGAAAGAACGTGTTAATCTTACACCTGAACAATTGGACGCTATGATGCTGGAAGGCGATCACGTTCATACGTTTATCCAAACCAATTCCGGAATGCTTCTAGGCGCGGATTGGGATCGCAAAGACATCCTTGAAGCCGCCAAGCGGGGCGCTGAACTGTCAGGCGATGCAGCCACCGCGATGAAGCACGGGGCGGTTGTGTGGCATGAGAATGGAACGCCCGTGTTCGTGGAGACCAAACAGCCATGACCGACACACCATAGACCGCAGCGCAGAGGGTGGAGCTTGAGAAGCATCTATTACCGCATGTCGTGGCGTACGTGTCTCTATACACCGAATCACCAAACGTATGAGCAAACCAATCTGCCTGGATCGCCAAGTCTGGAGCTACCGACAAAGACACCCCTCCGCGCAGTCCAACGAAGGGACGAAGTGAGCGCATACTACAATGAGAACGATGCAAAGGCCGCAGCTTGGTTGCGCGAACTTATCAAGGCCGGGCTCATTGCGCCAGGCGACGTGGACGAACGCAGCATAACAGACGTTTCACCTAATGACGTTAAATCCTACACACAGTGCCACTTCTTCGCCGGGATCGGAGGTTGGTCCTACGCGTTCCGGCTCGCCGGCGTATCAGATGACACTCCCGCTTGGACAGGATCTTGCCCTTGTCAGCCATTTGCCAACCAAGGAAAACAACGAGGCTTCTCCGATGAACGGGACTTATGGCCTGCATGGTTCAAACTTATCAAGGCACGAAAGCCTTTCATCGTCTTTGGCGAACAGGTTGAAAGAGCAATTAAGTTCGGTTGGCTTGACCGGCTATGCGCAGACATGGATTCGGAAGATTACGCCATCGGGAGCGCCGTATTGGGCGCACATAGCGTCGGAGCCCCGCAGCGCAGACAGCGACTTTATTGGGTGGCTAACGCCGAGAGCGAGAGGGGATGCTGGCGGGGCAAGATGGAAGCGCCGAATAGCAAAGAACCTGGAAGATCAGGCGCGTATCTTCGCCTTGGATCGTGGCCTGACCATGCAGGAAGTAGGTCAACTCTCAGTGTCCCCGACGTTCTCCTGCCGTCTTATGGGGTACCCCATAGAGTGGCTAAACTGCATGGATTCGGCAATGCAATCGTGCCGCAAGCTGCCGCGGAATTCATCAAGGCAGCCTTCGAAGCCCTCGCCGAAGTGAGCGAGCAGAAATCAACCTATGAGCACTGATACGATCCATATCTTTACCGCTGAAATGCAGGAAGCGACTAACTTTGAATCGGATGGCATGACGTTCACTTGTAAGCCAAATTCCCTTCGCCCCTGTTGTCGCTGCCGCAGGATGCGAAGAGCAAAGAATCTCACCGTGCAAGCATTCTACGACGGCGCTCGCTTCTGGTGCAAGGATCAACATTGCAACAATAAATCCTAACCCCATGACCGACACACCAGAGACCGCAGCGCAGAGGGGCCACGTCCTTTACGTGACCGGTGATCCTGACGCGCCCAATAGCATCAAAGACCGCAATGGCGAGGTAGTTCTATCGCATTGCCGCGTCTGCAACGGAGGCGAATCCGAACTGGAAGAAACCTGCGCATCGCGACTCGCCAAAGAGAAGGCGGAGCTGGAGCGCAAGCTGGGGAAAATGCGGAGCCAATTGTCAAGGGAAACGCTAATCTCCGATGACTACGGAGTGCATGGCAGCACGTTCTACATTTGCCCGTTCTGCTCGGCGGAATCAGGCGCAGGAGTGCTCAACAAAGGCGTTCCCCACGAAAAAGGCTGCATCTTGCATGGGGATACCAATCCATGTGAATCAATAGTCATGATCGCACAGGAAAGGGACGATGCCCGCATGGACGCCGAGGCGCTACGTACCGCACTCTCCGAATCCCAAGCCGCTCTTCAGAAAGCAGAGGCGCTGGCAACTGATTGGATGAGAAAGAACGATGAGAAGGCTATGGCTGCGTGCAAACTGCTCGACGAGTCCATCTCCACCCAGCTTGCCAATCGGAGGCTGAGGGAGGCGCTTAAACGGGTCGCCCGATACGGAGAGAACCACGACGGCTGCTGCCCGTATGGATGCGATACGCCGACTATTGCCAGCGACGCCCTCTCCGCCCCATCCGACGAACAGCTAATCGATAGGGTGGTGGAAGTGTTGAATGGAATAGACGATCAACTCTCTATCCTATTCTGGACAAGCGAAGACGGATGGACGCAGCGAGGCGGAAAACCTGAAGACTGCGACGCACCGGAAGCCTTATGTAAGGTCTGGACGTTGGCCCTTCAGCTTCGAGACGACTTGAAAGGAGCAGCCAATGAGTGAGCAGATTGCTGCGGTATTGGATGACGGACAGACGGTGGATATGTTCAAGACCGCTGGAGGCTGACGCATGGCAGGGCGAAATCCAACGAAGGGACGAAGTGAGCGAGCAGAAGAGTGATATATGAAAAGACTACACATTAGTAAACCTGTTGGCGGATGGATTGTAGACCTCCGATGCTTCGGGGGATTCCTTGTTATCTACAAGCGAGACGTTTTCTGCGCGTGGTGGAGCAGGGACGCAACCCCTCCAACCAAGCGCGAAAAGAACGGCTATTGGATCGTAGGAAACTACGGAACATGGGCGCAATCAAAGTACGCCTAACCGACCCAGCGAACTGATTATGAGCACAGAGAAGATACCACAATTTGCAATCAAGGGCCGACCGGGAATCGAAGGATTCTCGGAACGACTCAAATGCGTGCGGCTAATGCGCCGAATGACGCAAGAGAACCTTGCCAGAAAGTGTGAGATGCAACCGGCTGCTGTCTCCCATTTCGAGACCAGCAGGCGGACTCCGAACATCCGCAACCTGCGTTCGCTATGCATGGCGCTAAACACAAGCGCGGACTACCTGCTCGATTCACATGACGCCTAACCCCATGACCGACACATCAGAGACCGCAGCGCAGAGGGAGAGAGGCTGCACAATACATGGTCTGAATTGGAATCCAAGCTGCCACGAATGTGACTCAAAGTGTCCCGAATCACAACGAGGAACATTGGATCACGAGCTGCATAAACTGCGTCTAGAGAATGGAGACCTGCTAGACGGGCTAGAAAGGGCTATGGATGATATAGATTCCATCCGCAAAGAGAAGGCGGAGCTGGAGCGCAAGCTGGAGATGGCTGAAGACGCTGCCAATAAAGGAGACGAAGCAAGAAATAACGCCGGGGCGTTTGAGGCGATGGTTGAAGAACTCCGCTCCAAGCTGGCCGAAGCGGAAGCATACATCGGCACGCTTAAGGCAATTACGGTCGGTCAGGATAAATTACTCGTTCAGCGACAAGTGAAAGCCGAGATGATGACAACTCTCTCAGGTGATTTCGAGGAGCAATGCAAAACCCTCCGCGCTCAACTCTCCGAATCCCAAGCCGCGCTGGCAGAAAAGACGAAGGAGGCTGCTGATTGGTGGTCTAAGTGCAACACACTTACATATCAACTTTACTCCGTTCAGCTTGCCAATCGGAGGCTGAGGGAGGCGCTGTGCAAGCTAGCGGACTCAGTAGACGACTACATGACAGGCGACCACACGTTCGATGCCTCTACTACCAAGGCCGCCCGCCAGCTAGAACGCGAATTAACCGCCCTCAAGCCCACCGAACTGACGGGACGTAGATACGTAGAGAACATAGAGAGTAAACCATTTTCCCGGAGTCAGGAAAATGGTCCCGAACTGCCGGGAGATGCGAAGGCGCGGATTGAGACGATTGCGTTTAACAACTGGAAAGGCGTTCGTGACGGCGAAGTAAATGCAAGAGTCGCAATCAAAGAAGCCCTAACCGAGCTTCACGCCCAGCACCAGCGCGAGATAGCGGCGCACGATCAGATGGTTGCCGACGCAGCTCGAAAGGCTGGTGCCTGCATAACCGCGCTTGAGGCACAGGTGAAGGTGGCGAGGGGGGCGATACCCTTATTGTGGTACATCTCAGACAAACGGGCGTACATCAAACGACAGGAGAACCTGCATTTTACGGGGATGGATATAGAGGACTACGACCGATGGGCTGAGTCTCGCGCGAAGTATTCCTTGGCCGAACTCGACCGCTTGGACAAGGAGGGGCGAGCGTGTAAACAGTCTGTAACTTTGTAAACGTTTACATCCGAACTTTGTCAGCAAAATGTTTGACGCCACGTTGACGCACCACTACTCTATGAGCATGCCCGGATACACCAAGTTGTTCAACTCCATTCTGGCCTCAACTATATGGAGGGAGGATGACAAAACTAGGTTGGTTTGGATTACACTTTTGGCAATGGCCGACAAAAATGGAGTGGCTGAAGGATCAATCCCCGGACTGGCGGATCTAGCCCGTGTGAGCATCGAAGACTGCAAGGAGGCTTTGTCAAAACTCATGTCACCAGATGAGTATTCCAGGACGGTTGAAAACGAGGGAAGAAGGATAAAGCAAGTGGAAGGAGGTTGGGCAATACTCAATCATGCCAAGTATAGAGCGAAGATGAGCACGGATGAGAGGAGGGAGTATAACAGGTTGAAGCAACAGGAGTTCCGAAAGAATAAGCCGTCAACTCGGCGTCAACAAAAGTCAATGACAGTCAATGACAGTCAATCACAAAATGAAATGTCAGCATTGTCAGCACATACAAAAGCAGAAGCAAAAGCAGACCCATTGTTAAATACAGGCTTCGCCGTTCCGGCTTGCTTCGAAAAAATTGAGGGATTCACGGCTGCTCTTGCTGGTTGGATCGAGCATCGAAAGAAGCTCAAGAAACCTGTTACTGGTTTGGCAATCCAAGGACTGCTTGATCAACTTTCCAAACGTCCAAACGAAGCTGTATCGGGACTCAAAACAGCAATCATGAATGGATGGCAGGGGTTTAAGTGGGAGTGGGTAGATAATCATAATTCAAACTCAAATGGAACATCTCGACAATCAACTCGCCAAAACCCTCGCGTCGCTGGAACAGCAAATGAGGGGATGTGCGACCAGTATGCCGGGATCGGCAGAATTACGGGAACCGGCCAAAATAACGGAGCAACGGGTCAATGAGGCGTTTCGGGGGTTCGAGACTCCTCACCCAATAGCCTCGCAAATGCTCCAGGAAGCCCGTAGATTCGTTTTTGCGATGGGATCGGGGTCTCATCCCTCCTACTGGCTTTCGCTCGTTGGCAGCAGCGGAACGGGCAAAACGATGCTGTCAAGAATGATCACCAGTGTATTCCTACGGCACATTGAGGGCCTTCGGGACGAACACCGAGGGACTCCAGGGGACCGTTATTCCCGGATGGGAGGATTCATGTCGTGGCCGTTGTGTGTAGAACGAATGCTGGAGGGGGATTTCGGGTTTACCCGGCAGTGCAAGGAGGATTGGTTTCTGGTTTTGGATGATATTGGAGCAGAGAATGAGAAGATTAGGGAGCTTTCGACTTCAAAACTCTTCGCAATCCTGAACGAACGGCAGCACAAATTCACCGTCCTGACCTGCAATTACGGATTAGCAGACATCGCGAAGCGTATGGACCCCCGCATTGCCTCCCGATTGCTTCGTCACGGAGGATCGGTCGTGGATTCGACGGGCGTGAAAGATTTCAATCTTCGTTGAACGGATTGTTGTCCGGTCTGTCAATCTCGCCAACTCACTCAAACGACAATCAGCATGACCAATCCACTCACTCCCATCTTTCCAGTTCCTCAGGATGCCGCGCTGGATACGTCCCTGGGCCTTTCCAAACGAGAGCTGTTTGCCGCCATGGCGATGCAGGGAATATGCTCGTCCGACATCAATAATCGATTCTCTTCAAGAGAGATAGCGCAATGGGCTGTGATCCAAGCTGACATCCTAATCGATGAACTCAACAAAACACAGGAATGACTAAAGAAGAAACACTGCAATGCATCAAGGTGATGCAGGCGTACGTGGATGGGAAAACGGTTCAAGCCAGATATGGGGCAGTACAGCGGAATGAAGGGAACTGGCACGCGGTAAATCCTAACTGGGATTGGGAACGTTACGAATACCGCGTTAAACTAGAACCGATGGAAATCGTGGTGTGGGTTGATCCTGAGGGAACTCGCGTATCGTTGAATACATTTTATCCCCCCTCGGACGCGGCATGGACGAAGAAGAAATTCCGGGAGGTTGTGGAATGAAAACCCGTGAACAACTCAACGCGTATGCCAGAGAATGGAGACGGGTCAACGCAGCTAGCTGGCGACCCTACCACAACGCCGCCATGAGAAGGTATCGGGCAAAAAAGAAACAATCATGATCATCAAGACCAACAAGGGGACGTACTGTTGTTCACTGAAGGAATGGAACCCCATCTACCAAACCGCCTCTATCGAAGTAGAAGTGCGTCGATGGTTCCTGTTCTACCCATGGTGGGAAAGGGTATGGGATGAACCTCTTAATGACTACGATGGAGGTAAATTGCAGGACATCGACGCCCGTGAAACTGTAGCCGCGTACGAGAATTACCTGTTCCTGATGGCATTGCACAAGAATGAGCTGGAAGGAATCCTGAAGCGATGAACCCTAGATACAAAATCACCCACGGTCCGGGAGGACCATCCATTGAACCTGATCTGGATTACGAGGAGACGGAAGACAACGGATGGAGGGAATTTAGGGAGGATGACCTGAGATTTGAAATGAACGAAGAAGACAGAAAGGTGTCTGAGTAGTTATGGATGAACCCGCTTACGAGATCGAATCCCCAACCAAGCCCGATGGAGACACGCTCCTGAAGCAATCGGAGCCCATCCATCAGGATGAAACACTGCTGGCTCCTTACGAGTATTGGGAGGAGCTTCCGATGCCATTGGATGAATCCATAAGGGCCATGCTCGCCGGGTGCAGGAAATGAATCCACGACAACTGCTCAGGATGTTTCCGAACGCGAGTAAGGCAGTCTTGGCCGCAAACGCAATCGATTATGGAACGGGCGTTCCTGACGCTGGAGAGCCCCTTAAAACGCTTCCGCCTCAAATCCAGACCAAAATACCGAGCCGCATGTCCGTGACGATCCTTGGTCAAATACGGGGCGGGAAGAATAACATGATCGTAACCAAGAAGGGGAAGCACATCCCAAAACGGGAGTGGGCGTCTTGGAGGGATGATGCCGTGGCTCAGGTTCTTTCCCAGCTTCCGAAGGAGTGGGAGCCGATCATCCATCCGGTAAACGTAAGGATCGAATACGTTGCCGGGGATCGAAGGAGAAGAGACTTCCCGGCCATATGTGATGCGATATGGCACGTTCTCGAAAAGGCAGGATTCTGTGAAGATGACACCCACCTTTGGCCTGCTGAGTCCACAAGGGTCTACGACAAAGATAAACCCCGCGCCACAATCACCATCATTTGAACGCCCATCCCTAGATCGAAGGTCTAAACAGGAATGACAAATCACATTTTACAGGACAAAACCGAGATAGAGGTTTTGCCAACTACTGAAGTAGCCATCAGGCAGGGGGATCAGTTCGTGGTCTTCAGCCGGGAGAAGGCGGTAGAAGCTCTATTGTTCGTACTCCAACCAGAGTTTAGATCGCGATGCTCAGAGCCACCGCCAATCATTTTATACAGAGAAGTTGAAACGTAGAAAACCGATCAAGCGCCACTCTCCGATACGGAAGATCAGCAAGAAACAGCAATGCAGGCTTGATGAGTACTTTAAAATTCAGAAAGCGTATCTGGCCAAAAACCGATGGTGCATTATCTGCGCAATGCTCAAAGGCAGGCCAGTCCCAGCGACAGAGGTCCATCATTTACGGGGACGAAATGGTGCGCTGCTATTTGACACTCGATTCTTCTCCGCTACCTGCCGGGGATGCAGGCTCATACCGCACTCTAATCCGACATGGGCAAGGTCGGTTGGTCTTCTGGCTGAGGCTCGTGATTGGGGAGTAGTACCGAAATGAATATGGAATCAAAGAAATGAATAAAGAAACGACATTGGGACAAAGCGTGGAAATATGGAGTGCCACTAATGCACTCAGAATCCTACGACTCCACGAGTATAAGGTACACAAGCTTCTTAACGGGATTGAACACAAGGAATACGCCCCGTACGTGACAGAAAAACTACAGCAGGGATGGGTCTCATCCGAAGGGAAAATGAAATGGCTGGATGTGGAAATTGTTGATGAAACCGCCAGTACTTAACCCCATGTTCCGACTGCACCAAGGATGGTGGAGGGTAAGAGAAAAGAATGGGCATGACACCAAGGTCTATAGCGATGGGTCACTGGAGGTGGATGTCCGGGAGGTTGTCTGGTTAATGGCGATGGGGCC
>Ga0075423_10003832_pt1 | contig 13872 bp, 10 predicted proteins | sample SoiMethybrSBSTD2_FD_80114 | JGI IMG/M metagenome (GOLD analysis project Ga0075423, IMG submission 80114) | Bulk soil microbial communities from a Populus tree surrounding site in Tennessee, USA - Soil MetaG P. TD hybrid SBSTD2 | ecosystem: Environmental > Terrestrial > Soil > Tree plantation...
ACCCTCGGCATGACGCCCTACGTGAAGACAACAGGCTCGCGCGGCCTTCACGTCTACGTGCCGATCGTGCGCGGGCCGGAACAAGACGTCGTGCTCACGTTCGCGAAGACGCTCGCCGGCGAGCTGGCCGCACGCAATCCGACGCTGATGACGCTCGATTACCGTGTCGCGCGTCGTCCACGGGAACGGGTGCTCGTCGACTACAAACAGAACGCCTGGGGGCAGACGCTCGCGAGCATCTACTCGGTGCGGCCGCGGCCGCTGGCCACGGTGTCGACGCCGCTCACATGGAACGAGGTTGCGAAGGGCGCCAACATCGAGGACTTTCGCATCGACAACGTACGAGCTCGTCTCAAGAAACGCGGCGATCTCTGGAAGGGATTGCTCTCACCGAAAGGACGGACTGATCTGCTGCGGTTCTTTGGCAAACCAGCGCGGCGGAGCAGCCGGAAGTCGTGAAGGTCAGCGACTTCGATTTCGATCTACCCGCCGAGCTGATCGCGCAGAATCCGCCTGCCGAGCGCGGAGACTCGCGTCTGCTCGTGGTTCATCGAGAGAGTGGCCGATTCGAGCACACCACGTTCGCGCGTCTCGTCGACTTCCTCGAGCTCGGCGATCTGATGGTCGTCAACGACACGCGGGTGTTCCCCGCGCGATTGCTGGGTCGTCGCGTTCCCAGTGGCGGCGCTGTCGAGTGTCTCCTCCTGCGTCAAGTGAGTGTTGGGAGCGCTGTCGTGTGGGATGCCCTGATGCATCCCGGACAGAAGCTGCGTCCGCGGTCGCGGTTCGTGTTCGAGGGCGCGGGCGAGCCGTTGCACGGCGAGGTGCTCGAACGCCATTTCTACGGCCGGCGCACCATTCGTCTCTGGACCGACGATCGAGAAGGCGTGCGGGCGGTCATCGAACGTCTGGGGCACATGCCGCTGCCGCCGTACATCACTCGAGTCGATGATCCGTCGGATCGCGAGCGCTATCAAACCGTGTATGCGCGTGAAGAGGGCTCCGTTGCTGCGCCGACGGCAGGATTGCATTTCACGCCGGCGCTGCTCGACGCCCTCGATGCCAAAGGAATCGAACGCGCGTCGATCACGTTGCATGTCGGCTACGGCACCTTCAAGCCGGTGCGGGTCGATCGCGTGGAAGATCATCAGGTCGACCCCGAATCGTTCACGGTATCGAGTGAGACCGCGGCTGCGCTGACCCGAGCCAAGCGAGAGGCACGGCGCATTGTCGCGGTTGGCACCACCACCACAAGAGCGCTCGAAACACTCGCCGTCTCAGAAGACGGAGCGATCGCGGCAGCGAGCGGCGAGACGCAGCTCTTCATTCACCAGGGCCACCGTTTTCAGGTGGTGTCGGCTTTCATCACCAACTTCCATCTGCCGAGGTCGTCGCTGTTGATGATGGTGGCCGCGTTCGCAGGCCGTGACCTGATTCTCTCCGCCTATCGAGACGCCGTCGCCGAACGCTATCGCTTCTACAGCTACGGCGATGCGATGTTGATCGTCTAGATGCTTCGTGCTCTTCGTGTGCTTCGTGGCTGGAAGACGAAGGCGCATTGCTGCGCCTTCGTCTGTGCGAGGCTGGTTTGTGTTGTGGGGGGCAGGTTGTGAGTGTTCTCTAGGTCACCTCCGCGATCGATGGCGCGGAACGGGGGTCGCGTCTTTCAATTCGCGAACCCCGTTGCCGTGACGGCCCCGTCCGGCGCTTCCGCATGTCCGACGACGGCCGCGACGTGCAACCCATCGTCTGGCTCTTTAGTGTTGCCCGCCAAGGAATCGTTACAGCGATGCGGCAAGCTTAAGGCTGAGTCTGTCGGGCCTGCCCGCTGTAGCGCGCAGCGCGGAGGTGGGAATAGTCGGGCACTGAAACGGATTCCTGACTTTGTTCACTACGGTTGTGAACATCGTTTCCTGGATAGAACAGGGTTCGACCGGAGGGTTTGGAAATGGAGAAGTCCACCGTCATGCTGGGCACGAGCACCGCGATGCAGGCAATTGAGCGAGAGATTTCCGTTGCGGCCGCGTGCAGCGCGAAGGTGCTCATCACCGGCGAAAGCGGCGTTGGCAAAGAGCTCGTCGCGCGCCAGATTCATGAGCGGAGCAGCCGCAAGTCCACGCGCCTGGTGACCATTAATTGTGCCGGGTTGCCAGAGACGCTCCTCGAATCGGAGCTCTTTGGACACGTTCGCGGCAGTTTCACCGGCGCCTACCGCGACAAGCGCGGGTGGCTCGAGGCGGCAAACGGCGGGACGATCTTCATGGACGAGATCGGTGAGATGAGTCTGCGGATGCAGGCCATGCTCCTCCGGTTTCTCGAGACCGGCGAGATTCAGCGCGTGGGGTCGGATCGACCGCTGCCGCCGCTGGACGTGCGCGTGATTGCGGCCACGCACCGGAATTTGATTCAGCACGTGGCGGACAAGACGTTCCGCGAGGATCTGTACTACCGCCTCAACGTCGTGCACATCCAGGTGCCGGCATTGCGCGAGCGCCGTGAAGACATTCCGGGCCTGCTGTCGTTTTTCCTGCGCTCCTTTGCGGACGCGCATCGGATGAGCGTGCCCGAACTCACGACCGAAGCGCTCCACCGGCTCACCTCGTACGAGTGGCCCGGCAACGTGCGCGAGCTCAAGAACGTGGCCGAACGTCTGGTGATTTCCTCACGCTCGGGAGGGATAGACGTCGGATCGCTGCCCGCTGAAATCGGGTCACAGCCGGCGGCCCCCCGTTCGCGCTCCAGCGTGCCCAACCCGTCGTCGTCGTCGGGATCGAACGTGCTGCAGCAGCGGCTCGAGCGGCTGATGAAGGATCGCGTGTCGTTCTGGTCCGAGGTCCACAAACCGTTCATGGACCGCGATCTGACCCGCGACGACGTTCGCGAGCTCGTGCGCGTGGGCCTGACGCACACGCGGGGCAATTACAAAATGCTGGTGAGCGCGTTCAATATGCCGCAGCGCGACTACAAGCGGTTCTTGAGCTTCCTGCGCGCATACCAATGCCACGTCTCATTCCGGCCGTTCCGGATGATCGATGGTATGGAGGCCGCCGAGCCGGCCGAGATGGCGTGTGCGTGAGTGCACCCAGTAGGGTGATTTCGCGCTGACAGCCCCGGGGGTCGCGGACTTTGACATTGCGGTTCGCCAGAAGGCAAGCGTACGATCGGCACGCTTGCCACGTGAACCGCGACATGAGTTCGACCGCACGTACTTGGATCGACTGGCGGCCGGTCACCCCGAGACCGAGCGCCACTTCACCGACTATTTCGGCCAGCTTCTGTCGATCAAACTGCGGTCGCGGCTGCGTTCGCCGGCCCTGATCGAGGACGCCAAGCAAGAAACCTTCCTTCGTGTACTGACTACCCTTCGCCAAAAGGGGGGGATCCAGTCGGCGGGCGGGTTCGGCGCGTTTGTCAATACCGTCTGCAACAACGTGTTATTCGAGCTGTATCGCAGCGAATCACGCGCGAGCCCGCTCGAAGACGAGGTGGGTGCGCGCATCCCCGATGCGGCCACCGATATCGAGAGCACGATGACGATGGACGAGGACCGGGTCCGTGTCCGCACCGTCATGGCGTCGCTGCCGGACAAGGAAAAACAGCTGCTTCAGTGGCTTTTCTTCGAAGAATGCGACAAGGACGAGGTGTGCCGCCGGCTCGGCATCGACCGGAACTACCTGCGCGTGCTGCTCCATCGGGCCAAGCTGCGCTTCAAGACAGAATTCGTCGGGTCGTGAATGAAACGCCTAGGGGTTTTCCCGCACCAAGTGTGCAGAAGGCAATGACACACCAACAGGCGATCGACGGCATGGCATCGGAGCGCTACCTCCTAGACGAAATGAGCGAGGTCGAGCGCTTTGACTTCGAGGCGCACTACTTCGATTGCGCCGAATGCGCGGAGGACGTGCGCCTCGCGCACATGATTCGCGACGAAGCGGCCCACAGAAGTGCGGCGGCGCGCGTGGCGACACACGTTTCAGAGGCACGGGCCGGGTCAGCGAAAGTGCTTCCTTTCTGGCGTCGTCGTCCGGTGATGCAGGCGATTCCGTGGGCGGCGGCTGCTGGCCTGGCGCTGATGGTCAGCTATCAGTCGTTCGTTACCGTCCCGGCACTGAGGGATTCGGTCGCGCCCGAACCGCTCGCCCCGGTCATGCTGCGCGGCGCCACTCGCGGCGCCCTGCCGGTCGTGGAAATCGGATCGACGCAGCATTTCGTGACGCTCGCCATTGACGTCGTGTCACCGACGCAAAGCGGCGCACTCAGATACGAGCTCGTCCACAACGGACGCGACGTGTTGACCGGTGACGCGCCGATTCCACGTGCAGGAGCGCCGCTCATGCTGCTGCTTCCCGCGGCTGAGCTTGAGCACCATACTCGCTACTCGTTGATCGTCCGCAGCGCCGATTCGGCGAATGCGGTGATCGGCGAGTACGACTTCGACGTATCCTAACCAGCGTTTCGTGTCCCGATGCCCGGGTCCTCGCGGACCCGGCTTCCGTGTACGCGCTCACATCTTTCAATCGAGACTGGTATGGATCTCACACGACGGTTCGTGTTCCGTGGCAACGCAGCCGCGCTCGGCGGTCAAATGTTTCGACCGTCGACAATCATCATCGATCTCGACGGCGCCAGCTCGCTCGGCGTGTCCGGTGGACGATCGCAGGCACAAATCAAGGGTCGTGCGTTTGGCGACTTCATCACGTTCGGCTCGGCATTCACGCTTGCCGAGGGATTGTTCGACGACGCGAAGCGCGCGAGCGAAGTCTCCAACCACAAAGGTCGCCAGGTCGAGCTCAATTCGACGACCACGGTGACGTCTGAAGTTCGCGAGCTGTCGATCGGCCGCAAGCCGCTGTTCACGACCAAGCGGCTGCGCGGCACGCTGGTGAGTCGCTCACCGCAAGGCAGCGGCGAGCCGTCGATCGCGCCCGCGCGCGATACGACGATTCAGGGGGTCGCCATCGGCGGCTTCGGACTCTCGGTCAACATCAATTGTGGCTTCTTCCAGAAATACGACACGCGCTCGAAACTCATGGCCGCGGCAGACGACCCGAAGAGCGCCGCCGCGAACGCCGCCCACTTCGTGAGCGGTGCGACGGTTGAGGGTCATCAGCCCGGACGCGCGGGGATCGTGCAGCGCGATGGCGTGATCTACGCGACGATCGTCAAAGAGATTCGCTGGGAGGGAAAGCCGTACCCCGGCGCGAAGATCGATGGTCACACGGTCATCGTGCCCGACTTCGGCACTGTGTTCTTTGGCGAGCTTCTCATTGGCGGCAGCGAACGCCGACTCACCATGCTCCGCTTCGATCTCGGGTCGCCGGACGGAGGCTGGATCGACGCCGGTGATTCATCGTCGAACGGGAGTTTTTTCCCGTGAGATCCCTGGTGCTCGTCGTGGCGTTGATCCTCAGCGCCGCGGCTTGCGCCACCCGAACCGAACAGCAGATCGCGCAGTCGTACGAATCGGCCAAGGCGGAGCTCTGGCGCGGTGCGCTACCCGCTGCGACGTCGCTTGCCGAGCAAGGCCTTCAGCGCGCGAGCAAGAACGGCGAATCCCCCTGGGCGTGGAGATTCAAGCTGCTGATCGCCGAGATCAAGCTCGTGAGCCGCGATGTTCCCGGCGCCGCTCGGCTGCTCCAGGACGTGCCACCGAAGACATCCGGTTTCGAGTGGACTGTAGCCAAGCACCGGTATCTCCAGGGACAGCTGGCTCTGATTCAGGGGAAGCCCGCCGATGCGGTCGCGATTCTCGACGATGCGAGACAACTGGCGGATCGGTCGGGCGCGTTCGACGTTCGTCTCGACATCGGTGCGTTGAAAGGGCAGGCGCTCTCGCTGCTGCGCCAGTGGGCGGCCGCCGAAAGCGTGCTGAACGAGACGGTCGCCGACGCGCAACAACACGGCGATCGCTACCACGAAGCTGTTGCGTTGGTGAACCTCGGTGCTGGCGATCTGCTGCGAGATCGCTTCGACCACGCGCTTCAGCACTTCGAACGCGCGCTGTCGTTCAAAGAGCTGGAGTCTCAGCTGGTGTACGCCGTGGCGCTGACCAACGCCGGCATCTGTTATCAGCGGCTCGGCGAATTCGATCGCGCCATCGACGTCGAGCGTCGCGCGGTCCTCAGTCATGAACAACCCGGGCGCCCTCGCATTTACTACATCCGCGCGCTAGGCGAGCTCGGACGCACCTACAGCTCCCGCGACCTGGATCAGAGCGCCGATTACCTCAAGCGCGCCGTCGACGTGGCGAAGGCTGCGGGCATGAACGAGGAGGCCGCGAGATGGGCATCGAATCTCGCCTTCACCTACATTCGACAACGCCAATGGGATCGGGCGGAGCGTACGAACAACGAGTCGCGGCAGCTTGCTGCTGCACAGTCCGATCTCGCCGGCTATTACGTGGAGAACGCCGCGGACATTGCGCGTGGTCGAGGACGATCAGAGGACGCCGTTCGCCTATATCGCGAGATGTTGACATTTGCCAAGAACCGGCCCTCGCTCGAGTGGGCGGCGCACCAAGGCCTCGGACGAGTAGCAATGGCCTTAGGGAAGCCGAACGATGCGCAGCGAGAATTTGAAGCCGCGATCGCGGTTGTCGAGCGCACGCGCTCGGAACTGCTGAAGGCCGACTACCGCCTCTCATTCCTCACCGGGCCCCTGCGGAGTCTCTATCAAGACTATATGGACCTGTTGGTTGAACAGGGGAAGTTCGAGCCGGCGCTCGTCATCGCCGATTCGAGCCGAGGCCGGGTCCTCGCCGAACGGCAGGGCGTTGCGGCGCCCGCGCGATCGACGCCCGGCCTGCTTCGCCGCATCGCAGTCGATCTCAATGCGTCGCTGTTGACGTATTGGGTGGGGGAGGAACGATCCTACGTCTGGCTGGTGACGGCAAACGGAATCCGCTTCGTGCCGTTGTCGGCGCCGGCCTCGAAGGTTGGCGATCTCGTTCGCGCCCACCAGCAGTCGATCGTGGCGTCGCTTGCCGATCCCCTTGCTTCCGCAAGATCTCCTGGGGACGAGTTGTATCGGTTGATCATTGATCCCGTTGCTCAATGGGTCCCTCGCGGCTCGCGGGTTGTCATTGCTCCTGACACGGCGCTGAGCATCTTGAACTTCGAAACGTTGCCGGTTGCTGGCGACAAACGTCACTACTGGATCGAGGACGTCGAGATCGCCGTGGCCCCGTCGCTGGGCAACCTCAACGCCGCGCCCGCGACGCCACCGCCTCGCGATCGATCGGTGCTGCTCATCGGCGACGCCGTTCCAGCCGACGCGAAGTATCCCGCTTTGCGTTATGCAGGTGCGGAGATCACGGCTATCTCGAGCGCGTTTCCCGAGCGCGCCTCGGTCTATCGAGCCGACCAGGCGACGCCCTCGCGATACCTCGAATCAGAACCAGGACGTTTCGACATCGTCCATTTCACGGCCCACGCCGACGCGAACATCGAGAGCCCGCTCGATTCATCGGTCATCCTGTCGCGCGGCTCGACCGGCTACAAGCTCTACGCGCGTGATGTCGCCGATCGCCAGCTCACTGCCGATCTCGTAACGATCTCCGCGTGTCGGAGCGCTGGTGAGCGCACGTACGCTGGCGAAGGACTCGTGGGTTTCGCGTGGGCCTTCCTACGCGCCGGCGCCAAGCGCGTGATTGCCGGACTCTGGGATGTGGACGATCGTTCGACCGCGGAGTTGATGGGGAAGATGTACGCGTCGCTGGCGTCGGGTTCGTCGCCAGGGACAGCGCTTCGCGCGGCCAAGCTGGAGATGATCAAGGCTGGCGGCGCGCGGTCGAAGCCGTATTACTGGGCGCCGTTTCAGTTGTTCATCGGATCGAGGGTTATTCCGTAATACAGAATGCAGAATTCAGAATGCAGAATGCAGACACCTCGCAGGAGAGCACGGCTCCCTTCTGCATTCTGCATTCTGAATTCTGCATTTCAGGGTTACGTTTATCCCCATGCCGTTCCCATACGAAGAATTCGATCTCACTGGCGTCAAGACATACGCGCTCTCTTCGCGCACATCGAAGACGCGCGCCGAGGATTTTGCAAAGCCCTTCGAGCGCGGAGGGTCTTTCCGATCGTGGTTCGACGCGCTACCGGCAATCCTCGGCGCCAGGGATCTGCATCGTGTCGTGCAGGCCATAGGTCACGCACATACCCGAGGCGCCGGCATCGTATGGGGCATCGGCGCGCATGTGATCAAGACCGGCGTCTCGCCCGTGCTCATCGATCTGATGACGCGCGGCTACGTGTCGGCGCTCGCGATGAACGGCGCCTGCATCATTCACGATTTCGAGATCGCCTTGTCGGGCGCGACGTCCGAAGACGTCGATGAAGCGCTTGGCCCAGGCCGCTTCGGGATGGCTGAAGAAACCGGCACGCAGCTGAATGAGATCCTGATCGACGCATCCGCGAAGAGGCAGGGGTTTGGTCAGGCGATCGGCGCGCATCTCTCGCAGCTGAAGCCGCCGCACGCGGACAAGAGTCTTGCGGTGGCGGCGCATCGCCTCGGCATTCCAGTCACCGTCCACGTCGCCGTCGGCACCGACATCATCCACATGCATCCGAAGGCATCGGGTGCCGCCATCGGCGATGCGAGCCTGAGGGACTTCCGCTACTTCACGTCGTGCATCGCGCGGCTCACGGGCGGCGTGTATCTGAATTGCGGATCAGCGGTGGTACTGCCGGAGGTCTTCCTCAAAGCTGTTGCCCTCGTGCGCAACCAAGGGATCGCGCTCGAGGGCATGACGACGGTCGATATCGACTTCATCCGGATGTATCGGCCGCAGACCAACGTCGTGAGTCGTCCAGTCGCGGGAACGAACGGCGTCGGGATCTCACTTGTCGGCCATCACGAGGTGTTGATCCCTCTGATCGCGGCGGGTGTGATCGACGCCCAGCCCTGATGCCTTCTCCCTGGAGGACTCGCCCCTGGATAGCCCTTTCCCCTGCCCCCTTTCTCCCTTGCCCCCTGCTATGATCACCGTTTGTGCCGGAGTAGCTCAGTCGGTTAGAGCACGCGTCTCATAAGCGCGGGGTCGGCGGTTCGAGTCCGCCCTCCGGCACCAAAGAAAAGGCCTCAGGGCCCAGGCCTCAGGCCTCAGTAGGAGTCAGCCCTGATGCCTAGACCAGCCCTGAGGCCTGGGGCCTGAGCCCTGAGCCCTGCAGCATGAGTGCTCTTCTCCAGCAGATCCGTCGCACGATCCAGCGACATCGTCTCTGTCCGCCTGGCAGTCGTGTATTGGTGGCGCTATCCGGCGGCTCGGATTCGGTTGCGCTCGCGCTGATCGTGCGTGAGCTGTCTGAGCACGGCGGCTTCAGTGTCGTCGGCCTCGCGCATCTGAATCATCGGCTTCGTTCGACATCGGATCGCGATGAGGCGTTCTGTCGGGCGTTTGCTGATGCGATCCACCTTCCGATCGAGGTGGAGTCGGTCGACGTGGCGGGATACGCGGCGGCACAGCAGTTGTCTCGTGAGGACGCGGCGCGTCGATTGCGCTACGACTTTCTCCATCGGGCGGCGGCATCGATGGGCGCCGATCGCGTGGCCGTCGGCCATACCCGGGACGACCAAGCCGAGACCTTCCTCTTGAAACTCGTGCGTGGAGCCGGGTTGACGGGGCTGGCTGGCATTCATCCGCGGCGGGGTGAAATAGTGAGGCCGCTCCTCGACGTATCTAGGATGGACCTGCGCGCCTTCCTCCAGGCGCGAGGTCAGAGCTGGGTCGACGACGAGACGAACGAGGATCTCGACAATCCGCGCAATCGAATCCGCCACCGGGTGCTGCCCGAGTTGAATCGCGCTTATGCCTCGGCCACGAGCGCAATCGCTCGAACGGCGGGACTGGTTCGCGAAGACGGCCGATGGCTCGACGAGGTGAGTCGCGGTCGGTATGAGGCGCTCGTGTCCCGGATTCCGACCGGGCTGCAGATCGATGCTCCGGCTCTACTGGCCGAGCCTCCGTCGGTCGGGCGCAGGGTGGTGCTAATGGCGCTGCGATGTGCAGTTTCGAGCCAAGAATACGGCCTCGATCACGTCGAGGCTGTCATGGCCGTTGCATCAGGAGAAATCGGCGGGATCGACGTGCCCGGAGCGCGCGTGGAACTTCGGCGGGAAAAACTGGTCTTACTTGTACATAGCGCGTGAAACCGGTCGGCAAGTGATACTCTGTGTAAGGCGGCTCAGGCCGTAAAATCAGCCGCGGGCTGGGGGGGTAGGTTTGAACTCAACACTGCGGAGCTTGGTGTTCTGGATAGTGATGGCCGTGATTGCGGTCCTCGTCTGGAACTTCTCCACCAAGTTCCAAGCCAACACCAAGGTCCTGAGCTTTACCGAGTTCCTGACGGCCGTCAACGCTGAACAGGTCGGGACCGTTACCATCACCGGGAACGAGATTCAGGGAACGTACAAGACCAACGAACCGTTCCGCAGCATGGCGCCGCCCCAGTACGAGAATCTGGGCAAGCAGTTGTACGACAAGGGTGTCGTCATCAACTACCGCGACGCCACCGCCAGTCCCTGGGCGGCGCTGCTCTACAACTGGGCCCCCATCCTGCTGATGATCGGCTTCTGGGTCTTCATCATGCGGCAGATGCAGAGCGGCGGCAACAAGGCGCTGTCATTCGGCAAGAGCAAGGCGAAGCTCTCCTCGAGCGCGCAGAAGAAGGTGACGTTCAAGGACGTCGCCGGCGTCGACGAGGCCAAAGAGGAATTGCAGGAGATCATCGACTTCCTGCGCGAACCCCAGAAATTCCAGAAGCTGGGCGGCCGCATTCCCAAGGGCGTGCTCCTCATGGGGCCCCCGGGAACCGGCAAGACACTGCTGGCCCGCGCGGTTGCGGGTGAGGCCAACGTTCCGTTCTTCTCGATCAGCGGTTCCGACTTCGTCGAGATGTTCGTCGGCGTCGGCGCCTCGCGCGTGCGCGACCTGTTCGAGCAGGGCAAGAAGAACGCCCCCTGCATCGTCTTCATCGACGAGATCGACGCCGTCGGCCGGCACCGCGGCGCAGGCCTTGGCGGCGGACACGACGAGCGCGAGCAGACGCTCAACCAGCTGCTCGTCGAGATGGACGGCTTCGAGTCGAACGAAGGCGTCATCCTCGTGGCAGCCACGAACCGTCCCGACGTCCTCGATCCGGCGCTCCTGCGTCCGGGCCGTTTCGATCGCCGTATCGTCGTGAATCGTCCCGACGTCAAGGGACGCGAAGGCATCCTCCTCGTCCACACGAAGAAGATCCCGCTCTCCGATGACGTGGATGTGGCAGTCGTGGCACGCGGTACCTCTGGCTTCTCCGGCGCGGATCTGGCCAACCTGGTGAACGAAGCGGCGCTCAATGCCGCGCGTTACAACCAGAAGGTCGTTCGCATGCTGGACTTCGAGTTTGCGAAGGACAAGGTGCTCATGGGTGCCGAGCGGCGCTCGATGATCATCAGCGAGGAAGAGAAGCGCGTCACCGCGATTCACGAAGCGGGTCACGCGATTCTCACCGTGATGCTCCCGCACGCCGATCCGATCCACAAGGTCACGATCATCCCGCGCGGTATGGCGCTGGGGCTCACGCAGCAGCTCCCGATCGATGAAAAGCACAACTACTCACGGGAGTATCTCGAGGATCAGATCGCGATTCTGCTGGGCGGTCGCATCGCCGAGGAGATCACGATCGGCAGCATCACCACGGGTGCCGGCAACGATCTCGAACGCGCCACCGACCTCGCCCGCAAGATGGTGTGCGAGTGGGGCATGAGCGGCACGATGGGACCGCTCACCTTCGGCAAGAAGGAAGAGCAGATCTTCCTCGGCCGCGAGATCGCGCAGCATCAGGACTACAGCGAGGACACGGCGCTGCGCATCGACCAGGAAGTCAAGCGATTCGTCACCGACAACTACGCGCGGGCGCAAGCGATCATCACCGAGCACAGGCAGCGCGTGCTCGACATGGCCGACGCGCTGCTCGCTCGTGAAACGCTTGACGCGGAACAGGTGAGGCGGATTTCGGCCGGTCTCCCGATCGACGACCCTGCCTCGTCGACGTCGGGCGCGCCGCCCGCCCAGCCGCGCGACACGAAGTCGCCCAAGGAACGTCCGGCCGCCGCCATCGTGCCGCCGCTTCCGCCACGGCCCGTCACGCAGGAATAAACTCGAGACTCTAAACTCAAAAGAGAAACAGAGATGGGGTGAAAGCAAAGCAGCTTTCACCCCATTTTCTGCGTACGGCCCTCTTTCCTCCCGTTTTTGAGTTTTGAGTTTTGAGTCTTGAGTTGTTAGTGTTGCGCCCGTGTATTCCCGCCGTCGCTTCACCCTGCAACTCCCGGGAGGCAAGACGCTGGCGTTGGGCGACCGCACTCTGGTGATGGGGATCATCAACGTCACGCCGGATTCGTTCTCTGACGGCGGCCAGAACCTCGACGTCAAGGAAGCGGTCGATGCCGCGGTGCAGATGGTGGAGGCCGGCGCCGACTTGCTCGACGTGGGCGGCGAATCGACGCGCCCCGGAGCGCACCCGACCCCCTCCGTCGAAGAGCGGCGTCGGATTCTCCCGGTGATCGAGGCGCTGGTTTCGCGCGTGCAGGTGCCGATCTCGGTCGACACCTACAAGGCGTCGACCGCGGCCGCGGCGATCGCCGCCGGTGCGATGCTGGTCAACGACGTCAGCGGCCTTCGGTATGAGCCCGACCTGGCCGGTGTGGTCGCCGAGCGCAAGGTGCCGATCATCCTGATGCACACGCGCGGACGGTCGCGCGACATGTATCAGCAGGCCGTGTATCACGAGGTGGTCGACGAGGTACTCGACGAGATCCGCGAAAGCATGGCGTTTGCCGCGGGCGCCGGCGTATCGAAGGAGCAGATGCTCGTCGATCCCGGGCTGGGATTCGCGAAAGAGGCGGTGCACAGCTTCGAGGTACTTGCCCGCCTTCATCAGTTCAGCGAACTGGGACGCCCGCTGGTGGTCGGCCCTTCGAGAAAGGGCTTTCTGACGCGGCCGCTGGGAAGGGAGGTGCCGGCGCCGGCTCGAGATTGGGCCACCGCTGCAGCCGTGACCACGGCAGTCCTGACCGGAGCGCACATCGTGCGTGTCCACAGCGTGCGCGAGATGGTCGAGGTCGCGCGCGTGGCGGACGAGATTCGGAAGTATCATCGCGAGCATTGATCCGCTGGCTGACAGAGCTTCTGAGCCGTCCGTCGGTCTCATGGTGGGACCTGCTCGACATTGCCGTCGTCGCGGTATTGATCTACGAGCTGCTGCTCCTGATCCGCGGCACCCGTGCGACGCAGATGGCGCTCAGCGGTGGCTTCCTGATAGCGCTGTTCTTCCTGTCCGATTGGCTCCGGCTCGAAACGGTGAACTGGGTCATCCGGAATCTCGCGACGTACGTCGTGTTTGCGATCATCGTGTTGTTTCAGGCCGATATCCGCCGGGCACTAGCGCACTTCGGCCGCGCGCAGTTCTTCAAGTACTTCGAGCGCCCCGCCAGCGATGACGAGACGATCGAGGAGCTGATCGTCGCCGTCTCGTCCCTCTCCGCTCGTCGCACCGGTGCCATCATCGTCATCGAGCGACAGATCGGGCTGCGCAATTACATCGAGGGCGGCATCCCGCTCGACGCCACCGTGACCTACGACCTCCTGGCCAGCATCTTCCAGACCGGGTCGCCGCTGCACGACGGCGCGGTGATCGTGCAGGGCGACCGCCTCGCGGCGGCGGCGTGCTTTCTGCCGCTGTCGGTGAGCCCACGGGTGAGCCGTGAGCTCGGCACGCGGCATCGCGCCGCACTCGGGATTACCGAAGAGAACGACGCGGTCGCGATCGTCGTGTCGGAGGAGACCGGGGCGATCTCGCTCGCGATCGGTGGCGCCCTCGAGCGCGGGCT
>Ga0075423_10003834_pt1 | contig 13871 bp, 16 predicted proteins | sample SoiMethybrSBSTD2_FD_80114 | JGI IMG/M metagenome (GOLD analysis project Ga0075423, IMG submission 80114) | Bulk soil microbial communities from a Populus tree surrounding site in Tennessee, USA - Soil MetaG P. TD hybrid SBSTD2 | ecosystem: Environmental > Terrestrial > Soil > Tree plantation...
CACCTGCTCGACCTGGGTGTCGGCGATCGCGCGGGGCCGGCCCGGCCGGGGCTCGTCCGACAGGCCCTCCAGCCGCCGGCGGACGAACCGGCCCCGCCACTTGGTCACCGTCTGGGGCCAGATACCCAGTTGCTCGGCCACCGCCTTGTTGGTCGCGCCCTCCGCGCAGGCCAGCACGATCCGGGCTCGTAAGGCCACCGCCTGGGCGCTGGTCCGCCGGCGCGCCCAGCGCTCCAGGGGCTGTCGCTCCTCCTGGGTCAGCACCAACGGCGCTTTGGGTCTGCCACGCTCGGCCATGCGCAGGACACAACCACTTACACAACGAACTAACGACTCAGAACACTCGATAGCTAGCTAGCAAGCCAAGGACCCACCCTCAAAATCCACACTTCCCGGGGCGCCTACCAGCTACACCATCACCGCCCAGCCACCTAACACCACTCGCCGGGATGCAACTTTCGAAGGCGCCGACTTCGTAGGGTGAGTTACTGCGCCTGTAGTAGGTCTGCGGCGAGTCGATAGGCCAGAGTTAGACGAAGCTCGAATGGAGGCCGATGACGCACGCTAACGCGCGACCAGGGAGCAGACACGTGACATCTGGCGAGCAGACGTTGACCAGACCGCGCCCAGGGCTTCCACACGGCGGCCAACTGGTCGACCGGCGCCTCGACGCCGACGAGGCGGCCGCCCTGGCCTCGGGCCCGCTGCCCTCGCTACTGCTCACCGCGGCCGAGGCGGCTGACCTACGAGCGCTGGCCACCGGTGCCTACAGCCCGCTGACCGGCTTCATGGGCGCCAAGGAGCACCAGGCGGTCACCGAGTCGATGCGCCTGCCGGACGGCACTTTGTGGTCGATACCGGTCTGCCTGGGCATCGGTGACGGGGTGCGGGTCGACGCCGGCCGGTTGGCCCTCCGTGGCGAGCGGGGCGAGCTGCTGGGCGTGCTCGAGGTCACCGAGGTCTTCGAGCGCGACCGCGCCGCTGAGGCCGAGCTGGTCTATGGCACCACCGACCCGGCCCACCCAGGCGTGGCCCGGGTCCTCGGCGCTCCGTCCCGCGCCGTCGCCGGCCCCATCGAGGCCGTGGTCGCACCGCTGCCGGGGCCGGTGGGAGCCCGCGCCCTTACCCCAGCCCAGACCAGAGCTGCGTTCTTAGCTAGGGGCTGGGAGACGGTGGTCGGCTTCCAGACCCGCAACCCGGTCCACCGGGCGCACGAGTATCTAATGAAACGCGCCCTGGAGACGGTCGACGGGCTGCTGCTGCACCCGCTGGTCGGCCCGACCAAGGAAGGCGACGTGCCTGCCGAGGTCCGGATGCATGCCTATGAGGCGGTGCTCGCCTACTTCCCGGCGGAGCGGGTCCTGCTGGCCGCCCTGGTCGCTCCCATGCGCTATGCAGGCCCCCGCGAGGCGGTACTGCACGCCCTGGTTCGCAAGAACTACGGCTGCACCCACTTCATCGTCGGCCGCGACCACGCCGGCGTCGGCAGCTACTACGGCACCTTCGAGGCGCAGGAGTTGATCGCCTCGCTGCCCCCCGAGGAGCTGGGGATCACCCCCCTCCACTTCCATAACGCCTTCTACTGCCGCCGCTGTCTGGCCATGGCCACCGGCGAGACCTGCCCACACCTGGACACCGATCATATGGCCCTCTCGGGCACCCAGATCCGGTCGATGCTCGCCGCCGGGCAGCTCCCACCGCCGGAATTCTTGCGAGCCGAGGTCGCCGAGTTGCTGATCGAGGCCTACCGATTCTGAGTGTCCGGACCCCAGCACGACGAATGGAAGGCGCAAAGGTTGATGAGCAACGACATCGGCTTCGTTCTCTGGCTCACCGGCCTGTCGGGCGCGGGGAAGTCGACCATCGCGGCAAAGCTCGGGCCTGCTCTGTCCGAGCGGGGCCACCGGGTCGAGGTGCTCGACGGCGACGAGGTCCGCACCAACCTCTGCCAGGGTCTCGGCTTCAGCCGGGAGGACCGCAACACCAATATCGCCCGGATCGGCTATGTCGCCGGCAAGCTGTCCAAGCACGGCGTGGCAGTCCTGGTGGCCGCCATCTCCCCATACCGTGAGGCCCGCGACCAGGTTCGGGCGGCGGTCGACAACTTCGTCGAGGTCCACGTGGCCGCGCCCGTCGCGACCTGTGCCGAACGCGACGTCAAGGGCCTGTACGCCAGGGCACTGGCCGGCGAGATCAAGAACTTCACCGGCATCTCCGACCCCTACGAGCCCCCCCTAGGCCCTGAGGTCGTCCTGCACACCGAGGCCGAGAGCGTTGACGACTCGGTCGGGCAGGTGCTGACCTGGTTGGAGAACCACCGCCTCACCGTGTCCTCCGACCAGTAGCGGTCATGACGAGCGGGCAGAGGGCACCCGCCGGCGGTCTGGTCGACCTGCATACCCACACCCTGGCCAGTGACGGCAGCGACCGGCCCCGGGGGCTGGTCGCCGCCGCCGCCGCGGCGGGGGTGGGTGTGCTGGCGGTGACCGACCACGACACGGTGGCCGCCGTCGCCGAGGCCAGGATAGCCGGACAGGCAGTGGGCATCGACGTCGTGGCCGGCTGCGAGCTCACCGCCTCGGTCGATGGCCGAGTAGTGCATATCTTGCTCTACGGTGACGGGCTGCTCGAGCCGGACCTGGCCGAGGCAGTCGAGGTAGCCCGGTATGGTCGCCAGGAGCGCAATCTGGCCATCGGCGAACGGCTACACCGGCTCACCGGCGTCGGCTACCGGGAGGCGGCCGAGCTCGCTGGAGCCAGCGCACTGTCGAGGGCGCATTTCGCGCGAGCGCTGATCGCCGCGGGCGCGGTCGCCGATGTCGCTGAGGCCTTCGACCGCTATCTGTCGGCAGGTCGGCCGGCCTACGTGCCTGCCCCGAGCGTCTCGGTCACCGACGCGGTAGCCATCGCCGGAAAGGCCGGCGGGGTGGCGGTGCTCGCTCATCCGGGACGCCTCGCCCCCAAGGAGCGGGCACGGGTGCTGGCCTTGGCGCTGGAGGCCGGGATCGACGGAATGGAGGTGTGGCATCCCCAGCACAACGCGGAGCTACGCTGGTCGCTGGCGGAACTGGTGGAGCGGCGTGGACTGCTCGCCACCGGCGGGTCGGACTACCACGGCCGACACAAGCCCGACGCCCGCATCGGCACCGGCGTGGACGGCAACGTCGCCGTTTCCAGGGAGCTGCTGGACGCCCTCAGGGAGCGTCTGGCAACAGGTGGGGCCGCGCTGAGGTAGAGGTTCGCGCCGACAAGCCAGGAGAAGTCGCCGGAGTTCAGCGGATGAGACACCGTCTGTCAACGTTGCGGTCAGGCGGCTTTGCGAAGGGCGCGGTTGCGGTTGGCGACATGGGTGGCCTTGTCGTAGCAGATCCCGTGGCGCAGGCAGTGCCACAGGATCTCCAGTCAGCGGTTGCCGAGGGCGCGCAGGGCGGTGTGGTGAGTCTTGCCGCGGGCGCGTTGGGCATCGTAGAACTCCCGCGCCCAGCCCGACTGGCCCAGGCTGCATAATGCCCACTGCTGCACTGCGCCGGCCAGATAGCGGTTGCAGGCCAGCCGGCAGGCGACGGTCAGCTCGGACTTGCCCGACCGGCGGGTGACCGCGGGGCCTTGCCGGCGTAGCATGCCAGGGCGTTCGGCGAACCGAATTGTTCGGGGTGGTCGCCGATCTCGCCCAGGACCCTGGCGGCAAGGCGGTCACCGAGGCCCGGAGAGCTCAGCGTGATCTTGCGCCAGGGACGGCGTTGCCGGGTCGCTCTGGCCGGGTGCGGCCGCTCTTTCCGGTCGGTCGGGCGCCCAGCAGCAGTTCGGCCATGCGGCATTCCCAGGCCCGGCGTTGGCTGCCGATGGCTTGGAGCTGGACGGCGGCCAGCCGGATGGGGTCGGCCTTGGCCCCGACCAAGTAGTCGCGCGGGGGTGAAGTGATCGGTGGTCAACGCCTGTTGGACGCCTTCTGGGCGAGACGCTGATCACCACCAAGACCCTGCGGACCGCTACCTGGACCTGCCCGGCCGGCTGACCCGCTCCGCCCGACGGTGGCACCTGCACCTGCCCACCCGCTGGCCGTGGGAAGGCCGGTTCCTGCTGGCGGTGGATCGGCTGTGCTGCGTCCCGTTCCCAACCTGACCGTCCGCCACGACCGCTGCAGCACCCGTTACGCACACGGGCTGGCGTCCGCCTGCCCGGGCACGCGCCTCACCAGGCCAGTCGCTCCGGGGCGTCCTTGCAGCGACCTCAAGCGCCCCGCCCGGCACGCTCAATCAACACGGCGCGCCCACCTCTCCTCGGATCAGCCGAGACCAGCCACGACGAAAACAGACACGGTGGATCCCGGCTAACGCTGCCAGCGGAGGTCGGTGTCGAGCTGATCCTGGTTGATCAGGGCCTGGATCTGGGCGATTCGCTGGAACCGGGCGCCGGTGAGGTCGTCGGCCGCCAGCCCGTGTTCCTTGAAGGCCTGGTAGAGCTCCTCCACGCCCTGGCGGACGGTCCAGCACAGCTCCAGCCGGAGCACGGACGTCACCTTGGCGCAGTCCACCCGGTAGCAGCGCAGGTCCGGCCCGGCGCCCTCGGCGAAGGTGACCTCGCTGCCCGGCACTACCTCGCGGACCATCTCGGCGACCTCGCGGATGCGGTAGTTCTCCTCGGTCCGGCCCACATTGAAGGCCTGGTTGTGGACGACCTCGCGGGGGGCCTCGAGCACGGCCAGGAACGCGGCCGAGATGTCCTGCACGTGGACCAGGGGCCGCCAGGGCGTCCCGTCGCTCATCAGGTGCACGGACCCGGTGGCGAAGGCGATCCCGACCAGGTTGTTGACCACCACGTCCCCGCGCAGCCGCGGCGACACGCCGTAGGCGGTGGCGTTGCGCAGGTAGGTGGGGCTGAAGTCGTCGTTGGCGAGGGCGGCGATGTCCCGCTCGGCCAGGACCTTGGACTCGCCGTAGGGGGTGACCGGGTTGAAGGCGGCCTGCTCGTCCAGGAACCGGTCGTCGTCGGCCGCCCCATAGAGGCTGCACGAGGAGGAGAACAGGAACCGGGGCACCCCGGCCTGCCTGGCCAGCCGGGCCAGCCGCACCGAGGCCAGGTGGTTGATGTCGTAGGTGCAGCCCGGGTTGAGGTTGCCGAGCGGGTCGTTGGAGATGGCCGCCAGGTGCAGCACCGCGTCGAAGCCGCACAGGTCGTCCACCTGCACGTCGCGGACGTCGACGGTGATGGTCTGGAACGGGGCCGGCTCCGGCCCGAAGCTGCAGCCGGAGAACAGCCCGCTGTCGAGCCCGACGACCTCGTGGCCGGCCCTGGCCAGCCAGGGGACGAGCACGGCTCCGATGTAGCCGTCGGACCCGGTCACCAGTACGCGCACGTCAAGGCCTCCCTCGGTTCGCCGACCACCAACTATAGGTCGGCTGGGCGATCTGGACAGGCCACCCCTAACGTAGCCGGCCTGCGCACGTTGCGGGAGCCGTTGTGGTCTGCTTGTGGGGGCGCCGCATCTACGGCGGGTCGGGGATCCGCTCGGCCGGGGGCGGCGGCTACTGTCAGCTGGACCACCTGCGAAAGGGACCAGGACATGAGCACGACGCAGCCCCAGCCCATGCCCATGTGGCTCCCCCACATCGGCCCCGAGATGATCCGGGCCGCCACCGACGCGCTGGAGATCGGCTATCTCGGCCTGGGCTCGGCCACCAAGGAGTTCGAGGAGGCCCTGGCCGAGTACCTGGAGCTGGACGCCAGCCGGGCCCTGATGAGCACCAACAGCTGCACCGCCGCCCTCAACTGCGCCTGCCTGCTGGCCGGGGCCGGGCCGGGGACCGAGGTGATCGCGCCGTCGTTCACCTACGTCGCCGCCCACCAGGCGATCACCGCCACCGGGGCCGACGTGGTCTTCTGCGACATCGAGGAGCCGACCCTCACCGTCAACCCCGACGCCCTGGCCGAGCTGATCTCCGAGCGTACCCGGGCCATCATGGTCTGCCACTTCGCCGGGCTGGTGGGCCGGTTGGACGAGATCTACCGGGTCGCGGCCGAGCACGGCCTGCGGGTGGTCGAGGACGCCGCCCACGCCATCGGCACCCGCCACGACGGCCGCATGGTCGGGGCCACCGGCGACCTGGTCTGCTTCAGCTTCGGGCCGGTCAAGACCATGACCACCCTGGAGGGTGGGGCCGTGGTCACGCCCAACGCCGACGAGCTCGACGTGCTCCACCAACTGCGGCTGCTGGGGGTGGACCGCGAGACCGAGGCCCGGTACAAGAACAAGCGGGCCTGGGAGTACGACGTCCTCCGCCAGGGGTTCCGCTACCACCTGGGGGCCATCCCGTCCTCGATCGGCCTGGCCCAGCTGTCGCTGCTGGACGAGTTCGTGCGCAATCGCCAGCACTACTGCCGGGGCTACAACGAGCGCCTGGCCGGCATCCCCGAGGTGATCACCCCCGACTCCGACTACAAGGACATCGGGCCGTTCATCTACTTCATCAGAGTCCCGGCCGAGGTCCGCCAGGACCTGATCGAGTTCCTCAAGGAGCGCGGGATCCCGACCGGCATCCACTTCCTGGGGGCGCACGAGTTCACCTTCTACCGCGACGCCCGCCGGGGCGACCTGTCGGTCACCGACCGGGTGGTCCGCGAGGAGCTGACCCTGCCGCTGTGGTCGTACATGGACGAGCCGGTGCTCGACCGCGTGGCCGGGGCGATCAGGGAGTTCTTCGCGACATAGCCGTCGCCGGCACGCTGTACGCTGTCGCTACGACGATTGAAGCTGGCGGATGCGGGGGTTCCCTCTGATGCTCGTGCCGGCCCTGGCAGGTGGGCGATCCCGGCTCAGGCAAGGCAAGGGCTGGTTGAGTAAGGGGAGCACCCGATGTCCAAGTACGGCCTCGGTCCGCGTCCGTCATGGATCCCCGGCCATGCCCGCAGGCACGAGCGCACCGGCGAGCTGGACAGCCGCTGGATGCCGGCCTGCCAGTGCGGCTGGGCCTTCTACGCCAGCGTCAGGACCCTGCGCATCGCCGACCGGACCCACGGGTTCCACCTGGACCGCGTGTACTCCAGCCGCCACGACGCCGCGTCCTGAGAGGTTCCCCTCGCGCTCGGAACGGCGGTGGCCGCCTCGATTAGGGTAGCCTGCTGCGATGGCCAGGGACCCTTCGGTGTTCGTGCACACCCTCGCGCTCTGCGAGAGCGACGACGTCGGGCCCCGCACTCGTGTGTGGGCCTTCGCCCACATCCTGGCCGGGGCCCGGGTCGGGGCCGACTGCAACGTCGGCGGCCACGCCTTCGTGGAGGGCGGGGCGGTGGTCGGCGACGGGGTCACGATCAAGAACGGCGTGCTCCTGTGGTCGAGGGTGACAATCGAGGACGGGGTGTTCCTCGGCCCGGGGGCGGTCTTCACCAACGACGCCAGCCCGCGGGCCCCCTACCCCAAGGGCCCGACCGGCTGGCGGAGGACCCTGGTGCGGCGCGGGGCCACGGTCGGCGCCAACGCCACCGTCCTGTCCGGGCTGACCATAGGCCGCTGGGCCATGGTCGGTGCCGGCGCCGTGGTGGTTGCCTCCGTCCCCGACCACGCCCTAGTCCTCGGCAACCCGGCCCGCCAGACCGGCTGGGCCTGCGAGTGCGGCCGGACCCTGCCTGAGGGGCTGGCCTGCGTCTGCGGCCGTTCCTACCGGCTGGCCGAGGCCGGTACCCTGGAGGAACGACGTTCGGCAACCGGCCACGACGGGTAGGCGCCAGGCATGGACACGCAGCCACAGTGGACTCAGCAGCCCGGAGTCGGCCAGGGCGCGCCCGGGTGGCCGCCGCCGCCGCGGCGGCGGTCCCGGGTCCGGCTGGTCGCCGCGGTCCTTCTCGTCCTCGTCCTGTTCGTGGCCGTGGCCGGCCTGAGCGGGCTGCGGCTGTGGCCCTCGCTCTCCATCCCGTTCACCAGCAGCCAGGTCGACCGTAGCCAGCCGGTCCTGCTCAAGGCGATCGAGGACCTGGCCGTCTACAAGGCGGCCAGCGGCAACTTCCAGGTGGTGGTGGACCTCGAGGAGAGCACGCGGGGCATCCCGCTGCTCATCAAAGGCCAGCGCACCCTGTTCGTGGCCGGCGGCACCGTCGACGCCGAGGTCGACTTCTCCGGCCTCAAGGCCGGCGCCATCAAGGTCTCCCCCGACGGCCAGCGGGTCGAGATCACCCTGCCCAGGGCCCGGCTGACCCCGGCCCGGGTCGTCCCGGACCAGAGCCGGGTGTTCTCCAGGGAGCGGGGCCTGCTTGACCGGCTCGGCTCGGTGCTGTCGGACAACCCGACCAGCGAGCGCGAGCTGTACCGGCTGGCCCAGGCCAAGATGCAGGCCGCGGCCGCCCAGAGCGATCTTCGGGCGCGGGCCGAGCAGAACACCAGGGCCATGCTGGTGAGCATGCTCCGCTCGCTCGGCTACCACGAGGTCACCGTGACGTTCCGCGATCCTCCGGGCTAGCCCCCGCGCCCGGTGGAGGCGGCCGCGGATGGCCACGCTGGCCTTGGCCACAGCCTCGCGGCGGGCGTGGGCGAAGTAGTCGGTGGCCAGCAGCAGCCCGGCCGTCCAGGCGCGGGCCTCCTCGGGCACCACCTGGCCCCGCATCACGGCCCCAACTCCTCGTCACTCGCGACCACGCCGGTTCAGGTTGCCAGCTTCAGTGGCGGTCGACAAGGCCGGCGCCCAGCAGCCGGGCCATGGCCCACATGACATTGAGGTCGGTCTCGTCTGACGGCGTGAGCCTCCGGGGCATCCACCGAGAGCATGCCAAGGTCCTGGTCGGCGCAGAACACGGCGACGTTGATGAAGGAGCGGTAGCCGGCGCCCAGTCGATGCTCGGCCCCCCGGGGCAGCTCCTCGGCGCGGACGTCGTCGACCAGCAGCTAGTCGTGGAAGCGGACCAGCAGCGCCTCCTGGCCGCGGCGGTCGCCCGGGTTGTCGGTGAACACCGTGGTTGGCGGGTCGCCCCGGCCGAACCAGGCCGCAGCCCGCAGTACGCCCCGCTCCAGCTGGGAGACCGCCCTGGCCCGCTCGCCGTCACACAGGCTGGCCGCCGCCTCCACCACCAGCTGCGTGAGCTGACTACGGAGCGGCTCGCGCTCGGCCTTGCCTGAGGTCTGGTGGACCCGCCCGACGACCTCGGCGATCGGGGTGACCACGTCGTCAACGACCAGCCGGAGCTTGCCGTCGGTCTCGATGGCCAGCGTCTCGGCCGAGCGCGCCTCCGCCTCCTGGCGCAGCTCCCGCCGCGACTTGACCCACAGGGGCACGGCCACCGCGACCGCCCCGGCGGCCACCAGCGCCCAGCCCCCGCCCGTCGCCGGCGCCCCGTCGCGTAGCACCGCCACCGCGTACCCGAGGACGACCGCACCCGCCTCGACCAGCAGGTAGGTCCACAGCCGGCTGCGCGAGGTCGTCGCCATGGCGCGAAGTATCCCAAATAACGCCGCCGCTCGGCGTCACGTTCCCACGGTCCCTTGACCCGGCGGGTTCAACCGATGTGCGCAAGGAGCTCGGCGAGCCTTTGTGATGGTGGCATGTAGCCGAGGGTCTTGCGGGCCGGTTGTTGAGGCTGCGGGCGGTACGAGCGAGGTCCGCGGCGGAGTGCACCGACAGGTCGGTTTCCTTGGGCAGGTACCGGCGCAGCAGCCCGTTGGTGTGCTCGAAGGATCTATTGCTCGCCGTCGCCGCCGGCGAACACCACCATGGCGTCGGCCCGGTCCGGCCGGTCGCCCGGGAACACGCACAGCCGGTAGGTCAGGGAGGCCACCACGGCCGCGACCAGCCAAGGGCGACCAGCAGGCGCAGCCCGGCGCATCAGAGCAGGAGCTTGCGGGCGGTGTACGCCTCGGCGAACCGGCCCGGCCCGCCGGACTCGACCCCGCGCAGGCGCAGCAGGGCCCAGAAGGTGTCGTCGGCGAACCAGGAGCGGCCGGCCTGGCTGGGGAAGCACTTGCGCAGCAGCTCGACCTTGCGCTGGCAGTGCGCAGGCTCCAGGGGCACGAACAGGTTGGGATGGCCCAGGTCGCCCTCGTACTTGGGGATCTCGTACTCGAGGATCAGGTGGCCGCGGAAGGTGTTCCAGGTCAGCTCGGCGACCAGCCGGTGGTCCTGGTGCCGGTCCTCGAGCCGGTGGGTGAGGATGAGGTCGGGCCGGACCTCGGCCTTGAGGCGCTCGAAGCGCTCCTTGGCGGCCGCGCCGTCGTAGGGGAAGAAGCCGTCCCGGAACCCCTCCACGGTGACCCGGGCTTCGCCCGCCCCCTCCAGGAACGCGGCCGCGCTGTCGGCCGCCTCCTCGGCCCGCCCCCCGGTGCCGCTGAGCACCAGCCAGTCCACGGCCAGGCCGGGGTGCTCGGCCACCAGCCGCAGGATGGTGCCGCCGCAGCCGATCTCGATGTCGTCGGGGTGGGCCCCGATGGCCAGCACCCGCAGCGGCCGGCTCTGGTCGCGGGCCAGGCTCAGGCCGAGCATGCGTTCACCGCTGCCAGACAGCCCAGGCCGGCCGGCCCGCCTCGTGCAGCGACTCCAGGTGCTGCTGGTCCTTGAGGGTGTCCATCGGCGCCCAGAACCCCTCGTAGCGGTAGGAGACGAGCAGGTTCTGCTTGACCAGGCGGTGGAACGGCTCCTGGACCAGTTCCTCGCCCTCCTCAATGTAGTCGAAGATCTCCCGGCGCATGATCATGTAGCCGCCGTTGATCCAGATGTCGGAGACGCGCACGTCGTCGATCCGCTCGACCAGGCCGTCCTCGCGCGAGCTGACGACGTGGAAGGTGTAGCTCGGCTTGACGGCGATGAACGCGGCCACCGCCTCCCGGTGGACGAAGTCGTCCACCAGCTCGGGCAGGGGGGCGTCGGTGAGGACGTCGCCGTAGTTGGCCAGGAAGACCTCCTCGCCCTCGACGTAGTGCCGCACGGCCACCAGCCGCTGGCCGATGTTGGCGTGCAGGCCGGTATCGGCGAAGGTGATGCGCCAGTCGTGGATGTCGCTGCCGAGCAGCTCGACCCGGCTGGCCTGCTTGCTGCCGTTGCCCTCGAGCACGAAGTCGTTGGACAGCGCCTCGTTGTAGTCGAGGAAGTACTGCTTGACCACGTCGGCCTTGTAGCCGAGGCAGAGGGTGAAGTCGCGGTGCCCGTGGTGGGCGTAGTACTTCATGATGTGCCACAGGATGGGGCGGTAGCCGATCGGCACCATCGGCTTGGGCACCCGCTCGGTGTGGTCGCGGAGCCGCAGCCCCAGGCCGCCGCAGAACAGAACGACCTTCATCGTGGCCCCCCTTGCCGCGCCAGGTCATCTCCGTACACCGTCACCTCGGGGATTGGGACGACGAAGCGCGCCCCCCACTCCCGGGTGTAGGCCAGCTGCTCGATGATCTCGTCCTTGAGGTTCCAGGGAAGGATCAGGATGTAGTCGGGTCGGGTCTCGGCCAGCCGATCCGGCGGGAAGATGGGGATGTGGGTCCCGGGGGTGAAGCGGCCGTGCTTGTAGGGGTTGCGGTCGACGGTGTAGTCGAGGAAGTCGGTCCGGATCCCGCAGTAGTTCAACAGCGTGTTGCCCTTCCCGGGGGCGCCGTAACCGGCGATGGTCGCCCCGTCGCGCTTGGCCGCGATCAGGAACTCGAGCACCTCGCGCTTGGTCTGGACCACCCGCTCGCCGAAGTCGGCATAGGGCGCCGGGGTCTCCAGACCGGCGGCCAGCTCGGCGGCCAGCAGCTCGCCCACTTGCTCGCTCACCACGCCGTTCCCGTCGCCGTGGCGGCCCCAGGTCCGCAGGGACCCCCCGTGGGTGGGCAGCTCCTCGACATCGAACAGGACCAGCCCATGCCTGGCGAAGATACGCCGGGCCGTCGCGAACGAGAAGTAGGAGAAGTGCTCGTGGTAGATGGTGTCGAACTGGTTGCCCTCCATCAGCCGAAGCAGGTGGGGGAACTCGACAGTCACCACCCCGCCCGGCCTGAGCAGGCGGGCGATCCCGGCCACGAAGCTGTTGAGGTCCGGCACCTGGGCGAGGACGTTGTTGGCCGCGATCAGGTCGGCCTGGCGGCCGTCGCGGGCCAGCTCGGCGCCGAGGGCCTCGTCGAAGAACCGAGTCAGGGTGGGGACGCCGCGGGCCTCGGCCGCCTCGGCCACGTTGCGGGCCGGCTCGATCCCGAGCACCGGCACCCCGAGAGCGACGAAGTGCTGCAGCAGGTAGCCGTCGTTGCTGGCCAGCTCCACGACCAGGCTGTCGGGGCCGAGCCCGAGCCGCTCGGTGGCCGCCCCGGCGTAGTCGCGGGCGTGGCGCACCCAGGAGTCGGAGTAGGACGAGAAGTAAGCGTACTCGGTGAAGATCGCCTCCGGGGCCACGTAGCGCTCGAGCTGCACCAGCCAGCACTGCTCGCAGACGTCGGCCCGCAGGGGGTAGAAGGGTTCCATCTGGTTGAGCTGGTCGGCGGTGAGGAAGGTCTCGCACAGGGGCGAGGCCCCGAGGTCGCACACGACCCTGGACACCGGCGCCGCGCAGAAGCGGCACGGGTAGTTGAGAGGAGGGGTCTGGAGGGCTATTTGGCGGCCCTCCAGTCCTGGTCCTTGGCCCTGTTGAGGTCGGTGACCTCCGAGGCCCGGCCCCCGTTCTCGGCCGGCTCGTGGCCGGGCGCCGGCGGCCGGGGGCTGAAGGGCACCGTGCGCGGCGGGTTCGGCGGCTCCAAGTCCTCCAGCTCGGCCTCCGGCTGGTCGCGCAGGTCACGGGACGCCGTCAGCGACCGCAGCCAGGAGCTGCTGGTCCCGACCAGGACCACCCCGAGCTGGCGGATGCGGTCGCGGCGCAGGCCGTTGGTGGCCTCCCGCATCAACCGCATGCGGGTCGAGCCGGACTTGGCCACGAACAGGGTGGCGTCGGCCACGCTCGACAGCATGATCGCGTCGGCCGAGTTCCGGGCCGGCGGGGTATTCAGGATGATGATGCCTCCCATCTGGCGCGGGTCTGGACCGTCTCGAGGAGGCGCCTGGAGGCCAGCAGCTCGCCCGGGTGCTTGCTGGCCATGCCGGCGGGCAGGACCAGCAGGTGGTCGTTGCGGAAGGCCGTCTCGACCAGCAGCCCGGCGCCGGCCCCGACGCCCAGCCAGAGCAGCAGGCCGAGGAGCAGGACGACCTTGCGGCTGAGCGGAGGCCCGTTGGTGATCACGATGGCCGGGCCGACGACCGAGGTCGGGTCGCCGCCGACGGCCTGGGCCACCTTGGCGGCGCGGATCTGGTCGCGGACGTCGGCCGGCGCTTGAGCGACCTGTATACGTATGGTCGCGTCATAGGTGGAGCCGCTGCTCAGCATCTCGGGCAGGACGAACCAGCCGAGGGCCAGCCTCAGCGCCCAGCAGGTCCTTCTGGTGCCAGATCGACCTGACGACGTTCGCGAGGGCCGGTCCGAGCCGGACAGGCGGCTCCGCGGGTGTCTCGGTCACGTCCAATCCTCCTCAGGGAGCCGCGACGGTCCGCCGCACCTGGCCGTCGACACGGGCAGCTGTGTTGTGCGTACCAGGTTGGCGGACCCGGCCGTCGTGGTCATACTCCGGCTGCGGTAAGTCGGCACTAGCGCCGACAGCCGGTTCTGGCGGACGCGACCCTGTCGAATCGACGTAGCCACGCCTACGCAGACCCGGCGACGTCCCGCATCCCCCTGATCGAGTCGGCGCCAAGGAGGCCATTGTGACGTTCCGCCCGGGCAGTCCCAGCGGCATTCGTCGTAGGCGACCTCATCCCGCCGGCGTAGGCGCCGGCGTCTCCGAGGCCGCGACGGTCGTGGGAGGCGTCAGCGTGGTGGGCGGGGCGGTGGTGGGCGTGGCCGTCGTCTGGGTGGTCGCCGGCCGGGTGGTCGCCGGCCGGGTGGTGACGGCCCCCCGGGTGGTGCTG
>Ga0075423_10003836_pt1 | contig 13868 bp, 15 predicted proteins | sample SoiMethybrSBSTD2_FD_80114 | JGI IMG/M metagenome (GOLD analysis project Ga0075423, IMG submission 80114) | Bulk soil microbial communities from a Populus tree surrounding site in Tennessee, USA - Soil MetaG P. TD hybrid SBSTD2 | ecosystem: Environmental > Terrestrial > Soil > Tree plantation...
CAGGGCGCGCGGCGTGATCTGCCAGGAGAAGCCCCACTTGTCCCTGCACCAGCCGCAGGCGCTTTCCTGGCCGCCGTTCTGTGTGATCGCGTTCCAGTAACGGTCGGTTTCCGCCTGGTCGTCTGTCAGCACCATGAAGCTGACGGCTTCATTGGGCTTGAAGATGGGGCCGCCATTCAGGCCGATGAACGGGCGCCCGAGCACCGTGAACTCGACCGTCAGTTCTTCGCCCTGCTTGCCGCCGGGGAAGTCGGTGGCCGCCGCGTGCCTCGAGCCGACGCTGCTGTCCGGAAAGGTCGCGGCGTAGAACTCTGCGGCTTTCCGCGCCTCGCCCTTATCGAACCAGAGACAGGTGCTCATTTTCTGGGTGGTCATCAGCAGACTCCATTCGTACAAATTCATTTCACCGTAGAGTCTAGCTCAAGCCCAGAACAGTCGGATCGACCGCAGCATTGCGCCGGAATCTTCCGACGGCGCGCCACACGACTGTCATATTGCGAATCGGGTTTGCGGAGAGTGCCCGTTCGGGCGTAAGCACAAGGTTCCATAGCCGCTCGTGCGCGGGCTGGGCCAAACTGGTCGCCGGGTTCAGGGGGGCAAGACAAGGATGTCGGTTCGTCTCTTGCTTTGGTGTCTGCTGACGGTACCCGCACTCGCATGGGCGCGGTCCGACGACGGCCCGTTCACGGTCACGGCCCTGCCGGCTTCTGCCGGTGACGCATCGGTCGGCGCGGTCACGAGCGGCCGGCTCGACCACGAGTTCACGCGTTTTGACTTCCAGGAAGCGCGCGGGCGGAGCGCGCCGTTCTGGCTGAGGCTCGAGCCGCGGCCCGGCATCGAGGTTGCCGCCGATGCGGCGCTGGCCGTTCGCAAGGGTCGACATTTCGACATCCGCGCTTACGAATCCGGCGAGCCCATCGCGCCGACCGCGGCGCTGCCGGAGTATCGCGCCGAGCAGACCGTGCTGTACGCGCTGCCAGCTTCCCGGGCGGCCCGAGCTCCTTTCTACCTGCGCATCGAGCCGACCGGCGCGGGCGCCGAGCGCCTCGGCTTTTCGTTGCCATCGCTGGCGGCGTCGCTGAGCTGGGGTCGGGAGCAGGCGCGCATGATCGCGCTCGCATACGGCGCGCTGACCGCCATGTCGCTCACCGCGCTTCTCATCTGGTTCGTCATGCCGAGCCCGATCTTCGTCTACTACGCGACGCTCTTCACGTTGCAGGGCCTCTACATCGCCTATGTCTCCGGCCAGGGGTTCGAATGGCCGATCCTGAGCGCGGCGTTGCCGCTTGCGCCCCACGCCTGGAACGTGCCGGCTGCCCTCTCGGGCGTGGCTGCCTGCCTCTTCGTGCGCGAGATCACCGACATGCGCCGCTACTCGCCGCGCAACTACCGGGTCTTCGGCTGGCTCGCGATCGTTTTCGTGGTGCTCGCGCTCGCAAACTTCGCGCGCCCGCTGGGTGTCGGCCCGGTCGTGGCCGCAGCCGGCAACGTGATCTTCGTGGGCACGGCCGTCTACACGCTGATCGTGGCGTTCACGGCCTGGCTCCGCGGCAGCCGGCCGGCGGGCTGGTTTCTGGTCGCCTGGGGCCTGCTCGAGGTCATGACCATCTGGACGGCCGGAAAGATGCTCATGGGCGATGCCGAGCCGCTCATGTTCTACGGAACGCCGCTCTCGATGATCCTGGCCGCGATACTGGTCGCGCTCGGCATCGCGGACAAGATCCGCGAGCAGCGTGCCCGCCTCTCGGATGCGGAGCGCCGCGCACAGACGGATCCGCTCACCGGCGTCTTGAACCGCCGCTCGCTGGTCGAGCGCCTGCACGCGGCCTGCGACCGCGCGCAGGCTCGCGGACTGCCGATTGCGCTCCTGTTCATCGACCTCGATCACTTCAAGACGATCAACGACACGCATGGCCACATCGCGGGCGACGCCTGCCTGCTCGGCGTGATCGGGCAGATTCAGAAGGAGCTGCGCATGTCCGACGTCATCGGGCGCTACGGCGGCGAGGAATTCGTCGTGATCCTGAGTAGCGCGGACGCGAACGCGGGGCACGCGATCGCGCATCGCATCCGGGAGCGCGTGGCGGAGCTCGAGGTGGAGGGCTACGGCCCGCTCATCCGCCTTACGTGCAGCATCGGCGTCGCGGCAAGCGACGCGCTCGGGGTCTGGGGCGAGCACCTGATCGCACATGCCGATGCCGCGGTCTACATGGCGAAGAATGCGGGGCGCAACCGGGTCCACGTGGCATTGCCGGTTGCCGCGTAGGAGACGATCCTGGCGCCCCGGGACGGTTGCAAAGTCCGGAAACGGCACAATACTGCAATTTCCACGGCATCCCCGCGGTCTAATGACACCCGCCTCCACGTTCCGAGGTAAGTCACATGCCCACGTACGCCAAGGATCCCGACGCCCTCGCCAAGCTCAGCCCGGAGCAGTTCCGGATCACCCAACAGTGCGGCACCGAGATGCCGGGCACCGGGCCGCTTCTCCATAACAAGGAGCCGGGCATCTACGTCGACGTCGTCTCGGGCGAACCGCTCTTCGCCTCGACCGACAAGTACGACTCCGGCTCCGGCTGGCCAAGTTTTACGAAGCCGATTGAACCGGCGAACGTCAAGGAGAGCACAGACGGTACGCACGGCATGGTTCGCACGGAGGTGCGATCGGCGCATGGCGACAGCCACCTCGGCCACGTGTTCAACGACGGGCCGCGCAACCGTGGCGGCCTGCGCTATTGCATCAACTCGGCGTCGCTGCGGTTCGTGCACAAGAAGGACATGCAGAAAGAAGGTTACGGGGCATATCTCGATCAGGTAGGAGACAAGACATGACGACAGAGCGCGCAGTGCTGGCGGGCGGATGTTTCTGGGGCGTGCAGGACCTGCTGCGCAAGTACCCGGGCGTCATCTCGACGCGCGTCGGTTACACGGGCGGCAACACGCCAAACGCGACCTACCGCAACCACGGCTACCACGCGGAGGCGGTCGAGATCCTGTTCGACCCCGAGAGGATGAGCTACCGCAAGCTCCTCGAGTTCTTCTTCCAGATCCACGATCCGACGACAAAGAACCGACAGGGCAACGACATCGGCACCAGCTACCGGTCCGCCATCTACTTCACGACCGACGAGCAGCGCCGCGTCGCCGAGGACACGATCGCGGACGTGGAGGCCTCCGGGCTGTGGCCCGGCAAGGTCGTGACCGAGGTGGCACCGGCGCGCGACTTCTGGGAGGCCGAGCCCGAGCACCAGGATTACCTCTTGCGGAATCCCGGCGGTTACACCTGCCACTTCATCCGGCCGGACTGGGAGTTGCCGCGCAGGGTTCGACAGCCCGCATCCGCATAACGCCGGGTTCAACGCGTGAGGTGTGTCATGCCCGATGGCCGCCCGAGTGGCAATGCCGCGCGGCTGATAGCGCTGGCTGGTTTCTTCGTTTGCCTGTTGTCATGGGGTGCTACGGCCGCCGCGGAGCCGTATCTCGCGGTGCGGCAAGGACTCGCTTGCTCGGGCTGCCACGTCAACCCGACCGGGGGCGGGCTGCGCAACCTGGCGGGCAATGCGTTTGCGCAGAACGAGCTGGCGGCGCGGCCCATCGACACCGGCGATACGCAATGGCTCGGCGAGCTGAACCGCTTCGTCTCCCTGGGCGGCGATTTCCGCGGGCTTGCGACTTACACCGACTTTCCCAAGGGCCAGGACGAAGACCTCGCCTTCGAGGTCGGCGATTTGCGGGCGTATCTGGACGTTCACGTCATCCCGGATCGATTGTCGATCTACGTCGACCAGAAACTCGGTCCCGAAGAGAGTCGCAATCTCGAGGCTTACGCACGGCTGTGGATCGACCGGTCGAATCGCTACTACGTCAAGGCTGGCCAGATGTACCTGCCGTTCGGGTTTCGGCTGGAGGACGACAGCGCTTTCATCCGCGAAGTGTCGGGCATCAGCTATGACACGCCGGACGACGGCGTCGAGTTCGGATATCAGAGCGGTCCCTGGAACGCGCAGCTCGCGGTGACCAACGGCTCGGCGGGGGGCGGCGAGTCCAACTCGGGCAAGCAGTGGAGCCTGCGCGGAGAGCACGTGAGCTCGGCCTGGCGCGTGGGCGCGAGTTACAACTTCAACGACAGCGGCACGACGGAGCGGCAGATGTCCGCGCTGCATGCGGGGGTCAGGACCGGCCCGGTCGCGTGGCTCGCCGAGGTGGACTACATCGAGGATGTCGACCTGCCCGGCGGGGACCTTCGTCGCTGGGTGGGGCTCGTCGAGGCCGACTGGATGCCCCGGCGCGGCCACAACCTGAAGGCGACGTACGAGGCCATTCGGCAGCATTCGGACCTGGACGTGGCCGACCAGGAACGCTATTCGCTGGTCTACGAATACTTCCCGATCCAGTTCCTGGAGCTGCGAGGCGGCGTGCGGTTTTACGACGGAGCCGCAAACGACGATTTCCAGAACCGCACCTTCGGCTTCATCGAGCTGCACGGCTACTTCTAAGGGTGCGATAAGATCGTCGCCATGCAGGAAATCAGGCGCGCAAACGAGCGGGGCTACGCCGATCACGGATGGCTGAAGTCCTTCCACAGCTTTTCATTTGCGGACTTCTACGACGCCAAGCACGTCGAATTCGGGCCGCTGCGCGTCATCAACGAGGACCGCGTGATGCCCGGCCAGGGCTTCGGCACGCACGGCCATCGCGACATGGAGATCATCAGCTACGTGCTGGAGGGCGCGCTCGCCCACAAGGACTCGACCGGCAGCTCGTCTACGATCCGGCCGGGCGACGTGCAGCGCATGAGCGCCGGGCGCGGCGTGCAGCACAGTGAGTTCAACCCGTCCGCGAACGAGGGCGTCCACTTCCTCCAGATCTGGATCCACCCGAACGTGCGCGGCATCCCGCCGAGCTACGAGGAGAAGCGCTTTTCCGAAGCGGACAAGCGCGGCCGGCTGCGGCTGATCGCCTCGCCGGACCAGGCGGACGGCTCGGTGCTCATCCACCAGGATGCACGCGTCTATGCGGGACTGTTCACTGCTGGCGAAAGCGCCGAGCTTGAGATCGGTGCGGGTCGACGGGCCTACGTGCACGTGGCACGCGGCGCCATCACGGTGAACGGCGTTGCGCTGCAGGCGGGCGACGCACTTAAGCTGACGGACTCGCGCAAGTTGTCGATCGGGTACGGCCGGGATGCGGAAGTGCTGGCCTTCGACCTGCCCTGATTCGACGGCCATGGCCGAAGCCACGAACGACCTTCATCGCGACCTGGAAGCGGTCAGCCGCGCGCTTCAGGAACTGCACAAGCAGATCCTCGAGGCGGAGCGGCCGCACGGCAGCAGCCGGGACCGCATCGCGCTGCTCGACCGGCTGCTCAACGACCCGGACTGGGCCTGGCTGCGCGCGCTCTCGAAGCTGATCGCCGATCTCGACGAAGGGCTCGACAAGGATATGGTGCTGACGCCCGCCGAGGCCGAGGCCGCGGCCGGCCAGGTCCGCGCGCTGGTCTTCGGAGTCGGAGAGGCCCGCGACGACGCATTTTGGAGCGCTATCGACCCTTGCTGCAGAAGAGCCCGGGTCTCGCGAGCGCGCACGGCGCGCTCAAGCAAATGGTCGACGCACTGCCGCCTCACCGCCTCATCAACTGATCGTGGACGAGCTGATAGGGCTCGGCGTCGATGCCCATGTCCCCGCGGAACGGGCGGTCGAATGCGAAGACGACGAAGATCACCATCGCGATGAACGTCGTCAGCAGCGCGACCAGGAATTGGTGGAGGCGAGGGTCCTTGACCCGGAAAAAGTAAGAGCCCGCGACGCCAAGAGCCGCACCGAGAAGTATCACGGTCCACAGGAGTCCCGGCAGCGCCGTATTGACAGCATCCAGCCGCATCCTGCGCGCGTCGCTCAGCTGGTTGAACGCGCGAAGAGTCTCCGCGTGAAGAATCTTTTCTCCTTCCGTCGTCGGCTCGAATCCCGTCAGCAAGCCCTCGAACTGGTCCATGCGGTCGATTCCGCCCCGAGGCACGATCCCCCGGTGCTGCTCGGGCCACGCCACCTGGATCGCGTGTTCCGTGTATTGCCGCAGCGCGTCCTGCAGCTGGGCCTTCGTGGGTGACGGGTAGGCGCTGACGTCCCGGTACAGCGTTCCGAGCGCGGTCGCTTCGCTCGATACGACCCGGGCCGCCGCGTCATACGTTTCCCAGACGGTGATGGCGATCAAGGCGACGGTCAGGGCATAGAAGACCATGAACGAGTGGACCATGGTGCTGATGAAATGCCCGTCTTCCTCCGCGATGTGGAACCGCGGAAGGACCCGGCGCCGTACGACGTGCAGGCCGAGGATGGCGGCGCCACACAGGACCACGACCATGACGACGCCGACAATCCACAAGGGAAGATCGTAAAGAAAGTTCATGGGGGCAGACTCTCCGGTCGAGCCTGCCGATTCTCGCACGGGTCAGGCGCGATGCGCGCGAACGAGCACTTCCTGCCGCCAGTTGTTCAGGTCGAGCGAGCGCTCGGCCATCCATCGGAACGAATCCGGCTTGATCTCGCTGAAAGTCCAGCGCATGTGCCCACCGCGGGGATCGGGCCCTTCCTGCAGGATGTCGCGGCCGTTGGCGCGGCCGATCTGGCGCGTGAAGAAACCGGTCGCCGGGTCGCACCACAGGATCCGCCAGGCGTCGAGATTCGGATCATAGAGGCGAAGCGTCGTGCCGAACCAGTTGCCGGCGCCCGGCATCTGCGCGATGCCGAGCTTGCGGTCCGCGAGGCGCGGGATCATCCAGACATCCTGGATGGCGCGTCCCCGCAGCACCCAGCCCGCGTAGATTTCCCCGTTGCCCGTATGCGTCGAGCCGTCCTCGGGCGTGGTGGTGACGTCGAGCGCCCACTGCCCGACCAGCCAGCCGTAGAGCGCCAGCTTTTCCTTGCGCGCGGGATCCGGGCCTGGCGAATGCAGGACGTGCGCAAACGGCGACGCGACGGGATCGCGCCGGGCATGCTGCACGCGACGTGCCGCGGTCCTCGGTGCTTTCCTGGCCTTCGCTTTCATCGGTTCACCAGGCCGAGCATCGCCGGGTTGTACCGCTGTCCGGCTGCCGCGCCCTTCGGCGAGATCTCCTCGATCTGGGCGAGATCGGCCTGGCTCAACCGGATGTCCGCGGCCGCGGCGTTCTCTGCCAGGCGCCTGACGTTGCTCGTGCCCGGGATCGGAATTACGTTTTCTTCCCGGCTGAGCAGCCAGGCGAGCGCAAGCTGCGCGGGTGTGTGTCCCGTCTCTTCGGCCATTTTCTTCAGGTGATCCGCGAGCGCGAGGTTCTGCCCGAAGTTCTCGCCCTGGAACCGCGGGTTATTCCGGCGCCAGTCCGTCGGCGTGAGGTCCTCGAGCCGCGTGAACCGACCGGCAAGGATCCCGCGGCCGAGCGGACTGTACGCGACGAGGGCGATGCCGAGTTCCATGAGGGCTGGAATCAGCTCGTCCTCGGGATCGCGCGTGAACAGCGAGTACTCAGACTGGACCGCGACAATGGGATGCATCGCCGTTGCGCGGCGAAGGCTGTCGACGGAAGGTTCGGAGAGGCCCAGGTGCTTGACCTTCCCTTCACGCACGAGCTCGGCCATGGCGCCGACCGTGTCCTCGATCGGCACGGACGCGTCGACACGATGGAGGTAGTAAAGATCGATCGAATCAACGCCCAGGCGCTCCAGCGACGCATCGCAGGCCTTGCGCACGTAGTCCGGGCTGCCGTCGATCGCGCGCTTTTCCGAAGCTGTGCCCGACGTGAACCCGAACTTCGTGGCGAGCACGACCTCGTCGCGCCGACCCTGGATCGCCTTGCCGATCTGCCGCTCCGAGTCGCCATACACGTCTGCCGTGTCGAGCAGCGTGATGCCGAGGTCGAGGGCCCGGTGGATCAGGGCGATGGCGTCGTCGTCGCTTTTCACGCTGCTCGTATACGTGCCCGCGATGCCCATGCTCATGCAGCCGAGTCCGATAGCGGATACCTCGGGGCCGGTACGGCCGAGCTTGCGGTATTTCATGGGGTGGCGACCTTCAATGGAGTGTTCACCTGACTATGGACTCGTTCGCCGATGGGCGCTGGCGGACAAGTTCGACACTTTTTCGTAGGACTCGGGGGCGCTAAAGTAGCCCCACCCGTCGGTCAGGCAGAGGCGCCCGTGGCAAAGTTCGAGCTGGCGCAGATGAACGTGGCCCGCCTCAAGGCGCCGCTCGATTCCCGGCAGCTCGCCGATTTCGTGGGCGCGCTCGACCGCATCAACGCGGTCGCGGACGCCGCGCCCGGATTCATATGGCGCCTCCAGGACGACTCGGGCAACGCGACTGCGCTGCACCCGATGGGCGAGGACATCATCATCAACATGTCGGTCTGGCGGGACGCCGAGGCTCTGCAGGCCTTCGTCTACCGCAGCGACCACTTGGGCGTGATGCGGCGTCGCCGCGAATGGTTCGAGAAGATGGAGCTGTACCTGGTGCTCTGGTGGGTGCCGCGCGGCCATCGGCCGATGCCCGAAGAAGGCATCGCGCGGCTCAACGCGCTGCGCAGCCGTGGGCCGAGCGAAAGTGCATTCACGTTCGGCAAGCTGTACCCGAAGCCGGAGTCGGGAGAGACGGCTGTGGGTTCCCTCGATACGCCCTGTCCCGCTACCTGACGCTTCGTCTCGTGGCGAGCCACGATCCGCCAAGAATCATCAGGAGTCCCAGCGTCGACACGGCGGTCAGCCGCTCCCCCAGCACCAGCATCCCGACGATGACCGCGACGACCGGATTGATGTAGGTGATGACGCTGGCACGATTGGGACCCGCTTCGACGATCAACCGGAAAAAGATCGCCAGGCCGGCGGCCGTGCAGATCACGCCGAGGACGACGATTGAAGCGAGAGCTGCCGGGCCGGGAACCTGCGGAGGCGGAACGGCGATCGCGGCCGGCAACAGGATAATCGCTGCCAGCGTCAGGCTTGCGGTGATGGGGCCCAGCGGATCGAGATCCGCCAGCCAGCGGCTGATGATCAGCGGCGCGATGGCGTAGCCCAGCGTCGCAACCAGCACCAGCATCGCGCCAAAGGGCTCGCCGGGGCGTCCCGCGACGTCAAAGCCGAGGAGCGCGACAACTCCCACGAACCCCAGGATCAAGCCGACCAGCCGCCACCCCGTCGGCCGGTCGCCCGGCGAGAAATGCAGCGACAGCACCGCCATCATCAGCGGCATCGTCGAAATCAGGATGGCGGTGAGCGACGAAGTGATGTACCGCTCGCCTTCCGCGATCAGGACGAATGGCACGGCCACCTCGCAGAGCGTGTACGCGACGATGGCAGCGGCGTGCTTGCGCAGTCCGTGGAATGCGCCACGCCGCAATGCGAACGGCAGCATCACGGCCGCCGCCAGGGCGATTCGTGACCATGCCAGGAAGGCCGGCGGGATGCCCCCATCCACCGCGATCTTGATGAACAGATACGGTACGCCCCAGATCAAGGAGTTGAGGACGAAGAGCAGCCAGGCGCGCCGGGTCATCATGGCTCGGGATCGACAACGTACCTTGGCATCAGGCTTTGCGAAAGTTACGCGCTGGCCAGACGTCGTGCTTCGACATCTTCTTAAGGTTCATTCACGTTTGCTAATTGTGCGCGGGCGGCGCCTGGGGGAGATTGGCGTCATGCATCACTACGAGTTTCTCGTCACTCTCGCGACCGGGCTGGCGCCAATCGAACGAGCCTCTCGCCTTGACGTCGCAGCGCGGCCCGAAGGGCAGGCGGCGTCAATATTGCGAAATCGAACGGCAGGCGGGCCAGCTCGCGCGCGAACCAGTCGAGATCGTCCGTCCGCGCCGACAGGCGGACCGCCTCGCCTTCGGGCGTGAATACGCCGATCGTATCGAAGGTCTCGCGGCGCGCGCGGTCGAGGTCGGTGTACAGCAGCACCTCGACCGCATGCGCGCGCGGCAGCATCGCCATGGATTGAGCGAGGTGCGCGAGCGCATCGAAATCGTCCGGCCGCGCGAAATTGGCAGGCATCGGGCTCACGTCCATCACGCGGTCGAGCCGGAACGAGCGTACGTCGCGCCGCAAGTGGCAGTGGCCGACCGCATACCAGCGCCCCCCGCGCCACACGAGGCCGTAAGGATCGAATTCGCGGGCGGTATCCTGGCTCGCGCGACTGCGATAACGCATGTGAACTCGCTGGTGCGCCTGGGCCGCTGCGCTCAGGGCCACCAGCGCGGCATTGACCGCCGGCAACGCGTTTCGGTTCGACAAGTCGAAAGCCACGGTCTCGTCGATGGCGCGCAGCCGGCGCTTGAGCGCCTGCGGCATGACGCGCTCCAGCTTGGCCTGTGCGCCCGCAACGGCGGAGGCGGCGTCGGCAAGCCCCAGGCTGCAGGCAGCAACGAGACCCACCGAGAGCGCCAAAGCCTCGTCGTTGGTGAACATGAGCGGCGGGAGCTTGAATCCTGCGACGAGCGCGTAGCCGCCGAAGCGGCCGCGCTCGGCGACGATCGGAATGCCAAGTTCCTCGAGCATCGCGATATAGCGTCGGAGTGTCCGGCCGTCGACTCCGACCCGCCGGGCCAGTTCCGGGCCGCTCACGCGGCCCTGGGATTGGAGGACTTCCAGCACCGCAAGGACGCGAACGGTTGGCTGCGTCATGGCTGAAGTTTAGGCATGAATCAGGGCGGGATTCGACCTGATTCGGAGCGATGCTGGCGCTCAACCACCGAGGAGGTCACTGCCATGTGCGACTTCGAATACATGCTGAGCATCGCGAGGGGGTTTGCGGTTCCTGAGGAGGAAGCGCGCAAAGCGGCGGCTGATGCCGTGGCCGGCCGGGCGCCGACCACGCCGCAGCAGGACGCGGCGGCAGGGGCGACAGCGGGTAAACTCCGCATCCATCGCCCAGCACCTCCAAGGAGAGCCGCTTCATGACCCTCAATCGCCGCGACTTCGTCGCATCGGTCGGCCTGTCACTCGTCGGCACCGCGGCGGCGCGCGCCGCTGCGGCGAATGAGCCCGCTGCCGTTCCCGCCGTCAATAGCAGTTCCGACTGGGCGACGGTGCGGGCGCAGTTCACTCTCGATCCCGCCTGGATGCATTTCTCGCAGTTCTACATCGTGTCGCACCCGAAGCCGGTGCGCGACGCGATCGAGCGCTACCGCAACATGCTCGACGCGCAGCCGTTCACGACGGTCGAGCACGGCATGGGATTCGACGTATTCCTCGGTGGGCAAGCTCACGAGGAGCCTTACCCGGACCGCGTGCAGAAGGCGGCGGCGGCCTACATCGGCGGGAAGCCGCAGGAAGTCGCGCTCACGGACAGCACGACGCAGGGCCTGGCCCTCATCTACAACGGCCTGGCGCTGAAGCCGGGCGACGAGGTCCTGAACACGACCCACGATCACTACGTGCACCACGAGTCGGCTCGCCTCGCCGTGGAGAAGGCGGGGGCGAGCTGGCGGCGCGTGCCGCTCTACGGCGACCCGGCTGCGGCTTCCGCCGACGAGATGGTCGCGAACCTGAAGCGCGGCATCGGACCGAAGACGCGCGTCCTCGGCATCACCTGGGTCCACTCGAGCAGCGGCGTGAAGATACCGGTGCGCGCGTTGACGCAGGCGGTGTCGGAGATCAATGCCGGCCGCGACGAAAAGGACCGGATCCTCATCGTGCTGGACGCCGTGCACGGCTTCGGCAACCAGGACGAGCAGATCTCGCAACTCGGCGCCGACTTCGTCTCGGCGAGCACGCACAAGTGGATCTTCGCACCCCGCGGAACGGGCATCCTCTGGGTGCCGGAGAAGAATTGGGGCAAGCTGAAGCCGACCATCCCGACGTTCTATGCGCTCGAGCCGTTCGCGGCCTGGGAAGACGAGCGGCCGCCGAACGCCCCGACCAGCGTCGCCTGGGTCTCGCCCGGCGGGTTCAAGGCCTTCGAACACCAGTGGGCGATGACGGAAGCCTTCGAGTTCCACCAGAGCATCGGACGTAAGCGGATCGCGGACCGGATCGCCGCGCTCAACACGCAGTGCAAGGAAGGGCTCGCGAAGATCCCGAAGGTGAAAGTGCTGACGCCGATGGATCCGTCGCTGTCCGCGGGCCTCATTGCCTTCGAGGTCGAGGGGCAGACCGCCGAAGAGACCGCGCACAAGCTGTACGACCGCAAAGTCGTCGCCTCGACGTCGCCCTACAAGATCTCGAAAGCGCGGCTGGCGCCGAGCCTCGTCAATGACGAGCGCGAGGTCGACGCCGCGGTGGCGGCGGTACGGGCGATCGCCTAGCCGGCCTCAGGCCCATTAACGTCAAGTAAGCGGCTCTTTCGCGCGAGGCGAAGGTATTGTCGTGTCCGTACGTCTAATCCTGTGCGACCCGAATCGCGTAGGACACGGAGAAGGCACATGAACCGCTATGGCGTAACGCTATGTCAAATCGTTCTGTCCGGCGCCGCACTCGCGGCGGCACCGACGCCCGCATCGGCGGCCGAGACGGAGCCCTTCAAGCAGACGAACGTCCACTTCGAGTCGAACGCGTCGGCATGCGACATGGGCATCCAGATGAGCTTCGACACCGACGGCGTCTCCGACCTGACGGTCAAGGACCCGAACGGCCAGATCGTCTATGAGGCCGGTTCGGTCGGTGGGCCCGCGGTGACACACGAAATCACGGAAGGATTCCAGGAACGGGTGGAGCCGCAGATCCGGGACCTGATTCAGGCGCTCGGCTGCGAGCGCGACCCGGAGGAACCGATCGTCTTCCTGACGGATCTCCTGTCCGCCTGGCCCGCGGGAAAGTACCAATTCCGCGCTACGGGTGAAAACGCCAACTGGAGCGGCTTTGCACCGCTCAACCACAAGATTCCGGCCGGCCCCGAGATCCTCGCGCCCGAGGACGGCGACGTGGTCCGGGCCGATGTGAACCTCCTGATCCGATGGAAGAAGGTGACGGACGCGATTATTCCCGAGCTGGGCCCGGTCAGCATCGTCGGCTACCACGTGGTGATCGCGGATGCGACACGCCCCGAGCCATTTCCCCCGGGCAAGTTTCCGGCGCAGTTCGACGTCGACCTGCCGAGCTGGGAGACGAGCCTCGTCGTGCCGAACCAGTTCCTGAGGTCGAACAAGGTCTACGAGTTCGAGGTGCTGGCCACGGAGGCGGGTGGCAACCAGACGATCACCGAAGGCGGCGTCTTCTGCACGAAGCCGATCAAGCCCGTGGACTGCGTGAAGAACGACTAGGCGGTCATTCGTCCGAGGTTCGGAGCGTCGCGGTCCAGCCATCCTCGGCATCGAGGGCGACCTCGACCTGCCAGGGGCGGCAACAGACGGGGCAGTCCTCGACGTAGGCCTGATGGTCGCCGCCGCCCTCGTCGATGACGAGCTCGACGTCTTCGCCGCAGTAGGGGCAGGACATCACGTAGGGTTCGAGCACGCGCCGCTCCGCTAGATCCCGCCGAGCGGCGCGACGCCGAACAGGCGGGCGTGCAGCCAGAATGCGACGAGGACGTACGCGGCCAGACCGCCGATGACGACGATGAGGTCGTTCGTCGCCGACGCCGGCAGGGCAATCGGCGGGCGCTGCGGCCGATGCTCGAGCGATATCCGGACCGCCACGGACCACGCGAGGAAGCAGCCGAACAGCAGGACGTCCGCCATTGCGCCATTGGTCAGGAGATGCGCCACGCTCCAGAGCATCGTGGCGAGCAGCAGGGGATGCTTCGCGCGGGCGGAAATCCGCCCGCGGAAGACGGAGGCAAGCGCGAGCGCGAAGGCGGGCAGCATCAGGAGGGCCGCGAGGTATCGGAATGCCGGCGGCGTCACGTACAGGAAGCCGTCCGTGCCTCGCGCGGCGCCATAGCCGCTGATGAGCAGGTAGAG
>Ga0075423_10003837_pt1 | contig 13867 bp, 11 predicted proteins | sample SoiMethybrSBSTD2_FD_80114 | JGI IMG/M metagenome (GOLD analysis project Ga0075423, IMG submission 80114) | Bulk soil microbial communities from a Populus tree surrounding site in Tennessee, USA - Soil MetaG P. TD hybrid SBSTD2 | ecosystem: Environmental > Terrestrial > Soil > Tree plantation...
GCGGCGCGGTGGGCGCTGGCGGTGTCGAAGCGTGGTCTTTCCTGGCGGGCGAGAGCGGCCGACAGGAGCTCCGCTTCGAGTATCGCCGGCCGTGGGAGCGCGACGTGGCGGCCGCGAGGATCCTTCGTTACACGATCGCGGTGCGATGAACCGTATCCCATTACGGTCTGCGCGTGGATTCGCGGTTCGACTCGGCCTATGTGCCCGACGTGACATTGTTCAGGATGAAATGATTGCCGAACGATGCCTGTCGCTATCGACGTGCTGACTAAGCGGACCCAATGCGACGGCGCGCCGCCAACGCAAACGTGAGGAAGTATCGGCGCAGCCCCTCTGCCGACGCAGCCGGCACGTCGCGGGCGTGAAAGAGCCGACAGAACTCCTCACGGGCGCGCAGGATCTCCCGCCGGCGCGCCCCCCGCCACCGCGCGTCCGTCGCGGTCAGGTCGAACAGCTCGAGGGCTCGCGCCTGCGCGTATTCCCACCGCGACGCATTGCCGGCGTTATGGGCGCGAATCGCCCGCTCCACCTCGCTGCCCACATTCGCGAGCTGTTCGACGAGCTCCAACTGCGCCCAGCGTGCGGCCGAGCCTGCGTGCATGACCGCGTCCGCGTCAGGCATCGCGCACCAGTGACGTAACGACGCGACGGATCGCCTCGCGAATCGATTCGTCCTCGACGTCGCGACTGCGGTTGCCGCTCGACGGGCGCACGTTGATCATCGAATCGAACTCTAACCAGGCCGGGCCGGTTTCGCCGGGGTAGAGGTTAATCCCCCACAGATCCGCCTGGCGTGAGCCATCGTCGAGCAGGGCCGCCTCCTCGTCCGCATGCATTTCGCCGCCGATCGCCATCACACCGCGTTCGATATCGACAACGGCCTTGATCATGTCGCCCAAGTCGGGCGCGATTGCCATGAGCTCCGAGCGCCCAATGGACGTGTCGACAATTCTGAGCGGCACCGAGTTCAAGCTGACAGGGATGAGACCGGAAGCGCGGGACGAGGAAGATCGCACACCGCGCGGATGGTTCAAGGGGTCAGATTCGTTGAATAGGCATTGCCGTGACGACGAGAGCGCTTTGTCTTCGGCTCCAGACAAGTCCCACCCCCACCCTCAGGATGTTCGCGGTGTATCATTGTCCTGCCGCCTGTTCCCGAACGGGTGAGCCGCCAGTCCCGAGTTCCTGTTCCATTCGCATCAAGCGACGTTAGGCAGGATGCATGGGCCTGTCGGCGGATGACCAGACGATCGCCGAGCTGCTCAAGCGTCGGCACCGCGTGCCGCCACGCGTGCCGCCATTGTTCAACTTGCGCAGCGACCTGCTCGACCCAATCGATAATGGTCGCGGCACAGCGGAGATCGCCGACCGCGCACACGAGACCTAACGACACGACTCCTATTGACAGGCAGACAATGAATACGAGCCGATTCGCCGTCATGGCAACGATTGGCTGCTTGGCGGTCAGCCCGGCCTACACCAACGAGCTGGCAGCCATGCAAGGCAGAGCCGACACGCTCATCGCCATCGACGTACTCCTTCGACCGGATCAGACGATGATCGGCAAGGCGAGGGCGATCAACGCGCGGTTGAGAGAGAATTACCCGGCAGGGTACGCGCTGGACGCTCTGCATGCCCCGCACATCACCCTCCTGCAGCGCTTCGTGCGCGCGAAGGACCTCGATGCCGTGACCGTCGCAGTCGGGAAGGTCTTCGCTGCCGAACGGCCGACGGACATGCAGCTGAAGGCGACGGGTCTCCAGTCTATGATCTGGGCAGGAGTCGCCTTGACGTCCGTCGTCGTCGATCGCACGCCGGAGCTCGTGCGGCTGCACCAGAAAGTGGTAGACGCGGTGGCGCCATTTTCACTGAGCGGCGGGACTGCAGCCGCGTTCGTGGGCGGCGACGTGAACGCCGAGACCGTTGCCTATGTCGAGACCTTCGTGCCGAAATCCAGCGGGGCGAACTACGTTCCGCACGTGACCGTGGGCGTCGCGTCGGAGGCGTTTGTGAAGGGACTGAAGGCCGAGCCGTTCGAGACCTTCACATTCAAGCCAGCTGGAGTAGCTGTCTACCAGCTCGGCAACTTCGGCACTGCAGCGAAGAAGCTATGGCAGAAATAGGCGCCGAGAAGACGACGGGCTCGGCGGCCTCGGCGCGCCGGCGTGGCTGTAGGCGGTTCGCGCCGTATCATTGTCGGGGCCGCTTGTAGCCGAACGGGAGAGTCCCGGACCCGAGCTCCTGTTCCATTCCCATCACGCGACGTTAGGCAGGATCCATGGGCCTGTCGGCGGATGACCAGACGATCGCCGAGCTGCTCACGTCGTCGTCGCCGTGACCCTTGGTCCAATGTCTTGCCGCCGCCGCTCATCGCTCTTTTCGAGTCGACACGGCGGGAGGGATCGGCCCATGAGAGTGCCTCTTCGGGTTGTCGCGTGCGCCATCGTCCTCGCGGGTTGTCGCGAGAAGACACAGGAAGAGTCGGCCGGTGACGTCGCGCGCGGCCCCGCGACCGCGGCGATGCCCGTCACTCAAGCCTCGTGGGCACCGGATGCCCTGGATGAGCTGGTGGCGCCGATTGCGCTCTATCCTGATCAGCTCGTCGGGCAGATTCTCGCGGCGTCGGTGAACACCCAGGAGGTGCTCGACGCCGGCAACTGGCTGCTGCAGAACCAGAACCTGAAGGGCGCCCAGCTCGACACAGCGGCGCAGAAAGCGGGGTTTGGGCCGGCGGTTCGCGCGCTGGTGCAGTTTCCCACCGTCGTCGACATGATGTGTCAGGAGATCGACTGGACGAAGCAGCTCGGCGGCGCGTTCACCTCCGATCAGAAGGGCGTGCTCGATGCCATACAACGGTTGCGCGCCCAAGCCGCCGAGGTCGGCAACCTCAAGTCGACACCGCAGCAGACCGTGGAGCACAAGAACGAGGATGGAAAAGAGATCGTCGAGGTGAAGCCGGCGGATCCGAAAGTCGTGTACGTGCCGCAGTACGACCCGACGATCATTTACACGACTCCACCACCGACAGCGGCTCCTGCACCCGCCCCGGCGCCGCAGGAGAACACCGTCAGTACGAGCAGCGCGATCGCCGGTGGTTTGCTCGCGTTCGGGGTTGGGGTGCTCGTCGGGTCCGCGATCAACGACAACGACAACTGCTACCCGTCGTGGGGACACGGCGCGGTTTATTACGGACCTCGGCCCTTCTATCCCCCGGCGTACGTGTACCGCCCCGTGTATGGACCGGCATTCAGACCCGCGTATGGGTACGCGCCACCGGCCGGCTATCGGAACCGCTACAACAGCCCGACCAATATCGTCATCAACAACAACAACTATTACAATCGCTTCTCGAACCAGAACAACATCCGCGTCAACCAGCAGCGAAACGCCGGGGCCGCCACTCGGCAAGCTGGCGCGGGGAACCGGGTAGGGCAGTCGGCACCCGCGGGGCGTGGACAGGATTGGAAGGGACAGTCGAGCTACGCCGGCGCGCGGCCGGGCGGCGCGAACGATCGGCGGGTTGCCACCAACCAGCGAACGCCGCCGGCAGCCGCGCGGGCGCCTAACGCTTCGAACCGGGCCACCACCACCACGCCGGATCGGAGCGGTACGGCGTCGCAGCGGCCCGGCGGAGCGTCACCGAAACCCGCGCGCGGCGCGGCGAAGCCTAACGAGCTCGCCTCCGCCAACACGCGCGACCGAGGCTACGGTGCCTCCGCATCCGCAGGAAGTCGTGACGCGCGGGGCGGATCCGGCCCCACGAATCGGGTACCAGCGACGCCTAACGTGTCCCGCGATCAACCCGACCGGAGTGCATCGCGCGACAACGCGCTCTCGGGCGCGAGCCGGCAGGGCACGGGCTCGTTCGATCGGTCCGCGAGCGCCCGGGGGCACGCGAGCGCGGGAGCGTCGCGAGCGAGCCCGGCGCGCGGCGGACGCAAGCCGTAGGAGGCACCATGGATCGACCTTTCCCTGGCATTGCGCGGCTCGCCGTTGTCGGTGCGATGGTGGCCGCCGCGAGCTGTGCGAGGCGTGAGACCGACGACGCGAACCAACTGACGTTCAGCGTGCCCGACTCGGCCGTCACGGCGCTGGTGGCGGCGCTCGAGAAGCGCGACGTCGTCACGCTGCGGCGCCTGCTCGGTCCCGAAACCGAAGGGCTCCTGGGAACGGGAGACACGACCGTCTATCGGCGAGACCGGGAGGCGTTTCTGGAGCGCTATCGCGTTCGGCATCAGCTCGTTGCGGGCGGACCGGATGATCTCGTCCTCCAGGTTGGCCAGGACGAGTGGCCGTTGCCGGTTCCGCTGCTGCGACGTGCCGGGCGATGGCACTTCGATGGTGAGGCCGCAGCGCACGAGCTCCTGGCGCGCCGGATCGGCGCCAATGAGCTCCACACGATCGATGTGATGCGCGGCTTCGTGGACGCGCAGGAGGAATACGCCTCCGTCGGACACGACGGAGGCGCGCCTGGTAGCTACGCACAAGTGCTGCGCAGCGATCCCGGTCGCCAGAATGGCCTGTACTGGCAGGTATCGGCTGGCGAGGCGCCAAGTCCGGCGGGGCCGTTTCTGGCTGCTGCCTCGACGGAAGGTTACAAGGCGTCGGCCGGCGCGAACGGGCCGGCACCCTATCACGGGTACGTGTACCGCATGTTGTTCTCGCAAGGCGCCGCCGCGCCGGGTGGCACGCGCGAGTACCTCGTGAACGGAAAGCTGACAGGAGGCTTCGCGCTGCTTGCGTACCCGGTGGACTACGGCGAGACCGGGGTCATGACGTTCATCGTCAATCAGGACGGGCTCGTCTGGCAACGCGATCTCGGAGCGAAGACGACCGATGTCGCGAAGGCCATCACGCATTTCAATCCCGACAGCGCGTGGACGCCGATCCCGCGGGACGGAGAGGCGCCGTAAACCCGCTGGTCATGGGTTCCGGACGAGCCTAACGATCGACTCGCTCGCTGTGCCTAACGTCGCGCGAACGGCCGGGCGCGGCCAATCAACCATGGTGCCAAGGTCCAATGGACCTGTCCCGTCGCCCGCGCATTCGTCAGCGAGTTGATGGCACTGTCGCGGTGGGCGCGGCTGAACGCGGTCTCCCGATGGGCCTGGTTCCCGAGCCAAGTCAAGGAGGAGTCATGCACGTCACACGAATCACGCCGATTGCCCTGTCGCTGATCCTGTCCGTCGCGAGCGTTGGCGGCGCGCAGGCGAGCGGATCCAAACCGGCGGCAGCAGCGGCGCCGTCGGCTCAGCAAATGGATGCGGCGGCCGCGGAGTTCAAGAAGCTGGGTCTGCTGGCCTACCCGGCGAAGGGACAGACGGCGGACAAGCAAAAGAAGGATCAGGCCGAGTGTTACGCCTGGGCGAAGGACCAGACGGGCTTCGATCCGATGACCGCCGCGGCACCGAACGCCGACTCGGCGGCCGCCGCGGCGAAGCAGCAGACCGCGACAGCAACGCAGGGCGCGGCCGTGAAAGGCGCCGCGAAGGGTGCCGCGGCCGGCGCGCTCATCGGCGCAGCGGCCGGCGATGCTGGAAAGGGCGCAGCCGTGGGCGCTGCGGCGGGTGGCGTCGGCGGGCGGTCCGCGAAGAAGAAAGCGGAGAAACAGGCCGGTGCCGAGGCCGCGAACTCGGCCACCGCGTCGGCGAACCAGCAGGTGGACACGTTCAAGAAGGCCGTCGGCACGTGCATGACGGGCCGAGGCTACACGTTCACGAAGTAGTCTCGCGAAGGCGAATCGCGCGCAACGCGATCGCATAGACGTTCGACTGATTTCACCGCGGCCTCGCTTGTCGAGGCCGCGCGTCGTGGTAGAGCCCTCGAGGAGCAACGGTCATGCATCTGCGAGCGGTGAGATGTCTCTTGGCGGTCGCCTTCGGAGTCGTTTTCCCCGGAAGCAGCGCTGTTGCGCAGAACCAGGACAGCACCGCGCGGTCGACCGGGCTGCCGAAACAGATCCAGTGGAAGTTCAACTTCGACGCCGGTCTCGGTGCGTTCGGCTTTGGAAATTCCCTCTACACGCAGGCGCATCCCGATCCCTCGGGGAACCTGGGCGACGACTGGATAGAGAGCTACGCGAAAGCGGCGCTTTCGGCCGTGTACCCTCTCAGCACTGGCGCGGTGTACGGCGCGGCGAGCGTGGTTGGCGAGCGTACGTTCGCCGCTCCGCCGTCGATCGTCGGCGAAGACGCGTCGTCCTTCCAGGTCGAGGACCTCTACATCGGCTGGCGCTCAGGCAAGGCGCTGAGCATTGGCGACGACGCCCTGGACGTCAGCGTCGGCCGGATGCCGTACAAGATCGGCCAGGGCTTCCTGCTGTGGGATGGTGGCGGCGAGGGTGGCTCACGCGGCGGCTACTGGAGCAACGCGCGGAAGGCTTGGGAATTTGCAGAAGTGATCCGCTTCAAGCCGAAGCATCACACCTTCGAGGCCTTTTACCTCGACCGCGCCGAGGTTCCGGAAACCAGAACGGAAACGAGGCTGTGGGGGGCGAACTACGACCTGAAATGGGGTGAAGCCAACGACGTCGGCGCGACCTACATCGGCGCGCTCTCCGACTCGCTGCCGAATCGCGACGGCATGTCGGTCATCAACTTCCGCGCGTACGTCTCGCCGTTCAAGCGCCTGCCATCGCTCTCGTTCGGGGCCGAGTACGCCCACGAAGAGAACGGCAGCAGGATGTCGTCGAACGGCTGGATGGCGGAAGCCGGCTACGAGTTCGGAACCGTGGCCGGGAAGCCCAAGCTCAGCTATCGCTATGCGTTCTTCGAGGGGGATGACCCGTCGACGGAGAAGAGCGAGGCGTTCGATCCGCTGTTCCCCGGGTTCTACGACTGGGGCACGTGGTGGCAGGGGGAGATCGCGGGCGAGTACTTTCTCTCCAACTCGAACCTGGCGTCGCACACGGCGCGGGTCCACTTCACGCCGACCGAGTCGTTAGGCACTGGCCTCATCGGGTTCCTCTTCCGCAGCGACCAGCCCGCGTCGTTCGGTCCGGGCGCGACGTCCAAGAGCATCGCGACCGAGCTGGACGCGTACGCCGACTGGAAGGTCAACGGGAACTTCAGTCTGAGCTTCATCCTGGCATACGGGAATCCGCAAGAAGCGCTGGCACAGGCGTACCAACGGACCCAGAACTTCACGTACGGGATGGCGTACGTCTCCTATTCGTACTGACCCGTCACGGGCCGGCATCCAGAACGGGGCGGTCGGACGTATGACCCCTCGTTCTGGACGCGTGCGCTGCGTTCCGGACCGCTGCGCCGCAAGGCCGACCAGGCCTGGACGAGCCTAACGAGCGCACCACCGATCGACGTTAGGCGCGACGACTGGCAGGCACCCGAGTCGACGCGACAAACGCCGGAGACCGCTTCGGGCGCCCCGGGCCCGCCGGTAACACGAAGGCCCAATTGTCCAGCACGCAGCCGCGCCTGATCGTGCGATGGGGCCCGCAGCCCAGGCCGCAGGCCCGTGAGACCAACCCAGTCCCGGAGAACCAGGCAATGCCCGACGACGTAGCAAGCCTACTCGATCGCATCGACGCGGAGTTCTCCGCCCTCGACGCCAAGATCAAGGTCGCACAGGGAGAGAAGCAGCAGGAGCATAAGGATCGGCAGACGCGCCTCGCGGCGTTCGAAAAGGAGCTGGAAACGCTGCCCGAAGTGACGAAGCCTCGACTCGAGGCGCTGGTCAAACGGTTCGGCGACCGCGCCAAGGTGGCTCCGCGGTTCGACGCGTCCAGCCGCGCCGTCACCATGGACTTCCAGTCCGAGCTGGCGCGCATCAAGCTGCGGTTCTCGGCGGCCACCGATCAGGACGTCCGCAAGCTGATCCTGAACTACGACCTCGAGATCCTTCCCACCCTCATGCAGTTCGACTCGCACCAACAGGCCCAATGGCCGCTGGATGCGGTTGACCGGAAGGCGATCGGGGATTGGGTCGACGACCGGATCGTCTCCTTCGTCAAGACGTACCTCTCGCTCCACGAGAACGAGTACTACCTCAAGGAACACATGGTTCAGGATCCGGTGGCCGGCGTGCGGTTTCCGAAGTTCGCCGCCGCTGCGACCGGCGAGTGGGGTGGCAAGCGGTACTACTTCATCGGCGACGAGACGCGCCGGGAGTTCGAGGCGAGCCACGGTGCACCATCGAAGTGACGGCGTGAGTCAACGGCACTACATATCCCAGCGATTGGAGACTGCCCCATGGACGCCGAACATGTCCGCCTCGACGAGGCTCGGGAAAAGAAGCTCGCGTGGAAGAAATGGGGCCCCTATCTGAGCGAACGGCAGTGGGGCACGGTCCGAGAGGACTTGAGCGCCTCGGGCGACGCGTGGAACTCGTTCAGCCACGATCAAGCGCGCTTTCGAGCGTATCGCTGGGGCGAGGATGGCCTCGCGGGGATCTCCGACGAACGCCAACTGCTCTGCTTTGCCCTTGGCCTGTGGAATGGTGCCGACCCGATCCTCAAGGAGCGCCTCTTCGGCCTAACGAATAGCGAGGGCAACCACGGCGAGGACGTGAAGGAGTACTACTTCTATCTCGACTCGACGCCCACGCATTCGTACATGAAGTACCTCTACAAATACCCGCAAGCCGCCTACCCGTACGAGGACATCATCCATACGAACCAGCGGCGAGGACGCGCCGAGCTGGAGTACGAGTTGCTCGATACCGGCGTGTTCGATCAGGATCGGTATTTCGACGTGTTCGTCGAGTACGCGAAGGCGACGCCGGAAGACATCCTCATTCAGGTGACGATCGAGAACCGCGGGCCTGACGCGGCTACGATCGACCTCCTTCCAACGGTCTGGTTCCGCAACACGTGGTCGTGGGGTCCGGACGGCGCGCGACCTGGGCTGTCGCTCGCGGCACCGGACATCATCGCCGCGTCCCACCCGCAGCTTGGCCAGCGATTCCTGCAGGCCGAAGACGCCAGCGCGCTCCTCTTCACCGAAAACGAAAGCAACACGGAGCGTTTGGCGAACACGCCCAACCGGACCCCGTACGTCAAGGACGCGTTTCACAACTATGTGGTCCGCGGCCAGCTGGCAGCGGTGAATCCCGCGCAGACCGGAACGAAGGCGGCAGCGTACTACCGGCGGAAAATCCCCGCCGGTGGCTCGACGGTCATTCGGCTGAGGCTGAGCGACCTGGCGCCGACCAGCCTGGTGCAGCCATCGCAGAAGTCGAGCGCACGATTCGACAAGACGTTCGACGCCACACTGGCCCGACGACGAAAGGAAGCCGACGAGTTCTACGCGTCGGTCATCCCGTCGTCGCTCAACGACGACGAAGCGAACGTCATGCGCCAGGCGCTCGCGGGCATGCTCTGGTCGAAGCAGTTCTTCTACTTCGATGTCGATCGATGGCTGAAGGAGCGCGGGAGCAACTTGTTCCAGGCGCGGCAGCGCGCGACTCGCAACGCGCACTGGCACCACATGAACAACGCCGATGTCATCTCCATGCCGGACAAATGGGAGTACCCATGGTACGCGGCATGGGACCTCGCCTTCCATACGCTGGCGTTGACGATGGTGGATCCGGACTTCGGCAAGGATCAGCTGGACCTCATGCTGAATGCACGCTACCTGCATCCGAACGGCCAGCTGCCGGCCTACGAGTGGAACTTCGGTGATGTGAACCCACCGGTGCATGCGTGGGCCACGATCTTCACCTATCGCCTCGAGAAGGCCGCGCGGGGACAGGGCGACGTCGATTTTCTCGAGCGATCGTTCCTGAAGTTGATGCTCAACTTCACGTGGTGGGTAAATCGGAAGGACCGATCCGGAAGCAACGTGTTCGAGGGCGGCTTCCTTGGACTGGATAATATCGGCGTCTTCGATCGCTCTTCGCCCCTGCCGACAGGCGGGTACCTGGAGCAGGCCGACGGGACGGCGTGGATGGCCCTCTTCTGCCAGAACCTGCTCGAAATGTGCGGCGAGCTGGCACAGGTCCGGCCGGCCTATCTCACGCTCGTCGAGAAGTTCGTCGAGCACGCACTGCTCATTACGTCGTCGATGCTCAACGCGGGTGATGGCACCGGCATGTGGGACGAGGAAGACGGGTTCTTTTACGACGTCCTTCGCCTCCCCGACGGCCAGGCCCATCGGCTGAAAGTGCGGTCCATGGTCGGACTGCTGCCGCTGTGCGCTGTCACCGTGTTCGAGGGAGAGATGAGGAGGATCGCTCCGCAGTTGAACGATCGCCTGCATGCGCTGCTGGCCGATCGCCCGGAGTTGGCTGAATTCATCCACAACCCCGTCGCGCTCGGGAAGAGCGGTCGCCGTATGAGCGCGGCGTTGAACGAAGAGAAGCTGCGCCGGGTGTTGACCCGGATGCTCGACGAGAACGAGTTCCTGAGCCCGTACGGCATCCGCGCGCTCTCCCGCTATCACGCCGAGCACCCGTACGTGCTCCATGTGGGAGGGCAGGCGCACGTCGTCTCGTACCTCCCGGCCGAATCCGACAGCGGGATGTTCGGCGGCAACTCCAACTGGCGCGGACCGATCTGGATGCCGGTGAACGGCCTGATCATCCGCGCGCTGCTCCAGTATTACCTGTTCTACGGCGACGATTTCACGATCGAATGTCCGACCGGGTCGGGGAATCGGATGAATCTGTACCAGGTGGCCGAGGAGATCGGGCGGCGCCTAACGAACGTGTTCGTCCGGGGTGAGGACGGGCGCCGGCCGGTGTATGGGGAGACGGCGAAGTTCCAGGAAGACCCACACTGGCGCGACTATCTGCTGTTCTACGAGTACTTCCACGGCGACAACGGCGCGGGGATCGGCGCGAGCCATCAGACGGGGTGGACGGGGATCATCGCGCGGATCATGCACCTGTTCGCGACGTCGACGTCACAGGAGGCGCTCGAGTTGGGCAAGGCGGCGGCGTTCCACGAGGTCGAGACGAAGCCCGTTGCGGCCAGATAAAGCGATCCGACTCCTATGCGCCTGAGCTCGGCATCTCGTTAGGGCTGGCTTTAAAAGCAAGGAGACGCAGATCACGCAGACCGCCCGCTGACGCGGGCGACGCAGAATACGCAGAACGCTCCGAGTGCGGAGTCAGCTCCTCTCTCAACGAGCTGATTTTGAAGCGGAACAACCTGGGGACGCTTGAGCTGACCGAGGCCGTTCCCCTCTTTCAAAAACCCCTGGTGCGATGACGCGTCGATCCTCGATGTACCCTTCTGCGACGGCGCGAAGCGCCGGTCTGCGTATTCTGCGTCTCCTTGCTTTTTGAGCGTACATGTCGCGATGCCAGTCTGGCGAAACGCGACGATGGAGCGCGCCTAACGGCTCACACCTACCGTGCCGCGCACGACCTGCTCGATGTGATCGACCGCCTCGGCGACGGAATCGGTCACGAGAAAGCCACCGACCTCGCCCTCCGCCGCGGCGCCCTCCCGGAACATGGTCTCCGAGATGAAATCGAGCATGCCCTGCCAGTAGTCACGTCCCATGGCGACGATCGGGAAGTGTCGGATCTTTCCCGTCTGCACGAGCGTGACCGTCTCGAAGATCTCGTCCAGCGTCCCGTAGCCCCCGGGCATCAGGACGAACGCCTCCGAGTATTTGACCAGCATGACCTTGCGCACGAAGAAGTAGTCGAAGTTCACCACGCGATCGAGGTAGGGGTTCGGCTGCTGCTCGTGCGGTAGGATGATGTTGCAGCCGACGCTCAGGCCGCCGCCCTCCCGCGCGCCTCGGTTCGCCGCTTCCATGATGCCGGGGCCGCCTCCCGTCACGACCGTGTAACCGTGCCGCGCCAACTCTCGGCCCAGCTCGCGCGCGAGCCTGTAATACCGATTGTTTTCGTCGAAGCGCGCGGAGCCGAACACCGTCACGGCCTGTCCGATGTCGTACAATGTCCGACATCCGGTCACGAACTCCTGAAACATCCGGAACGCGCGGTCGAAATCCGCCAGCAGGTCGTCGCTACGGCTGAGGAGTGCCTCGTCGGCCAGCCTGGCGGGAGATCGGTCCATTTCGGTCACTGTCATCCTGTTCCTCGTGAGACTTTCATTCAATTGCAACGCTCCCCTGCGAGCGGACAAAGTCAATGGACCGTTCGTACACGCGATCGACACCGTAGGAAATGGAGTAGTCCCATGACGCAGACAGTCCCGAAACGGCAGCCTGCCCGCGCGGCCGCGGTTTCCGATACGGAGCTCCGGAAGATCGACGCGCTGTGGCGCGCGTCGAACTATCTCTCGGTCGGGCAGATCTACCTGATGGACAATCCGCTGCTCCGTCAGCACCTAACGCGCGAGCACATCAAGCCCCGATTGCTGGGACACTGGGGGACCACGCCTGGGCTCAACTTCATCTACGCGCACTTGAACCGGGTGATCAAAAAGCACGACGCGAACATGATCTACATCATCGGCCCGGGTCACGGTGGCCCGGCGCTGGTGGCCCACGCGTACCTCGAAGGGACGTACACGGAGGTGTACCCGAACATCGGTCAGGACGAAGAGGGGATGAAGCAGTTGTTCAAGCAGTTCAGCTTTCCGGGTGGCATCCCCAGCCACGTCGCTCCCGAGACGCCCGGCTCGATGCACGAGGGTGGCGAGCTTGGGTACGCGCTGTCTCACGCGTTCGGGGCGGCCTTCGACAACCCTGACCTGATCGTCGCGTGCGTCATCGGCGACGGCGAGGCGGAGACCGGCCCGCTGGCCACCGGATGGCACGGCAACAAGTTCCTGAATCCCGCGCGCGACGGATGCGTGTTGCCGATCCTGCATCTCAACGGCTACAAGATCGCCAACCCCTGCTTCCTGGACCGCATTCCGCGAGAGGAGCTCACCAAGCTGCTCGAGGGGTATGGCTACGCACCACACTACGTGGAAGGGCACGAGCCCGAGGCCATCCACCAGCAGATGGCGGAGACGCTCGACCGCGTCATGGCCGATATCGGGCGGATCTGGAGCGACGCGCGCGAGCGCGGCGTTAGGCAGCGACCGACGTGGCCGATGATCGTGCTGCGCACCCCGAAGGGCTGGACCTGTCCCACGGAGATCGACGGCAAGCTCTGCGAAGGGTACTGGCGCAGTCACCAGGTACCGATGGGCGAGATGGACAAGGCCGCACACATCGCGATCCTGGAGCAGTGGATGCGGAGCTACCGCCCCGAAGAGCTGTTCGACGAGACGGGCACGCTCGTGCCAGAGCTACGGGAATTGGCGCCGAAAGGCGAAAGGCGGATGAGCGCCAACCCTCACGCGAACGGCGGGCTCAAGCTCAAGGACCTGCGGCTCGCCGACGTCCGCAAATACGCGGTGGATGTGAAGAAGCCAGGCGCATCGGCGGCAGAGTCCACCCGCGTGCAGGGGAAGTACCTGCGCGACGTGATGAAACTGAATCTCGACCACCAGAACTTCCGCGTCTTCAGCCCCGACGAGAACAACTCGAATCGCTGGCAGGACATCCTCGAGGTCACCGACCGTTGCTACATGGCCGAGATCCGCCCCGAGGACGACCACCTCTCGCCGGATGGCCGAGTGATGGAGGTCCTGTCGGAGCATCAGTGCCAGGGCTGGCTCGAGGGCTATCTGCTCACCGGCCGCCACGGATTCTTCTCGTGCTACGAGGCGTTCATCCACATCATCGACTCGATGTTCAACCAGCACGCCAAGTGGTTGAAGGTGTGCAGTCACATTCCGTGGAGACGGCCGATCGCGTCGCTCAACTACCTGTTGAGCTCCCACGTCTGGCGCCAGGACCACAACGGCTTCAGCCACCAGGATCCGGGTTTCATCGATCACGTGATCAACAAGAAGTCGGAAGTGATTCGCGTGTACCTGCCGCCTGACGCGAACACGCTCCTGTCGGTGACGGATCACTGCCTCAAGAGCCGCGAC
>Ga0075423_10003838_pt1 | contig 13865 bp, 9 predicted proteins | sample SoiMethybrSBSTD2_FD_80114 | JGI IMG/M metagenome (GOLD analysis project Ga0075423, IMG submission 80114) | Bulk soil microbial communities from a Populus tree surrounding site in Tennessee, USA - Soil MetaG P. TD hybrid SBSTD2 | ecosystem: Environmental > Terrestrial > Soil > Tree plantation...
CACCAAGTCACCAAGCCTTGGTGCCTTGGTGTCTTGGTGGTAAAACTCTGATCGTATGGATGTCGAGCTGTAGTACACGCTGACCACACCCTAATCGATCAGCACGACGTGGACCTCGCGCGGGCCGTGAACGCCCAGCGTCAGCGTCAGCTCGATGTCGGCGGTGCGGCTGGGGCCAGTGATCAGGGTCAGGTTGCTGCGGTCGCGAAAGACATCCGCGCCATACTGCGCTTGGATGGCCGTCAGCGCCTCGCCGAGGCCGCGCACAAGCTGCGGCGCGCGCAACACCGCGATGTAGACCGGCGCGAGCAGCGAGGCCAGCCGCCCACGACCAGGGCCGCTGAGCACGACCAAGCTGCCGCTCTCGGCGATGCCGATGTTGGCACCCGAAATGCAGATCGGTGCCGGCTCAAGCGTCTGGAGCCGGTCCGCGCGCTCGGCCCCGCTGTAGGCCACGCGGCTGTCGAGCGCGCTGACGCCGGTTTCGGCCAGCAGCGTGTCGAAGCCCGGCAGCCCGAGCTGATCGACATCCCAGGTGATCACCGTGCTCGCCTGATGCGCCAGCAGAATCTCGCGGATGGCTTCAAGCGCCTCCTCGTCGTCGGCGCAGCGGTGTGGATAACCCTCAAGCAGCGCCAGCTCGTCGGCGAACTGCGCGGCCAGGTCGGCGCGCGGCGGCAGAACGAACGGCGGCGGCGTCTGCGGCGTCTGCGCGGCGATGGCTGCCAGCTCGGCCCGGTTCGTATCCAGGCCAGCGCGAATGTTGGCGAGGATGCGCTCGCGACTTGTGCGCATGTGTCGTTGCTCCGTTCTCGCTGAACTAGCACACGTCGGCATAGAGAAAGCTACGGTTTCACCACAAAGGAACAAAGCACACAAAGCCTTTGTGACCTTTGTGTCTTGGTGGTAAAACTGCGCTGGTATTTCGGCCAAGTTGCACTACTGGTTGCGCAACGGTAGCCTAAGCAGCGCGAAGATCGCTCCGATGCCCGATTGGATCGCCGCAAAAACGATCATGCCGCGCCGAAAGAGCACCAGCAGCGGCTGAAAGAGCCGTACGCGCGTGAAGATGATCGTGAGCAGCAGAATACCGACCGAGATCGAGAACTGGGTTAGTTCGCCGATCGCCACGCCCGCCAGCTTATCCAAAAGCAACTCGCCGCCGATCGCCAGCAGCAGCAGATAGGCCGCGTGCTCCATCGCGGGCTCCCATGTGATCAAGCGAGTGAAGAGCGATGCGGCAAAGCGAATGATCAAGATGCCGATCGCCACGCCGACGATCACAACCCAGAGTATTTCCGAAAGGGCGATCGCGGCGACGACATTATCGAGGCTGAAGGCCATATCGGCCAGGTTGAGCGCGAGCACAACCTGCCAGAAGTCCCTTTTCGCACGTAACGGCAGCTTGTCGTCCGTGGGCGTAGCCGCATGCTCCGATTGTTGGTAGCTGTCGGCAAAGTGGTCGATCGCGAGGTAGAACAGATACGCTGCGCCCAGGATTTGCACCCACTCCAATTTGATGATGATCGTCGCCAGCCCCAGCATCAGGACGCGGCCAGCGTAGGCGCCAAATAGCCCGACCCTGAGCGCCGCCTCGCGCTGCGGCCCAAGCACACGATTCAACAGACCTAGCGCCCGGCCGAAAGCTTTGGGCCAGGGTGGCGGCTGGTCGTTCGGCAGATGCGCCACCATCGCGCCCATAACGGCCGCGTTATCGATCGAGAGGATGCATTCCAGAAAAATCAGTTGCAGGATGACCGGTATAATCGCGGCATTCATTGCGTTTCCTTATCTCGCCGCCCACCCTGCCTGCCCGCAAGAAATGCGCCAGGAGTCTCGCCGATGGCCGGAAATGGGTTCAGCGATCGCCTTTCGCCCCGTTTTGCGCATCACGCTGCTGTTCTTCCCAGAGCGTGGTGAACGACTTCTCGGCGAAGGCGGGAAAGTCGCGCGTATTCGTCCAGGCGTTGAGCGGCGGCGGCAGCCAGCCGATGCGGCCTTTTTGTGCGATCAGCCGCGTTCCCAGCGAGGCCAGCCGCCCGCTCAAACGGTAGAAGGCCGGATTGTTCATCGTGACCCGCCAGCCATCCATCGCGATCCGCTCGATCGCGTCGGCTTTGCCGGCGGCGACGGAGTCGGCGCGCAGCCGCAGCAGCATGTCGGGGATGGCGATCCGCACCGGGCATGCCTCCTGACACGCGCCGCACAGACTGCTCGCCTGGGGCAGCTTATGGACATCGGGGAGGTCGGGCTCGAGCAAGGGCGTCAGCACCGCGCCGATCGGGCCAGAGTAGACGCCGCCATAGGCGTGGCCGCCGATCGACTGATAGACCGGGCAAACGTGGAGGCACGCGCGAGAACGTATGCACATGAGCGCCTCGGCGTATTCGCTGCCGAGGATGTTTGAGCGGCCATTGTCGAGCAGAATCAGGTGGAACTCCTCCGGTCCATCGGGCTCACCCTCGCGCGCCGGCCCGCTCACCATCGTCGTGTAGACCGAAAGCTTCTGCCCCGAGGCCGAGCGCGCCAACACCTGGAGCAGCACGCTCAAATCGTCGAGCGACTCGACCACCCGCTCGATGCCCATAACCGCGACATGGATGCGCGGCACGGTCGTCGTCAGCCGGCCATTGCCCTCGTTGGTGACGAGCGTGATCGCGCCCTGGTCGGCGATGCCGAAGTTGACGCCGCTAATGCCCATCTCGGCGCGCAGGAAGCGCTGCCGCAGCGCCTTGCGAGCTGCCTGGGTCATAGTCGCAACGTCGTCGGTGTGCGGCATGCCCAGATGTTGCTCGAACAATGCCCCGATCTGCTCACGGGTCTTGTGAATGGCCGGCGCGATGATATGCGAGGGCGTCTCACCGGCGAGCTGAATGATATACTCGCCCAGATCGGTCTCGGCGACCTCGATGCCGGCTGATTCGAGCGCGTCGTTGAGGTGAATCTCCTCAGAGGCCATCGACTTGGACTTGACGATCAGCTTCACGCCGCGCGCCTGCGCCAGATCAAGAATGTAGCGCCGGGCCGCTGCGCCATCCTCCGCCCAACAGACGTGGCCGCCGCGCGCCTCGACGTTGTCGGACAGCTGCACGAGTAGCTCGTCGAGCCGCGCGAGCGCCTTGGCCCGCACCGCGCGCGCCTGGTCGCGGAGGGTATCAGCATCGGTCAGCGCGTCAAATGCGCTCGTTCGATTTGCGATGAAGCGTGTGGTCGCCCGCCCAAGCGCCGTCTGCAAACTCTGGTTGTGCAGGGCATCTTCGACCCGATCATAGAAGGATAGAACTTGGGTGGTCATCGATCAACCTCGCTATCAATTGACGATTGACGATTGCCGATTGACGGAGCCAAAGCCGCAATCGTTGATCAGCGCGCGTCCACCATATTCGCGAGCACTTCGGCGATATGGCGTGCGCGCGTGCGTGAGCCAGCCCGGCTGAGCCCGCCGGCGATCTGCGTCATACAGCTCGCGTCGCCGGTGACCAGCAACTCGGCGTTGGCCGACGCGACGCCGGTGAGCTTGCGATCCAGCATCGCCTCGGAGATCGCGTGCTGCTTGACGGCGAACAGCCCGCCGAAACCACAGCACTCATCGCAGCCGGGCAACGCCACCACCTCGGCACCGTCCACATGGTCGAGCAGCGTGCGCGCCTGGCCCTGCAATCCCAGAAACCGTAGACCATGGCAGGCGTCGTGATAGGTGATGCGCCCATTATAGCGCGCGCCCACATCGGCGACGCCGAGCACATCGACGAGATATTCGGTCAGCTCATAGGTACGACCGATCAACTCCTCGGCGGCGTCCTGGTGTCGGGTGCCGTGAAAAAGCTCGTGATAAAGATGGTGGATCATCGCGCAGCAGGAACCAGAAGGCATGACCACATCGCCCTGGCCGCGCAGCACCTCGATCGTCCGCCCAGCGACGGCGCGGGCCTCGTCGCGAAAGCCGGCGTTGAACGCCATCTGGCTACAGCAGGTCAGGCCGCGCGGGACGTGGACGTCGACACCCTGCGACCGCAGCAGCGCCGCGGCAGCCAGCCCGATCTGTGGATACATCTGATCGACGATACAGGTGACGAACAGCGCGGCGCGGCGCGGTCGTGGTTCAGCAGACACAGGGCAGCTCCTTCCTGAAGTGGTCTAGCTACCTAGTGTAGCACATTTTAACGGTGGTTGTGATGTGGTGATCACAGTGATGTGATGCATGATTTTGCGGGGCGCGCCGCCCCCGCACCCCCGGTTAGGGGAACCCACGCCGGTTCCCCTAATACCCCTCCCGCATATAATGCCATCCCAACCCGATCGATTGCAACACATGCCTCGATGTGCAGGATGTGCGCCACCGCAGGTGCAACGCCACTGCCGATGGCATGCACACAGCCGATGCATGCCTCGCGCAACGAAGGCATGACCACCCGGCGCTGAATCGCCGCCCTACCTCCTTTTCAGGGGGTCCGGGGGGCGACGCGCACCCGGCGGGGGGTGTGGGGGGCAGAGCCCGCCCACGCGAACCAGCCAGCGCGTGGATGGCAGCACGTATGCGGAAATCGGCAAAACGTGTGTCACATCCCCAAACTCAAGACGGGGTCGTAAACGACTGAACCGGCCCGCGCCAGCGCGCGTCCTGGAGCCAGATCTCGTTATAGCGGCCATCGGTATACGCATCGATCGTGCTGCGCCAGAACGCTTGGGCAGGCACATTCGTCGCGATCGATGCGACCTCCCATTTGCCGGGGAAGCTCGTGAAGAGCTGCACCGCCGCCGCTCGCCCGACGCCTGTGCGGCGATATTTGCGCATAACGAAGAACTCGGCGACTGCGTGGCCGTCGAAGGGATCATGAATCCGGCTGTGGCGGTTGACGAGCGCGAAGCCCGCCAGTCTGCCGGCCACGCGAATCAGAAACGGATGGCGCTCGGGCATGTTCCAGTACGAATCGAGGTATGGGTATCTGAAGCAGCCGTCATCGTCGACATCGGCATGGTCAACAGCGCTGAAGTCATACAAATACAGCTGCATGAGGTTGGTCAACGCCGGCCTGTCGAGGGGACCAGCAGGAAGAAGCATGATTTGCAACGGAAGCCTCGCTTATCGGCACTCCCAGTGCATCCTGAAGACTTCTTCATGCTACCACGCTTTGCAAGCCCTATCGAGACGCATGATGCAGGCAGGCCGTACTACAGCTTGGCGTCCATACCACATGCGTGAAACGTGAAACGTGAAACGTACACTCGGCCTGCGCTTCATGTTTCACATTTCACGCTTCACGTCTCAGCTATCATTGGCCTGCGCCGGTGGCGTGGGTTCGCTGCCGAGCGACTGTAGCAGCAGCTCGGCGACATCTTTGCGCGCCAGCGTATCGCCCACGCCCGTATTCTTGGCTGCATCCTCGAACATCACCATGCAGAAGGGGCAGGCGACGGCGAGCGTCTGCGGCTCGGCTTTCTGGATCTGTTCAAGCCGGATGACGTTGACGCCTTTCTTGCCCCAGCCCTCCATCCAGACATTGCCGCCGCCGCCGCCGCAGCACATAGCGCGCTCGCGGTTCCAGTCGGGTGCCTCGACCAACTCAAGGCCGGGGATGCTCTCCAGCACATTGCGCGGCGCGTCGTAGATGTCGTTGTAGCGCCCGATGTAGCACGGGTCGTGATAGGCCACACGCTCGTCGACCGGCTCGGTCGGCTTGAGCCGGCCTTCGGCGACCAACTGCGCCAGGAAATCGGTGTGGTGGATCACCTGATAGTCCAGGCCGGCGTGGCCACCGAACTGCGGATACTCGTTTTTGATCGTGTTGAAGCAATGCGCGCAGGTCGTGACGACCTTTTTAAACTTGTACTGGTGCATCGTCTCGATGTTGGTCTGGGCCTGCTGCTGATAGAGCAGTTCCTCGCCCATGCGCCGCGCCGGGTCGCCGGTGCAGGTCTCCTCGTCGCCGAGGATGGCGAAATCGACGCCGGCGCGCTTGAAGAGCTGCACCATCGTTCGTGCGACGCGCTTCGAGCGATCATCGTAGCTGGGCGCGCAGCCGACCCAATACAGTACATCGACCGATTCCTTCTCGGCCAGCGTTGGTATATCGAGGCCGGCAGCCCAAGCGGTTCGCTCGCGCTGCGGCAGTCGCCAAGGGTTGCCGGCGCGCTCGATTCCTTCGAGCACGCGCTTGACCCCCGGTGGCACCTCGCTCTGAATCATCGTCAGGTTGCGGCGCAGATCGACGATCTGATCGACATGCTCGATCATCGCCGGGCATTCCTCCATGCACGCGCGGCATGTCGTGCAGCTCCACAGCTCATTTTCGGTAAACAGGCCGTGCTCATACAGCGGCAGGGTCTCGCTGTCGCCCTTGATGACCGTATACTGCTGCTGCGCGTCGGCGGGTTTGCCGGCCTCGCCAGCCTCGCTGGTGCTGCTGGCCGCGACGTTGGGGTGGACGCGCGCGACCGTGCCATCGCGCAGCATGATCGGCTCGCCGCGCATCAGGTCGTTCATCTTTGTGACCAGGAACTTAGGCGACAGCTCGGTGCCGGCGGCGTTGGCCGGGCATTTCGACTGGCAGCGGCCACAGCGCATGCATGCGTCGAAGTCGAGCCGCTGCTTCCAGGTAAAATCGGCCAGCGTCGCCACACCGAGGCTGGGCTCGTCTTTCTCGATCTCGGCTTCCAGGTTCGGGATGGGCATTAACGCGCCCTTGGGCTCGAGGTCGCGGAAAAAGGTGTTGATCGGTGTGTAGAAGATATGCTTGTATTTCGAGAAAGGGATCGAGGCGACGAACGCGAACGTCACCAGCATGTGCGTGTACCAGAAGAAGCTGTGCAGCGCCAGCCCGACGATGCTGCCACTGCCCAGCCCGATCACGCGGAAGATCGCCGCGATGGCATAGCCGAAATATGAGCGCAGCGCCCACGCCTGGTCGTAGACCGTCGCGCCGCCGATCACCTGATTCGCGAGCCGCAAGCCTTCGAGCAGGTAGCCGGTGCCGGTGATATACAGCAGCGTGGCAAGCACCCACAGGTCGGTGCCGCGATTGTTGAGCCGGTCGGGCTTGGTGCGATAGCGCCGCCAGGTCGCCCAGATCAGCCCGGCCAGCAGCACAAGGCCCATTGTATCGAGGATGAACTCATAGCTCTGGTAGAAGCCGCCGACCAGGATGCGGCCCGCATCGGGGCCGATCAGCGGGACGGTGAAATCTTCTTCGACGGCGATGATGTCGGTGCCGATGAACAGCGCCAGAAAGCCAAAGAAGATCAGCGCGTGCATCGAGCCAGGCTTGCGGTCGCGCAGCACGCGCTTTTGGCCGAAGACCTGCGCAAGCGCCTCAATCGCCCGCGCCGGCAGCCGTTCGATGCGCGCGTCCGGCCGGCCTGCGCGCCAACGAGCGATGTCGCGCAGGATGCCCCAGGTCATGACGCCGAGGGCGACCAGCGCGCAAAGGTAGAGCGAGAGCGAACCGGGCCCCTCCCCAACGTTCCAATAGATCTCGCGAATAGCTTCGGTCATGCACCGCTCCTATGGGGCCACACAGGCCATGGTCTGCGTTCCTTGCGGTTTCGTCTGAGGCGTGGAAATGATACCATCGGCAACACAGCGCGTCAAACGAGCGCGTACGAAGAGACGAAGGACGAAGGACGAAGGACGAAGGACGAACACCGGCATTGCAGCCCTTCGTCGTTCGTCTTCCGTCATTCGTCCCATGTGGTACAACCCGTGTGATATGCAGGCTGTCGGATCAGTCGATCAGCGGCGTCCCTTGCAGACCAAGCTGCTCGGCAGATTCCTGGAGCGCCGTCACGACATGCCCGATCAGCTCGTCAAGCGGCAGCCCCAATCCTTCGGCACCCTCGATAATATCCGCGCGGTTGACCGCCCGCGCGAACGCTTTATCCTTTAGCTTGCGCTTGACCGCCGAGACATCCACCTCATGAACGCTTTTGCTCGGTCGCACCAGGGCGACGGCCATCACAAATCCCGACAGCTCATCGACCGCGTAGAGCGTCTTCTCAAGCGTGCTGTCGCGCGTCACACCGCTGTAATCGGCGTGCGAAAGAATCGCCCGGCCCACCTCCTCGCTCCAACCGTTCTCGCGCAGATACGCGACCGCAACAAACGGATGACCGTCGGTCGGGCTATGTTCGAGGTTCGGGTGGCGTTCATAGTCCAGGTCGTGGAGCAGACCGATCGCGCCCCAGATATCCGGGTCGGCACCGTTCAAGCGGGCGAAATGGCGCATCGACGCCGATACCGCGTAGCAGTGCTTGCGCAGGCTCTCGGACTGCACCCACTCCTCGAGCAGCTTCTGGGCTTGTTCCATATGCGACATATCTTTTCCTCAAAAGCACGAGTGATTCCGACCGCATTATAGCGCTGAAATGTGAAACGTGTGGCGTGAAACGTGCGGCAGGCAGATATAGCGATCCTATGTGATTTGTAAACGTGACGATAGACGATAGACGATAGACGATGCGCCGGTATCGTCTATCGTCTATCGTCTATCGTCAGCACGTTTTGCATCTGACGGCGGTCGCTATATCCACTGGATACCGCCACACAAAAGACGAAAGACGATCATCAATCGTCTTTCGTCCTTCGTCGTAACCAGGAGACACCTTTCGCCGAGTTGGGCTACGGCGTACAGACAGCGTTCAGCTGGTCGCCGCTGGGGTGGACCCTGGTCGTCGGCGTGATTGTGGCGCGGCTGATACGCCAGCCGAGCAGATCGAGCGGCGGAATATTGGCGCGGTGCAGCAGGTAGGTTCCGCAGAAGGCCCGCTGCGCTCCATCGCGCTGCGTGGCGACGATCACGACCGGCACAGTGGCATAGAGGTTGCCTGCGGCGGCATCGCTCTGGATCTGCCCCAGATCAACCGTCACATGGTCGGTATTGGCGTAGCCCTGCGCGAACTGCGCGAAGGTCTGACCACTGGCGCGACCGAAGTCCTCCCAAAAGGTGTAGGCGCTGGCGATATCGCCGCGATTGATCGCCTCGTAATACGAGCGAACGAGCACATCCGGCTCACGCAGCGCGACTGGCGGCAGCGCGCCGGTGACCTGGGCAATGCTGGCGCTTGCGAGCTGCCAGGCGGCCGTGCCTGGTGCCACGGTGTATGTGCCGCGGAACTGCTGGACGCGCTGGCCGATTGTGCTGCTGGCGTCGTTCACGACGGCGTATACTCCGACCGGCACGCTAACGTCGCCTGCGGCATCCGGTCGCTCCGGTGTGCCGAGCAAGACAGCGACCCGAACCGTGCTCGTGAAACCCTGCTGGAACTGTGCGAAGGTTTGCCCGCTGGCCGCGCCGTCGCCGGCCCAGAGCCGATACGCGCGATCGAAGGCACGCTGGTTGATCGCGTCGTAGTAGTCCAGAACGGTCTGGACAGCGGGTGCGGTGTCGGTGGCGACCGGCGGTGCTGGTAGCTGAAGCTCGGCACCAAGCCGCCCGAGCAGCACTTTGTAGGGGTCAGGGTTCGCGGGGTGCCACTCGAAGCGCGCTCGCTCGAACCACTGCGCCTGCACGGTCTCGCCGTTGCTCGCGGTGTACTGAAGCGGCTCGCTCAACGGGTAGCCGAACAGCGCCAGGCTCTCGGCATAGCTCTTCCCCGCCCGACCATCAAACTCCAGGCCATGCGTCGTCCAATAGCTGCGGAAGGCACCACAGGCGGCGTGGCCGGTCTGCGAAAAGTACATACAGTCGGCCTGCGCGCCGCTGCTTGGGTCGAACTTCGGCAAGCTGCGCCAGTCGGTGCCGCTCTGTAGCAGTGCGTCATCGCCGAGGCGTCCCAGCAGCACATCATAGGGCGGCTGGTTTTCGGGATGCAGCTCGAAGCGCTGCCGCTCGAAATACTGGACGGTGCGACCATCCTGCGCGAATGGGGCACCGAGCGGGTAGCCGAAGACCGCGAGGCCGCCGTGCTGCTGCCAAAACTGTTGGAAGCGCCCGCTGATACAGAAGCCGGTTTCGGGGAAACACCCCGTGTTTTGGGCCACAGCGTATGAGCCGCCGATCCCGCTGACGATCAGCGTCAGGATCAGGACACACGCAATGGTAATACGTCGTTGCATAATTGCTCTCCTCTCTGCCATTCTATGACGTATATGGAAATACGCCGCTGGATAATCGCTCTCCCTCCGCCGTTCCATGACGTATCTATTGTACACGCCGTTCCACTTCGGTGAAACGTGAAACCTGAAACGTGACCTGAGATGCTGCTGACATTTCCCGTTCCACGCATCAGCGAGCGCCTGGGATGGTTGAAGCCCCGCGCGTCCTGTTAGTGCTATCAAGAGGTAGGCCATGACCCAATACTTTTTAGATAAGGATTTTAGCCAGCGCAGGCGGGCTTCGTACCCGTAGCCCGCGCGTGTACGCCTGTGTTTTACCCGCATGTTGGGGATGCGGGCGGCGGTTGGCGCTGCCCGCACTGAATTGCAATGATTGTAGGGGCGAATCTGTGTATTCGCCCGCATTGTTGGACATTGATTCCCAGTGTGGGCAGATACGCAGGTCTGCCCCTACTGCATGGACCGGCGTCGGCATGCGCTATGTGGTCGCACACGAGATCTGGGTAAAACACAGGCATATACGCGCCGGGCAGCCCACCGCCGGGCTAAAGCCCTCGGCTACGCTTACGAAGGCCGCCTACGCGGCCTAAGGCATGCTTCAAATCAGCTTTACAATCGACAGGATTAACAAGATGGACATGATCCGGCAGGGTGCTTTCCAATCTTGTAAATCCTGTAAATCCTGTCCATTCCGTGAGGGTTTGAAAGAAGTGCTCCCACGGATCATTCATTACCGTTTCGGTCGGCTCCCGCGGTTCTTGAGCTGTCAATACCGCTACAATTCGTTCGGTCAGATGTTCGATAGAGGCGTGCTTGACTCCGCGCGTAACCGAGGCATATACTGAGGCAACCCAAAGCCCATTCGTGCCGCGAAGCAGAGGTTACGCCGATGGCACCAACACCGCCCGCCGACTCTTCAGCGCCTCCCGGCGATTATGATGCGTTCGTCTCCTATAGCCACGCCGATGAGCACTGGGTATGGTCCTGGTTGATTCCGCGCTTGAAGGCGGCTAATCTAACTATCTGCATCGACCGCGAATCGTTCGATATTGGTGTGCCAGCCCTCGTGAATATGGAAAACGCGGTCGCTGCCAGTCGGCACACACTGCTCATACTCACCCCTGCTTGGGTCGAAAGTCAGTGGACCGCCTTTGAAGCGCTTCTCGCCATGCACACTGATCCGATTGGGCTGCTACAACGGACGCTGCCGGTGCTTCGGGAGCCATGTGCGCCGCTACAACGGATCGGAATGCTTAGTTATGCTGACCTGACCGACTCGGCAGATGCTGAGCAAGAGTTCGCTAAGTTGCTCGATGCAATACGAGGCGTACGACGCTTACCCGATGCCAACCGCACCTTGCTTGGGAGTGGTCGAACAGCGCCGCACGCCTCGCTGCCGTCGCTGCACCAACTGCGCGCCCCGGTGAGCGACTTCGTCGGACGCGAGGCCGAGATCGAGCGATTGGTGCAGGCGCTCAACCAGGTGGGTGACGGTGGCGTTGCGGCTGCGATCAGTGGCATCCAGGGGATGGGCGGCATCGGCAAGACCGAGCTGGCGCATCTCGTCGCCACGCGCCTCGCCGATAATTTCCCCGATGCGCAGCTGCTGCTCGATCTGCGCGGCGCGAGCGAGCAGCCGATGTCGCCCGCGCTGGCGCTGGCAACGGTCATCCGCGCCTTCGAGCCGCTGGCCCAACTCCCCGACGACCCGGTCCAGCTTACGGCGCTCTACCATTCGGTGTTGAATGGCAAGCGCGTTCTGATCCTGGCCGACGACGCGCGCGACGCCGCGCAGGTGCGCCCGCTGCTGCCGCCGATCGGCTGCGCGCTGCTGGTCACCAGCCGCCGACGCTTCAGCCTGCCGGGGATGACCGCGCTGGCGCTGGGCATCCTGTCGCCGGAGGAGGCCGAGCGGTTGCTGCTCGCGATCTGCCCACGCATAGGAGAAGCTGCGCCGCGCCTGGCACAACTCTGCGGCTATCTGCCGCTTGCGCTGCGGGTGAGCGCCGGACTCCTGAAAGACGATCCGATGCGCAATATCGAGGGCTACCTTCAGGCGCTGGCGGATGAGCGGGTGCGTCTCACACAGTTGCGCGACCCCGAAGATCCGGCGCTGGACGTAGAGGCATCGCTCAATCTGAGCTATATCGCGCTGGAGTCGGCGCTGCAAGCCGCGCTCTGTCAGATCAGCGTCTTCCCAACAAGCTTCGACCATCTGGCGGCAACGGCTGTAGTGAAACTGGCGGGCGAGCCTAGTGCAGCACCAGTGCAGCAGCAGGATACGCGCTGGTGGCAGCGCGTTACTCGGCGATTCGGGTGCCGCTCAGCGCCTATACCGCCTCAAGCGGTCGATGAACCGGCACCAAGCGCGATGTTGAAAACTACACTGTCACGGCTCTACCAGCGCAGCCTGCTGGATTACGACGAAACACAGGAGCGCTACAGCCTACACGACCTGGTGCGAGCCTTCGCAGCGGCGCGGCTGAACGACGAAACGCCGGTGCGCCTGCGCTACGCGCGCCATTATGTGCAGGTGGCCGCGTCCGCCGATAACCTCTTCTTGCAGGGCCGCGAGCAGATCGCCGTTGGGCTGGCGTTGTTTGATCGCGAGCGTGTACACATCGGTACCGGGTGGAGTTGGGCACGCGCGCGGGCTGGCGATCAGGTGACCGATGAGCTGCTGCTGAGCTACGCTGATGCCACGGCGTATATCGGGGATTTGCGCTATCACTCGCGACGTGAGCGCATCCCGCAGCTCGAAGCCGCGCTGCTCGCCGCACAACGGTTAGCCCGTAAGGATGCTCAGGGCAGGTTTCTAGGCAACCTGGGGAGTGCCTACGCCGATTTGGGCGAGGCGCGGCGGGCGATTGAGTTCTACGAGCAGCGCCTCGTGATTGCGCGCGAGATCGGCGACCGGCGCGGCGAGAGCGCAGCGCTGGGCAACCTGGGTATCGCCTATAAAAACCTGGGCGAGGCGCGGCGGGCGATCGCGTTCTACGAGCAGCAATTGGTGATTGCGCGCGAGATCAGTGATCGGCGTGGCGAGGGCGCAGCGCTGGGCAACCTGGGTATCGCCTATAAAAACCTGGGCGAGGCACAGCGGGCGATTGAGTTCTACGAACAAGCCCTCGTGATTGATCGCGAGCTCGGCGACCGGCGCGGCGAGGGCGCAGACTTGGGCAACTTGGGGAATGCCTACGCCGCGTTGGGCGAGACACAGCGGGCGATTGAGTTCTACGAGCAGGCTCTCCTGATTATACGCGAGATCGGCGATCGGCGCGGCGAGGGCAATGCGCTGGGCAACCTGGGGAATGCCTACGCCGATTTGGGCGAGGCGCAGCGGGCGATCGCGTTCTACGAACAGCGCCTGGTGATTGCACGCGAGATCGGCGACCGGCGTGGCGAGGCGATCGCAAGTTGGAACCTGGGGCTGGAGCTAGAGAAACAAGGCGACCTGGCTCGTGCGGCGGAATACATGCAGATTCTTGTCGATTTCGAGCAAGAAATAGGACACCCGGATGCGGAGCAACACGCAGCGCGGCTGGAAGCGGTGCGGCAGCAGCTGCGCGAGACCGGCGACGATACGTCCCCGGCCACGTCTACCGCGCCTGACGATGAATCGTCAGGCTAGTATCGCTCAAGCCCGCTGATGAACATTGCGAAATACAACGGGTATCTCGACCCGGTTCGGGAAGCCGCGCTTGGCGAGGGAGCGCAGGCGGCTTGCAAGCCGGCAGGCCACGAAGGTGGCCTTCGTAACGCTAGCCGAGGGCTTTAGCCCCACGGCGACCCAACCTGCACGGCCCTTGATGGA
>Ga0075423_10003839_pt1 | contig 13860 bp, 14 predicted proteins | sample SoiMethybrSBSTD2_FD_80114 | JGI IMG/M metagenome (GOLD analysis project Ga0075423, IMG submission 80114) | Bulk soil microbial communities from a Populus tree surrounding site in Tennessee, USA - Soil MetaG P. TD hybrid SBSTD2 | ecosystem: Environmental > Terrestrial > Soil > Tree plantation...
ACACGAGCTCCGGACTGCGCGTCATTCTCCACGTGCCGGCCACCTGGCCGGCGATGACGAGCGCATGCTGGAATCTCACCCCACCGCCGGACTGAGACGGTACGACGGTGGGACCATGTGGCACTGCCTGCCGATCCCGATACGACACGAGGTACTCATCGTAGATAGGCAGGAGATGCGCCGTCGCCTGAGACAAGGCCGGGCCCGGCTCATCGCCAACTTTCCAGTAGGTTGTGCCTTCGACGACGATGTTCTGCGCGCGGTTGATCTCGAGACCACGCTTGGCTTCGACGGCTTTGAGCCCGGACCACCACACGAAGTCGCGGATGGTTGCCGGGCCATGACTGCGGAAATAACGTTTCGTCAGCGTGGCGAGCGCTTCGTCGCGAGTGAGCGTGGAGGCGTGGGGCGCACGAGCGGCGAGTTGCGCGTAGGTGAGCTCCTTGCCGCGGCGCGCGCCGCTGCAGATCACGCCTTCGAGCTCCGCGTGAATTGTCAGCATGGCGAGCGGCACGCCCTTGGCGGCGATGCCGCCGCGCTCGAGATGCGCACTCAGCTCGGTTCGCGTGAGCGTCTGTTCTTCAAGTGCACGCTCGAAGATGGCGGCGGCACGCGTGCGAAGGGCCGGATCGAGTCCGAGCTTGCCGCAGTAGTGCGAGACGACGCGATGAACGTGTGGCTTCGTCAATTCCAGCATCCAACGGATGTCGGCGGCGGCGACGAAGTGCCAGGTCGGCCGCATGACGTGCGTGCGCAGGATTCGACCCGCGTCGAACGCGCGATCGATGGCCGCCTCGGTCGCCGTCTCGGGCAACCGGAGGCCGAGCGCCCACTTCGCAGGGCCAAACTCCTGTGCCTGCACGGCGCCGAGCCACGACACGACGTCGGCCGGCCGGCGATGGCGGGTTCGCGTGACGCATTGGTTGTGGAGTCGCAGTAACGGAATGGAGATCGCAGCACTCACGGTTGTGAAAGACGGGCCTGGCGGTCGCCGAAAGGGGCGCCAACGCCCAAATTCCAACTCCCAACTCCCAAAGCGCCCGGGTTTCTTGGGAGTTGGATCTTGGGAGTTGGGAATTGAAATGAATTCAGCGCCTCGGTCCGATGGCCCTCGTCCAGATTTCAGCTTGTTGCGGCGTCATTGCGCCATGCGGTCGGAGGCGCGCGTCAGTGTACCCAAGTTGATCGACGTCGAACAGGTATTGTTCTCGAGAGAGCAGCGTGCCGCGGCACAGGCGATTGTCGGGCTCGGGTTGCTGACACTGGAGCCGGTCGGTCAGGTCGTTCATGACCAGCTCAGGGACGTTCGCCCGGCGATCCGGATACACGAACTGAAACAGAATCAAGTAACTCAGAAGCACCGGCCAGTTGTCGCCAAAGCGCTCGAGCAGCCGGTTCCAATCCAGATTGGCGCCTTGCGCGTGAAGCAAGTGGAGGACGGCGGCGCCGTCATAGCGTTCGCGCTCCTGGACGAAGGAACTCGACCACAGCAGTTCCTCCGGCGGGCAGAGCGATACAGAAAGGCCAAAGACCTCCGACGGCACCGCATGAAGAAACCAGCGATCGTCCACCCGCACGACCCCGTTGCCCGAGCTGAACACGACGTCGATGTACTGATCTTCGCGATGCACTTTGCCCAGCCAGTGTGGAAACGGCACGTCAACCTGATAACCCGCGTCGGAGAACGCCGCGAGCGTGCGCTCGACATCCTCACGACGGAGCATCACGTCGAGATCTTTCGTGTCACGATCGCGCCCGGTGTACCGCGAGTGAGCGAATGCCCCGCCGATCAGAAACGGCACGCTCGTCGTCTCGAGAAGCCCCAGCGCATCGAGGTAGAACGCGAGCAGCGGATCTCCCGCCATTGGAACGCGGCCAGTGTTCACCGGCTCTGTCAGACATTGGCGCTCAGGCATCGACGGCGACCTCCAGTACCAGGAACGGCTGCCGTCCCGGGAACGTGCGCTGCAGAAGCGGCAGTGAGACGTTGTAGACCGGGACATCGTTCTTGGTACGACCTTCGTGTCGACCGCGATGCGCGTGCCCGTGCACGACAAGGGAAACGGGGAAGCGGCTGATCGGTTCCTCGAGACGACTGGAGCCGACGTAGGGATAGATCTCGAGTGGTTCGCCCTCGACCGTCTGGCGAATGGGAGAGTAGTGCAACAACACAATCTGTTTGGCCGAGCGCAGGCGTGCGAGCGAGGCTTCGAGCTTGAGCGCTTCGTTGACCGCCTCGTGCACGAATTGCTTGATCGTCGGTTCGCCCCACGGGCCGAGAGCGGCAGTGCCGAATCCGCCTGCGAAACCTTTGACGCCCGCGATCCCGATGCCATTCACCTCGCACGCTTCGCCATCGAGCATGGTGAGCCCGGTGTCACTGAGGATGTGGGAGACCTCTTCCTGGCGACCCGATTCGAAGTCGTGGTTGCCGAGGACAGCGACGCCGGGGACTCGCAGCATCGACAACTCGCGCGCGAGCACTCGCGCTTCCTCCGGTTGCCCGGTATCCGTGAGATCGCCGGCGAGCAGGACCATATCCGCCGATTCCGAGATCTGCGCGAACAGACCCTGGAACTTACCCACCGACGCGCGTGTGCAGTGAAGATCGCCGAGCGCTGCGATGCGTACAGACTTTCGCTGCGTCGTCACTACTGGCGCCTCGCCGTGCGGCTGAGCGTTCCGCGGCATGGTGGCATCTCAGCTTGCAAACAAGGTGCCTTCATCATCACGCGCGAACGGCTGTGTTACGCTCGACATCCCCATCGAAGGATTTCTCGAACGCTACCGGAGTGTCGATCACATGGAAACCTACACCTTGATTCACGTGGTGATCAGCTTGATCGCGATCGCCGCAGGCTTCGTCGTTCTGGCTGGCTTGCTGAAGAACAGGCGGCTCGATGCCTGGACGGCGATCTTTCTCGTGACGACGATAGCCACGAGCGTGACGGGCTTCGGATTCCCGTTTGTGCGCCTCCTGCCGTCGCACATCGTCGGGGCGATTTCACTCGTCGTGCTCGCGATGGCGGTCCTGGCCCGCTACACCTACCACATGGCCCGCGGCTGGCGCGCGACCTACGTGATCACCGCGGTCTCAGCGCTTTATTTCAATGTCTTTGTTTTGATCGTACAAACGTTCCAGAAGGTCCCGGCGCTTGCGGCGTTGGCCCCGACACAGTCTGAACCCCCTTTTGCCGTCACACAGCTGATCGTGCTGGTGGCATTTCTGATCCTCGGATACCTCGCCGTGATCAGGTTTCGCGAGAAGGCAGTTCCGACGACTCGACAGTTTGTGTGATCTTCCGTTCGAAGTGTGTGAGGATGGTCGCCTGACTCGCGAGAATCTTGCGCGCGGCCGTCGCGAGATCGAACCAACCCGCGCGATCGACTTCGGGAAACGACCTCCGGTTGCCCGATCTGGGCGGCCATTCCATCTCGAAGAGATTGCTCGTGAGCGACGTGGCATCGAACTCGCTCTCCACGGCCCAGACGTGGACGATTTTTCCCCCGGTCTGATGCACCGGCGCGAGCGGAATGAACGGGCCAGACGGGCGGGCGCCCGTTTCTTCTTCCACTTCCCGGCGGGCAGCGGTCAGGGTGTCTTCATGCTCCTCGACCTCCCCCTTGGGGATCATCCACGCGCCCTCATCCTTTCGTGCCCACAGAGGACCGCCGGGGTGAACCAGCAGCACTTCGACAGAACCCGCCCGTCGTCGAAACAACAGCAGCCCGGCGCTTTGTTTACGGGACATTACGTACGCCCCGGCCATCGCCACAGGGCGACGAGGCCGATCACGCCCGCAAGGGCGGCGAGCGCAAGCACGGTGCGGCCGGCCAGCGCCTGAGCTGGTGGCTGGTGGGTGCCGGTCCATACCCAGCCCATGGCCGACACCCCGATCAGCACGAGGATGAAAAGCGAGGCGGCAAGCCGGATCGCGTTCACGAGCGTCGATTCTGGCTGGCTATGGATCCGGTGACCATAGTTGTTTTGTAGGATTGGGACCTGTCACGCAGCACCTCTATACTTTCGAAGTATCTGGCTTTTCCCTGGGCGCCAGCGCACTAGGCGCGAGGACGGCCGCCGGACCCTGAATCAGGAGCACTCACGCTTCATGAGCGTTGCCCACGCTGCCAGCGATCGCCACGACGGGTCCTTCCTGGATCGCCTCAACGGATCCCAACATGAAATCGCGTTGCGGCTGTTCATGGTGATCGTACTGGCCCATTGGGGCGAGCACCTGCTGCAGGCGTTCCAGATTTACGGGCTGGGCTGGCCGGTACCTGAAGCACGCGGACTGGTTGGTTACTTCTTCCCGTGGCTGATTCAGTCGGAAACGCTGCACTACGGCTACGCGGTCGTGATGCTTATCGGGCTGTGGACGTTGCGGCCCGGATTCGGTGGCGTCCTGGACCGCCGATGGTGGACCATCGCGCTCGCGATCCAGTTCTTCCATCACATCGAGCACCTGCTCCTCATCATCCAGGCGACGACGGGCCACAACCTGGGCGGAAGGCCGGTGCCGACGAGCCTCGTGCAGATATGGGTTCCGCGCGTCGAGCTCCATCTGTTCTACAACACCATCGTCTTCATCCCGATGGTCGTTGCGATGTACTACCACATGTTCCCAACGATGTCGGACGCCAGGGCTCAGAAGTGCACGTGCAATTGGGAGCACGGAGTGACCGCCTCGGTGTGACACGGTCAGTGCCATCGGACGTCCTGCGGTGGCGACTGGTCGGGCGTTTCCTGCGGTGGCGGTATGCCCGCACGGCGCTGCAGCTCGTGCTGTTGCTCGTCGCTTCTCTTCTCGTATTTCACGGCATCTTCGGTCCGCAGGTCGCGCCCGCGAATCTCGCGACGGTGCTGTCCTGGGTGCAGTATCGCGGATGGCTCCTTGTCGCGCTGCTGGCGGCAGGTAATGTGTTCTGCACCGGCTGTCCATTCATCCTTGTGCGCGACACCGGCCGTCGTCTCAGAATGCCGTCATGGCGATGGCCGCGATGGCTGCGTGTGAAGTGGATCGGCATCGCGCTGCTGGTCGCCGTGCTGTTCGTCTACGAGCTCTACGATCTCTGGGCACTCCCGCGCGCAACGGCGTGGCTCGTGGTCGCCTATTTCGCCGTCGCGCTCATCATCGACCTTCTGTTTACGGGAGCGAGTTTTTGTAAGTACGTTTGTCCAATCGGGCAGTTCAGCTTTGTTGCCTCGACGATGTCGCCGCTCGAAGTGCAGGTGAAGCAACCAGACACGTGCCGAACCTGCCGCACCGTCGACTGCATCAAGGGACGCCGCGACCGAGCGCTTCCGGCGCGCGTCGTCCGTCGCGGGTGTGAATTGGCTCTCTTCCTCCCTGCCAAGACCGGCAATCTCGATTGCACCTTCTGCCTCGATTGCGTTCATGCGTGCCCACACGACAACGTCGCGATCGCGACGCGCGTCCCCGGCCTCGAGCTGATCGATCCACGCCGGCGGTCCGGTATCGGGTGGTTGCCGCGGCGGCGCGACGTGGCCGCTCTCGCAGTCGTGTTCGTGTTTGGCGGGTTGATCAACGCACTCGGGATGACCGCCCCGGCACGGATCGCGGAAGCGAGTCTTGCGCGCCTGCTCGGCGCGCAGTCGGAGGGTCCGGCGTTGGCCGCGTTGTTCGCGATCGTGCTCGTTCTCGTCCCGTTGGCGCTGATGTCGGTTGCAGCCGCCGTTACCGCCGCGCTCACGGGTCAACGCCTGTCATCGACGCTCGACGTTGCGAGCCGCTATTCGTATGCCCTCGTCCCGCTCGGTTGTGGTGTGTGGCTCGCGCACTACGGCTTTCATCTGCTCACGGGTGTACTCACGATCATCCCTGTCACGCAGTCTGCCGCCATCGACCTTCTCGGTTGGGCGGCGCTCGGCACACCTCTCTGGCAGTTGACAGGGATACGACCGGGCCTGGTGTTTCCATTCGAGGTTGGTGTGATCCTGATGGGCGCGCTGGGATCGCTGGTGATCGCGTATCTGATTTCAGAACGAGATCATCGCGAGTTGCCGATCGCAGCCACGATCCCATGGCTGCTGGTGACGGTCACGGTGACAGTCGCCGCTCTGTGGATTACGTCGCAACCGATGGATATGCGGGCGGTGGCATTCCCCGGATGAGAGGCGCCCTCATCATCGCCTCGACGGCGTGCGTGCTGCTCGCGTCTCGCGCCGTCTTCGCGCATGATGGCCCACCGTATCCAATTGTGTCGAACCAGTTGCTCGGGGCATACCGCGTCTCGGTCTGGACCGATCCCGATACCACTGACGATGACACGGCCGGCGGGCAGTTCTGGGTGATGATCGACCCGGCGAAGGCGGGCGCGGCGGTGTCGTCAGACGTGCACGCCGATGTGACGATTCGTCCTCTCGATCGCCCTGGCGCCTCGTCAACGGCGCGCGCCGCTCCAGTCAACGGAAACGCGTCCCGCCAGTTTGCGGCGTTGAGAATGGATCACGAAGGACGTTTTGCGGTGCGCGTCGACGTGGAGGGCGCCGCCGGGCGCGTCAGCGTCGATGCTGAAGTCCAAGCCACCTACAACCTTCGTCCGTCGCGCGTCATGCTCGTGCTGTATGTTCTCCCGTTCGTCCTGACCGGCTTTCTGTGGACGACTTTGCTCGTGCGCCGCCGCCGCGCTGCCCACCTTCGCGCGGCGCGCTGATTATCGAAGCCTGGCGAGAATGGTTTTCTGGTTCGCCAGGATCTGATCCAGTTTCTTTTGATTGGCGACGATCTTGTCCAACTTGGCCTGATTGCGCTGGATGCGCAGCTGGTTGGCGAGAATCTTCTTCTGGTTCGCAACGATTTGTCTCTGCATCGCCAGGGTTGCGTCGCTCGGCATCGATGATCCTTTCAGCGCGTAGATGAGATGTGAGACTGTAACAGAGTTTCTTACGACGATCGCGCGCGCTCTGCTTCCTCCGCGCTCAGACAGCAAGGATTGATCATGAACGAATTCATCGAGATCAGATTTCGACGGAAGGGAAAGCCGTTTCCGTTGAAGCGACAACTGGAGGGAGGAATCGAGTTCCACGAGCCGGATCCGATCGAACGTACGGTGGGGATCACCTTCGATGCTGCGAGTCCGGCCACCCGCGAGAGGATGAACAGCATTCGCCGGGTGCAGGGCTGGGACCCGGGACAGTTCAAATTGAAGGTGGCGGTCGAAGACGGGGCACTCGTGCTTCGCGGCGTCAACGAACACGCGCTGCCTGAAGGTCTCTTCAGACTCAAAGTGGAGATCGAAGAGGCCAGGACGCCGCGCAAGTTTACTCTCGCCGACGTCGAACATAACGGCCACGCCGTGATCGACATCGATGTGCAGCTCGACGAGCGCAGCGTGAGGGTCGACCTCGATGACTGCGATGACGATATCCGGCAACTGCTCGATCGGTCGACGATCGACGATGTCGCGGCGATGACGTGGCTGGAAGATGGCGCCCGGCGGCCGACGCGACAAGCGTGTTTGCTCAACCTGCTCGCCAGTCTGCGCACGCGCCCGACCGGCCGTTCACCCCTCGTGAAGCTGATCCACGACGTGTATTACGTGGCCAACGATCGTATCTACACCAAAGTCGATCGCTCACTCGTCGACACACTCCGGGCGCTGGCAGATGATCCGTCAAAGCCGTTCTATGCAGAGGGGACGCCGCGTGCGAGCGTGCACGGCCGCATGTTGAGCGCGTTGCCGGAGCCACCCGACGTGAAAGCGCGTTTCGTCACGTTGTCCAGTTTTCGGGGTGAGGGGAGACCCTCGATGCAGGCAGTCGTGGCGATTCCACCGGCGGATCTCCCGCACACGTACGCCGAATTCGATCTGGATCTGGGCAACCCACTGCAGGACGTGCTCGGCTTCTTTGTGCACATGGGCGAATTGCTCGACGGCAAGCCGACCAACCATCTGGACATGCGAAAAGTGCTGGCGAAAGCCAAAGCGTCGGATTTTCTGTACTACACAGTCGTGGCAAATTAGTCGCGGTAGAGGGCGTCTGGGCTATGATCGCCGCCCTGGGCCAGCGCTCTATCAATGCGACCCCCTCGAAGGAGAACTCAATGGTGAAATGGATATCAGTCGCGATCGTCGTCATGGTGATGGCGGCGACGGTGTCGTTCCAGGTATCGGCGCAGCAGAATCAGATGAGCTTTTTTGTCACCAGCGCCGGCTCAGGCAATGGTGCAAACCTGGGCGGAGTGGCGGGTGGCGACAAGATCTGCCAGACGCTCGCGGCAGGAGCAGGTGCGGGCGCCAAGACGTGGCACGCGTATCTGAGCACGAAGGGCGCCGACGGAAAGCCGGGAGTCAACGCCAAGGATCGCATCGGCAATGGTCCCTGGTACAACGCCAAGGGCGTGATGATCGCCAAGAGCGTTGCGGACCTGCACTCCGATTCGAACAACCTCAAGAAGGACACGGCGCTGACAGAGAAAGGGACTGTCGTCAACGGCGTCGGTGACACGCCGAACCAGCACGACATCCTGACTGGCTCGCAGGCGGATGGAACGCTTCAGCCTGGCGACGGCGACACGACGTGCAATAACTGGACGAGCAACAGCGATGGCAGCGGATCGGCGCAGCTCGGACATGTCGACCGCATGGGTCGCGGTGCGACCGCAAGCTCGTGGAACTCGGCGCATCCCTCGCGTGGGTGCTCGCAACCCAATCTCATAGCCACCGGTGGCAACGGGTATCTGTACTGCTTCGCAACGAACTGACGTGGAAGTGGGGAGTTGAGAGATGAAGAGCAAAGACAAAGAATCGGCTGCGAAGAAAGCGAAAGATTTCGTTCAGGTTGCCGAGCGCACCCACAAGGAAGCTGCACGGAAGGCAGACGCGGCCGAAGAGGTGTCCAAGCAGGCAAAGTCAGCGCTCAAGCAGGCCAAGAAGGAATTCAAGGTGGCGAGCAAGTCCGCGCGTGAGGCGCGCAACGCTGCCGACGAGGCTCGCTCGGCGTACAACAAGGCCGCGAAACGATCGGCAAAGGCGGAGGCCAAGCTTGGCAAATCGCGGAAGAAAGCGGCGGCGAAGCAGGCACCTGCCCCGGTGAAGGAAGCGGCGGAAAAGACGGCCGCTGCGAAACTGGTCGCTGCGAAGCCGGTCGCCGCACCGAAGGCACGAAAGAAGAAGGCCGCGAAAAAAGGGCGCTCCAAGGCGACCAAGAGTGCGGCGGCCAAAGTCGCGGCGACTCGTCCGAGCGTGGAAGAAAGCGCTGCGGCCGAGGATAGTTTCGTACTTGATGAATCCGGGCTCGACGTCCAGTAGTTACTGAACCAGGAAGCGCTCCTCGTGGAGGAGCGCTCCTCCTGCGTCCCGCACTTCGATCGTCCAGTTGCCCCGTCTCTCGGCGGCGACGGTGTTGCGGCTAAAGGTGCGGTAGCCCTCACTCGAATTCGCCCCGACGCGAAGGTCTACCGATCGTCGCAGGTCCCCATTCAGATACCAGCGGTGCTGCACGGTGGTATCGCGTGCCGACTTCACGCGCGTGTAGAAAATGAAGAGGCCCGGCTCGGCCGGGTTCGTCGCCGGCGAACATTGCCAATTCGACAGCGACCGACACAGCTGTGACTCGACGAGCGAGACCGTCGCCGAGCCGGTTGGAGTCGTGCCCTTGTCGGACGCCGTGCGCGTTGCGGGCACTGAGGGTGGCTTGGCAGCCCCGGTAACTGCGGATCGGCCCGGCGCGGGCGCGACGCCAGTTGGCTGCGGCGCACTGGCGGTCGGCGCAGGAGGTTGCTCGGCCGGAGCCGGCGTCTCGGCCGGCGACGGCCCGGGTGCGGCGGGTGGTGTGGTCGATTCGCTCGAGCGTGACATTCGATCAGCGAACAGAATTATCAGAGCGAGCACGATCGCGCTGCCAAGGACGACCCAGATCGCACTCCGGTGGCGTGACCGTGTTTTCGCGTCGACCGAAACGGCGGCAGCGGCGACATTGGCAATCTGAGTACGCAGCGTGTCGTGATCGATGCGCGGCGACGAAGGCGACGCCGGCGGCGTTCGTGGTGCAAAGGGAACTGACGCAGATGGGGCCGCCGCCACTGATGCGGGCGGTGCGGCGCTCACTGGCGTACGTGGCGCAGCCGTCACTGGCGCGCGTGGCGCCGCGGTTACTGGCGCGGGTGGTGCGGGAGCAGGCGGTTTCGGCGGCGTGGCAACGAGCTCGAACGGTCTGCCGGTGGCCGCGCAGAATTCTCTGAGATTCTGGCCGCTGGTGAGCACCAGCGGATCCTCGGCCGCAAGGGTCGACCGCGCGATCGCATACGCCCGCCGGTAACACGACTCAGCTTCAGAGGTATTCCCCGTCCGCTCGCAGACAATGCCCAGGTTGTTGAGCGTGTTGGCCAGATCCGGATGGGTGGCACCGAGCTGCGCCTCCTGGAGCGTGGCTGCCTGGCGCAGAAACCGCTCCGCTGAGGCAAAATCCTGCACCGATGCCGCCTGTTCTGCGGCGTCAAGAATTGGGCGAACCTCAACCACTGTTTCCGCCATAGTCCCTGGGTGAGAGTACACCATGGAACCCAACGATCGCCTGGAGCTGTTCTTCTCCCAGTCGCTGGACGGCTTCTTCTTCATGATGCTCGACGAGCCCATCGTGTGGAACGACTCGATCGACAAGGAAAAGACGCTCGACTACGTCTTCGAGCATCAGCGCATCACCAAGGTCAACGACGCGCTCATGGCGCAGTACGGCGCTCCGCGTGAGGTGCTCCTCGGCATGACACCGACCGACCTCTTCCGCCACGACCTCGCGTACGGCCGAAAAATCTGGCGAGAGTTCTTCGATCGGGGCCGGCTGCACATCGAGACCGACGAACGACGGGTGGATGGGACCCCGATCCCGATTGAAGGGGACTACCTCTGCTTTTACGACGATCAAGGGCGGATCACGGGCCACTTCGGCATCCAGCGTGACGTGACGGAGCGGAATCGCGCCGACGGGGCGCTCCGACGATACAACCGGCGGCTGCAGACCCTCCACGACATCCACCTCGACATCCTTGGCTCCCGCTCGTCGCACGAGATCGCGCAGGCTGCCATCCGTCACGTGCAGAGCCTGATCTCGTGCCGGCGAGTGAGCGTCGCCGTCATCGACGTGGCACGCTCGACCGGGCAGCTCATTGCGGTGCACGACGATGAAGCCCGGTCTGAGCCGCGCGAAGGGACGGTCATTCCGCTCGAAGAGTTCGGTCTGGTCGATGATCTGCGGGCAGGCCTCGTGCGCAACCTGACGGGACTCGAGCATGCCTCTGGTGCGCTGCAGGCGCTCAAGAGCTCCGGCCTGCGTTCATTCATCAACGTGCCGCTTCTGGCCGACGGCGAACTGATCGGCGTGCTCAATGTGTCGTCGATTGAAGAGGCGGCGTTTGGCAATGAAGCCATCGAGATCGCGCAACAAGTGGCCAGCACGCTGGCAGTCGTGCTTCGCCAGGCGCAGCTTCGCGAGCGCGTGGAACGTCACGCCAACGAGCTCGAGGATCGCGTGGCGTTGCGGACGGCCGATCTCGAACGGAGCGAGAACCGGTTGTCGGCGATCCTCAATGCCTTGCCCGACCTCGTTTTCGTCACCGACCGCGATGGACGCTATGTCGAAATTCTGACCTCGCGGGAGGATCTCCTCTATCGGCCGGCGCCCGAAATGCTCGGCAGACGGTTTCACGATCTGCTGCCGCAACCGATCGCCGACGCACACCTGCGACTCGTCCGTCAGACGCTCGACACCCGCATGAGTCAGACGCTGGAGTACTCGCTGAACGTTCGCGCCGGAGAACGATGGTTCGAAGGACGCACCGGCGCCATGGGCCTCGAGATCGACGGCCACCCCGCCGTCACGTTCATTGCGCGCGACATCACCGACCGCCGGCGGGCCGAGGAGCTCGAGTCGCAGAACGTCTACCTGCAGGAGGAGCTGAGTGTCGAACGGAGCTTCGGCGAGATCGTGGGGCAGTCGCCGGTCATGCAGCAGGTGTTTCGAGCCATCGAGCGCGTTGCCGATACCGATTCCACGGTGCTGCTGCTCGGCGAGACTGGCACCGGCAAGGAGCTGATCGCTCGCGCCATTCACAGGTTGAGCCGGCGCCGCGACGCCGTCATGGTGAAAGTGAATTGTGGTGCGTTGCCTTCGAGCCTTGCCGAGAGCGAGTTGTTCGGACACGAGCGCGGCGCCTTCACCGGCGCCGTCCAGCAGAAACGCGGCCGCTTCGAGCTCGCCAACAACGGCACGATCTTCCTCGACGAAGTGGGCGAGCTGTCGACCGACGTGCAGGTCAAGCTGCTGCGCGTGCTGCAGGAACAGGAGCTGGAGCGCCTCGGCAGCACGCGTCCCACGAAGGTGAACATCCGCGTGATTGCGGCAACCAATCGCGATCTCCAGCACGAGATCCAGCGCGGTGGCTTTCGCGCGGACCTCTTTTATCGACTCAACATCTTTCCGATCCACATGCCTGCACTGCGAGAGCGAAAAGAGGACGTGCCGCTGCTGGCGGCGCATTTCGTCACTGATTTCGCGCGAAGGATGGGGAAGAGCGTCGACCGAATCGGCGCCCTCGCGGCATCACGGCTCGCCGCGTACCAGTGGCCGGGCAACGTCCGGGAACTCGCCAATGTGATGGAACGTGCCGTCATCCTGTGCGAAGGGCCGATCATCCAGGATGAGCACATCGGCATCCTCGGACGCAGCTCGCGTCCGATCGAGTCGGACGTGTTTCTCACGCTCGAGGAAATGGAACGTCAGCACATCAAGCGCGCGCTCGCGCTCACCGGCGGCGTGCTGGCCGGGCCCCAGGGTGCCGCCCGCCTCCTCGGAATGCGTCGCTCCACGGTGTGGTCGCGAATGCGCAAGCTCGGAATTCAAGGCTCGCGCGATTAGTGTCTGGGCTTTGAATCAGATCAACAGTTGGCGCTGATATATCGGTACCGCTGCCGAAATGTCAGCACATCTCGCATTGGCCGTCCGCGCGCGTCTGCCCACTTAATCCACGTAAGTAACTGCCACAACAAACGTTACTGACTTGCACGCGTGACGCTTCCACGCGTGGCACATTGCTCGCTCTGCCGTGTGCCATGTCGCGACTTGGGTAGCGACATGAAAGGAAGTGGGGAGGCACATGTTTACGCGCAGGCAAGCGATTCGATGGGCCGAACTGTGGCTGTCGTGCTGGAACGACGGCGATTTCGACACATTGCTCGCCATGCATAAAGACGGGGTTCGCTTCGGCGAGTGGAGCAGCCCCAGTACCGGTGAGTCGCGAATCGATCGCAAGGAAGCGATGAAGCGCCACTGGGCGGCCATACCGTTCGGTCTTCATTCCGTACCAGGTGAGCTCGACGAGGTCGCGTGGGATCCAGAGTCACGCGAGATCACTATTGTTTACGTTGCCGACTTCGGTTTTTCACGGGTACGCGGGTGCGACTTCGTCGCACTCGATGCCACCGGTCGAATCATTGCCGGAGAAACGTGCGTGGGGTCGATTGTCGAAATCTCTGTCGCGGCGTCGCAGTCGCACGCTCGCGAGTGGGCTCTCAGCCAGAGCGCGGGAGGACGATGATGGGAATCGACACAGCACGAAGGGTAGTGCGCCACGTCGCGATTGCGGTGACGGCCGCCCTGATGGTTGCGAGCGTGGGCGCCAGCGCCCAAACGCTGAGCGCCCGCGAAACGACGCAGTCGGTGCAACGCGCACTCGAGCGGTTGCCCTACTACGGCGTGTTCGACTTCATGGCCTTCAATGTCGAGCGCGGCACCGTCACGCTGACGGGCTACGCGTATCACGGAAGTCTGAGGAGTGCTGCCGAATCGGCAACCCGCCGCGTCGCCGGTGTAGATGAAATCGCCAATCGGGTCGAGCTGCT
>Ga0075423_10003841_pt1 | contig 13854 bp, 15 predicted proteins | sample SoiMethybrSBSTD2_FD_80114 | JGI IMG/M metagenome (GOLD analysis project Ga0075423, IMG submission 80114) | Bulk soil microbial communities from a Populus tree surrounding site in Tennessee, USA - Soil MetaG P. TD hybrid SBSTD2 | ecosystem: Environmental > Terrestrial > Soil > Tree plantation...
GACGGCAAGCTGCAGAACGCGGGCTTCCTCGACTACCGCATGCCGGTGGCCTCGGACGTGCCGATGATCGACGCGATCCTGGTCGAGGTCGCGAACCCCAAGCACCCGTACGGTGTGCGCGGCGTCGGCGAGACGCCGATCGTGCCGCCGCTCGGGGCGATCGCCAACGCGATGGAGAACGCGACGGGCATTCGCTTCACCGAGCTGCCGATGTCGCCGCCCAAGGTGCTCAAGGCGCTGAAAGAGCGGGGCGCGACCACGCGGTAACTCAGGTGGCGCGCGTCGTCCTGATTGGCAACCTCGCACAGCTCACGGGGGGCGTCGCCGAGTTCCGGATCTCGGCGACGTCCGTGAAGCATCTGTTCCAGCAGCTCGCCGAGCTGCATCCGGCGATCGGCCCTCACCTCGAGGAAGGCGTCGCCGTGGCCATCGACGGCCAGATCTACCAGGACGCTCTCTTCCAGCCGATCGCGCCCGAAAGCGAAGTGTTCATTCTTCCGCAGATCGCCGGCGGCTCGGCGTCACCTTTGCCGACCGGCCCAGGCGGAAGCGCGCTGAGGGCGCTCGACGGGTTGTGACCGAGGCAGCGACGTCATCCGGACCGGCGGCTTGTGCGCCGTGAGGTTCGGGCACGTACGAGCGTGGTCAATGAGTGAGGGGCGTAGATCGGCCCCGCACTGGCGGCAGAGATAAGACCCCTGGCAAATCTCGGTCCCTAGCTCTTCGGGCTTGTAGCCCTGTCGACAGGATTCGCAGAAGGCGACCGGATGATCCCGGCACGCCGCGAAGAGCAGCGCTCTCAATCTCACGAACAACAACACGGCGCTGATCGTCGTCCGCGAGTAACCATTTTGTCAAGGCTCCTCACGAAAAAAGACGCGGTGGATTGCGGTGGGTAGCAGTGGACGACCGGCGATGTGAACAGGTTGTGCACCAATTTCGGTGGACAGCGCGACTCGCATCGCCGGCCTTGAAGCCGGGCTCGGGGTCATTCCATAATCGGCCACTTTCGCTACACCGGAGGAGGCATTCATGGCCCGCATACCCCTCGTCACCCGAGAGCAGGTCGCCGAGAAGGAACAACCCGCGTACGACGCCTTCATGCAGGCCCGAGCGGGCCGGGCCAACATCGGGCCTTACACGCTCCTCCTGCACATGCCCGAGATGGCGCAGCGGCTCGAAGCCCTGCGCACGTACCTGCGCGACGAGAAGAGCCTGCCGCAGAAGCTGCAGGAGCTGGTCATGATCTCCGTGGCGCGGGAAATGAGCTGCGGCTTCATCTGGTACGCCCACGCCGCGGCGGCTCGGCAGGCCGGCGTCCGCGACGACATCGTCGACGGTATCCGCGAGCGGCGCTCGCTCACCAACCTCGATCCCGCCGAGCAGACCGTCGTGGACTTCACCCGGGAGCTTCTCCAGAGTCGCAAGGTGAGCCGGCCCACGTTCGACGCGGCCACCGCGCGCTTCGGCCAGCGCGGGACCATGGCGCTGACGAATCTGATCGCCTGCTACGCGGTGCTAGCGTACAACATGAACACGTACGAGCTACAAGCGCCGGCGCACGCGACTGAAAAGCCGCTGACCGCCTGAGGGGGTCTCACCATGAGCCATGACGCTCTGCGCACGATCCTGCCGGTCGCCGGGTGGACCGACGACCGGGCCCGCGCGGTCGAGATCACCGGCGGCGCCGATCCGATCCTGCCCACACCATTCCGCATCGGCGAGACCAGCGCCGCCGCGCTGGCCGCGGTCGGCCTCGCCGTGTCCGATCTGTGGGCCCTGCGGACCGGCCGCGGCCAGGCCATCGCCGTCGACACGCGTCAGGCGACCGCGTCGCTCCGCAGCGGGCACTACCTGAAGATGGACGGCTCGGACGTGTCGACCGAGCGCAACACGATCATGGGCGTCTATCCGGCTAAGAACGGCCGCTGGAGCTACCTGCACTGCAACTTCCCGAACCATCGCGCCGCCGCCCTCAGCGTGCTCGGCGTGCCGGAAGAGCGCGAGGCGGTGCGCCAGGCGGTGGCGAAGTGGGACGCGCTCGAGCTCGAGGAGGCGATCATCGCCGCGAAGGGCGCCGGCGGCATGGTGCGCACCATGGACGAATGGGCCAAGCATCCGCAGGCCGCCGCGATCGCCTCGCTGCCGCTCATGGAGATCGTCAAGATCGGCGACAGCGCGCCGGAGAAGCTGCCCGACGGCGATCGGCCGCTGTCCGGTATCCGCGTGCTCGACCTGACGCGGGTGCTGGCCGGCCCCACCTGCGCGCGCACGCTCGCCGAGCACGGCGCCGACGTGCTGAAGATCACCGCGAAGCACCTGCCGAACATCGGTTACCAGGAATACGACACCGGCCACGGCAAGCTCTCGGCGCATCTCGATCTGCGCGAGCCGCGGGACGTCGAAATCTTGCAGACGCTCGTGCGCGAGGTGGACGTCTTCTCGCAGGGTTACCGGCCGGGCACGCTCGGCGGGCGCGGGTTCTCGCCCGAGGAGCTCGCGAAGCTGCGGCCCGGCATCGTCTTCGTCTCGCTGTGCGCCTTCAGCCACGTCGGCCCGTGGGCGTCGCGCCGCGGCTTCGACACGGTGGTGCAGACGGTCAGCGGCATCACGAGCCGCCAGGGCGAGCTCTTCCCCGGCGCCTCGCCCGGCCCGCAGTTCTATCCGGTGTCCGCAATCGACTATCTGACCGGCTACCTGATGGCGTTCGGCGCCATGGTGGCCCTCGCCCGCCGCGTGCGCGAGGGCGGCAGCTGGCTCGTGCGCATCTCGCTGGCGCAGACCGGGCGCTGGCTCGTCGGACGCGGCCAGGTGCCCGAGGCTCAGCTGAAGGGCGTGCCGAAAGAATTCACGCCGGACGAGCTCACACGGTGGTCGATGACGAGCGAGACGCCGGTCGGTCGGCTGGGCCATCTCGCGCCGGTCGTTCGTCTCTCCGAGACGCCGCCGCGCTGGGCCCGGCCCTCGGTGCCGCTCGGCTACAACGAGCCGGCGTGGCCCGCTCGCGGGGTGTAGGGATCTTCCCGCGCGGCGTCCGCGCGCCGGCCCTGAGGATCGGCTCCCTGCCAAGGTAGTGGCCTCTCCCGCCCGACGAGCGCTATCATCCCCGGGTGCCGGGGAGGGCAGCACGCACGCGCGCCTCCCCGCCAATCTCGAGAGGTGAGGACCCCATGAACAAGATCGTTGCATCCCCCGAGCAAGCCGTTGCCGACATCCCGAACGGCGCCACGGTGGCCATCGCCGGCTTCGGCGTCGCGCACCGTTTCGCGACCGCCTTGATCTGTGCCCTGCGCGACCAGGGCACGAAGGAGTTGACGCTCGTCTGCAATTCCCTCGGCGACGCCGGCGCGACCCGCGGCCAGATCCTCGCCGAGAACAACCAGGTGAAGAAGCTGATCGCGGCATTCTCGGTGCGGCCGGGCACGCCGACCGCCAGCGAGGAGCAGATCGCCACCGGCAAGATGGAAGTGGAGCTGGTGCCCCAGGGAATCCTGGTCGAGCGCTGCCGGGCGGGCGGCGCGGGGATCCCGGCGTTCTACTCGCCGACGGGTGTTCACACAGATCTCGCCGCCGGCCGCGAGATCCGCAGTTTCGACGGAAAGCCCCACGTTCTCGAGCACGCGATTCGCGTGGACTACGCCCTGCTGCGGGGCCACCGGGCCGACCGGCTGGGCAACGTGCAGTTCCGCGGCGGCAGCCAGAACTTCAACCCGAGCTTCGCCAAGGCCGCGCGCATCGCGATCGTCGAGGTGGACGAGATCGTAGAGCCCGGCGTCATCCCACCGGAGCTCATCGACCTGCCCGGCATCTTCGTGGCTCGCGTCGTCAAGACCACGCACGCCCTCGACGGCAAGGCGTGGCGGCGGCCGGCGCGGCGGCCGGCGGATCAGCCTCGCCTCTACGACGGCAAGCCGGCCCTCACGCGCGAGGGGATTGCCCGCAACGCCGCCCGGCTCGTCAAAGAAGCCACCTACGTCAACCTCGGCGTCGGCATCCCCACGATGGTGTCGAACTACCTCGAGGGCCGCGACGTGATCCTGCACGCCGAGAACGGCGTCCTCGGTTACGGCCGGATGGTGACGGAGGAGAGCGAGATCGATCCCGATGTCTACAACGCCGCCGGCCAGTTCGTGGCGCTCAACGCCGGCGCGTCGTTCTTCGACAGCGTCACGTCGTTCGAGATGGCGCGCGGCGGCTTCATCAACACGGTCATCCTGGGCGCCTACGAGGTCGATCAGGAGGGCAGCGTCGCCAACTGGAGCACGGCCGACGCCAAACGCGGCGGCATCGGCGGGGCGATGGACCTTTTGTCGGGCAAGGGCGACCTGATCATCGTGATGGAGCACGTGGACAGCAAGGGTCGCCCGAAGCTCAGGAAGAAGTGCACCTATCCCCTGACCGGCAAGGGATGCGTCAGCTACATCGTCACCGACCTGGCCCTCTTGCGCTGGGACGGGAGCCGCTTCGTCCTGGACGAGGTGGCGCCCGGCTTCACCCCTCAGGAAGTGATGAAGCTGACGGAGATGGACGTCGCCATCGCCCCAAACGTTCGAACCATGGTGTAGTCCGGGGTAGCTCCGAACAACTGGCTTTCCTGGGCATAATGGGCGATATTCGCCCCATCGGACCCCAATCCCGGGAGGGAAGACCATGGCGCGGCTGACCATCAACGGCAAATCCCTCGAGCTCAAGGTCGATCCGACCACCCCGCTTCTGTGGGCGATTCGCGAGCAGGCAGGCCTCACGGGCACCAAGTACGGCTGCGGTATCGCGGTGTGCGGCGCCTGCACGGTGCACCTGGACGGCAAGGCGGTACGCTCCTGCGTCGTGCCCGTCAGCGTGGCCGAAGGCAAGCAGGTCACGACGATCGAGGGGCTCGCGAGCGGCGGCACCTTGCACAAGGTGCAGAAGGCCTGGGTAGACAACGAAGTTCCCCAATGCGGCTACTGCCAGTCCGGAATGATCATGGCGGTGGCGGCGCTCCTCAAGGACAAGCCGAGGCCCACCGACGCCGACATCGACGCGGGGATCACGAACATCTGCCGCTGCGGTACGTTCCAGCAGGTGCGCGAGGCCATTCACGCCGCAGCGAAGGCATAGGGGAGAGCCATGATCACGACCCCGAAGATCGATCGACGCTCGTTCGTCATCGGCACCGCGGCCGTCGGTGCCGGGCTCACTCTCGGCCTGAAGATCCCGTTCGGCGCGGGCGTCGTGCGCGCGCAGGACGGCTCGCCCGAGATCAACGCCTGGGTGGTCATCCGTTCGGACGACACGGTCGTGGTCCGGGTCGCGCGCTCGGAGATGGGACAGGGCACCCTGACCGGCCTGGCCCAGATGGTCGCCGAAGAGCTCGAGTGCGACTGGTCGAAGGTGACCACCGAGTATCCGACACCCGGCCAGTCCGTCGCACGCAAGCGTCCGTGGGGGAACTTCTCGACAGGCGGAAGCCGCGGCATCCGCGAGTCGAACGAGTACGTGCGCAAGGGCGGCGCCACCGCCCGGGTGATGCTGGTGCAGGCGGCCGCCAACGGTTGGGGCGTCCCGGCCGCCGAGTGTAGCGCAGCCAACAGCGTGATCACGCACAAGTCCACCGGCCGCACGACCACCTACGGCAAGGTGGCGGAGGCCGCGGCGAAGCTGACGCCGCCGGCCGAGGTGGCGCTCAAGGATCCCAAGGAGTGGAAGATCATCGGCAAGTCGGTCAAACGCCTGGACACCATGACCAAGGTCACCGGGGCGCAGATTTACGGCTTCGATCTCAAGATGCCGGGCATGCTCAACGCCGCGATCAAGGAGTGTCCGGTGTTCGGCGGCAAGGTGAAGGGTTACGAAGCCGACAAGGTCAAGGGCATGCCGGGCGTGAAGCACGTCGTCCAGGTCGGCGACTCAGCGGTCGCGGTCGTGGCCGAGACGTGGTGGGAGGCCAAGAAAGCGCTCGACGCTCTGCCGATCACCTGGGACGAAGGCCCGAACAAGAACGTGTCGAGCGCGACGATCGCCGACATGCTCAAGGAGGGCCTCGGCGCCGATCAGGCCTTCGTCCGCACGCAGGTCGGCGACGTGAAGGGCGCGATCGCCGGCGCGGCGAAGAAGGTCGAGGCGGTGTACGCCTACCCGTTCCTGAATCACGCGCCGATGGAGCCGATGAACGCAACGGCCAAGTACACGGACGACAAGTGCGAGGTCTGGGTGCCGACGCAGAACGGCGAGGCGGCGTTCGCGGCGACGCTGGCAGCCTCCGGATTGCCGGCCGACAAGTGCGAGGTCTACAAGATCATGGTCATCGGCGGCGGGTTCGGCCGCCGCGGGGCCTTCCACGACTATGTCACGCAGGCCGTGCGGATCGCCAAGCAGGTCCCGGGCACGCCCGTGAAGCTCCTGTGGTCACGCGAAGAAGATATGGCGCAGGGCCGGTATCACCCGGTCATGCAGGCGAAGATGACGGGCGGGCTCGACGCGAGCGGTAATCTCGTCGGGCTGCACATGCGGCTGTCCGGGCAGTCCATCCTGTCCGCAGTGTTCCCGCAGAACCTCCAGGACGGGCGCGACAACGCCACGTTCCAAGGGCTCGACCCGAGCGGCGATTTCACGCTCGGCTACACCGTGCCCAATCTCCTGATCGATCACGCAATGCGCAACACGCACGTGCCGCCCGGCTTCTGGCGCGGCGTGAACATCAACCAGAACGCGATCTTCCTGGAATGCTTCATGGACGAGCTAGCCCTGGCTGCCGGCCAGGACGCGCTCGAGTTCCGGCGCAAACTGATGAGCAAGCATCCCAAGCACCTGGCGGTGCTGAACGCCGTGGCTGACCGCGGCGGGTGGGGCAAGCCTGCGCCGCAGGGCGTGTATCGCGGCCTGGCGCACATGATGGCATTCAACAGCTACGTGGCGGCGTGCGCCGAGGTGTCGGTCACCGGCGGCGACAAGGTCAAGGTGCGCCGCATCGTCTGCGCGACCGATCCGGGGTATGCCGTGAACCCGGCGCAGATCGAGCGGCAAATAGCGGGCTCGTTCGTCTACGGGCTGTCGGCGGTCTTCATGCAAGAGAACACCGTGAAGAACGGCGCCATCGAGCAGCTCAACTTCAACACCTTCGACTCGATGAAGATCGCGCAGATGCCCAAGGTCGAGTCGATCATCATGCCGTCCGGCGGATTCTGGGGCGGCGTCGGCGAGCCGACGATCTGCGTGGCGGCGCCGGCGGTTTTGAACGCGATGGCGCGGGCGACCGGCAAGCGCATCCGTACGTTCCCGCTCAAGAACCACGGCTACCAGATAGTGTGAGTCATGCGTAGGGTGGTGGCCGCCGCGATCGGGCTTGCTTCGATCGCGGCGGCCGCCGTCGTAGCGGCCGAGCCGCCAGCCGGCGCCGCGGCGTGCTCGGGCTGTCATCCTGGGTCGCCGCGCGTCACCTCACCGGTCGTGCGCCTGGCCGGGCGCGATCGCGATCAGATTATCAAGGCTATGCAGGACTTCCGCTCGGGCGCGCGGGCCGGCACGGTGATGGACCGCATCGCCAAGGGCTTCACCGACGCCGAGATCCAGGCGATCGCCGCCTGGTACGCTTCGCAGAAGTGACGACGACCCGCCGGCAATTCCTCAAGCTCGGCGCCGCGGCGACCGCGAGCGTGCTCGGTCCGCGCCGGGCCCGCGCCCAGGCGAGCGGGCCCCGGGTCGTGGTCGTCGGTGGCGGCTTCGCGGGCGCCAGCTGTGCGCGCGCCCTTCGTCAGGCCGACCCGAAAATCGCGGTGACACTGGTCGAGCCGAACGCCACGTTCACCGCGTGCCCGTTCAGCAACTCGGTGATCGTCGGCATGCGCGAGCTCTCCGCCCAGCAATTCACGTACGAGCGCGTTGCCGCCGACGGCATCACCATCGCGCGGACGACCGCGACCGCCGTCGACGCTCCGGCGAAATCGGTCACGCTCGCCGACGGCGCGAAGCTCACGTACGACCGGCTCGTACTGGCGCCCGGCATCGACATCCGCTGGGGCGCGCTGCCCGGATACGACGAGGCCGCGTCCGCCCAGATGCCGCACGCGTGGCGCGCCGGGGACCAGACGCTCCTGCTGCGCCGCCAGCTCGAAACTATGGACGACGGCGGGCTCGTCGTCATCGCGGCGCCGGCCAATCCGTTCCGGTGCCCGCCCGGCCCCTACGAGCGCGCCAGTCTGATCGCGCACTTCCTCAAGACGAAGAAGCCGAAGTCGAAGCTACTCGTGCTCGACGCGAAGGACGCCTTCTCGAAGCAACGGCTGTTCCAGGCCGCGTGGGCCGAGCTCTATCCGGGCCTGCTCGAGTGGGTGCCGCTCTCCAAAGGGGGTAACGTCACCTCGGTCGAACCCGCCACACGCACGCTGGTGACCGATTTCGGGAAGCACCAGGCGAAAGTGGCCAACGTCATCCCGCCGCAGAAGGCCGGCCGCATCGCGGAGGCCGCCGGCGTCACCGATCGCAGCGGCTGGTGTCCGATCGATCCGGTCACGTTCGAGTCGAAGCTCCAGCCCGGCATCCACGTCATCGGCGACGCCGCGATCGCGGGTGCGATGCCGAAGTCGGCGTTCGCCGCGAACTCCCAGGCCAAGGTGTGCGCCGCTGCGGTCGCCGCGCTCGTTGGGGGCGGCACGCCGTCCAACCCCAAGCTCATCAACACGTGCTACAGCCTGGTCGCGCCCGACTACGGGATCTCGGTCGCCGGCGTCTATCAGCCGACCAACGGGCAGCTCGCGGACGTGCCCGGTGCCGGCGGCGTGAGCCCGTCGGACGCGCCGCGCGAGGCGCGCAAGGCGGAAGCGGTGCTCGCCGAGGCCTGGTTCCGCACGATCACCGGCGAGGTCTTCGGGTGAGGTTCGCCGCGGCGCTCGTCGCCGCCGGCTGCGCGATGGGCGCGGCGAGCGGCGTGGCGAGCGGGCAAGACTCGATCCCGGCTTCGCTCACCGGTGGCAAGGGTGACCCGGCGCGCGGTCGCGCGATCGTCACCAATCGCCAGCTCGGCCTGTGCCTGCTTTGCCACAGCGGTCCGTTCCCGGAGGAGCGCTTTCAGGGCAATCTCGCGCCCGATCTGGCGGGTACCGGCAAGCGGTGGTCCGAGGGCCAGCTCCGGCTTCGGATCGTCGATTCGAGTCGAATCAACCCGGTCACGATCATGCCGGCGTATCATCGAATTGATGGGTTCACGCGGGTCGCGCCGGCGTGGCGCGACAAGCCCATCCTGACCGCCGAGCAGATCGAGGACGTGGTGGCCTTCTTGACCACGCTGAAGGATTGATGGACCGCGAGACCTCGCGTCGCGAGTTCTTGGTAAGCGCCGCGGCCGGACTCGGCCTCGGTGCGGTCATCACGGTCGTGCCCGCTCACGCGACTCCCCAGGAGGCGCAGGAGGCGATCCGGAAGATCGTCGGCTCGGCCCCTGTCACGAAGGGGCGGGTCAAGCTCGAGCTGCCGCCGCTGTCCGAGAACGGCAACACCGTACCGCTCACGGTCAGCGTCGAGAGCGCGATGACCCCGGCCGACCACGTGCGGGCCATCCACGTGTTCACCGAGTTGAACCCGCAGCCCGAGGTCGTCAGCTTCCGCCTCGGGCCGCGCGCCGGGCGGGCGCGCGTGTCGACGCGGATCCGGCTCGCCAACACCCAGACGGTGACGGCGATCGGCGAGCTGAGCGACGGCTCGTTCTGGTCCGCCACCGCCGCGGTCGTGGTGACCCTGGCCGCCTGTCTCGAGGACGCGTAGCCGTGGCCAACGCGCTCATCAACGCGCCGGACCGCGCGAGGCGTGGCGAGATCATCGAGATCAAGACGCTGATCTCGCACCAGATGGAAACCGGGTATCGCCGCTCGCAGCTCGGCGCGCGGATTCCGCGCGACATCATCCGGCTGTTCGTGTGCACCTACAACGGCACCGAAGTCTTCCGGGCCGAGCTCCATCCGGCCATCGCCGCCAACCCGTTCTTCGTCTTCTCGACGGTCGCCACCGAGAGCGGGACGCTCACGTTCCAATGGACCGGCGACAACGGCTTCTCGGCGACCGAGACCGCCACCATCACGGTCGATTGAGCGGGAGAGCTCGCCGCCTCCTGGTCGCGCTCACGATAGTCGCGCTCGCCGGCGCGTCGTTCGCCGCCGAGATTCCCCTGGCCGAGCGCCGCTCGGGCTACGAGCTCATGAGCCGGGAGACGCGCGCCATGCAGGACGACGACACCGCCAATCCCGGGATGCTGGGGGTGCTCGACGGCGGCGCGTTGTGGGCGCGCAAGACGGGCGCAACCGGCCGCGCCTGCGCAGACTGCCACGGCGAGGCGCGTGCGACCATGAAGGGCGTGGCTGCGCGCTATCCCGCGTACGACGGCACACTGAAACGGCCTGTCAACCTCGAGCAGCGCATCAACCTGTGCCGCACCGAGCGCCAGCAGGCGCCGGCGCTCGCCTACGAGAGCCGCGAGCTCCTGGCGCTGACGGCGTACGTGGCGCGCCAGTCGCGCGGCCTGCCGATCGACATCACCGTCGACGCCAGAACGCAGCCGTTCCTCGACGACGGCCGCGCCGCATTCTACCGGCGCCAGGGACAGCTGAATCTGGCGTGCAGCCAGTGTCACGACGATAACTGGGGACGCAAGCTCGCGGGCAACGTGATTCCACAGGCGCATCCAACCGGCTATCCCGTCTATCGGCTCGAGTGGCAGAGTCTCGGCTCGCTCCAGCGGCGGCTGCGCAACTGTCTGGTCGGGATTCGTGCCGAGGCGTACGAGTATGGCGCGCCCGAGCTGGTCGACCTCGAGCTGTTCCTGATGTGGCGCGCGCGCGGAATGGCCATCGAGACGCCGGGCGTTCGGCCCTAGCGCGCGTGCCGGCCGTGCGCGTCGCAGGCCAGCTATGGACAGACAGTGCTAGACTCCTCTCGAATCACCGGAGGGGCATATGCGAGCGGTGACGTTTTCTCGACTGGGTGGACCCGACGTACTGGAAGTGTCAGAGCTGCCGGTGCCGCAACCCGGGCCCGGCGAGGTGCGCATTCGCGTGGCGGCGGCCACCGTCAACCCGACCGACATCAGCTTCCGCTCGGGACGGCAGCTGACGACGGCCCAGCTGGCCGAGATGGGCGTGGTGCCGCCCTACATCCCCGGCATGGAGCTGGCCGGCGTGGTTGATGCCGTCGGCGAGGGCACGCCATGGCGCGCCGGCGATCGCGTGATGGCGATCGTCAATCCGCGCCGACCCGGCGGTGGCGCTCAGGCCGAGCAGGTCGTGATTCCCGCCGCGTCGGTCGCGCGCGTGCCCGAGAAGGCCAGTCTGGAGGCGGCCGCGACCCTGCCGATGAACGGGCTGACCGTTCGTCTCGCGCTCGACCGTCTCGCGCTCAAGCCGGGGCAGACGCTGGGCGTCACCGGTGCGGCCGGCGCCGTCGGCGGCTACGCGGTCGAGCTCGGCGTCGCCGACGGGCTGCGGGTGATCGCGATGGCGCGATCTCAAGATCAGGTGCTGGTGAAGCGCATGGGCGCGAAGACGTTCGTACCGAGCGGCGACGGGGCGATCCGCGCGATCTACGACGCGGCGCCCGGCGGCGTAGATGGACTGATCGACGCGGCGGTGCTCGACGCGGCCGCGTTGCCGGCGATCCGGGATGGCGGGAGGCTCGCCACCGTCCGCGGCTTCGCCGGCCCATCCGAGCGCGGCATCGCGATCGAGCCGGTGCGGGTGATGTCATATCTGCAGAACCAGGAAGCACTCGAGGGCTTGGGCCGTCTCGTCGCCGAAGGTCGGCTCACCCTGCGCGTGGCGGAAACGTTTCCGCCCGAGCAGGCGGCGGAGGCGCAGCGCAAGATGGCCGCCGGCGGGACTCGTGGGCGGCTCGTGATCGTTTTCTGATTCCGGGCGCACCGAACTCCGGGTGCACGGCAAGGAGTGATTCGATGACAGACGCCAAAGGGCCGCTGAACGGAATCCGCGTGATCGACCTGGGTCGTCATCAGGCCGGGCCGCGCTGCGCCCAGGTGCTCGCCCGGCTGGGCGCTGAGGTCATCAAGATCGAGCGCATCGGCGGCGAGGAGACCCGGTATCACTCGCCGTGGGTCGGTAAGCAGAGCGCCTACTGGGTTCAGTACAACAGCGGCAAGAAGAGCGTGAGCATGGACCTGCGCAAGGAAGACGCGAAGGCGGCCCTGCGCAAGCTGATCAAGGTGTCCGACGTGCTCGTGCAGAACTTCCGACCGGGGACGATCGATGAGATGGGCTTCGGTTACGACGTGCTGAAGGCGCTGAATCCCCGGATCATCATGGTGAATGTCTCCGCGTACGGGCAGTTCGGGCCCTATCGCGACCAGATCGGCTACGATCCGATCGGCCAGACCATGTCCGGCATCGCGATGGTCACCGGCGAGGACGGCATGCCGCCGATCCGTGCCGGGGTTCCCATCATCGATCGCACCACCGCGCTGCATTCGGCGATCGGCACGCTGGCCGCCCTCCACGAGCGCAGCATTTCGGGCGAAGGCCAGTGCATCGACGTCTGTCTGGCGGACTCCGGTTACAGCCTGACCGAGATTCCCATCACCGCGTATCACGGCGCTGGCACCCTGCCCCAGCGGGGCAAGTCCGATGCGCCGCCGAGCGGCATGTACCCGTGCAAGGACGGCTGGGTTCTGATCGCCGCCGGTGACCAGCATCACTGGCCTCGCGTGTGCGCGGCGCTCGGAAAGCTCGAGTGGCAGGAAGACCCGCGCTTCACCACGCGCCGCGAGCGTGGCAAGCACGCCGAGGCCATCAACGAGGCGATGCGCGAGTTGATGGCCCCCATGACGATGAAGGACGCCATCGCCCACTTCACACGCCACGACGTGGTGGCGGCGCCGGTGAACACTATCGCGCAGGCGGCTAAGGATCCGCACCCGTGGGAGCGGCGGGCCATGGTCGAGGTGCCCGACTTCCTGGCCGGCAAGATCGCCGTGTCCGGCGACTTCTGGCACTTCAGCCGGACGCCGGCCGTCGTCGGTTCCACCCCGAAGGTAGGCGAGCATAACGAAGAGGTGCTCGGCCTCCTGGGCTATTCGAGGGACGAGATCGCCAAGCTGTACGCGAACGGCGTGATCTCGAGCTCGCACCACTACGACACGCTGTCCGGCTAGAAGAGAAGCTTCGTCGGGCGCACCGGGAGAGCATTGTGGCTAGACTACCGACCGCGACCAGAGAGAGCGTCCCCGAATCGCAGCGGACCATCTTCGACGAGATGGTCAAAGGGCTTGGCGGATCCGTCCCCAAATACGGCCCGGGCTCCGTGCTGATCCACGTGCCGAAGGCGCACCAGTGGGCCACGCTTCTGAACCACTACCTGCGGGAGGAATCCTCGCTCTCGAAGAAGATCCAGGAGCTCGCCATGCTGGTCACCGCGCGAGAGCTGGATTGCCAGCACATCTGGAACGCCCACGCTGCGTCCGCGCGCAAGGCCGGTGTGCGCAGCGAGCTCGTCGACGCGCTGCGCGACCGCAAGGAGCTTCCGGCACTGACGCTCGACGAGGCGGCGGTGGTGAACTACGGCCGCGAATTCTTCCGGACTCGCCGCGTGAGCCGCGGCGCGTTTCAGTCGGCGCTGGAGCAGCTCGGCCGCCAGGGCGTCGTCGAGCTGGCGCTGATCATGGGCAACTACAGTCTCCTGGCGCTGCTCATCAACTCGTTCGACACCGATCTGCCGCCGGACAGGACCGAGCCGCTGCTGCCTGTTTAGTCCCATGGGGCGCTCCGGCGCCCCCAAGCCCCCCACCGCTCGCAACCGCCCCGACGCAGCCGGGTCGGTGCGAGTTCCTGCTCACGCAGCTACGCGAACGAGGCTAGCGGTCGCAACGACCACGAGTCAGGC
>Ga0075423_10003842_pt1 | contig 13854 bp, 18 predicted proteins | sample SoiMethybrSBSTD2_FD_80114 | JGI IMG/M metagenome (GOLD analysis project Ga0075423, IMG submission 80114) | Bulk soil microbial communities from a Populus tree surrounding site in Tennessee, USA - Soil MetaG P. TD hybrid SBSTD2 | ecosystem: Environmental > Terrestrial > Soil > Tree plantation...
ACAACCCGCTGAACCCCATGAACGAATACAACCCTTCGGTGCCGTTTCAGCCGTTGAACCGATCACGATAAACCGTTCGACCTGCTCCTCGTTCAAGAAGGCCTCGACATGACAATAGCGTCGGGATTTTTTCTCACCGAAAACTGCAAATGGTCATCAAATGGTGTAAGAGACAGGTCTGGTGATGTGTATTCGAGTCGATAAGGGATTCCAACAGGATTACTACGTATGTAGTTGATTATTCACGATAATATCTCCATGATTTCGCAAGATATTTCATGTTATGATTTCGGTGCTGCTTTCTTGTGGCTAGGGCGACTTCCCTGCCGCAGTGGAAGTCGGGGAGGTGATGTGGCCATCACCTCCCCCTTTTTTTGCTCTGACTGCTCGTTGTACTGATCTCCATCTGCCGAAATTCGCCGCTTGCGTTCTCTCGCTCCTCATCTGAATAATCAAACCGGGTCCTGCCCTTCGAGGGTGGAACACGTCTTGTCTGTCGTCCTGCTGGATTTTGGACCGCGAGACTTCGTCCATTCCGGGCAAACAAGCTCACATAGTATCTCCCGGGAAAGATTCCTATTGATCAGTTCTGTGTGAGATGCGAATCGAGCGGGGGGATCGAGGAGAAAGGAAGGTGAGGAGGCGACGTGACCGTCGCCTCCTCATGAAGCGCCGACTACTTCTTCTTCTTGGCCGGCTTCTTTGCTGCTGCTTTCTTCGTCGCCATGAGACTTCCACCCCCCTTCGACATTTAAATGTGTGTGCTGCACATCATATAGCAGAGTTTGTGAAATGTGGGAAGTGCCCGATTTTTGATTTCTTCGGTGGAGGTGGGAGAACTGCACATAGAAGACAGAAGCGCAGATGATGGGCTCACGCGTCGACCAGCATGACTCGCGGTGAATGAGTTCGTTATGAAGCCAGTGATGCTACAAATTAATAAAGAAGTTGATCATGATGCAGTTATTGATTTGGTTGACCAGCTGATCTCTCCGGGTGTTGACGATCTGCATCTGATAGCCGAAATCCACATTGATTTGCTTCGTGAACTGGCGATTAAACCCGATAAACCATCGGTTCTGGTCGAATCCTGCTTCAGGAGCGACAACGCCCTTATTGCCCATGAGCCCATTCAGGTTGAAGAAAATTTCATCGAACGTCACGAACGACCAGTCTGGAAGCTGCGGCAGTGGAACATCCACGCGTAACATCGTTCTGCCGCGAAGGGCAGTGCCTCCTATATGGTCGATCCATCGTTCTTCCAGTCTGGAGCGACTTTGAATTTTTATGAATGGAAATGCTTCTAAGAATTCAAATTTGTCTCTGTATGTCAGCTGCTGATAGATGCGATGTTCCCCTGTGAACTCATCGTGATTGGTGGCATTATCGTAAACGGTGTTCCACGCGTACCCCTGCCATATAGACCACTGCTCGTTCAATTTGTATCCGAGGGCTGTGCGAAGAATCAGTTGATTGAGGTCCGATACGTCGTCCCCAAGTCGCGGATTGACCTCTGCGTATCCGATAAAGGACTGAGAGATCGGAGCGGTGAAAAATACCGGCGCCCACAGACGGAAGTCCTGGTTCAGGGTCGAACCGGCAGCGAAAACCTCCGACCCGGCACCAGCCACCAGGACCCATGCCACTACCCCAATTAATACACCTGTGAGGTGTGAACGCCATCCCTTATCTTGACGTAGGACACACTTCCGCATGTTTTCCTCCTGTTCCTTTAGCAAGCTGTTAAGACGTCACTCAGTATAAGCAGTCGATTCTGGTCATGTGGTCGAGCGACCGGAACCTGATTCACCAAGTCGATCACTTCAAGCAGATAAACGGCGAACGAATAGGACAGCGATGGTGAGCATCCTACGAGGTGTACTCCTGTTACGGTAGGTCTGCAGGACCGTGAAAATCCAATGCGCCCACAGAGTTTTTTCGTAGCCGTCCTGACGAGCGGCAACTCTTATAGCGAATTTCCCGGCAGGATGCAATCATCAGTTTCTTGACAGTCAGAAAGGCTCCAGACGGCTCTGGCAGCTGATGGTGGCATGCCAAGAGATAGATGATTTTCGCACAGTGTTGGAAAAATCAGACAGGCCAAAATAGCCAGATCGACGAGACAAACCATTCTCCATAAGGAGATGGCTGGCAGTTCGGGCACCGGACCTATATTATGCGAAACTGAATCCATAGTTGGAGTCGGCTGATGGGACAACCAGAAAGAAGGAGGGCGGGAATGCTCACGGAATTTCTTGTGGAAGACCACCGGCGGCTTGATGGGCTGATGCATGCGGTTATGGCTCACCCCGGCACAGTCGATGACCGTGCCTACGGGCAATTTCGTGCTGGGCTCCTTCGCCACATCGGCATGGAAGAAAAAATTCTCTTGCCTGCCGCCCAGCGACAGCGTGGCGGAACGCCACTGCCCCTGGCCGCCAAGCTACGGCTTGACCATGGAGCCCTCGCCTCGCTGCTCATGCCGACGCCGACCACGGCGATTCTGGCCACGATCCAAGGCATTTTGGTCGAGCACAATGTGTTGGAGGAGGGACCGGCCGGTTTGTATGAAACCTGCGATTCGTTGGCCGGCCCGGAAGGGGAGACGATCCTGGCTGCCCTCCGTGCCGCGCCGGAAGTGGCCGTGATGCGGTACAACGACAGCCCTGCCGTCATGAATGCGGTGCATCGGGCGTTGGAGCGCGCGGGGTATCATCTCCACGGCTAGAATCCGTCGCAAGCAAGAGAAGCCACGATGCGCACCTATCTGCCTGGCGGCATTTCCACCCATGGATCTGGGAACTCTCGTCCCCTTTGAGGTGTCATGCGCGCAGCTCAGCGTTTCGGCAAACAACTCCAGCGACTCCGAACCGGCCGTAGTCTGACGCAGGAGCAGCTTGCCGTGAACGTGGGCCTGTCGCGGACATTCATCACGCGGCTGGAGCTGGGACAGCACGACCCGACATTGAGCACCTTGGTGCGATTGGCGAAGGCGCTGAGGGTGTCGGTGACGGACTTGCTAGGGGAGAGCATGAGTGCAAGCCTGTGGTGGCAGGTAGGGGAGCAGCGCTTCGCGACACGAGAGGAGGCTGAAGACCATGCCCGTCCCCTGGGCGACATGTTTATCGCCCGATATCAGAACAAGCCTGCAGGCCCTGTGCGTCGTCTCTTTCCCGTTCGCGAGAAGGATGCGATCGGCGGCAGAAAGAAGTAGTCTGGGTGACAACCAGACTTCCAGAGGGAAATTCAACTCAAGGCTTGTGAAAGCAGGTCAATTATAGACGATAGCCCAAGACATCCTCTTCACGCACCAGCACCAATTCTTCATCGTCGCCCTCCACCTCTCTGGCAGCATGTCTTTCATAGAGGATATGCTCGCCCGGCTTGAGGGTGGTCTTGACAAATGTCTTCTTCTTGACCTTTTCCTTGGAATCCTTGTCCTCGACAAAGCGACCAGACCCCACGGCAAGGACCTCTCCTTCGACCGGTTTCTCTTGTGCGCTGTCCGGAATGATAATCCCACCATGGCTCTTGCCGCTCGGCTCGCCGGTGCGGATCAATACCCAATCGTGCAACGGTTGTAGTTTCATCGACGTCGCTCCTTTCATTCATATGCGGATCTACCGGGGCAGTCTGCGATTCCGGCATATGCCAGAACATGATATGAGTCGGCTCCATCAGCTTAGCATGTCTACCATTGATAAACGCACAACAGGAGACCATCAAGCCCTCCTTGACGCATTGCCAGGCCAAGGACTAGGCTGAAGGTTCAGTACAACTGGGAGGTGCCTTATGCCACTCCTCATTCTTCTCCTCGTGATGATGGCCAATGTCCCTGCGTGCAATCCTGCTCCGACACCTGGACCGGCGACACAACAATCCTCGAAGTCTTCACTACCATTATCCGATCGGGGCAATCAGTCGGGAAAGCTGACGACCATCATTCTGGCGATGGACCGGATGCGACGTGCAACAGGGTGGGGAACACCGGCTTCTATTCCAGTCCAGCTCCACACCTAGCCTGAGAGGCCCTCATGCCCTTCATACTCCGTCCCTTCCGCCGCTTCCCTGTGCAGTGCGCTGTCACCTACAACGCCGGGCCATTCCAGGGCCATGGCACGGTCTGGAACCTCTCCTGCACCGGTTGGCGACTCTCAGGTGATCTACCCATGCGACCAGGCGAAACGCTGTCTCTCACCGTGACACTTCCAAATGAGCAACGAATTGAAGTTCTCGAAGCGGTCGTACGCTGGTCGCGTCATCAGGAGTTTGGGGTCGAGACGGTTGAGACGTCGAAACATACGGAGGCTCGTTTGATCCATTTCGTGCGGCGATTGGCACACGAGTCGGTCGAGATTCTCCACGAGTGACCGGGTATGACGCTGCTGAAGGAAGGGTGGCGGTGGTTTAAGCGGCAAAGTTGGCTCAACAAGATTATTATCGTTGGACTGTCGTCCTCGTTGGTGCTGTTTCTCATCCCGTTGGCTGTGTCCTGGCTCAGACCAACCCCAATCCATGTCGGCGTAGCCTTCTATATCTACGAGCGTGCCTTCATCCTGGAAGGGGACACCAAGACATACTTTTATGAAAACCGAAACCTGGTTTCCGAATGCAGCCTCCGGCGAATCGAACAGACTCTGCCGAAAGGCCGCGCCAAGACCCCCACTCCGCAGTCTTGGGTCTTAAGTAAGTTTCTTCTTGAGAACGTGTCCGGCCAGGACATCACGAATTTCCGTATTGGTGTCAGGTCTCCGCTCCTCCATCCAAGTACCACAGTGGTAACGACAAGGGATATTGAGGCCACAGGAGCGTTGGAGGCAACTGCGCCTGATGCCCCGTCCACCTTTGTGATTGCTGTTCCAATCATCGCCGCTTCGGCCGCATCGGTGCTGATCTTGAAGACTCCAATCGACGAGAAGGTGCGACGGTTTTTGTATGTAGATCGTGGCCGGGTGACGATTCAGGTGCCGTTTTTATCGGCGGATCAATTCGGGACGTTTCCCCTCAAAATAACCCGCCTCAACGCCATGAAGATCTTGAACCGGGAGAGTGTCCTGCGAACCGGCGATGAAATGTTTGCGGATGAAAAGATTGAGTTTGAGATGCTCGCCTCGGACGAACCGGATCTTCATGATGAAAATATGTCGTATCAACCTCTCCCAAAGGCGCGCACATGCCCGGAGGGAACGGCGGGTGACTGGTAGGAATCTTAACCGGGCACATGAACCACTCTCCAGAATTGAGGCAATAAGGCTACACCTGAGGTCTTTTTCGTCGTGCTCTGCCACCGTACTTCAGTGCCTCAGCACAACGGGTCTGTATTAGAGAGTTCCAACCTCTGTACATACATTAGCGGGTTATTGAGTCTTTTCCCGATCGCATCCTGGTGTTTCCATCTCTTGGCTATTCAGCACGGGTCTTGCTCTACCCTAGTAGCTATAGAGCGTGCCTGACACCTTTGTATTGGGAGATGAGCCATGAACGATATTGAGAACAACGCCTCCAGTCACGTCCTACACTATTTCATGACACGCATCTGCAGAACCTGGGCGGCAACGGCAGTCCTGGGTGCACTCTTAGTACTAGGAGGCACCGGCGTGGCTTCAGCGGGGTCAACTCCCACCGAATCAGTGAAGGGTACTATCACCGAGGTGGTCCGTATCCTCGACAATACGGAATTGAAACAGCCTACCCGCGCGATGGAACGCCGTCGACAGATCGAGCATCTGGTCAGGGACCGAGTGAGCTATGAAGAGATGGCCAAACGAGCTCTGGGTCAACCCTGGGCAGAACTGACGAAGACTCAGCAGAAGGAATTTGTTTCCCTCTTCGTGCAGCTACTTCGCGACACGTTCGCCGGGAGAATCGACGACTATACTGGCGAGCAGGTGACTTATCTGTCCGAACAGCAAGAAGGGCAGTTTGCCGAAGTGAAAACACTGCTCACGGGCGACAAGGTGGACACGCTCCTCGATTTCCGTCTGGCGAACCGGCAGGGCAATTGGCTGGTTTACGATGTCGTCATCGATGGCGCGAGCATCGTCGGTAATTACCATGCGCAGTTCACGAGCCTGATCCGCGACCTCACCTATCCAGGCTTGGTCGAGAGGATGAAAGAGAAAACACTCGTGGCAAAAGCGTTTGAGACGACTTCGGCGCACTAACGCTGGACCATCATCCTTTCCCGTTTGCACATGCTCCTGAGGTTTTTCACTCCCCCCAGCGCACTCTTGTCCTGTCTCTATATATTGAGGAGCTATTGCTCTACCCGGCATAGGGTGGGGCGTTGCCCGGCTTCCACTTGATACTGCAGCCGACACTGGGATGTTGATTCCCGTCGACCTGGTTCCCGGTAAGCACGGCATCGATCGCGGCACGAAGATCGAGACCGGTCACCGGCTTGTTGTTGCCAGGGCGACTGCCGTCGAGTTGTCCGCGATAGACTAACCGCTGCCGGCTGTCAAAGAGGTAGAAGTCAGGGGTGCAGGCGGCCTTGTAGGCCTTCGCGACTTCCTGGGTGTCGTCGAAACAGAGGGGAAAACGAAAGTGGAGACGTTGGGCCACCTCCTTGAGCCGTTCCGGGGCATCCTCAGGATAGTGCATGGGATCGTTGCTGCTGATACCAATGAGGCCTAGCTTGCTGTTCGCATAGTCCTGTCCAATCTTGGCAATCTCCATCTGGACATGCACGACATAGGGACAATGCCGGCTGAGGAACATGACCAGCAAGGCGGACTTTCCCGCAAACGAGTCGAGCGAGTAGACCTGACCTGTCACCACGTCGCGCAAGGTAAATGGGGACGCTGCGCTTCCGAGCGGAAGCATTACGGATTCCGTTGCCATCGAGGCCTCGTGCCATCATTCGGGGAAACACGATTACCGCGAAGAAGCAGGTAGGGACACCGAGACCTGTAAAACGCTCGGGCAAGAAGCTGCTGCTGATTGGGTCGGCGGGTCAATTTCATCGTCGATCCGACTGTCCCGCAGGACCTAAGACCGGTCAGCACACACCACGGATCGGCCAGGCGCGGGAGTCATTTCATGAACGAGTGTCATTCATCTCTTTGCGGATGAGTTCCTCGGCCTTGAGCCAATCTTCCACATGTCGCTCCGGCTGTCGCCCACGCTGCTCATAGAGTTCGTACGCTTTCTTCGCGATCCGTTCCCTCAGCTCGTTCGAATACTTCTGCATGGACTCAGGCTCTGGCGATAGATCCTGTTCATCAAGCAGGGCGTGAGATTTCTTGGTCTTCATGGGCATCCCTCCGAATGACGGCTGCGTTTTTTATCCTAAGAAGAACCAACCGGCCTGTCAAGCTATGACGAGTTACGCGTCGGCCTTGCATCCTCAATCTCTGCCCTCCTACAATATCATTCCATGCGAGGCCCCTATGCGCTTTACAATTCGGCCCTACCGCCGCGTCCTTGTGCCCCGTTCTGTGAGGTCCCATGCAGGTGCATTTCTCGCACAGCCGCAGCTCTATCTATTGAGTTATTGCTTCCTTTTCACCCTCCTATTACTGAATCCTGGACCCGTGCAGGCGGAATGGGAATTGGTGAGTGGCGACGATTCAGCAAAACTGACTGTGTACGTCGATCGGGAGACCATTCGACGCCAGGGGGATCTGGTGAAGATGTGGCAACTGTACGACTACAAGACGGTACAAACCGTGGCGGGCGATTCGCTGTTGTCCATCCAGCGACATAACGAATACAACTGTACGGAACCGCGTACACGCATGCTCGCCTATACGTGGTTCTCGAGCAATATGGGGCGCGGGAGAGTGGTGTACAAAACCGCAGAAGAACAACAGTGGGAACGGATTATCCCTCGGAGCATCGATCAGGCTCTGTGGAAAGTGGCGTGCAGCAAGCCCTGATCCTATCCGCAGGCACTCACGTTCATCTCGGAGTCTTCCGCGTGCCGTGTATTCCTCTCTCTCGTGCCGCGACACCCAGTGCAGGGCTCCCGCCGGAAACTTCATCACATAGGGGACATGATGCCGGCGATCCTCTTCAAAGCTCTGTCAGGCCGAAAGCGCAATGGCATGAGTATACGGGAGGCCATCCGCTGTCTCACGTTGGGAGAGATGCTCCAAGGTGCGGCAGAAATAGCCGCTGTGCTCATTCTTTTCGTTGCCACAATCACCTGGCTCATCACCTGGCTCAAGCCGAATCCTGATATCCATGTCGGTGTGGCGATGTACACATCCGAGCGTGGTTTCACCGTGGAAGGAACAACCAAGGCTACGCTCACCAGGACGCAAGACCTTGTTTCCAATTGTACCCTCTGGCGATTTCCCCCAGCGCCACAGAAAAGCCCTGGAAAGGTCACCGATCTACATTCATGGGTGTTGAGTAAGTTGCTCCTTGAAAATCTGTCGGATCAGAGGCTCACCAACCTCCGTTTGGGGGTTGTCACCCGTCTCCATAATGCCTCCACAGAATTGTCTGCTACACCCAACGTCGAAGCCACAGGGCTGCTTGAATCCACTTCTCAAGATGGTCTCCATAAGTATGTGATTTCTCTCGCCGCCCTCGCACCTCACACGTCGGCGATTTTCAACCTCCAGACTCCGATGAATGACAACTTACGGCGCGTCCTCTCTCAGGAACATATCACCGTTCGTCTCCCGGCAGTCTTCCTGTCCGCTGATCAGTTCTGGAATTTTCACCCAGCGGTCACCTCCATCAACGCTTCGACCATGGTGAAACTGGAGACTGAGATGCGGACCGGCGAGAGAGGGGCATCGGTGATTGAAAGGATCGAACGTACGACACTGGCCCCCTCGGATCCGGATCTTGACGCGGAGGACCTGGCACCTCGACTTCTACCAGCGATACCTGATTGCCAGGAGGGGGTTGGCGGGAAACTGGTAAGATTCGTCGGCAAGAACGAGTAGCCGACATCTTGCTCGACAATATCCAGTCAGGCGAACTATAACGGTCCTATGCAGTACGTTCATCTCGGCCGGTCCGGAGTGAAAGTCAGCCGACTCTGTCTCGGCACGATGAACTTCGGCCCGGAGACAAGCGAGGCAGACAGTTTTGCCATCATGGATCTGGCGCTGGAGCTGGGCCTCAACTTTTTCGACACGGCGAACGTGTATGGCTGGAAAACCGGGGAGGGGTGGACGGAGCAGATCGTGGGGCATTGGTTCGCCCAGGGTGGGGGACGGCGAGAGAAAGTCGTCCTGGCCACGAAGGTGTTCGGCCGGATGGGGGAATGGCCGAATCAATCCCGCTTGTCGGCACTGCACATCAAGCGTGCTTGCGAGGACAGCCTGCGGCGCCTTCAAACGGACTGCATCGATCTCTACCAGATGCATCACATCGATCGGGAAACGCCCTGGGAAGAAATCTGGCAGGCAATGGAGCAGTTAGTGCGGGAAGGCAAGATTCTGTACGTGGGCAGCAGCAATTTTGCCGGCTGGCACGTGGCTCAGGCACAGGAACTGGCGCGCAGCCGCCACTTCCTCGGCCTCGTGTCGGAACAGAGTCTCTATAATCTGAACGAGCGGACGGTCGAGTTAGAAGTGATCCCTGCCTGCGAGTCCTATGGGATCGCGCTGATCCCCTGGAGTCCGCTCGCGCGCGGGCTGTTGGCCGGGGCGCTAGATCCGGCAAAGGTCGGCCGACGTGCAGATGAGGATGTGAAAAAGGACATTGAGAAATATCGTCCCAGGCTGGAAGCCTATGCCGCCCTCTGCACAGAACTCGGCGAGCAGCAGGCCGATGTGGCGCTCGCCTGGCTGCTGCACCAAAAGGCCGTCACGTCGCCGATTATCGGCCCACGCACGATGGAGCAATTGAGCGGCACGATGCGCGTCCTGAACCTCACGTTGAGCAGGGACACTCTGAAACAGCTCGATCATATCTTCCCCGGTCCAGGCAAACCTGCACCAGAAGCCTACGCCTGGTAACAGCTGGTTCAATCTGCGACCCGCTGCGCACCCTCGCCCCACCGGGGTATCGCTGAACAGATTGAATTCGCACCTTCCCTGCCACTTGAACTACGCCGGTCTTATTCCGCCGTCGAACACACCGTTCTGCCACTTCCTGTTTGAGTCTGGAGGAGAAACCAGAAGGATTCACCCTAGAATCTATTCCGATACAAAACAATTCTGTCGGAGTCCTACTTGTGGTGATGTCCTTTCTCATTGAGAGGACATTCGCGCGCAATTACACGCGCGAACGGTGACATGTGCTCATTCAATACATACTTCCCGATTTGGCATTCAGCTTGCTTCTCTTGCAGTACTCGGAACAGCGCATGCCTCTCCATGTGCCGGAGTGGTTTCAGACGTCTCTACCTTTTCAGCCGGCTGGAGGGGCAAACCCATGAAAGTCATCCAAGTGGGTTTGGGTTTGGCGGTAGAAGGGTTTTGTGGATGTGGAATATTCGTCTCCCCATACAAGGAGGAATCCCATGATAAGAAAAACCGTTCCCTCAGGAATATATTCGATTGTGCATGAGCCGGTGAAGATATGTTTTGAGAGAATTATTCCGGACAACATGGACCCTGAGCGTTCGGTCCGAAGGGCACTACGTGAACATATGGTGGCAAGTGCCGATCACACGCTAAAGGCCGATGAGTTGGCACACCTTGCCCGCATGGCAGTAGTCAATTCGAAGAAATGGCAACCTGGGGCAATGCTGAAATGCCACTTTCTGGATGGCAGTCCAAAAATGAGAAAGAAAACCCAAGCCGTCGCTCATCAGTGGGAACAGTACTGTGACATCAAGTTCAAGTTTGTTACATCGGGAACGGCCGAGATCCGCATTTCGTTCTATGCGGACAACGGATCCTGGTCTGCAGTCGGCCGAGATGCGTTAAACCAAACGTACTTTCCGCCGCACCAACCTACGATGAACTACGGCTGGCTGCGTGACGACACCCCGAACAACGAATATTCCCGTGTCGTGCTGCATGAATTCGGCCACGCACTTGGATGCGTGCATGAACATCAATCTCCAAAATTCACCCGCAAATGGAATACAGCAGCCGTCATGAAATACTTCCAGGGGCCACCGAACTATTGGTCGCCTGACGATATCAGGCACAACGTACTGGAGAAGTATTCTCCACGAGGTATTTCGGCTACAAAATTTGACCCCAAGTCAATCATGCTCTATTCATTTGATGGGGCGCTATTCTCAGACGGGCTCGGCCCGACGAACGAGAACACCACCGTCTCTAAAGATGACGTACGGATGATTAAGGCAATGTATCCGTAGTGCACCGTCTTTGCCTGGATGGTCCTTCCCCAGTGTTCCAGGGGTGGCGCAGGTAAGAGCGCGCCCCTACAGCAGACCATGATGCGTAACACGCTTCCCTTCTGGAATCTTCTCCTTGGTTCCGCCTACAATGCCACGCGATGCCAACTTCACGTTCTCACGGTTCACTTTCTGGGCTCTACGTCATACTTGACCCATCGGTCTGTTCTGATCGTTCCCTCACCGATGTGCTAAAGGAAGCGGCGGCGGCCGGGGCACGGCTGTTTCAGTATCGGAATAAATCCGCCTCGATGAAGGAGGCCTATGCTGAAGCGTTGCTGCTGCGAAACGTTGCGCTGGATGCAGGTGTGACATTCATCGTGAACGATCGCTGCGACTTGGCCCTGGCCGTGGATGCCGACGGCGTGCATCTGGGGCAAGAGGACTTACCGCTCGACTTGGCCAGGAAGGTGATGGGCCCTGACAAACTGATCGGGATCTCCACGCACAATCCCGACCAAGTACGGGAAGCCGACTCCGGGCAACCGGACTATCTCGGCTTCGGTCCGATCTTCAAGCCAGGCTCCAAACCAGACCACGACCCGGTGGTGGGGCTTGAGGGGTTACGAGCGATGCGTACGCTCACCTCGTTGCCGATTTTCGCCATTGGCGGGATTCAGATCAATCAGGCACGGGAGGTGATGCGCGCCGGCGCGAATGGCGTGGCAATCATTTCAGCGATCCTCAAGGCCCAGGATATCCGCCACGCCGTGAAATCGTTCCTTGCCCAGATGCCAGGACCAACCTCATCAACTTCGTGATCGCGGCGGTTTCCGCCAGTTTTGAAATTTCAATGTGAAAGTTGCTCTTGAGGGAAGAACAATAGGACAGTGGACCGATCACCGGCACACCCGCGCGCTGCCGAAGGAGATGCACGGTCGACCCCTCTTGCACTCGTGCTGTCACCGTCCGTGCAGGAAGAGTTTGATTGAGAACCAAGGCAAGCACGGAGACGTTTCGCCGGCGAAGCGCTTCAAGGGTGAGCAAGGCATGATTGATTCCGCCGAGTCCAACTCGTCCGACCACAATCACAGGAAACTTCATTCGATCAATGAGGTCTAGCACGTCAAGTGTTGAAGTGCATGGCACATGCACCCCGCCTATACCTTCAATGAGTAACACCTCGTGCCGCGATCGGAGTCTGCCGAAGGCTTTCACAATGGTGGGCAACGAGATCGTGTGTTTCTCAAAACGAGCTGCATCCATCGGAGCCAGGGGCAAGCGAAAGGCATAGGGCCTGATTTCGGTAAGGGCATCGCTGCTTCCTGCTGCTGTGCGAAGTCGTGCGGCATCGGACTCGACGTCCGAGGATGACCTCACGCCTGTTTCAATTGGCTTCATCACGCCAACTGTATACCCGTGAGTGCGCAAGGCGACAGCCAGCGCAGCCGTCACCACCGTCTTCCCAACACCCGTATCAGTTGCAGTGATAAATACCCCTCGCGAGCTGAAATCGTGAGCATGTCGTTTGGTTCGTTTCATAACCAAAATCTGATGGAAACCTGAAGTCTCGCTCCCTGCAGGACGCTCAAAACGTCTGTCCAGCAAGGCCCGAGCCGAAGAAAGCACCGCAGGCGTACCCTCTCGGGTACGTTGAGGATGCTTTCGAGGTGAGAACGCAGCTGGAAGACTTTTTCAGCATCCTGATTAAAGATTACGGCTGTCACAGTTCCACACCTGCCCCCCCACACCGGTCAGCTGCGCCAGATGCAAAACAGTCTTGGCGATCTCCTCAATCGAAGGAGGTCGACGCAGGGCATGATCCGTCCATCCGACCGATTCGGGCATCGTACCCTTCGACAATTCCGTCCGCTGCCAACCAGGCAGTAGAAGATTCACGCGGATGTTCTGCAGTCCCCATTCCTGCGCCGCGCTCTTGACCAATCCAATGAGGCCGGCTTTTGATGCCGCATAGGCGGCCTGCCCAATGGAGCCATGGTACCCGGCATGCGATCCGATGACGACGATCGATCCGCCGCCGCCGGCTAGAAGGGGAGGGGCCATGGCGCGGAGACAATGAAACGTCCCGGTCAGATTCGTGGCCAGCACCTCGGTCCAATCTTCTTCCTGTTGTGTGAGCACAAGGCTGCTCCCTCCGATTCCCGCATTGCAGATAAACACTGAGGGGATAGGTATGAGGCGGCAGGAGGCTTCTACCATCTGCTGCACCGCATATGGCTCGCGGATATCGGCTTCGTAGAGCGCCCCGTCCCCACCGACATCCACCACCTGCGTGAGTGTGTCCTCCGCCGCCGACTTGTTTCGATGGTAATGGACCCCCACGGACCAGCCGGCCGCGGCGAAGGCCAGGCTGATGGCGCGACCAATCCCTCCGGATGCACCGGTCACAAGCACGGCCTGTCTCTGGTCTATCTGGTTCATCTAGTCTATCTGGTTCATCTGGTTTCTTTGGTTTATCTGGTTGATCGGTCTATCTGATTTGTCTTGCAACTTCACCAGACAAACCAAACAGACGAAATAACGGTCCGATTATGGGTGGGATGTTGTTCAAAGGCAAGCCTGCGGATTAAGCATTGATAACCCGCTTCTCTTGCTGCCTCCAGGAGCCCTATGAT
>Ga0075423_10003847_pt1 | contig 13843 bp, 15 predicted proteins | sample SoiMethybrSBSTD2_FD_80114 | JGI IMG/M metagenome (GOLD analysis project Ga0075423, IMG submission 80114) | Bulk soil microbial communities from a Populus tree surrounding site in Tennessee, USA - Soil MetaG P. TD hybrid SBSTD2 | ecosystem: Environmental > Terrestrial > Soil > Tree plantation...
CTCAAATCGCCGAAGTAGCCATTGCGCTGGGAGCGGGGAAAGATGTCGAAGATGATCGAGGTATTCGCCTTGATCGGCCCGCTGCCTTCGTGATGCGGATCGACACATTGATTGCCCGATGAGATGATCGTGTGGCTGGGCAGCCAGCCGTGGGCCATGATCGTGGTATTGACCGCGGTCTTGAGCATCTCCGACGTCAGCCGCGCGCCGTTGAGATAAAGATAGCCGTCGCGCTTGGCTTTAGTCCGTTTGAGCATTCGGATGCCCGCTTCGAGACCGAGCACTGCGATCCGCAAAGATTCGGTAATCTGTTTCACCTCGGTGGCATTCTTGGTTTCGCGCTGTGCCCAAAACGGATCGCGCTTGATCTGCACGCTGTAGCCCTTGGCTCTGAGCTGGTCGGTGAGCAGCGCGGAGAAATTGGCCGGAACAATCAACGAACGGATACCTCTTTCGCGGAAAAGGAGATCCAAAATATCAATGGTCGTAGCCGGCGTCTTGCCGAGCTTGCGCAACTTCCTTTGATAGAGAGAAAGTGACAGCACCCGATCGGCATCAGCCTGTTTTTTGGCGCGATCGATTTCCAAATCGCTCATCACGACATACTTGGTTTTCCTGTGTTGAAAAAAGATGAATGGGTCGGGAACGAAGAAGCCCGCGGCGTAGAGCATATTGGCGTCGCCTTCGCTGGCGGCAACCAGCAAAAGCGCCTGATCGTTTCGCAGTTTCAATTCGCCACCGTCTGCCGGGACAGATTTTTGTCTCGGACCCCGATTATTTTTTGATTCGAACATGATCGTGCACTCGCGGGAACGTTGGTCGGTTGCTTCCTTAGGAGAATAGTAACGCGAGCCGTCGCGGAGCGCAACTTTTGACCTTTTCTTGGCGGCTCATCGCCGCCAACTCGGTTGACAGGGCAGGGGCTTTTGTTATGATGCCGCCACTCGCAAACTGAATGACTTTTCTTTCGCGTCCAAGGACTTTCTCTTCATGACCATAGCGAATAATGTTGACAGGCTTCGCGAACTCAATCAAAAAGCCGAAGCCGGCGGCGGTCCCGAACGCGCTCGCCGCCAGCACGAGCAAGGGAAACTTCTGGCTCGGGAACGCCTCGACATCCTTCTCGACAGCGGTAGTTTCGTCGAGCTCGATCGCTTGCGCACGCACCACTGCACCGATTTCGGGCTGGACAAACAAAAAATTCTCGGCGACGCGGTGGTCACCGGTTACGGCGCCATCGACGGCCGTCTGGTTTACGCCTACTCACAAGACTTCACTGTTTTTGGCGGTAGCCTGAGCCGCGTGGTCGCGGACAAAATCTGCAAAGTGATGGACATGGCGGTAAAGACCGGCGCGCCGATCATCGGCCTCAACGATTCCGGCGGGGCGCGCATACAGGAAGGCGTCGACAGCCTGGCGGGGTACGGTGAAATTTTTCAGCGTAACGTCATGGCGTCCGGCGTCGTACCGCAGATCACGGGGATCATGGGGCCATGCGCGGGCGGCGCGGTATACTCGCCGGCGATCACCGATTTCATCTTCATGGTGACGACGAACAGCTACATGTTCATCACCGGACCGGACGTGATCAAGACCGTGACCCATGAAGACGTGACTAAGGAGGCTTTGGGCGGCGCGGAGACTCATGCTGGCAAAAGCGGCGTGGCGCATATCACCGCCAATACCGAAAAGGATTGTCTGCTGATGATCCGCGAGCTGATCGGTTTTCTTCCCGGCAACAACCAGGAAGATCCACCTTTTCGCCCGAGCAACGACGATCCATTGCGGCGTGATAAGCGATTGAAGGATCTCGTTCCCGATAATCCCAACCGCCCCTACGACATGAAGGAGCTCATTACTGCGGTCGTCGATGAGGGCTACTTCTATGAAGTGCAACCGGAATTCGCCCGTAACATTTTGGTGGGTTTCGCCCGCCTCGGTGGTCGCTCAGTTGGCGTCGTCGCCAATCAACCTGCCAATCTAGCCGGCTGTTTAGACATCAACGCTTCGGTAAAGGCCGCGCGCTTCATTCGCTTCTGCGATTGCTTCAACATTCCGATCGTCACCTTCGTCGACGTGCCGGGTTTCTTGCCGGGAACGGAGCAAGAATATCACGGCATTATTCGCCACGGCGCCAAGTTGCTCTACGCGTACGCCGAAGCCACCGTGCCGAAAGTCACCGTTGTGACGCGTAAGGCCTACGGCGGCGGCTACATCGTCATGTCGAGTAAACATCTGCGCGGCGACATCAATCTGGCGTATCCGACCGGTGAGATCGCCGTCATGGGACCGGAAGGCGCAATCAATATTGTTTTCCGGGAAGCGCTGCAGAAGGCTGGTGATCCGGCGAAGGCGCGCGATGAGATGGTGGCCAACTATCGCCAAACCTTTGCGAATCCATTTAAAGCGGCCGAGTCGGGTTACATCGATGCAGTGATTTATCCCGAAGATACCCGCCCGACGCTGATTCGTTCGCTGGAAATGTTGAAAAACAAACAGGACCACAATCCGCCAAAGAAGCATGGGAATATTCCACTCTGAAGAAGGCATCAGGCATCAGGCAATAGGCAACTGTACGGGCGGGTTTCAAACCCGCCCCTACCCATTCACGCCTCGGGCGGCACACTCTCGTCCGCATGTTTAAACGCATCCTCATTGCGAACCGGGGAGAAATCGCGGTCCGAATCGCACGCGCCTGTCGTGAGTTGGACATCGAAACAGTTGCGGTTTACTCCGAAGCCGACCGCGACTCGTTGCACGTGAAATACGCCGACCACGCGTTCTCCATCGGTCCCGCGCCTTCGCGGCAAAGCTATCTGGCGATCGACCGGATTATCGACGTTTGCAAGAAGAGCCGCGCCGAAGCGGTCCATCCCGGCTATGGTTTTTTGGCGGAGAACAGTGCATTTGCCCAGCGCTGCAAAGACGAAGGCATCGTCTTCATCGGCCCTTCGCCGCAAGTGATCGACCAGATGGGCGACAAAGTGAAAGCGCGCGAGATCATGAAGGCCGCGGGCGTGCCGGTGGTGCCCGGCTCGGACGGGATATTGACGTCGGAGGAAGAAGTCCTTCAGACAATCGAGTCGATTGGCTATCCATGCATGTTGAAGGCGGTGGCAGGTGGCGGCGGCAAAGGACTTAGGCTTGTGCGTTCGCGGCGCGAGATGTCATCCGCTTATCGAGCCGTGAGATCGGAGGCTGCGTCGTCGTTCGGCGACCCGCGCCTTTACGTCGAAAAATTCATCGAAAGACCGCGTCATGTCGAGATTCAAATCCTCGCCGACAATTATGGCCACGTCATTCACCTCTACGACCGGGAATGCTCGATTCAGCGGCGTCATCAAAAAGTGATCGAAGAGGCACCCTCGCCGGGATTGGATGACCGCACGCGGCGCCGCATTGGCCGCATCGCCATTCAGGGAGCGCGCGCAGTCGGGTATGTCGGCGCCGGAACCTTGGAATTCCTCCTGGATCCAGAGCAAAATTTTTACTTCCTCGAGATGAACACCCGTTTGCAAGTCGAGCACGCGGTGACAGAACGGGTGGTCGGCATCGATCTGGTCAAGGCGCAGATCGAAGTGGCGGCGGGGGGATATTTGCCGTGGCGCCAGCGTCACATCACGCAGACTGGCCATGCCATCGAGTGTCGGATCTATGCCGAAGACCCGGAGCAAGATTTCATGCCGTGTCCGGGAAGGATCGAGGGTTTGCGTTTGCCGGAAGGACTCGGACTGAGGAACGATTGCGGCGTCTATGAAGGCGCGGAAGTGTCGATTTACTACGACCCGATGATCGCCAAGCTGATTTGCTGGGGCGAGAACCGGGTCGAGGCGATCCTGCGCATGCGTCGCGCCCTGCGAGAGTACCAAGTTCGCGGCATCAAAACCAACATCCCGTTTCACCAGTGGATCTTGCGGCACCCCAGGTTCATGTCCGGCGATTTCAATACCGGCTTCATTGACCAAGAATACCGGGCGTCGAACAGCGAAGAAGTCCTGCCGCACAAAGAGATTGCGCTCGCTTCCGCGGCCATTGCGGCACTGCACGGAGAACAGGAGCAAACCTTGAAACTGCTGGCTAAAGGAGCAGCCGAGCCGTCTAAATGGCGCGAACAGGGCAAGCGGAACGCGCTGCGCGGTATCGGTTCGCTCGGCAGTCACGGTTGGCGGCGCTCGTAGAGACCTTCTCATGGCATTTGTTGCCAAGCTTGGCGAGCAGAGCTACACCGTCGAGATCGAAGAGATCGGCAAGTCCGTGTATCGCGTGGCGGTGGATGGCAACGAATTTTTGGTCGACGGAAAGAAAACCGGGCGAACCAATTACTCGTTGATCGTTGATAATCGCTCCTTTGAAATCGAAGTCGACAATACCGATGACGAATATCGTATCTTAGTTGATGGGCGTAATTATCGTATCCATCTCCTCGATGAACGACGCGTGCGTGTCGGCGGGGGGCAATCGGGCGTAGAGCTTCAGGGCCGGCAAAGGGTGTCTGTGCCGATGCCCGGAAAGGTCATTGCCGTCCTGGTGTCCGAAGGCGACACGGTGGAGAAGGGACAAGGGTTGGTGATCGTCGAAGCGATGAAAATGGAGAACGAGGTGCGTAGCCCGATTGCCGGCGCGGTCAAGGAGATCAAAGTCAAACCCGGAGAGACGGTCGAAGGCGGCGCGGTGCTCGTGGTCGTCGAGTAACCCTATTTTAACGAATTTTTTGAGTCGAAATTCTTGTCAGTCAGTTTCTTTCATGTTATAGCAGCGCACGATGATTCCGAAAAAATGTTTTTTTACCAAAGGCGTCGGCGTCCACAAAGAAAGGCTGGCGTCTTTCGAGTTGGCGTTGCGTTCAGCAGGGCTAGCGTATTGCAATCTGGTTTTGGTATCGAGCATCTATCCGCCGGGGTGCAAACGCATTTCCAAGGAAGAGGGTATCAAGCTTTTACGCCCGGGCGAAATCGTTTTCTGCGTCTATGACCGCGAAAGTACCAACGAGCCGAACCGATTGGTGGCAGCGTCGGTTGGAGTAGCCATACCGGCCGATCAGGAACAATATGGTTACCTTTCCGAGCATCATTCCTTCGGCGAGACCGAAGAAAAGGCCGGCGAATACGCGGAAGATTTGGCTGCCAGCATGTTGGCGACGACCCTCGGTATAGAATTCGACCCCGACATCGCTTGGGACGAAAGAGAAAATCTGTTCAAAATGTCCGGCAAGATCGTTCGCACTTCGAACATCACTCAGTCCGCCATCGGCAACAAAGATGGGCTTTGGACAACTGTGTTTGCCGCCTGTGCTTTTGTCAACGAGGACAGCTAAACTCGCTCGTCAACTTTTCGAATCGCTTCCACAAGGGCCATCTGTCGGTTGGCTTTTTTTATTCTCCGTTTCGTTCCCGACGATTCATTCTGAAGCGCGCGGCATAAGCCACGGCGATGCTAAGGACATAGAGCAGGGTTAGCGGCATCATCAAAAGCACTTGCGAAATCAAATCGGGCGGCGTCAAAACAGCAGCGAACACGGCGATCGCCACGATCGCATAACGGCTATGGCGAATTAAAAAACGGTGGTCGATCAACCCCACGCGTGCGAGGAAGAACGCGAGCACTGGCAGCTCGAACATGACGCCAAAGGCGAGCACCAGGCGGGAGACCAGCGACAGATAATCACCGACCTGGAGCATGGGCTGGATATTGATGGCTTCGTAACGGTGCAACAGGAAATGGAGTCCTTGTTGAATCACGATGGCGTAGCAGAAGGCTGCGCCGGCAATAAAAAACAACGAACCAAAAAAGACAAAGCTGCGAGTATAGCGTTTCTCATGCTCATAAAGCCCGGGCGCGATAAACTGCCAAGCTTGCCAAAGCAAGACCGGTGAGGCGAGCATCACGGCGGCGACGAAAGAAACCTTCATCTTCGTGAAGAACGCTTCGGTAACGGCGGTGCCGATCAGCATCAGACCGTTAATATGGAGGCGCCGCACAGGAGCGGCAAGAATGGCAAAGATATCGTCGACCACCGCAAAACAGGCGAAGAAAGCGACTCCGACCGCAAGGGCGCTCTTAATCAGACGGGAACGAAGCTCGGCCAGATGGGCAGTAAAGGGCATCTGGACGTCAGACAACTGCCCATTACCCTGGCTCGTGCTCACTTTTTCTCAGAATCGGAAGTGGGATTCGCTGTGGCCGTTTCGGCGGGCTTTTCCAATAACGGATCATCTTTGACCGTGGCGCCGGCGGACGCCTCGTCGACCTCTCGCTCCATTTGCCTGAATTCGCTCTTCAACTCATCCGTGGCGCGACGAAACTCCGCCAAGCCTTTACCGAGCGCCTTGGCGAGCTCTGGCAGTTTCTTGGGTCCGAGAACGATCAGCGCCAGCCCCAAGATCAAGAGCAACTCTGGCATGCCGATGCCAAACATGAAATTAAGGTATGCGATTTTGGCAGTCTTGGCAAGATTGGCTCATCGTCCAGTTAGTTTGCCAGAAATTTAGAAATTGCATCGTCCTTGTTTCTCAAGCTCCGGCACGACCGTGGCGTCGCTTAGCTCTTCGGCTCTGATCGCGCGAGCGGCGAAAAAGATCAAAAGCACGCCGAAGAAATAGCGACGATTCAAGCATATCATTGGAAATTCTCCTCCTGGCGCATCGATGATTACTTGTTAAGGGATTCGATGAAGCCACTTTTCTCCAACTGATCGACGAGAGAGGTGTCGACAAACTGCTCCGGTTTGGGCAGTGGCTTTTTATCTTGGAATTGGTTCTCGATCAAAAACTGGATTGCTTTCAATGACGGACGCGGGCTCTTTTGCAGCGTCGGCGCGTAGTCTTGCCAGGTGCCTTCGACGATTTCATCGTCGGTGATTTTGCCGTACTTCGCGAGGATTTTTTTGCTGTATTCCTTATCCGTGCGATAGCGGTGCATACCGCGCGTGAAAGCCCGGAGAAAGCGCAGGGCGGTGTCGCGCTGCTGCGCGATGAAGGGTCGCGTCGTGATCACCGTGCCGTTGATATCTTCGACGCCGAGCTGGCGGAAATTCACCAGCTCGCGCATGCCCATCTTGGCGGCCTTTGGATAGAGCGGGTAACTCAAGGCGACTACATGCACGGCGCCGCTCTGCAGCGCGGCAAACGCTTCGGGCTGCGCGCCCAGGCTGAGAATCGCGACATCCTTGTTGGGCTCTAAGTTGAACTGCTTGAGCGCGATGCGCAGAACCTGGTCGGAGGTTGAGCCAAAAGTGGTAATCCCAGCCTTCTTGCCCTTTAAATCGGACGGCTGTTTGATCTCGGGCCGCGCCATCAGACGAAATGGCGACACCGTGCCGGTGGCGCCGATGATCACGACATCACCGCCCGCAGCGGTTGCCGCTAAAGCTGCGGAAGCGCCTGCCTGAATGATCGGCGCGCTGCCGCCTAGCATGGCGGCGACCATGCGCGTGCTGCCGCCGACGCGGATGAGCTCCACGTCGAGTCCTTCACTGGAAAAATAACCTGCTTCCTTAGCGATCCAAGCGGTCGCCCAGGAGCCGGCGAAGCTGGGGTAGAGGAGACGCATGGAGATCGTTGTCGATGCGGAAAAACCGACCGCCGGTGACAGGACAAAAGTGACCCATAGCACTAGGATGCGTAAGCTGTTGTGAAACATTCATGTCTCCTGGCTGGTTGTCGCACGCGTTGCTCCAGAGGTCGAATGGCGTCAAAAGCAAGATTGCCGCTGGCGCGATGCCGCTCGATCGGGACTCCTAGTCGTCGGACTCTCATGAAGGACGCTACTTGCTTCGTTGGTTTCCTGTCCTGTTGCGGTGTAAACAATGGAGACGCAAAGAGCGGTCTCCCATGCAGCGCGAAGATACATCAAAGGTGACGATTAAGAAAAGCGCGTCAGACGAAGACCGCAGCGCCGAAGAGGTTGACGCCCGATCCTTGCGGGCGCAGCTCAGCCCGGTTTTCTTTCTGGCCGTCATTTTTTCGCTTAATTTCGTCTCGAGAATTATTCTTTCGCCGCTATTGCCGACGATCGAGAAAGAGCTGGGAATCAGCCACAGCGAAGCGGGGTTCTTTTTTTTCTTGAGCTCCGGCGGTTATGTGGTTGGCCTTTTATCGTCGGGCTTATTCACGTCGCGGTCGACGCACAGATTGGCGATCGTTGTTTCCATCGCCGGCGTCGGTGTGGCGATGTTGGCCATCGCCGCCGCGACCAACTTGTTGCTAATGCGTTGCGGGCTGATCGGTGTCGGTTTCGCCGCCGGGCTATACCTGCCTTCGGCAATAGCAACGATCACGTCATTGGTCGACAGACAACACTGGGGCAAAGCCATCGCGGTTCACGAGTTGGCTCCCAACCTGGCATTCTTTGTCAGCCCATTTATCGCGGAGCTGTTCTTGAGATGGTCAAGCTGGCGCACTGCGCTGAGTGTTCTGGGCGCATTGTCGATTTTGGCAAGCGTGAGCTTTGGTCAATTCGGTCGGGGCGGGGATTTTCCGGGGGAGTCGCCACTATCCAGCGCGTTTGGGACACTTTTCCGTACGCCTGCCTTCTGGCTCATGGTTATTCTTTTCGGCCTGGGCGTCAGCTCGACCATTGGAGTCTACGCCATGCTGCCGCTGTATCTTGTCGCTGAACGGCATATGGCGCCGAGCTGGACCAATACGATTGTCGCTTTCTCGCGTTCCCCTGGTGCGATTTTCGGGCTCCTCGGCGGATGGGTGTCTGATAAGCTCGGCGCAAAGCAAACCATCGTGGTTAGTCTGGGCTTCTCCGGATTGGCCACATTGCTCGTGGGGCTAACTTCGGATACCTGGCTAAGCCTGGTGGTGCTCTTACAACCCCTACTCGCCGTATGGTTTTTTCCAGCGGCGTTCGCGGCAATCGCGATGATCACGCCTCCCAACGCGCGCAATCTGGCGGTGGCATGTTCGGTCCCATTCGGATTTCTGATCGGTGGCGGCGCGATTCCAACCGTCATCGGTGCCATGGGTGATGCCGGCTCCTTTGCGGCAGGATTCACCATTACCGGCGCGTTGATCGCTTTCGGCGGCGCACTGGCGCTGCTGCTGAAGCTGCCTGAGCCGGTCGAAGACGCAAAGTAACGCGCTGGTTGTGTTCGCCGTCAACGCTGTTCTATAAAATAAGCTATGATGACCGTGAATGACTTCGCGGAGAAAATCCGCGAGAACGATGAAATCGTCGTGTTCACCGGCGCGGGAATCAGCACCGAATCCGGGATCCCGGATTTTCGCAGTCCCGGCGGTATCTGGACGCGCTACCGGCCGGTCACGTTTCAAGAATATACGAGCAGCGAGGCGGCGCGCATCGAAGCGTGGAAGCGGCGCCTGGATGGATGGGAGCAGTACAAGAACGCCAAACCGAATGTTGGCCATTATTTTGTTCACTCGCTGAACGCCAAGAGAAAACTCATCGGTCTGATCACGCAAAACGTCGATGGCCTTCACAGTGAGGCGGGTCTGCCGGATGACAAGATCGTCGAGCTCCACGGCAGCAACCGCAAAGTCGTCTGTCTTAAGTGCAGCCAGACTTACGATCCCGACGAGATCATCAAACGGCTGGTCGGTGATTTTGCCTCGCCCAAGTGCAATTTCTGCGATGGCATTCTCAAATCCGCGACCATTTCCTTCGGCCAAGCGATGCCCGAGGAAGCGATGCGCCAAGCACAGGAGTGGACCGAGCAGGCCAAAGTATTCGTCGTCATGGGATCGTCGCTGCAGGTGCAGCCGGCCGCGTCATTTCCAGTCGTTGCCAAGCGCAACGGCGCGTTATTGGCGATCATCAACCGCGAACCTGGGCCGCTCGACGAAATCGCCGATTTCGTGCACCACGGCGCCATCGGCGAGTTCTGCGGCAGATTCGGCGAGATGATCGCCGACGGATGAGGCGGATGATCGATGATGGAAGATGGAGGATCGAGGATCGAAGTGGAACGCAAAATATCGTAGGGGCGCGATTCATCGCGCCCTGATTGAATTGGCAGAAAACAAATTGGAAAAAACCATGACAGAGTGGAAAATGATCGACGCGGATGGACATATTCGCGAAGTTGAGAGCGATGTCTTTGAGTATTTGCCGGACTACTACAAGAATCGACGCGAAGCGGTATTGTATTTTCCGTTGCTACCGCACCACGGCTGGCATCGGCAGGCGGGGCACGGCGGGACCGGCGCCTCGTTCCTGATTCCCACACTGCAAGATTGGCAGTTGGCGTTGGATCAAGGCAATATCGAGACCGCCGTAGTTTATCCGACTCGGTTTATGCATATCGGTCAAGTCGGCATGACCGAGTTCGCTGTCGATTTGAGCCGCGCCTATAACGATTATCTCTACGATCGTTTCCTACGCCAGGAAAAGCGCTTGAAGGGAATCGCGGTCCTGCCATTGCAGGATATTCCCGTTGCGGTTGCCGAGTTGCGCCGGGCAGTGAAAGAGCTTGGAATGGTGGGTGGCTTGTTGCCGGCTGATGGATTGCCACGGCCGTTGGGCCATCCGGAGTTTCATCCTCTATATGAAGAAGCGAATCGGTTAGGCTGCATGCTCGCGGTGCACTCACAGAATTCGCTGCGCAACAACGATCTCTTCATGTGGCGCCACGAAGCCGCGACGCTCGCCCATGTCTGGCCGCAAATGCGCCAGTTTACCAACCTTACGTTCTCGGGTGTATTCGGGAAATTTCTCGATTTACGTATCGCCTTCCTGGAGGCCGGATGCGGCTGGGTGCCTTATCTGATGAGCAAGATGGAAGCCCGCATGGGCGAACTCCCGCGCCCGTCCAAGTTGATCGAGCGCGGGCAAATGTATTTTCAGTGCGGTGAAGAGATGACCACTAGCCGCGATCTGGAACTGCTTGGCGACGAATGTTTATTTTGGGCGTCGGACTTTCCCCACGAAGGGATCGTCGACATGAGCAAAGCGGTGAACGAATTTTTAAGCCGCGGAGATATTCCGGAAGCATCCAAGCGCAAAATTAGCTACGCCAATCCGAAGCGGCTCTACGCGCTCTGAGCCGCAGAGTTCAAAACGTTCAAACCTTCAAGCGGTTCAAATCGTCAAGGAAATCTGGATCGGTTTGAACGACTTGAACGTTTTAAACGCCTCGAACAGTAATGTGTTTATTACCCGTTACTCACTTCCGCCTGAACTCTCTGCCGGATATCTTTGCGCGTGACATAGTCGATGATTTGGATATTCTCGGCCGGCCCGGAGCGGTTGCCCATCATGATCATCGGCCCCTCGCCGGTGTTTTCCAGCGTATAAAAGGATCCGCCTGTAATCAGCGCGGCCTGGCCGGGCTTCAGGGTTACTTTACCGCCGTCGGGAAAGCTCATCGTGCATTCGCCGTCGAGGACCACGAACGTCTGGTCGGCATTGTGGCAGTGCATGTCATCCTTTTGCCCGGGTTTGTAATAATGCATCCAGGCGTGAAAGCGCGGCGTGTTGAAGATGTTCTTGCGGCGTTTTTCCTTGTGCGCCATATCCACGAGATCGATGACTTCGATGCCCATTGAAACTTCCTCCTTGTTGTTTTTATTCGAGCTACAAAACTCCAATGACTTCGATCTGGAACAGGTTATTGCCGCGCAATTCAACTTTAATGGCGTGACGCGCGGGCCGATCATGTTCGTCTGGAAACATCTTTAGCCAAGCGTTGTTGACCGAGTCACGATATTTCTCGTCTTTCAGGTAAACCTTCATGTAGGCGATGTTATCGGGACTGCCACCGGCCGTTTCCAAGAATAAACGCAAATTGCGGAACATCGCATCGGCTTGCTGATCGGGTTCCGGCGACAGCACCCCGGTTTTGGCATCCTTACCGGAGATCGCCGAGGAAAAAATCATATTGCCAATAACGACGCCGTTGGGAATCGGCGCGCCATGTTCCATGCCCTTAATGTGGATGCTTTTTCTTTTCGCCATACCGCCCTCCTGAATTCTACGTATTTGATTTGATTCATACCACGAGGCGTGAGCCAACGTCCACAGTCGTGGGCGCGGTCGGCCCTATCCGCAAGCCAAAACGGATCTTTGAGCAGATATTACCTAAGCGATGGCCGGAATAGTTCCTGACGGTTAAATTTGCGTCCGCTCGTGGCGCGCTGAATCAGCTCTTTCGAGGCTTATCTTTTTCGGGCAGTTGCGATTTACATTGGTGAAGTAGCGAGAAAGTCAGTCACGATTCTATAAAACTCATCGGGGGCGTCAATGTGGACCCAATGGCCGGCGCTGGCGATCGTTTTGAAGTGAGCTCGTGGAAAGTATCCGCGAACCGATTGATAATCCTGTTCCACGAGAAAATTCGAGCGCCCGCCGCGGATGAAGCACGCAGGCTTGGTAAACGGAGACCCGGCGGCAACGGCTTTGGTCAGCTCATCGTAATTTTCGACGATGGCATCGAGCGCGATGCGCCAACGAAATCCTTCATGCGGGTCGTGTGTCAGATTTTTCAAAAGGAATTGTCTAACCAGTGGATCGGGAATCGCCGCGGTGAGAGCGCTGTCGATCTCGCCAAAGAATTTGTAGGTGCGCAATTGGAGACCGCGGAGAGCCGCCAGCAACTGCCCGTGCATCGACGGATAGCTTTTCGGCGCAATATCGACAATCACAAGCTTGTCGACCTGTTCTGGGCATTGCAGGGCAAGCTGCATGGCAACCTTGCCGCCCATGGAGTGGCCGAGTATGACCGGCGACCGCAGACCGTGCTCTTCGATAAATTCACTGAGATCCTGTGCCATGACCAGATAGTTCATGATTTCGCTGTGTGGCGACTGGCCGTGATTACGCAGATCAACAGCATACACCCGGTAATGCGCTGCCAAGCGTGTGCTCATGGTCCGCCAGTTGTCGAGCGAACCGAGAAAGCCGTGGGTGATAATCAAGGGGACGCCGTCGCCGTGAGCTTGAAAGTGCAGACGCATGATCGAGGGATGTTGCAAGGAGCCAGCGAAACTTTTACAAGATTGCTATGAAAAAGAAAGAGCTCGGCAAGCGGCGTTTCAAACTGCACTGGGGTGGCGGCTGGATCACTGAAGAAGCGCGGTCAGTTACCGAGTATCATGAGCCGTGTGTCCAGCTCCTGTCGTTCGATTCCGGAATGAAATCGCTGCGTTTTTGCTATTATCACGACGGCATCTTTCAGGGCGGCCCGTTGATCCTCAACGAGGCACATCTGGCAAGTTTGAGACGAGAGATTCGCAAGAACAAGACGATCCACTCACTGCTAAGAAAGCTTGTTTGAGCGGCGTGATTTGATCTGCGTTGGAACGGCGAGTCTTGACGAGTATGGCGGCTGAAAAAGAAAGCGAGCGATTGTGAGCTTCTAATTGCGCCCGGTAACCCGCGCGACAACTTCTTGGCGAATGAATCCGGGCGGGCGTCCATGTTTTGAATGGATTTCGAACCAGCCGTCGCGGCTATTGACAACGTTGACCTTCACTCCCGGCTCAATTTCACCGATCAGCTCCGATGACTCAGTCGGCGCGGCGTAAACCCGGCTGCGCCGAGTAATTTCGTAGGTACCGCCCGCGCGTGGCTCCAGTTTAGCTACCGGCGTCGGTTTTGGGGTTTCTCGTTTTTCGTTAACGGCTGGCTTGCTCGCATCCTTTGTCAGCGGCGCCGTGGGGACCGTTGCCGATTCGATTGCAGTCGGCTGCGGGTTCGCGCTGGACAAGGCCGTGGCCGATGACACTGTTATCCGCGGCGCACTGGCTACGACGGTGGGAGTCGTCGATTCGCCAGCATTTGGATGCAAATACTGGCTGCCCAACACGGCCGCTGCCGCCAGCATAATGATGGCAGAAAAGATGCCGAAGCGTCGCGCCGTTTTGTGCTCTGGCGCAGCTGC
>Ga0075423_10003848_pt1 | contig 13842 bp, 13 predicted proteins | sample SoiMethybrSBSTD2_FD_80114 | JGI IMG/M metagenome (GOLD analysis project Ga0075423, IMG submission 80114) | Bulk soil microbial communities from a Populus tree surrounding site in Tennessee, USA - Soil MetaG P. TD hybrid SBSTD2 | ecosystem: Environmental > Terrestrial > Soil > Tree plantation...
AGGGCAGGGTCGGATAGCCCGGCGTGTTGATGCTCACGGCATGGATGTCGCTCGAGATGGTGTCGGGGGTGAAGCCCTGCTGCATAGCGGGCTCGCACACCGTGAAGTCGAAGCTCCCTCCGCCGTGCCCCACGTCGATGACCACGCCACGCTGCTTCGCCGCGCGAGCGGCGGGGAGGAGCTGGCCGTTCTGCACGGTGTTGTTCCCCGCCCCGCTGTAGGAATGGGTGAGGATGTCGCCGGGACGCAAGAGATCCAGGAGGTCGGCGAGATTGCCCGGCGCCGCGCCGATGTGGCACATCACCCGGGCCCACTTCCCCGCCTGCTCGGCGGCCCGGATGGCCCGACGGAGCGGCTCGAGGCCGTTCTGGCCCACCACGGAGTCCGTGATGCGCACCTTCACACCCAGCACGAGGTCGGGGTTCTCCGCGACCGCCTTGGCCGCGCCGTCAACGTTCGCGTAGTCGATGTTGAGCATCTCGCCCGGCGCCAGCCCGCCCGCCAGCCCGATGCTCGCGATGTGCACGAAGCCGTAGAGCCGCGTGCGCGACTGGGCCACCGCGAGATGCTTGAACGCGCCGAAGGTGTGCCAGCCGCAGTCGCCCGCCGACACCGCGGTGGTGGTGGCGGTGATCGGCACGAGCTCGTCGGCGGGCAGGCCGAGCCCCAGGTGGGGCACGAGATGCGTGTGCAGGTCCACGAGCCCGGGCGTCACGAGCTTCCCGGACGCGTCGATGCGCTGGACGGCGCGGTCGGGCGGGATGCTCGACGTGACGGCGGCGATCTGGCCGTAGCGGATCCCGACGTCCATGCGGCCCCGGAGCCGCTGGCTCGGGTCCAGCACCTCGCCGTTGGCGATCACGAGCTCGTACTTGAGCAGGGGATCGGCGGGATTGAAGCCGCGCGGCACCGGCGCGCCCTGGGCCACCTGCATGGGGACGGCGGCCCGCGCCGCGGCGTCCGCCGCTCCGGCGGCGCTCAGCGAGGCGCCGGCAGCGGTGCCGGCGGCGATGGAGGTGTTGCGGATGAAGTCTCGACGGGACAGATCCACGGCGTCTCCCCTGACGTCGAGGCGCGCTGGGTGATCAGCGCCGAGGCGCGACCTTGACGGGCTTGGCGACCTTGCCCTTCTCGCCTTCCTTGATGAGCCCCTTCACCTCGTCCATGAACTGCGAGATGTCCTTGAACTGGCGGTAGACGGAGGCGAAGCGCACGTAGGCGACCTGGTCGAGCTTCTGGAGATGCTCCATGACCACCTCGCCCAGCTCCTTCGAGGTGATCTCCTTCTCGGCGCGCTCGTGGAGCTTGGCCTCGATCTCCGCCACCACGTCGTCCACCGCCTGCACACCGACGGAGCGCTTCTCGCACGCCTTGAGGATCGAGCCGCGCAGCTTCTGGCGGTCGAACGGCTCGCGGCGGTTGTCGCGCTTCACCACGTGCGGGAGCACGTCCTCGATGTACTCGTAGGTGGTGTACCGCCGGTGGCACTTGAGACATTCGCGCCGGCGGCGGATGAACTCGCCGTCCCGGCCCACCCGGGAGTCCACCACGCGATCCTCGGTGTGGCCGCAGAAGGGACATTTCATGGGCGGAGCCGCTCCGGGTAGAGGGGAAACCGCGACGTGAGCGCCTGCACCTCCGTGCGTACCGCCGCTTCGGTGGCGGCCTCGCCGAGTTTGCCGAGCACGCGGTCGATGAATCCCGCGATCTGCGCCATCTCGGGCTCCTTCATGCCGCGCGTGGTGACCGCCGGCGTGCCGATCCGGATGCCGCTGGTGACCATGGGTCCCTTGGTGTCGAAGGGGATGCCGTTCTTGTTCACCGTGATCCAGGCGCGGTCCAGCGCCTCCTGCGCATCCTTGCCGGTGACCCCCCTGGGCGTGAGGTCGACGAGAAGGAGATGGGTGTCGGTGCCCCCCGAGACGAGCCGGAAGCCCCGCGCGGCCATGGCCTCGGCGAGCGCCTTCGCGTTCTTCACGATCTGCCCCTGATAGGCGCGCCATGCCGGCGTCTGGGCCTCGCGGAAGGCCACCGCCTTCGCCGCGATCACGTGCATGAGCGGCCCGCCCTGGATGCCGGGCAGGACCACGCGGTCGAGGTCCTTGGCGTGCGCGGCCCGGCACATCACCATGCCGCCGCGCGGCCCGCGCAGCGTCTTGTGTGTGGTGGTGGTGACGAAATCCGCGTAGGGCACGGGCGTGGGGTGCAGGCCGGCTGCCACCAGCCCCGCGGTGTGCGCGATGTCGGCCATGAAGGCGGCGCCCACCTCCTCGGCGATCTGGCCGAAGGGCTTGAACTCGATCGCCCGCGGGAACGCGGATCCGCCGGCGATGATGAGCTTGGGGCGATGCTGCCGGGCCAGGTCGCGCACCTGGTCCATGTCGATCCGCTCGTCGCTCGTGCGCACCCCGTAGGGCACGATGGTGTAGAGCTTGCCCGAGAAATTCATGGGGCTGCCCGCGGTCAGGTGCCCGCCGTGCGAGAGGTTCGGCCCCAGCACGACGTCGCCGGGCTTGAGCAGGGTCATGTACACGGCCATGTTGGCCTGTGACCCCGAGTGCGGCTGCACGTTGACGTGCTCCGCCCCGAACAGCTCCTTGGCGCGCGCAATCGCGAGCTCCTCGACCACGTCGACCATCTCGCAGCCGCCGTAGTAGCGCTTGCCTGGATAGCCCTCGGCGTACTTGTTGGTGAGGACGGAGCCCACCGCCTCCAGCACCGCTTCGGAGACGAAGTTCTCGGAGGCGATCAGCTCGAGGTTGCGCGCCTGGCGCTCGGTCTCACCGCGAATCGCCTTCGCGATCTCGGGGTCGACCTGCTCCAGGTGGCTCATCCCCGGGCGCTCCGTGGCGCTATCCGCAGCGCTCGCCGCGCAGGCGCTGCTCGAGCGCGACGATCTTTCCCACGCGGCGCGCATGACGGTCACCTGCGAAGGTGGTCGCCACCCAGAGACTCAGGATCTCGAGCGCGAGCTCGCGGCCGGTGAGGCGCGCGCCCAGGCAAAGGACGTTCGCGTCGTTGTGCTCGCGGCTCATGCGCGCGGTGAACGTGTCGAAGCAGGCGGCGGCGCGCACACCCGGCAGCTTGTTGGCGGCGATCGCCATGCCGATGCCGGTGCCGCACACGAGGACCCCGCGATCGACCTTGCCCACCGCGACCGCCTCGCCCACCTGGGCGGCGTAGTCGGGGTAGTCGACCGATTCAGGCGAGTGCGTGCCGAAGTCGAGGACCTGATGGCCCTGGTCGATGAGCCAGGCCTTGCAGGCTTCCTTGAGCTCCCACCCGGCGTGATCGGCTCCGAGCGCGATGGCGAGCATGCGGCCCTACCTTACGCTCCGTGGCGTTACAGTGTCAAGAAGGCGCTAGATATGGTGTTTCCGGCGCTCCTCAGACGTCGACACGCTGGCCGTCGCGCGCGACGGCCACCCGCCAGCCCCGCGCTGCCACGTCCTGACGGAGGGCTTCCGCCGCGCCCGCCTCGCCGTGGACGAGGTAGGTCATGCCGGGCGGGTGACGAAAGCCATCGAGCCAGCGGAGAATCTCGGCCCGGTCGGCGTGGGCCGAGTAGGCGTCGCTGGCGAGGATAGTGGCGCGCACCGGAACCATCTCGCCGAACATCCGGAGCTCGCGGGCCCCGTCTCTCAGGAGGCGGCCACGCGTGCCGGCCGCCTGATACCCCACGAAGTGCACCGTGGTCCGGGGATCCGGCAGGAGGCGCCGGAAGTGGTGGAGGATGCGGCCGCCGGTCGCCATGCCGCTCCCGGCCAGGATGATGCCCGGCGCCGGCGCGTCGTTGAGCCGCTTGGAGTCATCGACGGTCTTCGTGACCTCGAAGCGCCGGGGCGCGTACGGCTTGGTCCCCGCGGCCACCTCGCGCCGGAGCGCCTCGTCCTGCTCCTCGAGATGCCGCGCGTAGATGGCCAGGGCCTCGATGGCCATGGGGCTGTCGAGGAACACCGGGAGCGAGGGGATGCGCCCGGCCTCCTCGAGCTGGCGCAGGTCGAACAGCACCTCCTGCGCGCGGCCGACCGCGAAGGCCGGGATGAGAAGCCAGCCGTGCCCGTCCACCGCGCGCCGTACCGCGCCGACCAGGCGGTCGCGGCGATCGTCGTGCTCGTGGAGGCGATCGCCGTAGGTGGACTCGAGCAGCAGCACATCGGCTTCCCCGACCGGGTCGGGGTCGCGCATGATCGGCACGTCGTAGCGCCCGAGGTCGCCGGAGAAGACCACGAGGCGCCCGCTCAGCCGGCACTCGACGAGCCCGGCGCCCAGGATGTGACCGGAGTGCGTGAAGCGCGCCTCCACGCCGGGGCCCGGCGCGAAGGTGGCGCCGAAGTCGGCGGTGCGGAGCTGACGCAGCGTCCGCGCGGCGTCGTCCACCGTGAACAGCGGCAGCGCGGGCGTGTGGCGGGAGGTGCCGTGGCGATTCGCGAACGCCGCCTCCTCCTCCAGGAGATGCGCGGCATCGGGCAGCATCACGCGGAGGAGATCGGCGGTGGCGGGCGTGCAATACACGGGTCCCGTGAATCCCGCGCGCACGAGCCGCGGGAGATAGCCCGAGTGGTCGATATGGGCGTGGCTCAGCACCACCGCGTCCAGCCGCGCGGGCTCGAGGGGAGGCGGCTGCCAGTTGCGGGCACGGAGCGCCTTCAAGCCCTGGAACAGGCCGCAATCGAGCAGCACGCGCGCCCGGTCGGACTCGAGGAGGTGCCGCGAGCCGGTGACGGTCTCGGCAGCGCCGAGGAAGGTCAGCGCGACGCTCACCGCCCGGGCAGGCCTCCGCGACCGGCGCGCGCGGGAATCGGGCGGAGCGGTCCAGCGCCGACAGGGAAGTCGAAGGTCTCCAGGCTGGCGCCCTCCACGCCCTGGGCCACCAGGCCGGCGATGTCCAGGCGGCTCTCGAAGGCCAGGACTTCCTCCCGGCTCATCCGCGTGCCCGGATGCTTGGGCACGAACAGCGTGCAGCAGTCGGCGTCGGGCTCGATGGAGACCTCGAAGGTGCCGATGGCTTCCGCCTGCGCGGTGATTTCGAGCTTGTCCATCCCGATGAGGGGACGCAGCACGGGCAGATCGGCCACCTCGTCCACGCGCGCGAGATTGTGCAGGGTCTGCGAGGCCACCTGCCCCACGCTCTCGCCGGTGACGAGGGCGAGGGCGCCGGTGCGGTGAGCCAGCGCCTCGGCGATCCGGAGCATGAGCCGCCGGTAGATCACCACCCGCGCCGGGCCGGGCACGCCGAGCACGACCGCACGCTGTATCTCCCCAAAAGGCACGAGATAGAGCCGGGAGTCGTACTGCCAGGCGGTGAGACGCCGGACGAGCTCGCGCGCCTTGCCCGGCGAGACGTCCGGCAGGTACGGCACGCTGTGGAAGTGGACGAAGACCACCCGACAGCCGCGCTTCATGAGCCGCCACGCCGCCACCGGCGAGTCGATGCCGCCCGAGAGCAGCGCGGCCACCGTGCCGCTCGCGCCCACCGGAAGGCCGCCCGGACCCGGCCGCCGGTCGCCGTAGACGAACGCCCGGCCGGGCAGCACCTCGACGTGGACGTTCAGCTCGGGATGCTCGAGGCTCACCCGGACGGGGTAGCGCGAGAGCACGTGCGCGCCCAGCTCTCGGTTCATCTCCAGCGAGGACAGCGGCTGGGTCTTGAACGCCCGCCGCGCGGTGATGCGGAACGAGGCGAAGCGCCGGCCCTCGGTGACGCGATCCACCGCCCGGCGGAGCGCGTCCATGTCCGGCGTGGTGTGCTCGGCGAGGGCGTAGTTGGCGACGCCGAACACGCGGCCGAGGCGCTCAGCCGCCGCCTCCGCGTCCACCGCCGGATCGAGGTGGAGCACGATGCGCCCGGTGAGCTGCTCCACGCGCACCGGCGGGAGATCGGCGAGCGCGCGGAGCAGGCTCTCCTGGAGGCGCCGGAGGAAGAGCGGGCGATTGCCTCGCTTGAGGCTGATCTCGTGGTAGTGGACCACCACCACGCGCGGCCGCGCCGGCTCCGCCATCACTCGGCCTCGGTCGCGCGGGGATGCTTGGGCCGGCGGCGGTAGACGGTCTTCGGCACCTCGACCTTGGGGGGCTTACGCGGCATCGGCTTGCGCACGCGCGCGTGCGCGGGCTTCTTCGACTTTCCCACCCGGCTAGTATAAGCCGCCGGGAAACGTGTTCACGCCGGCGTGGCGGCCGGCCGCCTTGTACATCTTCACGCCGCCCCATACCTGGCCGGCGACGCCGTCGTGGAGGGCCCAGCTCCGGCCGCGGACGGTGAGGCCCGCGCCCGCCGCGCGGAACGGCGTCGAGCCGTTCAGCCCTCGCGTCAGCGCGCCCGTCTGGGCGAACTGATCGTGGATGAACTCCATGACCTCGCGTCCCATGATGTAGCCGCAGCCGTGGCGCTCGTAGATGATGGCGGAGTGGTAGAAGAGCGGGTCGATCAGATAGAGGTCCTTGCCGATCAGCCCGCAGAAGCCCTCCATGCACTGGAGCACCCGCGCGAGCAGGCGCAGGCCCCGCCGGACCTGGCCGGGGGCGAGCCCGTCGCGCTGCGCGCGCTCCTCCTCGGCGAAGTTCCGCGAGGCGGTGCCGAACAGCGTGTCCTTGCCCTCGGGATCGCGGTCGATCCCGTAGCGGGGCGCGGCGGGATCGTTGATCTGCACGAAGGCCAGCTCGGGCACCGACATCGACGACATCTCGACGTCCACCAGGAGCGTGGGGTCCGGATCGCCCGGCGCCGAGCGCACCTCGATGCGCGCCCACGGCCGGTCCTCCGGCGCGGTGATGCGCACGAGGCGGGCGCCGTCCGGGCGGCACAGCGTGGTGGGGCTGATCTCGAGCCGCCGCAGCAGCTCCCCCGGCACGAGACGGAGATAGAGAGCCTCGGCCATCTCGCGCGGGAGCGCGTTGATCTCCTCGATCGAGGCGAGGCCGAGCCCGGCGGCGCGCGGGTCCACGGCGCTAGCTCCGGGCGTCCGCGGCGAGGACGCGGGCCCGCGCCAGCTCGTCGGGGGTGTTGATGTTCATGAACACCCGCGCCGGGTCGCCCACCGCCGCGACCTCTGCTTCCGTGATCGCGAGCACGCGGACCTCCTCGAAGAAGCCGGTGATGCGGAGCCGACCCTCGCGGAGCCGCCGCTCCATCGGGGCCAGGCACGCCTTGCCGTAGCAGGCGTGGAGCGTCTCCCACTGCTCGCCGATGCGCGGGGCCACCACGTCGGCCTCGCCGGCGCGGGCCAGCACCAGGCGCGCCACCGGCTCGGAGAGGAACGGCATGTCGCACGCGACGGTGAACGCAGCGTCCCCCGGCGCCGCGCGCAGGCCGGAGTAGATGCCCCCGAGCGACCCGCCCTCCGGGAAGACGTCCGGCACCATGGGGAGCCCGAGGAACGCGTAGAGATCGGGCGTGTTGGTGACGAGCAGCACGCGCTCCGTGACCTGGCGCACGATGTCGAGCACGCGCGCGACAATCGGGCGGCCGCCCAGCTCCATGAGGGCCTTGGGATCGCCCCCCATGCGCGTGCTCTTGCCGCCCGCCTGGATGACGCCGGTGATCGCGAGAGTCATTGGGTATCAACATGCCGTTCGGCATGTTGACCGTGGTCCAATCGGTTGGGCCAACGGTGGCACGTCATCACAATCGTATCGGTCCCTGACGGAGTATGCGGGGCGGCCACACCGTGCAATCGGCGAGCGTGGACCCTGCGCCGCCGGCGGTGGCGCCGGCATCCAGGATGAAGTCCACCGCGTCCCCGAAGCTCGCCGCGACCTCGCCCGCGCGGGTGGGCGGCGCGCCCCCGCTGGGATTGGCGGAGGGCGCGGTCACCGGCATGCCCGCCGCGCGCACGAGCCCCAGCGCCACCGCGTGGCCCGGGACGCGCACGCCGACGGTGCCGCTGCCTGCCGTCACCTCGGTGGGCACCAGCGGGGCGGCCCGGAGCACGAGCGTCAGCGGGCCCGGCCAGTGGCGCGCCATCAGCTCGCGGGCGCCGGGGCTCGCGCCCTCGACCAGCGCGAGGGCGCGCTCTATCGAGTCCACGAGCACGAGGAGGGGCTTGGACTCGGGCCGGCCCTTGATGCGGAACACCCGCCGCACCGCCTCCGGCGACAGGGCGTCGGCGCCCAGCCCGTAGAAGCTCTCGGTGGGAAACGCCACGGTGCCACCCGACTTGAGCACGGCCGCGGCCGCGTCGAGCACCTTGGAGTCCGGGCGGTCGGCATCAACCACCCTCGTCACGGTCACCGGGCGAGCGCCCTCCGCGCGATGTCACGCCGGAAGTGCGCGCCCTCGAAATGGATGCGCGCCACGGCGGCGTAGGCCGCGTCCACCGCGGCGCGCACGTCGGAGCCGAGCGCCTGGACGCCGAGCACGCGCCCGCCCGCGGTGACGAGCACGCCGTCGCGGAGCGCCGTGCCCGCGTGGAACACGCGCACGCCGGGCAGCGCCTCCGCGTCCGCCACCCCCCTGATCGGCCGGCCGGTCTCGTAGCTGCCCGGATAGCCGCCCGAGCTCATCACCACGCACACCGAGGTCTCCGGCGACCACGGTACGCTCGCGGGAATGCTCGCGCCGCGAGCCACCGCGTCCAGGTGCGGCAGCAGATCGCCCGCGAGGCGCGGGATCACGACCTGGCACTCGGGATCGCCAAAGCGGCAGTTGAACTCGACCACGCGCGGCCCCTCGCGCGTGATCATGAGACCCACGTAGAGAAAGCCCGCGAACGGCGTCCCCTCCTTGGCCATGGCGGCGACGGTGGGCCGCACGATCTCGGCCATGACCCGCTCCGTCATGCCCGCGTCCATCACCGGCGCCGGGGAGTAGGCGCCCATGCCCCCTGTGTTCGGTCCCTGATCGCCGTCGAACACGGTCTTGTGGTCCTGGGCGGAGGCCAGCGGCAGGATGGCATCGCCGTCGGTGATGGCGAAGAACGACGCCTCCTCGCCTACCATGAACTCCTCGATCACCACGCTGGCCCCGGCGGCGCCGAACGCGCGCTCGTCCAGGCACTGGGCGACGGCGGCATCGGCCTCGGCCAGGTTGCAACAGATGATGACACCCTTGCCCGCGGCGAGGCCGTCCGCCTTCACCACCAGCGGCACGCCGAGCTCCCGGCACCAGGCGCGCGCGGGCCCCGCCTCGGTGAAGGCACGGAAGCGCGCGGTGGGAATCCCGTGGCGCGCCATGAGGTCCTTGGCGAAGGCCTTGCTGCTCTCGAGCCGTGCCGCCGCCTGGCTGGGACCGAACACGGCGAGGCCACGCTCGCGGAAGCGGTCGGCGACCCCGAGCGACAGCGGCAGCTCCGGCCCCACCACCGTGAGGTCCACGCGCTCGCGCAGGGCGGCGGCCACGAGCGCCTCGATCTCGCCCTCCTTGATGGCGAGACACCGGGCGTGCTGCGCGATGCCCGGGTTGCCGGGCGCGGCGAGCAGCGCCGTCACGCGTGGGCTCTGGGCGAGCTTCCAGGTCAGGGTGTGCTCGCGCCCGCCCGAGCCGATGACCAGGACCTTCACCGGTCGGCGTCCTCCTCGTCGTCGGCGGCCCCGCCGTCGTCGAGGTGCGAGCGGGCGATCTGGGACCAGGGGCTGCCTAGATCGAGCTCGAGATACCTCCGCCAGTGCACGGCGGCGGCCGCGCTACGTCCCATCTTGCCGAGCACGCCGGCCAGGTTGAAGTGGGCGGCCGCGTAGTCCGGATCCATCTCCAGCGCGCGGCGGTACCAGTTCACCGCGGTGGGGAAGTCGCCCAGGTCTTCGCCCAGCGAGCCCAGGTTGAACGCGGCCTGGGTGCAGGTGGCGTCGGCCGCGAGGGCCGAGCGATAGCACTCCCCTGCCTTCTCGTAGTGGCCCATCCGGTGTTGAAGCAGGCCCATGTTGTTCCACGCCGCCGCGTAGCCGGGATCCACCGCGAGCACCCGCTGGTAGGCGTCCACCGCCGCCTCCCAGCGCTCGGGATCGTCGTCCCACTCGGAGGCGCGCGAGAACCAGATCTCGGCGGCATCGCTGGGCGGAATCATGGGCCGCACGCGGCCCCACGCCAGCGACTCGCGCGTCTCCCGCTCCAGCTCGAGCGCGGGGAAGTCCAGCAGCGCCTGGCCGGTGCGGGCGTCGAAGCGGAGCTGATCCTGCGCCACGATGATGCGCTGCCCCTCCACGGAGAGCCGCACCTCGGCGAGGGGCGAGTCCGACTCGGGCGCCAGACGGCGGGCCCCGGCGAGGGCCTCGCGCACCTGGCGCACGCTCGCCCCCGCATCCAGCAGCGCCGCACCCACGCGGCACGCGACCACGTCGCGGAAGCGGAAGCCGGTGGTCTCCGCGTCGAGCAGCCCAAGGCGCCGGAGCTGTAGCGCGCGCTTGGGCGTGAGCCGGAGGAGGCGGGTGAGCTCCCGCAGGCTGAAGACGCGCTCGGGATGGGCGGTGGGCACCGGGATGACGGCTAGTGCTTGAAGTGGCGGATGCCGGTGGTGACCAGCGCCATGCCATGCTCGTCGGCGGCCGCGATCACCTCCGCGTCGCGCACCGAGCCGCCGGGATGGAGCGCCGCGGTCGCGCCCGCCGCCGCCACCGCGTCCAGCCCGTCGCGGAACGGGAAGAAGGCGTCGGACGCGCACACCGTGCCCTTGGTCTCGAGCCCCACCTCGCGGGCGCGCATCACCGCGATGCGCGCGGAGTCCACGCGGTTCATCTGGCCCGCCCCCACCCCGACCACCTGCTCCGCGGTGGTGAGCACGATAGCGTTGGACTTGGCATGCTTGGCCACGCGCCAGGCGAAGCGGAGCGCGCGCATCTCGGCCTCGGTGGGCGCGCGCCGGGACACCACCTTGAGCTCGGCAGGGTCGAGGTCGGTGAGATCGGCGTCCTGCACGAGCAGGCCGCCGAGCACGCTCCGAATTTCGGCGAAGCGCTCCGCATAGTCGGCGCGCGCGCACGGCAGCTGGAACACCCGGCACTTCTTCTTGGTGCGCCGGAGCTCCTCCAGGGCGTCGGGCTCGTAGTCGGGCGCGAAGAGGATCTCGAGCAGGATCCCCGAGAGCTCCTTGACCACCTCCATGTCGAGGCGGCGGTTGACGCCCACGATGCCACCGTAGATGGACACGGGATCGCACTGCTTCGCGCGCCGCATCGCCTCCCCCACCGACGCGCCCACCGCCACACCACAGGGGTTGGTGTGCTTGATCACCACCGCGGCGGGTTCGCTCCATTCCAGCAGAAGCCCCAGCGCGGCCGACCAGTCGAGGAGGTTGTTGTAGGACAGCTCGGGGCCGTGGAGCTGTTGCGCGGCGGCCAGGCCCAGCGGGGCGCCGGCTGGCCGGTAGAAGGCCGCCGACTGATGGGGGTTCTCGCCGTAGCGCAGGCCCTGCACCCGCTCGGCGTCCACGCGCAGGCGCGGCGGCAGGAGCGCGTCGTCTGCGCCGGCGGCGGGTGCCGCGCCGCGCGCGCCGGGGTCGCGCAGATAGGTCGCGATCGCCGCGTCGTACTGCGCGGTGCGGCGGAAGGCTTCCTGGGCCAGCCGGTAGCGGGTCGCGTCGGACAGGGCGCCGCTGGCCCGCAGCTCCTCGAGCACCGTCGCGTACTGACCCGGATCGGTGACCACACCCACGCTCTCGTGGTTCTTGGCCGCGCCCCGGATCATGCTGGGTCCGCCGATGTCAATGTTCTCGATGGCTTCGGCCAGGGTGCAGCCGGGAGAAGCCACGGTCTTTTCAAAGGGATAGAGCGCGACGACGACCAGGTCGATGGGGCGAATGCCGTGCTGCTCGAGCGCCGCCATGTGCTCGGGGAGCGGGCGGCGGGCGAGGATACCCCCGTGGACCTTGGGATGGAGCGTCTTCACTCGCCCATGGAGCATCTCGGGGAAGCCCGTGACCTCGGCCACGTCCACCACCGTGACGCCGCTCTCGCGCAGGAGCGCGGCGGTGCCGCCGGTGGAGAGGATCTCGACGCCGAGCGCGGCCAGGCCCTTGGCGAAGTCCACGATGCCGCTCTTGTCGTGCACGCTGATGAGCGCCCGGCTGACGCGATTCATCTTGCCTCCCGCATGAGCGCGCGGCTGACCCTATTCATGCCCCCTCCTTGATTCGTACCCGCCGGCCGTCGATCTCGAGCCGCCCCTCGGCGAAGAGGCGCACCGCCTCCGGATAGATCCGATGCTCCTCCACGAGGATGCGCGCGGCCAGCGTGTCCTCGGTGTCCCCCCTCTCCACCGGCACCGCCGCCTGCAGCACGATGGGACCGGTGTCCGTGCCCTCGTCCACGAAGTGCACGGTGGCTCCGGCCACCCGCACGCCGTGCTGGAGGGCCTGGCGCTGCGCGTGCAGTCCCGGGAAGGCCGGCAAGAGCGCGGGGTGGATGTTGAGGAGCCGGCCGCGGAAGTGCTCGACGAAGCCGGCACCGAGGATGCGCATGTAGCCGGCCAGGCACACCAGCCCGACCCGCCGCGCTTCGAGGGCGTCCGTCACCGCCTTGTCGTGCGCCTCGCGCCCCGGGTGCTCGCGCGGCGGGATCACCACCGCCTCGATGCCTTCTGCGCGGGCCAGCGCCACCGCGCCCGCCTCCGCGCGATCCGAGATCAGGACGACGACGTCGGCGGGCATGCGCCCGGCGCGCGCGGCGGCGACCAGGGCCTGGAAGTTCGAGCCGCGCCCGGAGGCGAGCACGCCGATGCGGAGCCGCGGCCGCTCAGGCATAGCGCACTCCGCGCGGGCCCGCCTCGATCTCGCCGATCTCGAACACCGACTCGCCGGCGCCATGCAGGAGCGCCCGGGCGGGCTCGGCGTCCTCTGGCCTCACCACCACCACGTAGCCGATCCCCATGTTGAACGTGCGCCGCATCTCGGCCTCCTCGACGCGCCCGGCCTCCTGGAGGACGCGGAAGATAGGCGAGACCGGCCACGCCGAGGGCCGGATCACCGCGCGGCAGCCTTCCGGCAGGACGCGCGGGAGGTTCTCGGTGATGCCGCCCCCGGTGATGTGGGCCATGGCCCGGACGGGCAGCGCGCGCAAGAGGCCCAGCACCGGCTTCACGTAGATGCGCGTGGGAACGAGCAGCTCGTCCGCCACCGACCGACCCACGCCGGGCAGCGTCTCGTGCGCCTTGAGGCCCAGGCGCTCGAAGACGATGGCGCGGGCCAGCGAGTAGCCGTTGCTGTGCAGGCCCGAGGAGACGAGCCCCAGCACGCGGTCCCCCGGCGCGACCTCGGCGCCGGTGACGATCCGTCGCTGCTCGACCACGCCCACCGCGAACCCGGCGAGATCGTACTCGCCCGGGGCGTAGAGGTCCGGCATCTCCGCGGTCTCGCCGCCCACCAGCGCGCAGCCGGCCTGGCCGCAGCCTGCGGTGATCCCCGCCACGATGGACTCGACGCGCCCCGGCTCGACCCGGTGCACCGCGAGATAGTCGAGGAAGTAGAAGGGCTCGGCGCCGTGCACCAGGAGGTCGTTGACGCCCATCGCGACCAGGTCGATCCCCACCGTGTCGTGGCGGTCGGCGAGGAAGGCGACCTTCAACTTCGAGCCGACGCCATCGGTGGAGGAGACGAGCACCGGCTCGTCGTACCCGGCAGGAACGCGACAGAAGGCGGCGAAGGCTCCGATTCCGCCCAGCACCTCCGGCCGATGGGTGCGCGCGGCCAACCGGGCGATGCGGCGCACCGCCTCGTCCCCGGCCTCGATGTCAACGCCGGCGGCTCGATAGGTGAGCGGGTCCACGGGCTCCGTCGTCAGGCGTCGAACAGCTTGAGCTGCGAGGCGTCCTCCTGCTCGAAGCCCACCTTGTACTGGCCGGTGAAGCAGGCGTGACAGAAGTGGTTCGGGTCGTTGCCCGTCGCCTTCAGCATGCCCTCGAGCGAGAGGTAG
>Ga0075423_10003849_pt1 | contig 13842 bp, 14 predicted proteins | sample SoiMethybrSBSTD2_FD_80114 | JGI IMG/M metagenome (GOLD analysis project Ga0075423, IMG submission 80114) | Bulk soil microbial communities from a Populus tree surrounding site in Tennessee, USA - Soil MetaG P. TD hybrid SBSTD2 | ecosystem: Environmental > Terrestrial > Soil > Tree plantation...
AGCTCCGCGTTCGCGGCCCACCCGTCGGTGTGGAGGAGGCGATCGGCCTGGCTTCGGATCGCGTTCCGCAGCGCCACGAGCCGGATGGCCGCGAAACCGGAGACGATGTCCTTGACGTGCGGCACCGACACCACGCCCCGCAGCAGCGCCGGCGCATGGCGCCGGAGCAGGCGGTGGGCGCGCGACGGCTCCCCTTCGAGCCGGCCCTCGGCGATCACGAGGTCGGCGCCGCTCTCGATCCGGCGCACGAGATCGGGCACCGTCTGCGGGTTGTGCGCGAAGTCGGCATGCATCAGGATGGCGGCATCGCGCTTGGGGCGGTCGGTCAGATCCACCGCCTTCCGGAACAGCTCCTCGACCGAGGCGGCGTAGCCCTGCCGCTCGGTGCGCCGAAGGACGGTGAGCGGCAGGACCCGGGCGTAGGGCTCGAGCACCTCGGCCGTCGTGTCCGACGAGGCGTCGTCGAGAACCAGCAGTTGATATTCGCGAGGGAATGCGGCGAACACCTGGCGAATCTTCCACAACAGGAGCCCTACGGTCGGGGCCTCGTCATGGCTCGGAATGCAAACGTAAATCATGATCCGTCAGGGAAATGGGACCAAGGAACGATACACCGATCTGACCGCCTCGGCCATGCGCGCCGCACCGAAGCCTTCCACCACTCGGGCGGCTTTCGCTGCGACGTCCCGGGCGAGGTCCGGCTCGTTCATCAGACGAGCGACGGCATCGGCGAGGGCCACGGGGTCGGCTGGCGGAACGAGCACTCCGGCGCCGCCCTGCAGCATCTCGGGAAGCCCGCCGGCGGTGGTGGATGCAACCGGAATGCCAAGGGCCATGGCCTCGAGCACCGACGTGCCCAAGCCTTCCTCGCGCGAGCTCATGACGAAGCAGTCCGCGTCGGCGACGAGCCGGGCAGGCTCGTCGAGGTGGCCGAGCAGGTGGACACGGCCGTCGAGCCCGAGGCCGGCCCGCAGGCGCTCGAGCGCGGGGCGCTCCGGCCCGTCGCCGGCGATGACCCAGTGGAGTGTCGGGCATCGGCCCGCGAGCTGTGCGGCGGCGCGCATCAGCGTCGCGTGATCCTTGTGCGCTACCAGCGCGGCCACGTTGGCCGCCACCCGGGTCCCGGCGGCGAGTCCGAGGCGGCCGCGCACGCCGAGCTTGGGCGTGCGGCGCACGTCATCGAGCGCGATGCCGGAGTGAACGACCTCGATCCGATCTGGCGCAATGCCGTCGGACACCAGCACGTCGGCCACGGCGTGGGAGATGGCGATGACGCGCGCGGCCCGCGCCCAGCATCCGCGCCGGCCCAGGGGGAAATCCACCCGGCGGGTGGCGACCAGCGGACGGCCGGCGACCGCCGCGCCCAGGCCGCCGAGCGTGACGGCGTGCGCGTCGTGCGCATGCACCAGCGACGGGCCTGCCCGAAGCTCGGCGATCAGGCCTGGCAGCACGCGGGGATCGAGGCCCGCGGACCACGGCACCGGGCGGACCCGCACACCGTCGCGGCCGAGCCGCGAGGCGAGCTCACTCGTCGGGCCCGTCACCACGACCTGCGCCACGTTCAGACGCGCCAGCTCCCGGGCCAACCACCACACCTGGCGCTGCCCGCCACGCCACTCGCGTCCCGACGCGAGGTGGACGACGCGCGCGGTCACGCGTCCCGCGCGACTGCGGCGAGAAGCGTCCGGAGCTCGGCGAGACTGAACGGCTTGTGGAGGTAGGGTCGGTCGAGGCTTTCGAGAAACGCGAGCGTATCGCCGCGGACGGTGTCGCCGGTGCTGAAGACCAAGCGCGCGGCCAGGGCCGGGTGCCGGCGGGCCAGCTCCTCGTAGAACTCGCGGCCGCTCACCTCGGGCATCCGGAGGTCCGAGATCACCAGGTCGAACGTCTCGCGATCGGCCAGCTCCAGCCCCTCCCGGCCGTTGCTGGCCACCACCGGAACGTGCCCCCACGCGTCGAGTGTGGCGTGCATATAGTGCAGGATGTGAGGCTCGTCGTCGACGACCAGGACCCGAAGGCGCTTCGTTGGAGTCCCGGTCCCGGAGGAGGGGGTCGGGGCGGGCACCCGGGTGGCGAGCGGGAGCTGAACGGTGAAGGTCGAGCCGCGGCCCTCCTCGGTGGACAGCATGATGCGGCCGCCGTGCTCGCGGAGGATGCCCTGGCTGATCGACAGACCCAGCCCCGTCCCCTCGCCTTCGGGCTTGGTGGTGAAGAACGGCTCGAAGACCTGGGCCGCGAGGGTCTCCGGCATGCCCGGGCCGTCGTCGACCACATCGATGGCCACCCCGTCGAGCCAGCGGCGCGCCCGCACGAGGACCCGGCCGGGGCGGCCCGTGCTCGCGATCGCCTGGGCGGCGTTGTTGATCAGGTTGACGAAGACCTGCTGGATCTGGTTCGGGTCGATGTCGGGCATCGGCAGGTCCGGCTCGACGTCCACCGTGGCCTCGACCCGGTGGGCCATGAGCTGGTTGCGCAGCAGGACGAACGTGGCGTCGAGCAGGGGGCGAAGCGCGGTCGGCCGGCGCTGGTGCTCCTGCTTCCGCGCGAAGCTGAGGAGGTTCTTCACGATGTTCGACGCGCGCTCGGCTTCCTCCCGGATGACCGTCAGTGGCTCGCGCAGCGCCGGCGGGACGTTGGGCACCTCGCCCAGGAAGTCCGCGAAGCCGACCACCGAGGCGAGCGGGTTGTTCAGGTCGTGGGCGATGCCGGCGATGAGCTGGCCGATGGCGGACATCTTTTCCGATTGGATGAGCTGGTCTTGCAAACGGCGCCGCTCGGTTTGATCATCGAACAGGAGCACGAGGGTGCTGCGGTCGGTCCCGCTAATCGGCACGGCGGTAACCGCATAGGTCTGCTCGCCCGTCCGGAGCTCCGCCTCGCGGCCCGCTCCTTGCTGGTCCAATGTCCGTTGCAGGTCGGCGGCCCACTCGGGCGGCACGAACGCCTGCCAGGGCCGGCCGATCAGGCTGGCCGGCGGGACATTCACCAGATCGGCGAACGCGCGGTTGGCGCGGCGGATTCGGCCACCGCGATCCACGATGCACAGGGCGGGAGAGATGGCGTCCACCACCTCCTGCCACGACCGGCGCCCATCGTCGTGCAGGTCCACCAGCCGGGCGCTCTCGAGCGCGATGCTGGCCTGCGCGACGAGCCCTTCCAGGAGTCGCAGCGAGGACGTGCCGAACCGCCCGGCCTCGCCGCGGATGGCGACGGCGCCGGTCACCCGGCCCCGGGCCACGAAGGGGGCGAGCAACCAGGACCCATTGCCGTCGGGCTGGGCGGGCAGGTCGCCCTGCGCCGCGAGCATGTCGAGGCCCTCGGGCAGCACCAGCGGCCCGAACTGCTCCACCAGTTGGAGTACGGGGCGACGATCGGGACGGCCCGCGGGCCAGGCGTGCACGAAGTCCTGCGCATCCGCGTCACGATGAAACAGGGTGAGGGCGATCTCGGTCGGTGAGAGGCTCTCCCTGATGTGCCGCAACAGCAGATCGATGACCGACGCGCGGCGGAGCGTGCCGGCCAGCTCCTGACCGAAGCCGGTGACCCGACGGAGGAGCGCGAGATCGTCGCTTGTGGCGCTCGCGGCGAGATTGGTGGAAGGAGGTGTGACCATGATTCGGGCGAATACGCGGGGCCGTCTGACCGCGGCGGACCTGCAGCTGGTGATGCTGCTACTGAGCCGCGGGTCCGCGCACCGGCGCGCCTACCTCGAGCGCCGCCTGGCGACGGAAGGGCCGGATCCGCTGCTGGATACCCCCGATCTGCTCGACCGGCTGCTGGCCGTGCGCACGATGCTGGTGCCCTCCGAAGCGTTGTTCTTCTACGTGGTCGTGCGTCACGCCCTGCGGAAGGCCGGCGTGGACGACCGCGAGCTGGCGGACTATCTGGCGGCGCTACTCCTCGACTTCGGCCAGCGGGACCGCGCGTGGCGGATCGACTGGCATGACGACCACCAGCACCGCTATCTGGTGGACATCCTGGCCGACCTGGAGTCGAGCGCCGGCGAGCGGCGCTTCCGGGTCATGCTCCACCTGGGAAACTACGCCCTGTGGCTCGCCGGCCTCTTTCCCGATTATATCGCGGCCCGCCACCTCCGCAAAGCGGGGCCGGACGTGACCTACTACGACGCGCTGGGCCGCCGCGGCTTCGGCATGGCGTCGGATCACGCGCTCGCCGGGGAATACGGGCTGGGGGCGCTCCTGCGGACCGCCGCCGAGCGGTTCCCGTCGCTTCGCGGCGCACTGAACGGGATGAGCGACCGGCTGCTGTTTCCGAATGTGCGGACCGCAAATCGAATGCTGCGGGAGCTGGGCGCCCAGTAATCCTGTCAAGTCGTGGGCCCGAGGTCGTAAGTCGCCGCTCCGACCGATGACTGCTTCGCTCCCGCTGCCTCCACGAGCGCCCGGAACAGGCCGCGCTCAGGGGCCTTCGCATCCGAGTGCATCTCTTCCGGATGCCACTGCACCGCCAGCAGCCAGGGCGCGTCCGCCGGCGACTCGGCGGCCTCGATCAGACCATCCTCGCTCCATCCCGTCGCCACGATACCCTCCGCCAGACGATCCACCGCCTGGTGGTGGAAAGAATTGACTCTGAGCAGCGTGCTGCCGAGGGCGCTCGCGGCCCGGCTTCCCTCCTGCAGGCGCACCGCGTGGGTGCGCGCGTCCCGCGCGCTGCCCGGATCGTGGGCGAGGGAGGCCGGGCGCTCGGAGGGCAGGTCCTGAAACAGGCTTCCTCCCAGCCCCACGTTCACGAGCTGGATGCCGCGGCAGATGCCGAGGATCGGGAGCTCCCGCTGCCGGGCGGCCGCGAAAGCGGCGAGCTCGAACAAGTCGCGCTCACGGCTGGGCGGGTAGAGATGCGGTGACGGCGCCGCTCCGTACCAGGCGGGGTCGATGTCCTCGCCGCCCGTGAGGAGAAGTCCATCCACGCCGTCGAGCGCCCGGGGCGCGAACGACGGGCCCAGCAAGGGCGAGAGAATCACCGGCACCCCGCCTGCTGCCAGCACCGACCGGACATAGGCGGCGTTGACGCCGGTTCGCTCGTTGCCGTCCCAGGCTCTCACGACTCCGCTCACGCCGATGCGCGGCGCGCTCACGGGAGCACCGAATCCGGGAAGAATGGGCAGTGCGGATCCTCGATGCGGGCGGGGTCGAGCTGGATGCCGATGAGCGGAATGGTTGACGCCCCCAGCGTCACGTTCCCGATCTGCGGGGCGCCTTCAACCGCCCTCCCTTCGAAAAGCATCACGCCGCGCGCCCGCGCGGTGGTATCGAGCACCAGGACACCGTACCCCGGCTTCACCGCGGGCGGCACCGAGCCCTCGACCCCGATGACGAGCAGCGAGTCCGTGCGGCCCACGATCGAAGGGAGCGCGGGACCAGCCACCACCCTCGTCACCAGGCGCTCGGGGAGGTTCCGCGGCGGGGCGCCGAGCGTCTGGCGGGGAACACTGAACTGGGTGAGCAGGGCGGTGGGCCCGGCGAGGGCGGCCAACCCGCAGACCGCGCGACCGCGGTCGGCCGGCTTGCCGCAGGCCGCGACGGCGACAAACACGGAGAGCAAGGGCTGGATCCGCATGGCTCTAAGATAATCCATGACGATGACCCGGGACACGCGAACGGGGCATGACACGCGTCATGCCCCGCTCGCCAGCCAGGCAGCCAATGCCGGGCCGCAGGCGTGTCTTAGCGCGCCGTGCTGTCCGCGGGGGCCTTGCTGCTGTCCTTCGGGGCCCCGGTGGTGCTCTTCATGCCGGTGTCGCTCTTCATCCCGGTGTCGCTCATCGTCGGGGTCGTGGAAGTGGATGTGGTGTCGTAGGCGCTGCCGGTCGCGCCCGTCTCCGCCCCGCCCGTGGTATTCGTGTCGGCTCGTTTCGGCCCGCAGGCTGCGAGCGCCACGGCCGTGAAGGTGGCCAAGAGGTATGTGGATGCGCGCTTCATGGTTCTCCTCGCTTGGGCGGCACCTGTCGGTACCACCGGATGTGGGTGACTTGGTTCCCGCTCCTACCGCACACCGCCCGCGAACCTAAGCCCCGACGCCCCCGTCGAACGTGAGCCGCATCACGTTCCCGCGCCCAGCGCCTCCAGCGAGCGCCGGAGGTTGTCCCGGGCCGAGGACTCGAATCGCCGCCGGAACGTGTCCGTCTGAAAGAGCGGCTGGCGCCGAAGAAACGCGGACAACACGCCCCGGCGGCCGTATCGGTAAGCCTCCTCCGGCACCCAGGCGTACTCTGCGCGGACGCGACGCTCGTACTCGTCGAAGTCTGCGGCGGGGCGGCCCAGGATCGAAAGGTCGATGTCGCAGAGGAGTTGGCCGGCTTCATCGGGAACGGGCGCATGATCGCGAGTGAGGAGCACGAGCCGGGCGATCTCGCCGGCCACCGGCGCACCGACCCCGAGGGCGGAGAGCGCGTCCATGGCCCAGCGGGCGCTCCGCTCCTCGTTGTCGGAGGCGCGGGGGTCGTAGATCCCATCGTGGAACCACAGCGCGGCTTCCACCTGGTCATGCGTGTTCGCGCTCAGCGGCAGCCCATCGAGCTGCGAGAGACCGTCCTCGAGGTGCCGTTGGTCGTGGTAGACGCGGCCTGGCGCCGACCACGCTTCGAGCAGAGCGTCGGCGAGCGCACCCGGGTCCTGGGTCGCGCCGAGCCGCCGGGCCAGCGCGCAGAACCGGTCGCGAAGCCCGCTCACGGGCGGAGAAACCAGTCGGCCAGCGGGCGACGCAAGGCCGGCCTCGCCGCGAGGCGTGCGAGCCCGCCGAGCGTCCACGCGCGCGGCGCCGGGCGCGCGAGCCAGCGCGCCAGCCGGTCGTGGCGACGCTTCGTGCGGAGCCAGCTGGCCGTCTTGGGGGCCGGCGCGCCGGGCTCGAGCACGCTCCGGGCGACCTCCTCGCCGGTGACGATGGCCCCGTAGATCCCTTCGGCCGTGAGGGACGAGACGACGCCGGCCGCGTCCCCCGCCAGGTGCACGCCGCCGGGGAAGTGGCACCCATGGTATGCGACCTCGATCGTGGCGCCCTCGAACGGCACGCCCTCGCGCGCGACGCCCAGCCGCTCCACGCGCCCGTCGAGATAGCGGCGCAGCGCCGCGGGCGCCACCAGGTGCTTCGGCGCCACGGCGCCGAGCGAGGTGTACGCCGCGTGGGGGAAGACCCAGAAATAGCCGTTCGCGAGGGGGCCCGGGTCGCACTCGACGCGCAGCGGCTCGAGCCGGATGCCGGGGACGTTGTACTCGGCCGCGAAATACTCCCGCGGGGACGGGAGTCCGAGGGCCCGGCGGACGGCCGAGTCCGACCCGTCGGCCCCGACCAGGTGCCGCCAGCGGATGGTCTTGCCGCCGACGGCGACCGTTCGCGCGCTCAGGTCGATGGCCGTCGCCGGTGATCCGGCGCGGACCTCGGCACCGGCGGCTCGGGTCCAGGCGAGCTGGAGGCGTCCGAGCTCGCGGCGGGCGATGGTGTGGACCACGGTGGCGTCCGTGTCGAGAGCGACCGCGCGGCCGCCGGCGAAGGCCACGTGTCCTACGCGCCGCAGCGCCGCATCCGCGGGTAGGCCCAGCGGCGCGAGCTCGCGCACGGTCTTCGCTGTCAGGCCGCCCGCGCACGTCTTGGGGCCAACCTCCGGGTGCTTCTCCAGGACCAGGACCTCGCGCCCCGCCTCGGCGAGAACCTGCGCTGCGCGCAACCCCGCGGGGCCCGCACCGAGGATCAGGTGCTCAACGTCTTCCATGCCTCGTCGCTCCGGATGCGCTCCGCCGCCTCCGCCCGCGCCGCCGTCGTAGGGTTCACCACGATCTTCCACTTCCGGAGCTGGCTCCGGGCGCGGCGGTAGACGTCGGACAGCACGTGCCCAGCCGGGAGGCTGGACGTCCGCGGCAGCAGGAAGAAGTGGACGTGCCGCACCCGCTCCCCGTACGACGCGACGTACACCCGCTCCGGCCGGACGACGCGCTCGATCGCTGCCACGGCCGCCCGGAGCACCGGACCGAGTGTTCCGGCCTCCTCCGGCGTGAGCGCCGAGACGGATTCGACGTGGCGGCGGGCCTTCACGATGAGCTCGCCCGGATCCGTCCACGGCCCCGTATGGTGAGCCACTTCCCACCAGGCATTCCGGAAGAGGACGCCGCCCGGCGCCGCGATCCGCCCCGCCAGCTCCTCGCACACGCTGCAATGTTCGCTGGACATCGTGCTCCTCGGCTCCCGTTCGCAGGTCTCCGCAAACGCTACCGTGGGCCGGGGCGGGCCGAAAGTCCCGCTCGCTTGACGGCCCCCGGCGGGAGTCCTACCATTCGATCTCCCAACTGCTTGGCCGCCATCCGGCGGCCGACCCGCGCCTCCGGCGAACGGGTGCACCGAAGTCCACGATGACGAGGTCACCGCGGCCGTGCTCGAAGGTCTCAAGGCGCGACTGGATCAGTTGCTGCGCGACGGCTCGCGGAGCGATCCGCGGGCGTATGCCGCCGGGCTCAAGGCGGCGGTGCTCGAGGCGACCCTCGGCGTGCGCACCATGCGGGAGGCGCTCGTCATCACTGAGCGCGAGCTCGAGGTCGAGCGCCGGCAGCTCGAGGACGCGGAGCGCCGCGGCAAGCTGGCCGCGATGGTGCCGGACGCCGAGACGGTACGGATCGCCGAACGGTATGCCATTCGGCACCGCGAGCGGTCCGCCGTGCTCGAGCGCAAGCTGGTGGTGCAGCGTGAGGAGCTGGTCCTGGCCGAGCGCGAGCTTGCCGAGATGGTCGCGGAGGCACGCCAGGCCGTCGTCGGCCATCCCTCGGAAACCATCGCGGCGGCCTGGCGCGACCTGGAATCCGCCGGCGCGACCCGGCCGGACGACCAGGAGCGGATCCAGGCCGAGACGGACCGCCAGCGCCGCGAGAGCGCGATCGAGGCCCAGCTCGCCTATCTCAAGCGGAAGCTGGGGAAACAGTGAATCGATCCGCCCTCGCCCTCCTGCTGTCGCTCGCCGTTCCCGCCGTCCGCGCCTCCGCCCAGCAGCAACCCGTCACCGCTCCCGCGCATCTCGCCAAGCTCGCTCACACCTACAGCATCGTGGCCTGGGACTCGGCGACCGGCGACCTCGGTGTCGCGGTCCAGTCGAAGTTCCCCAACGTGGGGGGCATCGTGCCATGGGCCCGGTCGGGCGTGGGCGCGGTGGCGACGCAGAGCCTGAGCAACACTGCGTACGGCGAGCGGGGGCTCGACCTCATGGCGGAGGGCGCGACGGCCGAGGAGGCACTGCGCATCGTCATGCGGACCGACACGATGCTCCAGGACCGCCAGGTCGGCATGGTGGACGCCCGAGGCAATGCGGCGAGCTTCACGGGGAAGACCACGTTCGATTGGGCCGGCGGCCGGGTCGGTGCGCCTGGCAGCCGCGGAAACGTCCCCGGCGGCAAGGGACAGGTGAGCGAGGCGCGCGACCTGGTGTCGATCACGCCTGCCGTCGTCGCCCAGCTCGAGCCGATCCTGCTGGCGGAGCCCGCAGGACAGCCGGAGAAGTGGCTGACGAAGCCGCAGGGCACGGCCACGCCTGCTTTCCTCGAGGCGCTCAAGAACTTCATGTACTGGGAGAATTACGACGTGCGGGTCCGGATGGACGGGAAGATCGACCGGGTGGTGCTCGAGGACATTCTCAAGAAGCGAACACACAGCAAGGATTCCCCTTGACCGCCGCCGCCCCCGCCAAGCCCGTCGAGACCGTCTCCCTGGATACCCGCTTCTTCGGGCATCCCTGGGGTCTCTCGACACTGTTCTTCACCGAGATGTGGGAGCGCTTCAGCTACTACGGAATGCGCGCCCTGCTCATCCTGTTCATGACGGCGCCGATCGCGGCCGGCGGCTTGGGATTCGACACGGCCAAGGCGGGGCCGATCTACGCCCTGTACGTGAGCTCGGTGTATCTCCTCTCCCTCCCGGGTGGGTGGGTGGCGGACCGGGTGCTGGGCCTGCGCCGCGCCGTGTTCGTGGGCGGCGTCGTCATCATGAGCGGGCACATCTGTCTCGCGATTCCGTCGCTGGCCACCTTCTACGCGGGACTGGTGCTCATCGCGCTCGGCACCGGGCTGCTCAAGGGCAACGCGGCGGCGCTCGTGGGCCAGCTTTACGCCCCGGAGGACGTGCGCCGCGATGCCGGCTTCTCGATCTACTACATCGGCATCAACACCGGGGCCTTCGTCGCGCCGTTCGTGACCGGCTGGCTGGCGCAGAGCGACACGTTCCGCGGCCTCCTCGCCTCGATGGGGTTCAACCCCGAGAGCGCCTGGCACTGGGGATTCGGTGCCGCCGCGGTGGGCATGTTCCTCGGCCTCGTGCAGTACGTGGTGGGCGGACGCCACCTGTCGCCCGAGGGCTTGCGGCCGGTACGGCCGAGTGACCCGGCGGTGGCGGCGCGCGTCGATCGGCAGGTGAGGCTGGTGGGGCTCGCGGTCCTGGGCGTGCTGCTCGCGGGCACCGCGCTGGTCGCGAGCGGCGCCGTGACGCTCGATCCCGAGGCCATCTCGCGGAACTTCAAGTGGGCGCTGCTTGGCGTGACCGTGGCGTTCTTCGGCTGGGTGTTCCTGGTGGCCGAATGGAGCCGGGAGGAGCGGAAGCGGCTGGTGTTGATCGCGATCCTGTTCGTGGCCTCCACGATCTTCTGGATGGCCTACGAGCAGGCAGGCTCGACCCTCAATCTGTTCGCCGATCGAAGCACCGACAACACGATCTTCGGCCACGCCTTTCCGTCGAGCTGGTATCAGGCGCTGACGCCGTTCTTCATCATCACGCTGGCGCCGGTCTTCGCCGTGCTGTGGGTGCGCCTCGGCCGACGAGACCCGTCGAGTCCCGTCAAGTTCGCCATTGCGCTCGCGATGCTGGGGCTGGGCTTCGCGGTGATGGTCGGCGCGGCGTCGGCCGCGGCGGGTGGGGCGCGGGTGAGTCCGCTGTGGCTGGTGCTGTCCTACCTGCTGCAGACCACCGGGGAGCTGTGTCTCAGCCCGGTGGGCCTGAGCGCGATGAGCAAGCTGGCCCCGGTGCGGATCGCGGGGCTCATCATGGGCGTCTGGTACCTGTCGATCTCGGTGGGCAACTATCTGGCGGGGATGGCGTCTAGCGTCTACGAGACGGTGCCGCTGCCGACCCTCTTCGGCCTGGTGACGGCCACCGCGTTGGCCGCGAGCGTGGTGCTGGCGCTGCTCGTCAGGCCGATCCGACGGATGCTGGCGCGCTGACGGCGTAGACCAGCACCTCGCCGATGTCGTCGTCTTCGTCGGCGGCGACGGGGCGCATCCCGACGTTCTCCGCGACGCGCAGCGCCGGCGTGTTCCACACCGGTGCCAGCGTGCGGACCTGCCGCACCCCGGGCTGGCGGAACGCCCACTCGATCATGGCCTTCACGGCCTCGGTGGCGTACCCGTGACCCTCGAACTGCGCGTACATCGCGTAGCCGATGAGCACCGCGCCGCTCTCGTCGGGCGGGCCGCCGAAGGCCACCGATCCGACCGCTCGCTTGGTCTCCCGCTCGAACATGAGCCAGTTCCACCAGGGCGCTTCGCCGGGCCGTGCGCGCAGGCGCTCGCGCACCGCGGGCAGGGGGTCGGTCATGTACGGTGGGGGAGCGACGGGTCGGGGGAAGAGGACGCCGGTGAGCTCGCGCAGACGCGCGCCGTCGCCGGCGAGGAGCGCGTTCACCTCGTCGAGCGTGAGCGGTGCGAGGTCGAGCCGTTCAGTGCGTACCCGCTGATCCATCATGAGCAGATGGTAGCGCTTTCACCACAGCGCCGCCAGTACTACGCGACAGGCCGGTTGCGTCGCGGGACGATCGCCCTGGTGTGAGGCCACGGGCCGCCGGTCAGCCGACCGGGATCACGTCCTGCTCGGCCACCACGAACACATTATCGTCGGGGCCGGGATGCACCGGCGCGAGCCCGGTGAAGCTGCCGAAGGCGGGTAGCACGGCCGTCGTGGGGGTCAGCCAGAAGCAGGGCAGGCGCTCGCGCTGGAGCGCCGGGCCCGCGAGCACGAGGCCGGGATGGAGGTGCCCGGCGAGCGTGTAGCCCTCCGGGCTGTCGGCGGGCTCGTGGCGGAGCACGAAGGGCGGCACGAAGGCTGGAGCGTTCACGCAGTTGATGCGGAGATCCTCCGGCGGATCACCGGCGTGGCGGTCGTGGTTACCGCGCACGAGCATGATCTCGAGCTCGGAGCGCATCACTCGCCACCGGCGCAGCTCGGCGAGCGTCTGGCTGGCGATGCGGCCAGCGCGCGCGTGGAACAGATCGCCGAGCACGACCAGGCGGCGCGCGCAGGTCCGGAGCAGCGCCGCATCCAGGCGCGTCAGGTCGTCGCTGGTGGCGCCGACCGGAACCGGGATGCCGGCCGCCCGAAACGCCGAGCCCTTCCCCCAGTGGAAATCGGCCGTCACGAGGGTCGCCGCGCGGGGCCAGAACAGCGCGCGCTCGGGCAGGAGCACCACCTGCTCTCCCCCCAGTCGGACCTCGGCATCGCTCACGACGACCCGCTCCGGAAGCCCCGGTGCCGTCCGCGGGCGAATCGCGGCGCGTCGGCCGCCTTCTCCAGCGGCGCCACCATGCGGCGGATGCGGTCGGCCAGCTTCTCCGAGGTGACCTGCTCCCGTGCGCGGTCCACGAGCAGCGGGAAGGCGAGCGGCGTGGGCCGTTCGACGTCGACCACCAGGGCTCGCCCGGCGGTGATGCGCTCGAGCGCCCTGCCCAACCGGCTCTGCTCGAGCTGGCGCTCCAGCACCTCGCGGTGCGCCTGAAAGAGCAGGAGGTTGCCGGGATCGTAGCGTGCAAACACGTCGTACAGCAGCTCGCTCGAGGCCTGGACCTGCTTCACCGACTTGTTCACCCCCGGATAGCCCTGGAAGATGAGTCCCGCCACGCGCGCGATCTCCCGAAACTGGCGCCGGGCCAGCTCGGCGGCGTTGAGGCTGGCCGGAATGTCGTGGAGCAGGTGCGCGGGCGAGAACAGACCGGCCGCGATGGCCTCGTCAATGGGCGCGGGGTCGGCCGAGAGGAGCTCGAGGCCGTAGTCGTTGGCGGCGAGCGTGAAGGAGATCGGCCCGAGCTGCGCGATGCGGTAGGCGAAGAGCGCCGCGAGCCCCTCATGCACCAGCCGGCCCTCGACCGGATAGAAGAAGAGGTGGTGGCCTTCGCGCGTCGTCACGCGCTCGACGAGGAGCTCGTCCGGCGAGGGCAGGCGCGACCACGCGGCCTGGAGCTCCAGGATCGGACGCACCGCTTCCATCTCCGGCCCGTCGTAGATGCCGCGCCGCGCCTCGTCGAGCCGCTCGCGGACGCTCTGCGCCAGCTCGGGCGAGATCGGCATGCGGGCTCCCGACCAGTGGGGCACGACCGAGGTGGCGTGGGTGGATTTCCGGACGTACGCCACCATGCCGCGAACCCGCACGAACTCGAGCGTGCGCCCGGCGAAGGTGAAGTGATCGCCGGGCCGAAGGCGCGCGACGAAATTCTCCTCCACCGAGCCGAGCGTCCGGCCGCGGACGAACTGCACCTTCATCGCGCTCTCGCTCACGATGGTGCCGATCGAGAGGCGGTGGCGCATTGCCACCATCCGGCTGGTGACCACGTAGCGGCCGTCCTGCACGACGACTTTCCGGTACTCCGGGTAGGCGCGCAGCGCATCTCCGCCGTGGGTGATGAAGTCCATGACCCAGGCCCACTCTTTCCGCGTGAGCTCGCGGAAGGCGTTGGTGGTGCGCACCTCGTCGAAGAGCTCGTCGGGCGTGAAGCCGCCGCCCAGGGCAATGGTGACCGCGTGTTGCGCAAGGAGGTCCAGCGGCCGCTCGACCGGCCGCCGGGCCTCGCTCCGCCCAGCCCGAAGCGCGGC
>Ga0075423_10003851_pt1 | contig 13838 bp, 10 predicted proteins | sample SoiMethybrSBSTD2_FD_80114 | JGI IMG/M metagenome (GOLD analysis project Ga0075423, IMG submission 80114) | Bulk soil microbial communities from a Populus tree surrounding site in Tennessee, USA - Soil MetaG P. TD hybrid SBSTD2 | ecosystem: Environmental > Terrestrial > Soil > Tree plantation...
GCCCACTACGCACGTGAAGGCGTAGTAGACCACCGGGTTGGCGGTAGCGCTCGCGGCCAGACCATCAATGTCACAGATGGGGTGTCCAGCAGCTCCGGGAAACAGATTTTCCCAGTAAGGAATTGGCGCTACCTGGGCAGTGTTGAGGCCCTGGGTGAGGCCCCTGGGGTCACCAACTGCAGCATCCTTGGCCAGTATCCCGGCAGCTCGGTAATAGTCCATCCCAGATGTCGGATCAACCAGATCCACCTGTTGTGCGACATCTCGGCGCGACAGCAGACGGCGACCTTTACGGCCAACGTAAGACAATTCGAGACTAAAGTTGTGTGGCAGCTCCCGACCAACGGTGAAATTGATGAGGTGGGCGTAGGGGCTGACTATCCCATCGTCGATGCTATTAGTGACGATAAACTGGTCGGCATCTGGAGTGGTGGGAAAGCCCCCCGGAGGTGCTGGGGGAATAACCGGTGAACCGGGTAAATCATTCAAGCCGGTGAACCTTGGTGCATTTGTCGGGTCCAGAATTCCAAACGGCGCACTCAGAGTTGCCGATAGTCCGAACGCCCCGGCGCCAGCGACTCCGGTGCCGGCGTCATAGGCCTGGGCGAGCGCCTGCCCGGCACGATCATAGACAAGAGAGTAGCCTCCCCGAATGACAGTCTTGCCGTCACCCAACAGATGTCCCAAAAAGCCAGACTTATAATGTGGATTCCAAGCCAAAGCCGCACGTGGAGCGAAGTCCTTGGTTGACCAGGGATAAAAACCCTTGCGGTGGTTGGCGGGTCCGCACAGGTCAAAGCTGAGTAGAGGAACGGCCTGGTTGGAGGGAATACCGTTGGCCGCGCCATTCTTGCGCGCGTTGAAAACTTCCTTCCACCCCGGAGTAGGGCAGACCTGCAGACCGTTGGTTTCCCAGGGCGGTGAAAACAGGCTATAGCGAAGCCCGTAGGTAGCCGTCAGGCTCGGCGTTACGCGCCAGGTATCCTGCGCGTACCATTCATATTCGTTGGACGCGAAGCGGCGGTTGACCGTCGTTCCATTGGGCAGTACGGATCCATCTTTGTCGTAGTTGTAATTCCCAGCTCCCCGGATCAACAGCCCCATTAGATCCCCTTGGGAGTAGTCGAAAGCGGAGACGAAGGGACCTGCAACAACTGGTACGGCGCTGCAACCAGGAGTAGTGCATGTGGATTGCCCCGGCGTAAACGTCCGGCCCAAGTTGGTCCCCCAGGTGATGTCAACCAGGACGCTGTTAAAAGAGTGCCCGTTCGTAAATCGCGGGATACGGGTGAACCGCACGTCAGTGCCAAACTGTAACGTGTGACGCCCCTTCTGCCACGTAATATCATCGCGAAAGTCATGCGTTGGTATGTGCCGGCCATTAGTAGGGGTTTTCGAGGGCAAATCGTCAATATTCAAGAAGCTGATTTGTGACTGAGTCTGCACACCAATAGTGGCTTGCTCAATGCGGGTAAAACCCCAGCGAAAACTGTTGACCACATTCTGCCGTATGACTGCCTCATAACCGAGTGCCATGCCTTTACTGGTTACACGAGTTACCGCATTCGGTGGCTGCGCAGGAAACTGCGGCGCACTGCTTATGTTGTCGTGCTGCAAATTACCGCGCCAAAAGAAGCTGTGACTGCCCGCCTGGTTCACCTTGAAGTCGAGGCGGGTCACCGCCGTGTTCAAACTGTTTTCGATAGGAGCATCGAACCGGAAGCCGACCACATTCAGGCCATCCAGTCCGGGATCGTTGAAGCGTGGGTAATCGTTAAAGTGACTCACCACGGCCAGATTCGGGCCAATGTTCTGAGGATCAATAGCAGCCAACTGATCCGGCATGAGTCCGAAATATCCGGCCGGCACAGAGTGGCTTGTGGTGAGTCCCTGAACACTGTTAGCAGGGCATTGTGTGGGGTCGGCACACTGGTAAATGATCACACCGTCGCGCAGGTTGTCGGAGGGTATCGAGCGAAGGGCAGGCTCTTCGCTGGTTTCGCGCAATGCTTCATAGTTAGCGAAGATGAAGAGTCGATTCTTGACGATGGGGCCCCCTGCCGATCCACCGTAAATATGTTTATTCAGTTTCGGTGTCGGTGCGCCAGCAAGTTCGTTGAAGTATTCGTTACTCGAAAAAACCGTGTCCCGGTCGAACACATAAGCGGACCCATGCAGACTGTTAGTGCCGCTCTTGGTCACAAGCTGCACCTGGGCGCCACTCGAACGTCCAAGGTCCGCACCATAGTTGGTCGTGGTCGTGCGAAACTCCGCCACAGCGTCGAGCGGCGTACGCAGCGAACTCTCGTAGGCCGAGGTTTGATTGTCTGGGTCATTGACATCAACACCGTCTAAGGTGATGTTCGCCTGGTCGCTGCGGCCACCATTAATGCTCCCGCTTCGTATATCTTGAGTCGGAAGGTAAACAGCGCCTGCCTGCAGGCTCAGCAAACCTACGATGTTCCGTCCCTCCAGGGGAAGCTGCATTATCTGCTTCTCGCCGAACGGCGTACCCAAAGAAGCGTCCTGCGTGTTGATGGCTGCCGCGATGGACTCCACCTGAACCACTTCTTCCACCGCGCCAACCGCCAACCGGACATCAAAGGTGGTTGTCAACCCGACCTGCACGGGCACCTGCCCCTGGACAGCAGTTTTGAATCCCTTCACACTAACTTCGAGCCCATAGGTCGCGGGGGGGAGTTGGGGAAACACATAGACGCCATTGACTCCTGTTTTGGTGGTGCGCACAATGCCCACGGCAGGATTGGTAAGCTTAACGTCAGCGTCACGAACCAACGCTCCAGAAGGATCTGTGACAGTGCCGGTCAGGGAAGAGGTCGCTTGACTCCATACGACACCGCAGCCTGCAGCTACTATCAATGCAGTGCTTACTACGCGAGACCAAGACCGCATAAGAAGGCTCCTCGAAAGGTGATTGCACCTATGCTTTGTACCCATCATGGAATCACCGGCAAGATCAGGTGTGAGGGATACTTGCTCGAGTGATGAATCTTGTTGTTAGCGACGACCCACTTGGTTTCGTCATAGTTATTGCCGCCGGTGTTCAAGTTTCGGTCAAAGCGCGGGAAGTTGCTGCTGGAAACTTCAAGCCGAATACGATGGCCAGGTCCGAAGTAGTTGCTGGTTGCCTCCATGTCGATGCTCACCTCATACACCTCGCCATCCTTCATCCACACTTTCTTGTTCCAACCTTCGCGATAACGGGCGCGCAGAATGCCCTCTTGAACGTTGTAGGCTTTGCCGTTGGGATAAACATCTATAAGCTTCGCGGTGAAATCGGTGTCGCGTGCGGAGGAGGAAACGTACAACGTTGCCTTTATTGGACCCGTGATTTCGACTCCTGTTGTCAGGGCTGGAGTGGTGAAGACCAAGACGTCGCTTCGTGCTTCTACGTCGGACTGATCGAAAGAACCTTCGGGAGCTTCGTCTGTCATAGTGCAGCAGACGGGGCCACCATGTGAAGGAACTGGCGTCGCAGGATCATAGGTGTACTTATCGGCTGTTTCCTCAGCGGGGGCCTGCGGGCTGAGGCTACCGTCTCCCGATCGGCTGTTGGCGCGGCCGTTGCTATGCAGGTAGTAATCTGTAAACCTGGTGCGGGCAAGCGGCCACTCCTGTTCGCCGCGCCATTCATTTTTCCCCATCACATAGATCTGTAGCTTGGGCATTTTGGTTACGTCACTGTCCTTGCCCTTCAGCCAGTAGTCGAACCAACGAAGATATATGCCGGGGAAATCCAATTGAGCATTACCAACATTGCGCTCGCCGACGATTGTTTCCGCAGTCGCGAGTTCCGAGCGACAGTGACTTGTAGGAGAAATGATGATGAACTGATTGTCACTGCCCCGCGAACTGACGGCATTCTTGCGCATCAGGTTGAACTGGTAGAGCGTCTCTCCCACACCGAAGTCGTACCAGGAGTTCACCTGCAGCGCAGGAGTGTCAAAGCGGTCTGATTCCACCAGATAGCCGCGTTGGACCCACCAGTCGTCGTCAGGTCCGTGGGTCAGCACACTGGGGAAATCCGTGTCAGGGACACCTGCATTCTTCAGCATGTCCGCCAACGGAAGTGTGTTCCAAAGCTTGCGAAAGTCGAGCTTGTGAGAGTTGGGCCCGGGGTAAAAGCGATCCCCCCACTTGGCCCAGAAATCAGCTCCGGCGCCTGCGGGAGGACGAAGAAAAAGCTTGCTGCCCTCTGCCGTAAACCATCCAAATGCAGCCGCAAGTTCGATGGCTCCGCCATTCTCTACGCCAAAGGCTCGTCGTGGTATTGAGCTACCCGCAGCCTGTGGAATCATGGCGGCCAAATGCGGATTTCGCAGCCTGGCTTGCATAACTTGCACATCGCCGACATACGAGCATCCGTAGGTTCCTACCTTGCCATTCGACCAGGCTTGCGAGGAGATCCATTCCGTAGCGTCGTAGCCGTCTTCTGCGTCCGGGGTGGAAATCGTATAGTTGCCTTCCGACTCAAATCTGCCCCTCACATCCTGAACTGCGACGACATATCCTTGCCCGGCAAATTTGTATGCAGGCGAGTCCCCCTGACTCCAGCCGTAAATCGGAGCGCCGCTTCCTCGCCAAAGATTCTTGTTGTATGGTGTGCGAACCAAAATCACCGGTAGTTTGTCAGTAGATCTGTCTGGAAAGTACAAATCCGTGGAGAGCTTCACTCCGTCGCGCATGGGCACTAAGACACTGCGCTCAACTCGCACTTCGTGTATGGGTGACGGCCAGGAAAACCGGCTTTGCGAAGATTGCGCAGATGCGACCACCGCTAGTGACAGCACCGCAAGTGCCGGCACGAGGAGCTTAAGGCATAGCAACGATTCTGCCGCGAACCGGGTTTCACAAGCATGGCTGGTAAGGTTAATGGCCCTCACACTCTCTCCTTGAGTCTCACGCGAGATAGCCTTCCAGCACCGATCGAATGTTGTTTGGCATTCGTCGATCTTCTTCTCCACGCAGCCTGACAACTTGCGTGGTGATTCCATCGGCAATCAGTCGCTCGGTTGCTTTCTCAGTAATTCGATAACCCGCAGTAAATGACGTGTTGGCGACCCTCGTGATCCAAACATCAACAGCCAAGGTCTGATCGCACAAAGCCGATGCGCGGTAGTTGATTTCGGCTCGCACACTTACAATTCCCGGATTCTGCGGATCGAAAACCTGGTCAACCGCTGCAAGTGCTTTCACCCAGAGGCGATTTAGCGCGTCTTCAAGGTAGTTCAAATAAACCGAATAATTGACGTGTCCTAACGCATCAAGATCACGAAAACGCACGACAACTTCATGTCGTGCAGCTTTCATAGTTGTCGAATTCCTTTTTGTCTGCCGCGCATAAATATGAATCAACCTGTCACACAAGCTGCCAGATATTGGGTGGGTGTCTGTGACAAACCAATCATCTGTCGGGCCTGTGCGGAGGTTGCGACGTCGCGATTGAGTTCGTGAGCAATTCGCGCCGCGCGTTCGACCAGTTGGGCATTGCTCTTTGCCTTCTCCCCGCGGCGGTAATAGACGTTGTCTTCCAGGCCGACGCGCACGTGTCCGCCCATGAGTGTTGCCAGGACAGTCAAGGGAAGCTGGAACGGTCCGATGGCAGAACAGAGCCAAAGCGATCCGTCGGGAAGTTCCCTCAGAATGTCGAGCACATTCTGGGGCGTCGGATAGCTTGACGTCTGATAGCCCATGACGGTTTGTGCCCAATAGGGTTTGTCGATCAGGCCTTTGCTGATCAGGTCATTGACCACCCAGGTGCAGCCGGGATGATAGATCTCCAGTTCCGGCCGGATATTGCGTTTTTTCATTTCAGCGGCGTACCAACTGATCTGCTTGTACGTAAAAGCAATGCAGTCGTCGTATTCAATCGCAGGGTGGGGATGCGGCAGTGGAGCATTGCGTTCTTTGATTTTGAATTTGCTCATGTCCGGTGCCAGATTGAGAGAAGCTACTTCGGGCTGGGCAGCCAGGCAGGAAATACGTTCTTCCATGGTCATTTCCATCCCGCCGCCGGTGGTATCGTTGATGATTATGTCCGGGCAGCGTTCACGGATCTTCTTGTTGACCTCGTACCAGATTTCTGTGGTCCTGGCGGGTCCGGGCAGGTTTCCCGGGTCGCGAGCGTGGACGTGCACCATAGATGCGCCCGCGCGATAGGCGAGGTAAACCGAGTCTGCGATCTCGTCTGCAGTTTCGGGAATGTTTTCGTTTGATTCCTTGCCCTGAATACCACCATTGCAGGCACAACAAATTATCACCGGCGGCATGCCGGCACGTAGCTTTTCCATGAAGGCGTACGAATCGGTGTACTGCCAAATGTATTCGCTGAGATTCTTCACACCACCTCCGTCGGGTGTATAACGAGCAAATCACTTCTCGTTATCCCCATGGCTGCGGATCTTTGTCCTTAAGGGCTCGGATTCTGCGGATCGTGCGGTCACGCCATCGACGGATCTTAGCGCGCTTTGTTTTGCCGATCATTGCGTCCGTTCCTAGCGCGAGTCGCTCGATCATTCCATCGTCGAACGACGGCGTTGACGCCAAATCATTCATGAACTCAATGTAGGAGTCACGAAACCGGGTGTAATACTCCCGGACGCCGCCATCTGCATTCGTGTCGGCTACCCCGAATGGACCCATCAGCGCCCAGCGCAGACCAAGTCCCTCGCGGATGGTTGTGTCCACCGCATCTACGTCGGCCACGCCGCGCTCCACCAACTGGATCGCTTCCCGTACCAGCGCGGCCTGCATTCGATTGAGCAAGAAGCCAGCGATGTAGGACTTCATAACCACCGGCTTTTGCCCGACGCTGCTCAGGAACGCACACGTGCGGCTGACAACTGAGAGATCCACATTCTGCCCCGCCAAAACCTCCACGACCGGAATCACGTGGGGAGGGTTGATGGGGTGAGCCACGACGCAGCGGTGGGCACCAGGCAACTTCCCGACGATCTCGTTCATATCGATCCCAGATGTGCTGCTGGCAAGAATCGTTCGGGAAGCAGCAATGCGGTCCAAAGCTCCCAAAACGGCCTGCTTCGCCGTCAGCTGTTCCGGGCCGCTTTCCTGAACATAGCCCGCTCCGTTTACTGCTTCGCCGAGGTTGGTATACGCGGTAACCCGGCCACGAACCGCCGCCGCTGCCTTAGCGCCAATGAGACCCTCCTTACGATCGAGGCGGAGGTCCTGTTCGAGCCAGCGCAAAGCCTTTTGCGTCTGTTGCGGATCGGAGTCGTAGATTCGAGCATTGCACCCTGCTTGGGCGAACACTCGCACCCAGCTACGTCCAATGACACCCGTGCCGACGACAGCGACGGTGTCAATGATCGGCCCTCGAACTTTCGATTTCATTCTGCAGCCGGTCGATCTTCCCTGAGCATCAGGCGAGGCACACCCGAAACCAAACGTGGTTTAGCAAACTGTGTCGGCGGCGACAAGGGAATTTAGGGGAAATTATGAGAAATCCGCTCCCGGGAAAGCTCTTGATCAGCTCACCCCACCGAAGTAAAATCCCGATCAATCAAATGGCCCCTCTTCTCGAACACAGCGAGCGATTGGATTCCTGGAAGGAAATAGCTGTCTATTTGAAACGAGAAGTGAGGACTGTGCGAATTTGGGAGAAGAGAGAGGGTCTTCCCGTCTACCGGCATCTGCACCGGCTGCGTGGTTCGGTATACGCATTTAGGTCGGAACTCGACTCTTGGTGGAGTCAGCGCTCGCCCGGGCGCTGCCGGGATCCAATCAAGCTGGCGGTATTGCCTTTCAAGAACTTGAGCTGCGATGCTGAGCAGGAATTTTTTAGTGATGGGCTGACCGAGGAAATGATCACTCAGTTGAGCCGGATTTGTCCCGCACAACTTGAGGTGATCGCGTGCACGTCGGCGATGCACTACAAGGCAAGCAACAAGGGCATTGACCAGATCGGCCGCGAGTTGAATGTGAAGTTCGTATTGCAAGGGGGTGTGCGCAGAGCCGACGATCGGCTACGCATTTCCGCTCAACTGGTGGATGTTCAGGATCAAACGACCTTGTGGGCGGAAAGTTACGAACGCACCGTGACCGACGTTTTTGCCATCCAATGTGACGTTGCCAGACGGATCGCACAATCGTTGAAGTTCGAACTGCTACCCTCAGCCAGGGAGATGCTGACCACCAGGGCCACATCTAATCCCGCTGCCTATGAGGTCTACCTGAAGGGCAGATATTACTGGAACAAGAGAACAGGACAAGGTCTCCAGAAGGCCATTAGCTACTTCGAGCAAGCCATCTTGCACGATACGTCGTACGCGCTCGCGTATAGCGGACTGGCTGATACATACATTTTGCTCGCCGCGTATGGCCTTCTACCGCCAGCCGACGCCATGAAGAGGGCAGAGAGGGCGGCCATAAAGGCCGTGGAGCTTGATAACAGCCTGGCGGAATCCCATGCTTCTCTCGGCGAGGTCAAGGCATTTTTCGAATGGGACTGGAGCGGTGCGGAAAGAGAGTATCAGCGCGCCATCGAACTAAACCCTGGGTATGCCACCGGCTATCACTGGTACGCGAATTTTCTTTCCATGATGGATCGGCAGTCTGAAGCTTTGATTGAGGTGTCGCAGGCAACGCAGCTCGACCCGCTATCTCCGATCATCAACGTGTGGGTAGGAATCATCTGTTATCACTGCGGACAGTATGACAAAGCAGCAGATCAGTGTGGTAAAGCTTTGGAGATAGATCCCGATTACCCGCTGGCACACTGGGCTCTGGGACTGATCCACGCTCAGGAAGGACTCTACGGTGAAGCCATCGAGGAGCTGCGGAAGGCCGTCGCACTGGGCGGTGGCAGCACTAGGATGCTCGCCGGTTTAGGCCACGCCTATGCCAAGGCGGGAATGGAAGACGAGGCTATCAAGATTATCGATGAGTTAGTTTCCCTATCGAAGCGGGCCTATGTGGCTGCGTACGATGTTGCAACTGTATATGCGGGGCTAAACCAGCGCGAATCTTCCGTAACCTGGCTTCGTAAGGCGTACGAAGAACATTCGATATGGTTGCCCTTCATGGGAGTCGATCCTAAGCTGAAGAACCTGCACTCCGATCCCAGCTTTGGGCTGCTCCTCGAACGAATGGGATTGCCCGTTCACACAAATCCTGCATAGGTCCTCGCATCGTCGCATAGTAAGCCCACTCCACCAATCCATTCATTCCGAATAACGGCAACCGGGCGCCGTTTTGTATCGCAGCGGCATAGTGCGGAAGCTCCCTGCACTGCTCAAGACCTCGCTCTGTGAAAGAAGATCCAAGTTCACCTCGACTCGGCGTGCACGGAAGACGTGGTGTCAGAGGAGCGTGGAATGGATCTCTCTCCCATAATGAGCATCCTGCGCTCGGCATCACTTACGTCTCGCCGCCCTGGCGATACCGCCCAGAACAGCATTCCCAACATTGCCCACCCGATGAAGAACGTCCACTCCAGCGGAATGCGGTCTTTACTGGCGGCGTAGGGAAGGTAGAACGAGTCAAGCAGCATGAATAAGGAAGCCAAACCCGCAATCAGTGCGGTGGCTGTGCCACCGGGTACGGAATAGGGACGAAAACGGTTAGGCTCGGTCCAACGCATCGTGATGAGTGCTACACAGACGATCACATACATCAACATGAAGCAGCTCGAGTCCATATTCACGATCGGAACCAACGCGCTGCGGCCCAGCAAAATCCCTCCAGCAGATAGCGCACCGACGAATAATATCGAAACGGTTGGGACGCCGTACTGAGGGTGAGCCTTGCCGAAGGAAGGATGAATCATATGGGCCCGCCCCAGCGAATACACCACTCTGGATGCAGCCACGAAGATCGAATTCCAAGTTGCCAGCAGTCCCAGTAGAGCGGATAGCACAACTATCTTGGCCCAGAAACTGGAGCGAAGCGCGGCTTCGAACGCCCCGATCGCCGGGAATTCCAGTTTGGTGATCTGTGACCATGGCATTGCCATAGAACAGGAAAGGATCAGCAAGGCGTAGAACACCGCTGCTAACGCGATGGAGGAGATCAGCGCGAAGGCGACTCGGCGGTGTGAGGTCTGCTCTTTCTTTTCCGGCATCACCTGTATCACCGTGTTGAAGCCGGCCAACCAAAAAGGCGCTGTCACCAAGACGCTTAGAATTCCGGTCCAGGCATTGGCATGCGCGTTGCTCTCTGGGAAAAGTGGCTTGAGATTTTTAGCACTGCCCCACAGGATTCCAACGCTCGCCAGTAGCACCGAAATGGAGATTTTCGTCCAGGTGAAGATGTTCTGGAATCGACCTGAACCCTTCATGCCGCGGCAATTCAGGATGGTGAAGAACAGGGTGCCGGCTAAGCTAATTGCTAGCGCGCCAGATGTGACTGGTGCTCCCCGAACTGTATACAGCACGCTTCCGCGAAGGGGCGGGAAAAGTATTCCTACAATCCAACCCGCCGAGATTGCTTCAAATGCAGTCGCGGAAATGTACACCAATGCCAGAAACCAACCCGTAACGAAACTGCTGCGCAGACCAAATACCTCATACGCGTAAGCGACCTCACCTCCTGATGCAGGAATCATGGTGGCCATCTCTGCATAACAGAGGCCGACCAACATCATGACTCCACCAGCCAGCAAAAACGCGATAATTGCGCCCAGGGGGCCTCCGTCTCGGAGCCACTCTCCGAGAACCACAATCCAGCCGATCCCCACCATGGCCGCAAAAGACAGCGTGAAAAACTCTCCTGCCCCGACTGCTTTTTTCAATCCACCGGGCACAGACGGGCTGTCTGGCGCAGAGGGATTGAGAAGGTCGGCGGCGCTCAGCATTTGACGAATTCCTCAACCAGCGGTGGATTCACTAACTTATGCTGCGGTTCGCGATCGTGTTCCTCAGTCGTCCAGCGACTCTGTGCAGTGAGATCGTGGACAATCGCCGGCACGGACACTACAAAGGCGATTCCCGATGATATGGAAGATATGTGCTGTTGCTGGACCGGTTTTTTCTTGACACAAATGGCGGGTTACTGTACCAATCTCCATCCGTTTTTTCAAACGTTTTGTCGTTATGGTGGCAATTTATCTCCATGCGGATTCCAGAACGATACGCGATGCCGACCCTCGGATGCCCTTCCGCCTGTACCCGGAGTAAGTTGCTGATGGCATCCAGGTTGATCTTCATTTCGCACATCACTCCGCAATAGAGCCGGCAGCGCGCAAAATGAGCTGCGGCCGAAAAGGCAACTATCAAATCGGATTGTCATTATGAACGACATCAAGCGAGTCGCGATCATAGGCGCGGGGACAATGGGACGTCGCATCGCGTTCGGTTGCATTCTCGGGCAGATGGAGACTCGTATTTTCGATAACTCCCCGGGAGTCTGTGAACAGGCGGTGAAGGCAGTGCAGGATCTGATCGAGGAGCGAGTTGCTAGGCAAACGCTTGGCTCCACCGTCCTAGGATTCGCTTGCAGTACGCTTTCCGCCACCAGTTCACTAAGCGCCTGCGTCGGAGGAGCTGATCTGATTATAGAGACGGTGCCGGAGAATATAGAACTGAAACGCCGTGTCTTCGCCGACATAGACGCAGCGGCTGAGCCGGGGGCGCTGATCGGGACGAACACGTCATCAATTCCAGGATCGTGGCTAGCAGACGCCACGAAGCGCCCGGGAAAGGTCTTCAACTTCAATTTCGGCAAACCTGATGACCTGAAGGTTGAGGTTATGGGCCACCCTGGGACTGCTCCTGAGACTATCGAAACAGTGCAAAAATTTCTGCGCAATCTCGGACTGATTCCGATCCTGGTAAGGGGTGAGATTGTCGGTTACGCGACCAATCGGGTGTGGCGAGCGGTGAAAAAGGAGGTGCTGTTTCTGCTGGATCGAGGTTATTCAACTGCCGACGACATTGATCGCGGTTGGGTGCTGGACTGGGGAACCTCGATGGGCCCCTGTGGGCTCATGGACACGGTGGGATTGGACGTGATCCGCGATATCGAGATGGTGTACTACCAGGCCAGCGGAGATCCTTCGGACCTACCGCCTCCCTTGCTGCACAAGATGATTGAGCGGGGCCATCTAGGCGTAAAGTCGGGAAAGGGTTTCTACACGTATCCTGATCCCGCCTACAAACGTCCGGGATGGTTGCGAGGTGAGCGGTGAGAGCCGACTCCACTCCGCACAAGGACTGTTGCGCTCTTCTTCACGGCGCTTCGTATCGGTTCGCGATGGCAGGGGATTGACCGGCTTGGTTTCGCCAGTTCAAGACACCTCCCGCGATGAATTGAGCATCTTCTAAGGCTGATGCATCCTGTGCAACTCCAAGGAACCCCAATTTGCAGGCGCGTCATAACAGTCCGAAAAGATCGCTGTCGTGAATTTACTTGCACATAGTCCGACTCTTATCGATGAACACCTCCAAAACTGAAATTGAGCGGCGTTACAAGAGATTGCGTGAAGCCATGATAGCGCAGAACATTGACGCGCTAGTCGTGTGCGGTAACCAATACGCCGGATTCGAAGGTGGTGTGCGATATGTGTCAGGTTTCGAGATCGTCCACCGCTATGCATATGTGCTGTTTCCAATGGAGGGGGAGCCCACGCTCCTTTTCCCAACGGAGTCACGCTGGATCGGCGATAAGAAGAAACCGTGGGTACAGCAGCAGGTATGGACCGAAGTTTCCGGCAAGTGGCTGCGCGATGCGGCTCTGCAACACGGTTGGAAACGCATCGGTGTTGTCGGTATGGATTTCGTCATGGCCGTGCGTGATTATCGTGAGTTGGAAGGCAGGGTCGAGTTGGTCCCGTTTGATTTCCATTTTGACCTGGCACGCGCCGTCAAGAGCGGAGAGGAAATGCCTGAGATCCGAGACAGCATGGACATCATCGTCGACGGCTTTTGGTCACTGGTCGCGTCGTATGCTCCAGGGCGCACGGAGGCGGAGATAATGGCCCCTGCGATCAAGGTATTTTTTGAGCGCGGAGCCGGATCCCGCATGATGAACATGGTTCTGTCCGGTCCACAGGGGGAAGCCGAGGCTGCTTTCAAGTTGCCTGGACATCGTGTCATAACCAATGACAAGTACTTCTGCAGGCGGCATGTGGTGGCGGTGCCAGCAGCAACAGCGTGGCAAAACAACCGACGAGTTATACCGTCACCGTCACAGGCACAGCCACTTCGGGACGATCCAGCACACGACTCAGGTCACAGTTACGATCCAGTAGCGGACGTGGTCGAGACCCTGCAATTCGCAGAGGCAGCACATCGAAGCATCACAGAAACCGACGGTCGAAATGACTCTGTCCGATCTTTTCGAGCGATGGCAAAAAGTCGCTAGCCTTTCTTTGAAGGCAACAACCAGGGATTTGTGCGAGTCCCTAGACCCTCCTCGATACCCGTTATTTTCTTAGCGCCTTGCCAAGCTTGTTCTCTACCGACTCCACCGCTGCGGTCAGCCGGCCGGTTCGCTCTCCATAGTCGTCCACTTTGATGAAGGTGATGACCCGCTCTGTCTTCTTGCGCATCTCGATGTGGCAGTTCTTCGCCACATTCATCAACTCATCCCACGCCCCCTCAATGATGGTTCCGGCTGCCGTCAGGCGATAGTCCAAGCTACTGGCATCGATAATCTTCATCAAGTCGGCGACGTCGGCGCTAATCGAGCGTCCTCGCCCCAGCGGTATTATGCTCAGTTCTAGCAACATAGCCGCCTCCTTCGCACAGCATCTTCGTGGGCAACATTGTAGTCGTCGAGGCAGGCAAGAACGAAAGAAGGCTATTTGACGATGACCTTAGGGTGCGGTCAAAACGGCAATCAAAAAGACCGGGGTTAGC
>Ga0075423_10003852_pt1 | contig 13836 bp, 9 predicted proteins | sample SoiMethybrSBSTD2_FD_80114 | JGI IMG/M metagenome (GOLD analysis project Ga0075423, IMG submission 80114) | Bulk soil microbial communities from a Populus tree surrounding site in Tennessee, USA - Soil MetaG P. TD hybrid SBSTD2 | ecosystem: Environmental > Terrestrial > Soil > Tree plantation...
AGCGTGGAGGTGAACGGGCTCGGCGACCCGTACATCCCGTTGAGAAAGATCTGGCTGGAGGATCGCCGGTGAGGCCGCGTGCCCTGCTCGACCGGGTGGGCCGGCGTTTCGACTCCCTTCAGACCCGCCTGCTCGCCGGCACCATCCTCATCTTCCTGGTGGTGATGACGGGGGTGATCGCGGTGGTCGAGTACCGCCAGCGCGCGGCCATCATCGGCGAGGTGCTCCGGCGGGGCGAGGTCATCGTGCGTGATCTCGCGGCGATCTCGTCGTCGCCGCTGCTCCTCTACAACTTCACCGCCCTCGAGCAGAACGTGGATCGCGTGCGGGGGAACACGGACGTGGTGTACGCGGTGGTGCTGGACGCCGAGGGCAAGGTGGCGGCGCACAGTCGGCGCCCCGAGCTCGTGGGCAGCGCGCTCACCGCGCCGCTCGATCGCGCCGCCGCCACCACCGAGACCCTGCTCGTCCAGGAGAGCCAGGCGCGGGGCGAGGCGGTCTACGACTTCGCCGTGCCGGTGATGATCGGCGCCCAGCGCTGGGGCACCGTGCGGGTGGGTCTCTCCAAGCGGCGGATGGAGGCGCAGATCCGCCGGACGCGCATCGAGCTGGCGGGTCTGACCGCGGTGACGCTGCTCGTGGGCGGCCTCGCCGCCGCGCTCGTCGCGCGGGCGATCTCGCGGCCGGTGCGGGAGCTGGCCGCGGGCGCGGAGGCCATCGCGCGGGGCGACCTCGACCAGCGCATCGAGGCGGGGGGGTTCGGCGAGATCGGCCAGCTCGCGGTGGTGTTCAATCACATGACCGCGCAGCTCCTGCAGCAGCGGCGCGACCTGGAGGCGACCCACGAGTCCCTGCGGGATCGCTTCGAGGAGGTCGCGGACCTCAAGAGCTACACCGATAGCATTCTCGCCTCCATCACCAGCGGCATCGTGACCCTGGACCTCGACGGCCGCGTCGCCACCGTGAATCCCGCCGCCGAGCTCCTCACCGGCCTCTTCGCCGGCGAGATCGTCGGCCGGTACTGCACCGAGGTCTTCGCCCACACCCCCGAGGTCTCGGAGATCCTGATGGAGGCCCTCGCCAGCCGGGCGGGCCTGGGGCACGTCTCGCTGAGCCTGAGGCGCCGGAACGGCACCACGGTGCCCGTCGAGATGAGCACGGCGCCGCTGCGCGGGCTCGAGGGGAAGGACCTCGGCGTCGTCGGGGTGTTCCGCGACGTGAGCCAGGTCCGCGAGCTCGAGGGCCAGCTGCGCCGCTCCGACCGGCTCGCCGCCCTCGGCACCTTCGCCGCCGGCCTCGCCCACGAGATCAAGAATCTGCTCGCGTCGCTGCGCACGTTCACGCGCATCATCCCGCGCAAGTTCGAGGATGCCCGCTTCCGCGAGACCTTCATGCGCGTGGTGCCCCACGAGCTCGAGCGGATCAACGGGATCGTGGAGCAGCTCCTCGAGCTCGCGCGGCCCAGCCGGCTCCGCCCCGCGCCCCTCACCGTGCCCGGCGTGCTCGACCGCGTCCTCGAGCTCTATGCCAACGAGCTCGACGCCCAGGCGATCGTGGTGACGCGGGAGTACGCGCGCGACGTGCCCGCCATCACCGCGGACCCCGAGCGGCTCTACGAGGCGTTCCTCAACCTGGTCAACAACGCCCTCGCGGCGATGGCGCCGGGGGGCCGGCTCACCCTGCGCACGGGCTGGCACCGTCCCGGCGATCCCATGGGACGCGGCGCGGCGGGCCGGCGGGTGCGTGTCGAGATCGAGGACACCGGCAGCGGAATCTCTCCCTCGGAGGCCGAGAAAGTGTTCGATCCATTCTTCACCACGAAGGCGGAAGGCACAGGACTCGGCCTCGCCCTCACCCACAAGATCATCGAGGACCACGGCGGGAGCATCGGGTTCCGGAGCACGCCGGGCGTCGGCACGGTGTTCACCGTGCTCCTTCCCCTCGCACCCGAGCGCACGGCGGGCGAGCGCGATGTCTAGGCCGATCGTCGAGGATCCGGTCGTCGAGCGGCATATCGCCCGCTCGGAGGTCATCAGCAAGGTCGCCGGCGGCGTGGTGCACAACTTCAACAACATCCTGTCCGTGCTGCTCGGGCGGGTGGAGCTGATGCTAGGCCAGGTCGACAAGGGAGCCATCGACACCGGCCAGCTCCGCAAGGGCCTGCTCTCCATCCAGAAGGGCGCCCTCGATGCGGCCGAGCTGCTCAAGCGTCTGCGGGACATCGCGCGGCCTCCGCAGGACGTCGAGTGCTCCGTCTTCGACCTCAACGCCGCGGTGATCGACGCGGTGGAGTTCATCCAGCCCCACCTCGTCACCGTCGCGCAGGAGCTCGGCATCTCCGTGCGGATGACCCCGCGCCTCTCCACCGTCGCGGTGCCCGTCTCCGGTCAGTCGAGCGCGCTTCGCGAGGTGCTCGTGAATCTGATGCTGAACGCGATCGAGGCGATGCCGGAGGGCGGCGAGGTCACGATCGAGACGGCGCGCGAGGGGGCCCGGATAGCCCTCACGGTCACCGACACCGGCGTCGGCATGTCGGAAGAGGTGCGGGCCCGGGTGTTCACGCCGTTCTTCACCACCAAGTCGGCGGGGAGCTCCGGGCTCGGGCTCTCCTCGGCGAAGGATCTCATCGCCGGCCACGGCGGCACCATCTCGGTGGCGAGCGAGCTCGGACGTGGCACCACCTTCACGATCGTCCTGCCCTGCGCGGCGCGTCGGCAGGCCCGCGCGGACGTCGCCGCGGAGCCACGCCTGCGCGCGGGCCTGCGTGTCCTCGTGGTGGACGATCAGCGCGAGCTTCGCGACATCCTGCGCGAGTTCCTCGGCGGGCTCGGCTGCCAGCCGACCACCGTCGGGAGCGGCGAGGCGGCCCTCGAGGCGCTGGAGCAGGGGAGCTTCGACGTGGTCCTCACCGATCTGCTCCTGCCCGGGGCGAGCGGGTGGGAGATCGCGCGCGCGGCAAAGCAGCGGTCGCTGGGCTGCCGCGTGATGCTCATGTCGGGCCGGGTGATCCCCGACGGATTGTCCGTGGAGGGGCTGGTGGACGCCTCCTTGATGAAGCCGGTGGACCTCGGCCGGCTCGGCGCCGTTCTCGCCGAGGTGCTCGGCGAATCGTTCCACCGCCCCTGAGTTGAGTTCCGCGTCGCGAGGCCCTACACTGGCCCACGATGCGTGACCATCCCGAGGCCCGGTCCCGATGATCCTCGTGTCGTGGAACGTCAACGGGCTGCGCGCCGCCTGGAAGAAGGGCTTCGTGGATTTCCTGGAGTCCCAGAAGGCGGACGTGGTCTGCGTGCAGGAGACCAAGGTGCAGGCGGAGCAGCTCACCGAGGAAATGCGCGCGGTGGGCGGCTACCGCTCGTACTGGAGCTTCGCCGAAAAGAAGGGCTACAGCGGCGTGGTGACCTATCTCCACGAGGAGCCCGTGCACGTGGGGACCACGTTCAGCTCACCTGCGCTCGACGTCGAGGGCCGTGTCGTGCACCTCGAGCTGCGGGAGTTCCACCTCCTGAACGTGTACTTCCCCAACGGCGGGATGGGGCCGGAGCGGCTCGCCCACAAGCTCACCTTCTACGACGAGTTCCTGACGCTGACGGAGGGGCTCCGCAAGGGGGGCAAGGGCGTGATCGTCTGCGGGGACGTGAACACCGCCCACACCGAGATCGACCTCGCCCGCCCCAAGGAGAACGAGAAGACCTCGGGCTTCATGCCGGAGGAGCGGGCGTGGGTGGGCAAGTTCATCGAGGCGGGCTACTGCGACACCTTTCGGATCTTCAGCCAGGAGTCGGGCCACTACACATGGTGGGACATGAAGACGGGCGCCCGCGCTCGGAACGTGGGCTGGCGCATCGACTATTTCTTCGTGTCCGAAGAGCTGCGCGGGCGGGTCAAGGCCGCCGGCATCCTGCCGGCGGTCCAGGGCTCGGACCACTGCCCCATCACGCTCGTCCTGGACTGAGCGTGAAGGGCCCGGGTCGCCGCTAGCGGACGGCGGCGGCCCGCTCGGTGGAGCGCTCGAGGGTGGCCCCGCCTTCGAGGCCCCCGTTCCGCAGCTTCCGGACGAGCTCCTCGTAGGACCCCTTCGAGATGATGCGGTTGAACTGGCTCCGGTAGTTGCCCACGAAGCTCACACCCTCGACGAGCACGTCGTAGACCGCCCACCGCGCGTTGACGAGATGGAGGCGATAGGCGAGCGCCATCTCGTTGCCGCGTCCCACGATCTTGGAGCGCACGGTGGCGTACTCGCCGTCCACCGTCTCGCCCAGATAGACGATTTGCTCCCCCGAGTAGTTCTCGAGCTTGGAGATGTACGAGCGCTCGAGGAGGTCGCGGAAGAGCGAGACGAACTCCTCGCGCTCGCCCTGCGTGCGCTCGGTCCAGTGACGGGCCAGGGTTCGGCGGGCCATCTCCTGGAAGTCGAAGAGACGCCCGGCCGCGCGCCGGATCTCGCTGCGCCGCTTCTCGGCCGAATCCGGATGACCGGCATCGTAGTCCTGTACCACCTGCACCACGTGCTCGATTCCCGACTGCACCACTTCGGTGGGACTCGGCGTGGCCATCGGCGCCATCGCCAGAAGGATCAACGCCAGGGCCTTCTGCATGACCGCCCTCCCGGGTTCTATGTCGGCTGCCCCCGCGATGGGACGGCCGCCGCACCTATGGGACAGCATGAGGGATGCCAGCCCGGCATCGCGCCTATCATGCTGAAATCATACATATTTTCGATGGCCAGCCCCACACGATCCCGTCATCCGCGGGACAGGTCCCGTCAGACCGCGGACAGCCCGGCGCGGCGTCGCCGCGTGCTATTGTGCGGGGCATGCCCAGGACCGCGGACGTCACCATCGTCGGGGCCGGCATCGTCGGCCTCGCCACCGCCGTGAACCTGACCGAGCGGCATCCGCGGGCGCGGGTGGTCGTGCTCGACAAGGAGCCGAAGATCGCCGCGCATCAGACCGGCCACAACTCGGGCGTGATCCACTCCGGGATCTACTACAAGCCCGGCTCGTTCAAGGCGCGGCTCTGCGTGGAAGGCGCGCGGCTCATGACCCAGTTCTGCGACGCCCACGGCATCGGGTACGAGCGCTGTGGGAAGGTGATCGTGGCCACGAGCGAGGAGGAGGTCCCGCGCCTCAACGCCCTGCACGAGCGCGGCACCGCCAACGGCGTGCCCGGGCTCAAGCTGGTGTCCGGCGACGAGATCCGCGAGTGGGAGCCGCACGTCCGCGCCGTGCGGGGCATGCTCTCCCCCGCGACCGGCATCGTGGACTATACCGAGGTCGCCAACCGCATGGCCGCGCTCATCGGCCAGCGTGGTGCCGAGGTGATGACGAGCGCGGGCGTTCGGGCCATCCGCCGCGACGGCGGCACGCTCACCGTCGAGACCGAGGCGGGCCCGGTGGCCACGCGCTATCTCATCAACTGCGCGGGGCTCCACTCCGACCGCGTGGCCGCCCTGATGGGCATCCATCCCGACGTCCAGATCATCCCGTTCCGTGGCGAGTACTACATGCTCCGTCCGGAGCGCCGCTCGCTCGTGCGCGGGCTCATCTATCCCGTCCCGGACCCGCGCTTCCCGTTCCTCGGAGTCCACTTCACCCGCACCGTCCACGGTGACGTGGAGGCCGGCCCCAACGCGGTGCTGGCGCTCGCGCGCGAGGGCTACACGATGGGCACGGTGCGGATCGGGGAGGCGCTCCGTACGTTCACATATCGCGGCTTCTGGAACATGGGGCGGCGCTACTGGAAGATGGGCGCCTACGAGGTCTACCGCTCGGTGAGCAAGGCCGCCTTCGTGGCGTCGCTCCAGCGTCTCGTGCCCGGGATCCAGGCCGGCGACATCGCCCCGGGGGGAGCCGGCGTGCGGGCGCAGGCGGTGAGCCCGGACGGATCTCTCGTGGACGACTTCAAGATCAGCCAAACCGAGGGCGCGATCCACGTGCTCAACGCGCCCTCACCGGCCGCCACCGCCTCGCTCGCGATCGGCCGGCACATCGCGGGACTCGCGGCGGAGTCCTTCCGGCTCTGAGCCGGTGGGCCCGCCCGGCTACTCCTTCGGGGGCTCCTTCGCGCGGCTCTCGAAGGCGCGGAGACGGTCTTCCACCTCCAGCATGCGCGACGCGAGTTGCTTGATCAGCGCGAGGGCGAGCGCCGGATTGGCCCGGACGAGGTGTTCGAGCCGGTTGGAGGGGATCAGCATGAGCGTGACGGTATCCGCAGCCACCGCGTTGGCCGAACGCGGCGCGTTCCGGAACAGCGCATAGTCGCCGAGGAGATCGCCCTTGCCGAGCACACGGAGGACGCGGTCCTCGCCGCCGAACTGGCGCCGGATCTCGACCTTGCCTTCGTGCACCATGAACGCCTCGCCCTTGGCGTCGTCCCCCTCGCGGAAGATGTACTCGCCGGGCTTGAAAGTCTTGGTCGGGACGTCCCCGATCTGACGGCTCATGCGCGACCCTCGGTGGTATAGAATCGACGACGTGGCCCCTATGGTACGCCGAATTGCCCTGGCGGTGACAAGCCTCCTCGGCCTCGGCCTCGTGTCGGACGTCTCCGCCCCCTTCGCCGCTGACAAGATCACCATCCAGGAGATGTTCCTTCGGGTGAAACCGGCGGTGGTGCTGGTCATCGCCGAGGTCAGCGCGGAAGTCACCCTCGACTGCGGCAGCGGCACGCAGACCGTCACGCCGCCCGTGTTCCGCGAGACGGGCACGGGCTGGTTCGTGGACGGGCGCGGCTGGATCATCACCAACGGTCACGTCGTGCAGCCGGCGCACTCGCCCCCCCGCTGGCTCGTGAACCAGCAGGCGCAGCGGGCCGTGTCGACCGCCTGCCTTCCCAAGGTGCTGGCGCAGCGGGGCATCACTCCCGGTGAGAAGCCGGAGGTCGAGGACGCGATCAAGCGCAAGCTCCTCGACGCGGTGCTGCCCACCACCAAGGTCAAGCTCACGCCCCAGGTGACGGTGGTCATCTCGAGCGGCGTCCGCCTCAAGGCCGAGGTGGCCAAGTACAGCCCGCCGGTGAGCGCCGAGCCGGGGGCCATGTCGGGACGCGATCTCGCGCTGCTGCGGGTGCCGGGCGACGTGTTCCCCGTGCTGCCCCTGGCCGACAATCGCGCGGTGCAGATCGGCGACCCGGTGCACATCCTCGGGTTCCCGGGGGTGGTGCTCTCACACGAGCTGCTCAACAAGTCCGCCTCGCTGGACGCTTCGGTCACCAACGGGGCGGTCTCCGGCCTGAAGGAGGACGTGTCCAATGAGCCGGTGATCCAGACCGACGCCCCCGCCTCCTTCGGCAATTCCGGCGGGCCTGCGGTGAACCAGAGCGGTCAAGTGCTCGGCGTGCTCACGTTCGTGTCACTGGCGCCGGGAGTCGAGGTCTCCATCGTCCAGGGCTTCAACTTCGTCATTCCCGCCGGCGCCGTCCGGGAGTTCGTCAAGGGCACCGAGGTGCGGCTGGACGGCACGAGCAAGTTCAACGAGGCGTGGTACGGGAGTCTGCGCGAGTTCTTCACGGAGGACTACAAGGGCGCCCTCCGCGACATGCAGCGGGCGGATAGCCTCGTCCCGAACCTCCCCGACATCAAGCGCAAAATCGTCGAGACGCGGGAGTTCGTGAAGAACCCGCCGCCCCGCCCCTTCCCGTGGTTCTGGGTGACCATCGGCGTGACCATCCTGAGCCTGGGCGGGTACAGCGCGCAGTACTTCCTGCGGTGGCAGAAGAACCGCTACCGGGTGTCGCCGTCCGAGGTCATCAAGCTTCTCGAGGGTGGTAAGCAGCCCCAGATCCTCGACGTGCGCACGCCCGCGGCCTACGACACGCTGCCGCTGAAGATCCCCGGCTCCATCCGCCTCGCGCCCGAGGAGCTCTCGAGCGGCGTGAGCGGGCTCGAGCTCGACGTGCAGCGGCCGGTGATCGCCTACTGCACCTCGCCGGACGAGCAGACCAGCTCCAAAGTGGCCAAGGACCTGCGGAAGCTCGGGTTCAAGAACGTGCTCGTGCTGAAGGGCGGGCTCGGCGCGTGGACCAATGCCGGGCTGCCCATCGAGACCCGCTCGGACGTCTCCGCGGTGGGGCTGGAGCTCTACAAGGCGCTGGCCGGCGGCACCGCCTAGGCGGCGTCAGCCGCCCACGCGCTTCAGCAGCCCCTGCACGTCCGCATCGGCCGCAAGCTTCTGGTCGAGGCGCGTCGCGCGCAGCGCACTGACGCGCGCGTCGTCCCGCCGCCCCAGGCCCTCGTAGGTGAGCGCCAGGTGGTAGTGGAAGGTCCCCACGTTCGGCGCGCGGGCCGCGGCGTCGCGCAGCAGGCGCTCGGCCTGGACGAGCTCGCCGCGCTTGTAGTGCACGAACCCCAGCGTGTCGATCATCGCGGGTACCCAGGTGGCGAGGTCCTTGTCGCGGGCGACGAGCTCGTTGGCCTTGCGCGCGAGGCCCAGGGCCTCATCGAGATTCTGGCCCTGCAGGGCGAGGAGCCAGGCGCCGTTGTTGTAGCCGCGCGCATCCTCGGGCGCGAGCTGGCGCGTGCGCGCGTAGGCGTCCAGCGCCCGATTGACCTGGCCCCGCTGCTCCGCGGCGATCCCGAGCCCCAGCTGCGCGCCCGCGTGCTGGGGATCCAGGCGCAGCGCCGCGGCGAAGGCGTCGGCGGCCTCGGCGGGCTCACCGCGCCGGAGGTGCACCTCGCCCACCACGTAGCGCGCCTCCGCGTCGCGGGGCAACGCGTCCACCGCCTCACGCGCCCGGGCCAGCGCGTCCTCCTGCCGCCCCGTCTGCGAGTAGAGCACGGCGAGCCGCAGCGTCGCGTCGGTGCGCGCGGGCGCCGTCCGCACCGCCGCCTCGTAGTGCTCGATGGCCATGGCGGGGATGCCGCTCCGATCGAAGTACTGCGCGAGCAGGAGGTGCGCCTGGAGGTCGTTAGGGGTGATCCGCACGACGGCGCGGAGATACTCGACGGCCTCCTCGTTCCGCCGCTCGCCGAGCCGGATCAGCGCCATCGCCATGTTGGCGGGAGCATAGCCAGGGGCCGTGTCGAGGATGCGCTTGAGCTCCGCCTCCGCGTCCTTGGGCAGCCCCTTCGCCAGGTACGCCCGGGCGAGCGCATAGCGCATCGTCAGGTCTGCGGGCTGCTTGTCGAGGATCTGTCGGAGCTCCGCGATATGCTCGGCAAGCAGCCTCGGGTCCTGGGCCTGCCCGGAGATGACGGCCAGCTCGATGCGCACCTGCGGCATACGGGGCTCGATCTCGAGCGCGCGCTGATAGGATTTCTTCGCCGCCTCGACCTCGCCTCGCGCGACGAGGGCGCGGCCGAGATAGTAGTGCGCGGCGGCCAGCTTGGGATTGGCCTGGAGGGCCTGTTCGAACTCCTTGATCGCCTCGCCCGGCTCGGACTTCCCCAGATGGGCCAGCCCGGCGATCAGGCGCGCGGGCACGAAGGCGGAGCCCTTGCCCACGAACGGCGCGACGGCGCGGAGCGCGTCGTCGTAGCGGCCCTTCTGCAGATAGAGCTCGGCGAGCTGGAGCCGGAGCTCGGGTAGCCGGAGATTGGCGGTAGCCACCGGCTCCAGCACCTGGATAGCCTGGTCGTAGCGGGTCTGGCGCGCATACAGGCCGGCGAGGGCGCTCCCTGCGGCGGCGTGGCCGGGCGCGCCCGCGATCACGCCGTGGAGGTGCACGATGGCCCCTTCTTCGTTGCCCGCGGCGAGGGCCCGGCGCGCCAGCGCGAAGCGCGCCGGCGCGTAGGCGTCGTTGGCCTTGATCGCGAGGCGATACTGGGCCTCGGCCTTCGGGGTCTGCCCCTTGGCGAGATAGACATTGCCGAGGAGCGTCAGGAGCGGCGCCGTCTCCCCTTGGCTCTTGATGAGGCCCTCGAAGAAGGTGATGGCCTCGTCGTGACGCCCGGCGCGGACGAGGGCGTTGACCTTGGCCACCACCGCGGGCTGGCTCTGCGGATCCGCGGTCGCTGCCGCCGCGTACTGCTGCAGGGCGGCCTCCGGCTGCCGGGTGAGGTCGAGGAGCGCGCCCAGGGCCAGCCGCGCCGAGGTGAGGTCGGGCTTGAGCTCGATCGCGCGCGCGTACATCTCCTGGGCGCGCGCGGTGTCCCTCCGCGCGAGGTAGATGCGACCCAGAGTCTCGTAGGGCTCGGCGCGGTTCGGGTCGATACGCCGCGCCGTCTCCGCCGCCGCGATCGCCTCGTCCCAGCGGGCGAGGCCGGCGAGGGCGAGCGCGCGCTGGAGGTGATAGACGGACTGCCGCTCCATGGTCGGCCGTAGCGCCGCGAACGTGTCCATCGCGCCGCCGAACTGCCCGGCCTGGGTGTACGCCACCCCGAGGCTGAAGCGCGCGTTGGCGTTGGTGGGGACCGCCCGCAACACCTCCTGGAGCTCGGCGATCGCCTTGTCCGTGCGGTTCGCGGCGAGGGCGGCGTGGGCCAGGAGGTAGCGGGCCACCACGAACGTCGGGAAGCGCTTGACGAGAGGGTCCAGCACCGCCAGCGCGTTCTCCGGGCGGTCGTTCCGGAGGTACACCTCGGCGAGCGCGAGCTGGAAGCGCGGCGACCAGGCCTGGCGCGGCAGGGACTCGAGCTCCCCTACCGCCGCCGCCCACTTGCCCTGCACGCTCAGCACGGCGCTGCGCGCGAGGCGCACACGCGCGTTGAACGGATCGTGTTCCCGCGCGCGATTGGCCATCTCGAGCGCGGCGGCGATGGAATGCTGCTTCAGCAGCGTCATCGCCACTCCGGCCATGGCGTCCGCGTCCTTCGGGTTCTGCGCGAGCACCGCGCGAAACGCCTTCTCGGCATCGGCGTAGCGCTCGACGCGGGCCAGCGCGTCGCCGTACGCCTGCTGGATCTCCGGAACGTCGGGGCCGAGCCGCAGCGCCTCCGCGAGGAGACGCAGGCCTTTGTCGGAATCGCCCCGGCCGCTCGCCGCCGCCCCCATGAGGTAGGGCCCGTACGGATGCTTCGGGTCCGCGCCCGCGATGGTCTCGCCGATGCCCTGGCAGGATTCCCAGTCTTCGAGCGCGAGGAGGACGCGTCCGAGCTCCGCCTGGATGGGGATCGACGCCGGCTCCAGGCGCGCCGCCTTGGCGAGCTCGCGCGCGGCGTCCTCGTCCCACGACTTCTCCCGGTAGGCGGAGGCGAGCGCGCGGAGCGCGGGGACGAAGTTGCCGTCGACCTGCAGCGCGTTGCGATACTCGATAATTGCCTCGTTGGGCTTGCCCTCGGCCTCGAACTTGCGGCCCCGCTCGTAGTGCGCCTGCTTCTTGGCGGCGGGATCCTGCGCGCAGGCAAGGAGCAGCGTGGGCACCATCGCGAGCGCCGCGAGCGCCGCGAAGAGCCGTCGTGCGCTGGTCCGTTGACGATCTGCATGGCGCATAAGTTCAATATAAGCACCGTGTCCGTCGAGATCAGAGCGCGCACTCCGGAGGCGGAGTCGCGCGCGGCCGAGCACCGGTCGGCGGCCGCGGATCCGTGACCGCCGAGAATGGGAGTTTCCCCCACCCGGAATTGTCGAGGAAATTTACGAAGAGCCCTACGAATTCGCTGCATGGTTGGCATCAGACGGATTTGATTGGGCGAATCGCATGGCATCCCGAGTGCAATACGTAGAGTCGACTTGGGCACCCCTCATCGGGGAGCCCGGCAATTGAAAGGACGGCTCAACGCAAATGGGACAGGCCATGAAGTCGCTGGTCGGAGCATCGGTCGGCGCCGCGCTCTTGCTGGCTGCCAGCGTGACTCCCGGTCACGCGACCGCGATCACGCTGACGGGGACGGGGACGGGCGGCCTCAAAGCCTCGGTGACCTTCGACAACGTCGTGGTCTCCGGCAACCACTATCTCCAGGTCACGCTGGCGAACACGGGACATTACAACGCGTCCAAGCCGATCGACATTCTCACCGGCGTCTACTTCAACATCCAGGGCAGCAATCCGACGCTGACCCGTTTCTCTGCGACCCTCGCGCCCGGAAGCACCGTCAAGGACATCGACCCCGATCCCACGAATCTCGGCGGCGAGTGGGCCTACAAGGCGGGGCTGTCCGTGGGAGGGTTCACTCGAGGCATCTCCTCCAGCGGTCTGGGACTCTTCGGCCCCGGTGATCGCTTCCCCGGCCCCAATCTTCAGGGTCCGAACGACCCCGATGGGATCCAGTACGGCATCACGACGCTGAACGACCCGGACGATACGGGCTCCGGCAACGACAATGGCGGCCTTCTTGGCAATCAGATGGCGCGCAACTCGGTGGTCTTCCTCCTCGGCGGCATCGGCGCCGGCTTTGATCCGAGCGCGGCCATCTTCGAAGTGCGATTCCAGTACGGCACCAGCCTCACGGAGCCGAGCTTCGAGAGCAACTACCGCGGGAGCAGCACGCGCGTGCCTCAGCCTTCCTCGCTCGCGCTGCTCGCGTTCGGCGCGCTGGGGGCCGTGCTCGTCGCCTCTCGCCGGGCCGTGCTGAGCGTGGTGCGCCGCCGCTGAACGGCTCGCGTCGATCGGCCGCGCGCCGCTAGTAGCCCAGGGCGCCCCCGTCCGCCCGCGGATCGGAGCCGCCGCAGAGGCCGCCGCGCTCGTCCAGCCAGATGGCATGGGCGTGGCCGAAGAGATCGTCCCACGCCTCGCCCATCTTCACGTCGTGCCCGCGCGCGGCCAGATCCTCGGCGAGTGACGGGGGGTAGCGGCCCTCCAGGCTGAGCGCCCGCGTCGCCACACCCCAGGTCCGGCCGTAGAGCCAGCGCGGCGCCTCCACGCAGGCCTGGGTGCCGAGTCCGCGCTGGAGTCGGCGCGTGAGCAGCGCCGCCTGCGTCTGCGGCTGGCCCTCGCCCCCCATCGTGCCGTAGACCATGCGGGGCCGGCCGCCCTCGAGATACATCGAGGGGACCAGCGTGTGCATGGTGTGCTTACGTGGCGCCAGCGCGTTCACGTGCCGGGGATCGAGGGAGAAGAAGGCGCCGCGATTCTGGAGCACGATGCCGGTGTCGCCGGCGACGAGCCCGGAGCCGAACGTGTAGTAGAGCGACTGGATCAGGGACACCGCGTTGCCGTCGGCGTCTGCCGTCACGATGGCGATGGTGTCGCCGCCCGGCGCCGCCGCGGCCTCGGGCATCATCGCGCGCCGGCGCGCGATGCGCCCGCGAAGGCGCGCGAGACGCTCCGGCGCGAGCAGCTCCGCGGGCGTCACCGTCATCGCGGCGGGATCCGTGAGGTGGCGGTCGCGATCGGCGAAGGCGAGCTTGATCGCCTCGACCAGCACGTGGATGTAGTCCGCCTCCTCGAGCGCTGCGAGATCGAAGCCTTCCGCCAGACCCAACAGGGCCAGCGCCGACATGCCCTGGGTGGGCGGCGGAAAGCTCGCGGCCACGCCGCCGTTCCAGGGCAGCATCAGCGGGTCCATCCACTCGGACCGGTGCGCGGCGAAGTCCCCCACGCTCAGCGGGCTGCCCGCGTCGGCCGCGGCGGCAGCGACGCGGCGCGCGAGCGCGCCGCCGTAGAAGGCGTCGGGGCCGCCGTCGCGAATCGTCTCGAGCGAGCGCGCGAGGTTTGCCTGGACGAGCGGGCCGCGCGCCAGCGCATCGGGATGATAGAGCGGCCAGAGGTCGCGGCGGATTTCCCCGCTCGCGGAGGGCCCGAAGAGATCAGGCTCGCGCGGCGGCGGCCGCCGCTGCCCCGCGGAGGCGGAGAAGCCCTCGGCCGCGTAGATGATGGCGTCGGCGAGGAGATCGGGCCAGTCGAGCGGCGAGCCCATGGCGGTCGCGCTGTGGCGGTGGGCCTGCCACCAGCCATCCACCGCGCCCGGCACGGTCAGGGCGGCCAGCCCGCCCCGCGCGGGAATCGCGTCGCGGACGC
>Ga0075423_10003853_pt1 | contig 13835 bp, 11 predicted proteins | sample SoiMethybrSBSTD2_FD_80114 | JGI IMG/M metagenome (GOLD analysis project Ga0075423, IMG submission 80114) | Bulk soil microbial communities from a Populus tree surrounding site in Tennessee, USA - Soil MetaG P. TD hybrid SBSTD2 | ecosystem: Environmental > Terrestrial > Soil > Tree plantation...
GAAGTACGCGGTTGCGACACCCGAGACGATCAAACGAGTCGTGACCATCCTCAACCAGTACCCCGATCGCTTTCTATTCGGCACCGACACCGTGGCACCTGCCGGCCCCGCACCGTACTTCGCGGTGTTCGACATCTGGACTCCTGTCTGGCAACAACTGACGCCGGAGGCAAGCCTCAAAGTGCGAAAGGGTAACTACGAACGGATCTTCGACGAAGGACGCCGGAAAGTGCGGGCGTGGGAAAGGGCAAACGTGCAGTGATGCTTTTCATCAAACAAGGAGCGAACGAAATGAGACGAACTCAGACGAGCCGGCTGCCCGGTGTTGTCTGGCTTCTGACGACAACCCTGATTCTCGGCGGGATGTCGCAGGCGTATGCGCAGGACAGTGCTGACGGCAAGGGAGACGCGAACGCTGCGGCATCCCAGGCTTCACCGTCGAAGTCCTCATTTGAGGTCTATGGCTTTGCCATGCTCGACATCGGTCAGAACTTCAAACAGATTCACCCGGACTGGTACGACACGATGCGCGTGACGAAGCTGCCATCGTTCAAAGATGAATTCGGCAAGGACAACAGCACCTTCGCCGGCGTTCGTCAGAGCCGGCTCGGAGTGCGTTCGTCAACACCGACCGACCTGGGCGATCTGAAAACGACGTTCGAATTCGAACTGTTCGGCACGGGCGTCGATTCAGGCCAGACGACATTCCGTCTTCGACACGCCTACGGTGAGCTTGGCGCCTTCGGCGCGGGTCAGACATGGAGTCCGTTCATGGATCCCGACGTGTTTCCCAACTCGCTCGAGTATTGGGGACCGACCGGCATGGTGTTCTTCCGCAACGTGCAACTCCGTTGGATGCCGCTCAAGGGAGACACAAGTTTTACGCTGGCGCTGGAACGTCCCGGCGCGAGTGCCGACCAGGGCGTTTATGCGGGTCGCATCGAGCTGCAGGATGTGAAGCCTCGGTTTCCGCTCCCCGATCTCTCTGCAGCCTACAAGTACGGCGCCAAATGGGGGTACGTCCGCGCCGCGGGAATGCTGCGCGAGATGAAGTGGGACGACGTCAACGACGATCAACTTGACCTGTCCGGCAGCGCGACCGGGTGGGGCATCAACTTGAGTTCCAACCTGAACGCGAGCAAAAGCGACGTCGTACGTCTCCAGTTCGTGTTCGGGGAAGGCATCCAGAACTACATGAACGATGCGCCGGTCGACGTCGGCATCGTGAACCAGTTGCAGAACCCGATCACGCCCATCGCCGGCAAGGCGCTTCCGATCATCGGCATCGTCGCATTTGTCGATCACACCTGGAACTCGATGTTCACCAGCACGTTCGGCTACTCGATGACCGACATCGACAATTCAGAAGCCCAGGCGCCCAATGCCTATCGCCGCGGCCACTACGCGCTCGGCAACGTGCTCTACACACCCGTACCAAACGTCATGCTCGGCGGCGAGTTTCAGTGGGGACGCCGGGAGAACTTCTCTGACGGCTTCCATAGCGACGGCGTGAAGCTGCAGTTTTCGTTCAAGTACAACTTCTCGTACAAGGTTGGAGGCTAACTATGAATCCGTTCAAACGACATCTCAGACTCGGCGCGCCGTTGGTCGCCGTTCTGGGATTGGCGGTGGCGTTGCCGGCGTTGCGGGCGCAGGCGCCCGGTCCTCAGCAGGCGATCGACGCGGCATTCAACAAATACAAGACGCTCAAGGAAGGAAAGAACGCCGACTACATTCCGGCGCTGGCGAAGGTCGATCCCAACCTGTTCGGCATCGCCCTCGTGACGACCGACGGCAAGGTCTTCACCGCCGGAGATCTCAAGACCGAGGTCTCGATCCAGTCGATTTCGAAGGTTTTCACGATGGCGCAGGTCATCCAGGAACAGGGACTGGAGTCGATTGAGAAGCGGATTGGCGTCGACGCGACCGGTGCGCGGTTCAACTCGATCATCGCCGTTGAGGGCGTGCGAACCGTCGTCGGTACCGGCGCGCCCGAGATGAATCCGCTGGTCAATCCGGGCGCAATCTCCGCGACGAGCATGGTGACGGGATCCAGCTCTGATGCCGTGTGGCAGAAGATTATCGGTTTTCACAACGACGCCGCCGGCCGGCAGTTGAAGGTGTTGCAGGATGTCTACAAGTCCGAGTCCGACACCAATCAGCGCAACCAGGCGATCGGCGCGCTGATGCTCGCCTACGGCTATATAAAGTCCAACTGGCAGCAGGCGGTCGATCTCTACACGCGCCAGTGCTCGATTGGTGTCAATGCCAAGGATCTCGCGACGATGGCGGCGACACTCGCAGCTGCCGGCAAGAACCCGGTTACCGGCAAACAGGTAATGGCCGCTGAGAAAGTGCCAGGCGTGCTGGCCGTGATGGCAACCGCAGGTCTCTACGATGATTCCGGTAAGTGGCTGTATCACACCGGACTGCCCGCGAAGAGCGGGGTCGGCGGCGGCATCATTGCGGTCTCGCCTGGCAAGTTCGGGATCGCCGTGGTTTCCCCGCCACTTGACGATGCCGGCAATAGCATCCGCGCACAACGGGCGATTGCCGACATCTCCAATGCGCTCGGCGGCAATCCGTACGCCCCGAAGAAAAGCGGGAGCTAGCGTGCGGCACGGAGATCGGGGCGTTGTTGGCAGGCAGCGCCCTGATCTCACCCCGGCGGTCGTTCTCGTCTCACTCCTGACCTTCGCGTTTCCCGCATACGTATACGCTCAAGGACGCACCGATGTCGTGACGCTGGCCAACGGCGATCACATCACCGGAGAGATTGTTCGTGTCGAGCGTGGACGACTCGAGTTCAAGACCGATGATGCGGGTACTCTCTATCTCGAGTGGGACAAGCTCGCGAGCCTTGTCGCCACCCGCTTCGTCGAAGTCTTGACCACAGACGGCCGGCGCTTCTTCGGGAGTCTCGGAAAGTCGGCGGACCGATCGGTCACCGTTTCCGGCACCGACGGCAGTACGACGCTGCTGATGTCGGAGGTGACACTGATCACTCCAATCGGACGCAGCTTCTGGGCCAAGCTCGACGGATCGATCGACGCCGGCTACAACTACACGCGCTCGAGCGGCGTCGGTCAGTTCAATCTCAACTCCGATACGGTCTATCGCAAACCGGCATCGTCAATCCGGTTGACCGCGTCCGCCACGGTCACGCAAAAAGATGATGACTCCGGACGTGACGATCGTGGAACGGTGGAAGCGTTGTACTTGCGATATCCCTGGCAACATTGGTTCTTCACGGTCGCGGGGCGGTTCGAAAGCAACGAGAGTCTCGGCCTCGTGCTGCGGTCGCAGATCGGTGGCGCTCTTGGTCCGCGCCTGATCAACAGCAATAAAGCGCAGATGGTCGCTGGCGCCGGTCTCGTCGTGAACGAGGAAAAGGGTGTCGATGTCGGCACGACGCAGAATCTGGAAGGCCTGCTGCTCTTCCAGACGTCGTACTACACCTACGATCGGCCGAAAACGAACCTCGACATCGGGCTCCAGTACTACCCGAGCCTCAGCAACGCCGGACGTCACCGTGTTCAGGCAGATCTCGGCGTCAAGCGGGAACTGTGGAAGGATTTCTTCGCCTCATTCAGCTTCTACAACACGTTCGACAGCCGTCCGCCGAACCCCGCCGCGGACCAGAATGACGTGGGATTCGTCTTTTCGCTCGGCTGGAGCTATTAGGTGATTCTGAAATTGCTGATTGTTGATTGCTGATTGCTGACTGAAAGAGAACCGTCAATCAGCAATCAGAATTCAGCAATCAGAAATTTCAGCAGGCGCCTAGGAACTGCGTTTCCATCGCCCAATCGACAGCGGCTGTCCTGCGTCATCCTGCGTCGTCAGGATCAGCGTATCCCCTTCCACGACCCAATGCCGCGGGCGCTCCATGCCGAGCGGTCCCTTGATGAGAGGGGCCTGCCCCTGGAGAACGTAAGTCAGCGTGTGCTTCTGCAGGTCGAGTGCCGCGCGGCCGTCGGTCGAGATCTTGTTGTCCCTGATATCGAGGCCGGATTGGCGCAGCAGGTCGGCTGAGGCCTCGTCGGCCTGGATGTCCATTTTCAAGTTGCCCATGTTGTCGTACAGAAGCGTGCCGGCTCCCTTCAGGACGATCGGCGGCTTCCCCGGCGGCCGTACCTCGAACGACTCGAGGTTCCAGCGGCCCTCGAGAAAATTACGCGCGGCAGTCAGTGTCTGCGGACCGGTGTCGACCGCGCCTCCTTTGATCGGGCGCTGCCGCGGCGCACCGCTGCATGCGGCGGTGACAGCGATGGCGACGGCGATGGCGAAGTACGTAACTCGGGTTGACATAATCCAGCATCTTTCCTTTCCTTCCGGCTGAAGCCGGAAGCTACGGCTGTCTCTAGCCTCTTCCCTTTTATCTCAGGCGCACGACTCGGCCAACGCCGAAGAAAAATCGAAATCCGCCGTCAAGGCCAATGCTCGTTCCGACAATTGTCGGGCCAATCAACGTGTCGAGGACCAGACCAACCGCTGCCTGCGAGTGAATATCCGCGTCCTGGTGCGTGTCCCATGCCGATCCGTTCTCCAACCAGCTGCCGACGAACACGGGACCACCAATGAAGTCCGGCAACCGGCCGACCTGTCGCGCGGCGCCGAACGTGATGGCGGCATAGTGATCGCCTCGACGCTCGCCGATCCGAAACGCGTCCAGGCGGAACGGGTAGCCGAGCGGAAACTGAGAAATTGGATGGCCGTCGAACGATGTGCCGCCGCTGCCCATGGCAAACAGACGATTCCGCCGCCGCCAGCTCCAGAATCTCGAGGCGCCGCCTGCCAACTGCGTGACGCCCTTATTCGTTCTCTCGATACCAGGCACGCTGGGAGATTGAATGTAATGAGTCAGACCGACGAGTACCTGCAGTCCGCGGGACGGCACGACCGGACTGTCCTGACCGTCGTGAATGAAGTTGAGGCGAAACTCGTCCTCGGCGCCACTCGCTTCAGGCAATCCCGGATCACCGGCGCCAACCGAGGCATCGACGTGCCCGAATCGAAGCCCGCCGTACACTTCACTCTCGCGCGACACCGCGAGACCAATATCGCCGCCGACGTACTGCTCCTTCACGTTGTACTGCGCAATGACCTGATCGTCGGCGATAAAGTCGAGAGTATTGGCCGTCGCTGCCGCGTACGGACGAACAAACACACGACGTCCAAAGATCGGTCGATACAGGGAAAACGCAGCCGAGGGATCGGAGCCGATCACGCCATCGACGCGCAGCTCCGAACCGGATCCGAGAACATCGAACGAGAGGTAGCGCGCCGCCATCTGAACGCGGAAGTCGCTCGATGTCCGGTTCTCCAGGCTGAAGCCAAGCATCATGAATGGTGGCGCGTAGACCTTGTCGCGCGCGTTGATCAACAATCCTTCGTTGCCACTTGGCCCCATCAGTTCCCAGCTGACTGTCTGGTAGCGATCGAGGCCTGACAGGGCCGAGAGATCCTTTTCGATGGTCGGCAGATCGAGTGGCTGATCGACGTGCGGCGCCAGGATGCGCCGCACCATCACCGCATCCGAGGGAGCGACACCCGCTGTCGCGAGATACTTCGGCACCGGAAGAGGCTGCCGGCGCCGCGAGGCGCGACCGTTGACCCAAACCTGCCAGTCCGCGTCATTGAGCGCGTGCGGGAGCAGTTCGTCGCGATGCTTTTCCGCCGCCTCGTACCCTCGTTGCATCAATTCAGCGCTGCGGCGCCAATCCAGCGAACCGAAACCTTTCACATCGACCTGGATGACGAGATCAGCGGATTGAAGCGCGCGTCTGGTATTGGCCTTCATCATCGAGTCGACGGTCTGGCCCATCAACGCAAACAGCGAGTAATCGAGAGTCTCCTCCGGCGCATACCCGACATCGACCGCAACCACGAACGCTGCGCCCATCTCCCGGACGACGTCGGCGGGAATGTTGTCGAGCGCGCCGCCGTCAACGAGCACGCGATCGCCCAGTTCGACCGGAGGAAATACACCTGGTAGCGACATCGTCGCGCGCATCGCCGGGCTCAGCGATCCGCTGTCGAGGACGACCCGTTCAGCCGTTTTCAAGTCGACAGCGACGGTGCGGAAGGGCGTCGGCAATCCATCAAAGCTGTCGAGATCGTGGTAAGCACCCGCGATTCGGCCGAGCAACAGGTCGACTTGCTGTCCGTTGTTGAGCGACGTCGGAAGCACCAGCCCTTTTCTCAGACCAAACTCGAGCCGCGACGGAAAATCGCGAGCGTCGTCTTTCCGGCGCACGTTCTTGAACGGGAACGAGCTGCTGCCGAACATCTGGTCCCAGTCAATGCTCTCAATCAACTGCCGGAGTTCGTCGGCTGGCATCCCTGACGCGAATGCGCCGCCAATCAGGCCACCCATGCTCGTGCCGGCGCCGACATCGATCGGGACGTGGTGCTCTTCGAACCACTTGATGACACCGACGTGCGCAATTCCGCGGGCGCTGCCACCGCCGAACGCCACTCCAACTCGCCGCAGCGGCGGTTGCGCATAGAGCATCGTCGCAGTCAGGGTCAACGCGACGCTCAGGCCAACGACTCGTGTCTTTAGACCACCGCGCCTCACGAGACGCTCCTGCCGCGCTGGGGCTGATACGGAAGTCGGAACGAAATGCGCGTCCCCTGCCCGCGCTCGCTCTCGATCCAGAACTTGCCACCCAGGCGGTCGACAAACTCCTTGCAGATTCGCAGCCCGAACCCTGCCGACTCCTGAGCGTCGGGCGCTTTGTCAAGCGTCGCGCCGCGCTGGAGAAATCTCGCCTGCTCGAACTCGCTGATGCCGGGGCCGTGATCGCGAACGGTGCAAACGACGCCATCAGGATCGGCCATCACCTGTACTTCGATCGCGTCTCCCGTCTTGGAAAAGTTCACCGCATTCGAGAGAAGATTGTCGGCAATGACGGCAACGGCGACGCGATCCGCCCACGCCGGCGGCACATCACCAACCGCCGCGCAGGTGATCTTGAGCTGTTTGCGGTCGGCGATCCGCTGGTAGTACTCACACGCACGCTCCATCAGCACCGAGACGTTCACATGATCGGGCTTGAGTGGAAACGAGCTTGGTGTGGACGCGCGCAACAGTCGGCCGACCGTGTGGTGCATCAGCGCCGCCGTATGGCGAAGCCCTTCGAGCCAGATTCCGACGTCCCGCTTGGGATAACTTCGCAGTTCGTGAGTCAGAAGGCTGACCGTCGCGTCGGTGATCGTCAAGTAGTTGTTCATCGCATGCGCAACGAACCCGACGGTCGAGGCATCAAACGCCGGAAGCCGATCGAGTTCGGCGAGCGCCCGGTCGAGATTCTCTTTTGCGTCTTCGATCGCCTGCGCCACTTGCGCGAGTGATTCCGTCGTCGTCATGTGAATCTCCGCTATTGAACCCAGTGGAATACGTTGCGCATGATCGACCAGCGCGGCCTGGCTGGCTCGACATCGCGGCCGAGAACCCAGTAGTCGTAAAGCCGCTCGACCGTCCCATCCTTCTTCTTCAGCTCGACCCAGCTATTGATGAAGCTCTGGAATTCCGTGTCGTGTTTCGCAATCGCGTATGCCAGCGGCACGTGAATGGTCGCCGGCTGCGGCACGACGACGGTGTACTCCGGATAGATGAGAGTCCACGCCGAACCTCGCTCCGCCGGGAAAACAATCGCGTCGAAGTCGTGAGTCCCGCTCGAGATCAAGTCGCCAAAGTTCCCGAATGGCTGGAGAGTCGCGTCGGGCAGCAGTTCCCTTGCTTTTTCCCAGTAGTAGGGCAGGTCGCGAACAGCGACACGCAAATGCGGCATCGCTCGAATCGCGTCCCATTGGGTGAACCTGGCGCGATCGCTGTCCAGCACGACGATGGCGAGGGTTTCATCGAGATAAGACGTCCCGAACAGGGTCCGGCTCGCGCGCAACGTCGTCAGGAAAGCACCCGACATCACGATGTCGCACATTCCAGATTCGATCTGGCCCTGCCAGGTGTCCAGGTCGAGCGGAACGAACTCGAGCGTGACGTGCAGCTCCGATGCGAGGCGATGCGCCATCTCGACATCCAGACCGACGAGTTCGTTTCGGCTATTGAAGTACGCATACGGCAACGAACTCGGGAGATATCCGACACGCAACACGCCGCGCGCGCGGATCACGTCGAGGAGGCCGCCGGTTTCTTTCGGCCCCAGTGGCACTGCATCACGGTGCACCACCGCGCGCACGGGATTTCGTACGTGCATGCTCGACAGCACCTGATCCTTCGTGTAGGTCTGGGGCACGACCCGGGCAAACAGCACCCGCGTTCCGCCGATGGTCACGGCAGTGAGCACCAGGGTGACGGCCACATAGCGAAAAAGGCGGCCTCTCTCCCACCGAAGCGTCCGGCTCATCGCGCAGGTGCCCAGCAACGCCAGGACGAGCGCATGAACGGCGGCGACGAGCGTTCCGAATCGCGCGTTGATCACGCTGCTGGCAAGAAAAAGCTGGAAGGTGTCGGCCGGGATGCGGAATTGATCGAGAAGAAATGGAACCGCGGAGTTGAGGCTGCCGAAGGACGTCACCAGGCCGGTGAAAGCGAGCCGCATGTAGTCGCTGGGCTGCACCACCGCGTCGGCAAACCAGCCGGCAAACAATACGAAGCTGAGCGACAAGAGCTTTCCAGTGTGCGGAAAGTTAAACGACGCAGGGACGATGACGCCCGGAAGGTTCGCCTCGGTACCGGCTGCCAGTCCGTATTCATCGACAAGTGTCTGTGCCGCAGTGATCAGAACCGGCAGCACGATGAATAGATCGCCAACGACGAACGCGGTGATGAGCGCATCCCGCGTCAGGGAGAACATGTCCCGTATCCGGATCGGTGTGAGCGCCGACACCAGGCCCGGCAGTACCCATAAACTCATCAAGACCGAGACCGCGACGTAAGCGACCAGGTAGACTTGGAGTCGTCCGACCTGTTCGAGACTAATCGTCCCTGCGGTCGTCGCAGCAATGGCGAAGAGACCAAACGGTGTGAGCTGAACGATGAATCTCGTTGCCCGCGAGAGCGTTTCGGTGGCGATCGAAAGCATGTCGAGCAAGGGCTGCTTTCGCGTAATTCCAATCAATGCCGTGCCGACTACGATCGAAAAGAGCACGACCGCGGGAACGATGTTGTTGGCGAGCGAGTAGAACGGGTTCGACGGAATATAGAGGTCCACGAAGTTGAAGGGCGGACGCTGTTCGACGAGCGTGGTACTGAAAAACGACGCGCTCTGCACGTGCGGAAATGTCAACGGGATCAACAGGGCAAACGCGAGCGCAATCGCCCAGATGCTGACCAGAACGACGCCGGCGTGCCATGCGAGCCGTTTCGCCGACGACATCTGCAACGTGCCCAGGCTGCTGATGATTGAAAGGGTCACGTAGGGCAGGACGGTCATCTGCAACAGCTTCACAAAGCCATCCGCCGCCCACTTCACTGCGGTCGCCCGCTCCCCGAGGAATAACCCCACCAGAATGCCGGCGCCGAGGCCGATCAGGATGCGGGTCGAGAACGTGACAGAACGGGTTCCAGGAGTGCCTGCGGCCTGCCCCGAGCGAGCGCTTGGGCCAGCGAGTCGAGTGGTGCCAGGACCACTCGCAGCGGCAGGGCCGACCGGGGAAGCCATGAGTGCTGGATTGCACAGCAAGAAGATGGCCGTCGCCAGCCGCGCGTCCGCCCGCGAATCCGCACGTTCCGCCAATCAACCGTGCGTCGGGGTCACGAAATACGGTGCCCGCTCACCGCTTGCCGCCATCGACGTTCCTGACGCACACTCACTGGTATTTTCATTCGCTAAAGGAGTGTGCATGCCGTCGGTGCTTTCGTCGTCCCTCGCCTTTTTAGCCGTCGCCTTCACTCTGGCGGCTGACATCAGATTTCTTTCGACCTGGAAGTCGCCGGACGCCGCGACCACGACGTTCGTCGGAAAGAAGGTCGCGACTCTCGTGATCTCCCAGGACGACGGGCTGCGCGTGTCAGGGGAAGAAGCGCTGGCCCGGGAGCTGGGAGCGCGCGGGATCAACGCCGTGGCCAGTTATCGGATTGTTCCGAAGCCAGAACTGGCATCAGCCGAGAGGGCGAAGCCGTGGTTTGAAAAAGCCGCGGTTGAAGGGGTCGTCGCAATCCGGCCGATCAGCAAGGATAAGGTTCGCGAATACACTCCGGCGACCTGGACGGAGTCGTACTACAGCTCCTTCTGGAACTACTACGGCTACGGATGGGGCGTCTATTACAGCCCTGGCGTCGATCGCGTCGACACCGTTGTCGTCGTCGAAACCCTCATGTTCAACATGGCGTCGAATGGCCTGGTGTGGGCTTCAGTGACCGAGACGACGAATCCAAAAGAGCTGCAGTCGTTTATCAGCGATCTCGCACGGGCCACGATCAAGGAGATGCACAAGCAGGGGCTCGCCAAGGCGCAAAAGAAATAGCGGCGGTATCAACTGGATTTCTTGGCTGGCTTCACGGGATATTTCTCGAACATCCTTTTCGCCGCCTCGTTGATTCGTTCGATGCGCTTTTCCACCGAATGCTCCTGGGCGATTCGTGTCAGGGCCGTGCCGCGCCACACGGCCTTGTTCGCGGCTCGGTCGACGATATCGACGAGCACCGTTCCTTTCTCGTAGACGGTGACGTTGGTGGTCGGCGCGAGCCCGATCGGAATCGGCGACGCCCAGCCAGTGATGTAGCCGTAATGCTCGCCCAGGTACGACTGATTGAATCCAACAGTCAACGCCGCGAAGTAGGCGACATGAACGTCGGCGGTATCAGCAGCCGCTTTCGTGAACCCACGAGCCGCCAACTCACGATCGACAGCGGCGACGAGAGCCGGCATCAGCGCTTCCTCCGACAACGTCGGATTCGTGACGGCATCGGGCGCAACGTTTTTCACGACCGGAACCGCCGGCAGCCACGCGTAGGTTTTGTACACCTTGAAATCGGTGTTCGGCGCCTGATTGGTTTTGATCTCGACCTTCTGCCCGACGGCCACCGCGACGAGCACAACGCCGACCAGTGCGCCCGTCAGGACCGGGGTGTAAAAGCGACAACCCATCGACTCACTCCTGACTTCCGCCTAAAGGCGGAAGCCACAAGGGAAAAACTACTTTTCAATTTTCACTTCATTCAGACGAACCGGCTCTGACGAATAGTTTTCGAGCACAAGTTGTTTCTTCTTCTTGTCGAAGTCGATCTTCGTCGCCACCGCCATCTTGCCGACGCCCTTCCCGTCCTTGCCCAACCTGATCTCGATCAGGCTGAACGGATAATCGATCGTGCGAGGCTGATTCCGCGCCTCCCACATGCCGATGTAGCGATCGGTCGCGATCCCGATGCGGTAGCCGCCATCCTCGCCGGGTGTCACGTAGGCGTAATGCAGCGTCCAACCGAGTCGCGCATTGTGGGGATCGGGGCCGGTCCACCCCGGGATGCTTATTCTGCCGTGATCGGGCATCTTCTGCAGCGCGCGAAGCAACGCATCCTGCCCTTTCTCGACCGCCGTGTTGATCAGGCTCTCGCGCTCAGCAGGAGTCGACCATCTCTTGACGCGAATGTCCATCACCGCGTTGGCGCCCGGCGCCGCCGTGGCCATGCTGACGGCAAACGCCGTCATCCGCAGCGGCAACGGCAGGGTGGCTTTTTCCTCTTGCGGCGCGGCTGCGATCACACTCGACAGGACAATTGCCGCTGCCGCGACAGTCGACGACGAGACGATCCACGTTTTCATGGGTTCCTCACATTCACTGAGTCAGGCATTCGCTCGACCCCCACGAGTGCCCAGCCACTCGCGCCGCGACGGAAATAGACATCGACTGGGGCAGCCCACGGTGCGTGCGCGGGATCAGTCGCAACAATCTGTACTTTGACGATGGCACCCGTCGCCGATGGAAGGCCGGCTGAGGCTTTCGCGCGGCGATCGTTGCTCGCGGTTGGCGATCCAATCGGAGTGGTGTTCCCCGTTGCATTGTCGAAGGTGAACCACCGGACGGTGTACCCACTCGCCGGCTCGTTCGCGACGCGCGCTTCCACCGCAGCATTTTCGAAGGTCAGTGTGTCGCTTCCGTCGAGCGCACAGTTGACGACCGGGTTGATCGCGTTCAAATACGCTTGTCCGATCTTGTCGCGCCTCTGAATGAGCACATCGGCGAGCAGCTTCGCCGCGGCCTCGTCGTGATACTGCCCCGCCGATGCGATCGCTCGAATCATGTCGTCCGAGAACGCCATCACGCGACGGGCGGCCCAGAAGTTGTCATCGGCGCGCGCCCGGACGAATGCGGCCGTCGGCACACGCGGCTTCCACTCCGTGGGATCGAACTCGACACCTTCGAAGCGGCCGATCGCGGGATTCTCGGTGTACTTCACCGTCTGCCACGGCTGCACGAAGAAGCCCAGCGTGACCAGGCGCTTCATGACCTTGTCGCCCTCCCACAGGTACTCCCATCCTTCGTCGTACTCGCGCGGCGCGTTGGCGCCGGTTCCGAACGTGGACCCGACGTCCTGGAGATAGTGCCGGACAAGACCCTTCCCGTTCTCGGTGATCAGCGCGTCGAGCGTGTTGCCGGCCTTCATGTCGACGAGGTTCGTCCAGGCGCCGAAGACTTTCAGCGCGCGCAGGACCCGCCGATCCTCGTGTGGGATCACGTCGTTCGGATCGTCAGGGCGGGTGTCGCGATAACGAAAGCCACCGAGCGTGCGCCCGGGGACAACCTTCGCAGCGATCGCTCGATACGAACCATCCGCACTCTTATTCGCACGCCGCAGCACATCGTCCAGATCGCTCGGCTTCATTTTGCGTCGCTTGCCGGCAGGCGTGTTGATTTCCGCCGTATCGGCGATCGCGAGCTCTTTCGGCTGGATGTGAACGAGGTAGTTTTCGACCTGCCAGTATCCAAGTGCCCAGAAGATTCTGTTGGCAGCAAGGATGGCGCCGGTTGCTGCGTCGGGGAATCCATTCGCGTCGAATGACACAAACCAGGTGTCCCCCTTCGCGTCTTTCATCGTGAATCCAGGAGCAAAGCCGGCTTCCTTCGGGCGGGTCACCGACCAGGTTCCGGGTGCGGGACCACTCCCGGTCAGCGGCCCACGCACCACGTCACTGACCGACAGTGTTTCGGTGCCGATGCGGTTGGTGAACCAGCTGGAATCGGGAACTTCATCGATCGAATTCGCGTCGCGCGACTTGACGAGCGGAGTCTTCCCCCCCGGGTTGCCGAACAGATTCTCGGCAAGATCCCAGAACAGATCGATTTCCCACTCCTGAACCCTGGAGGCATCCTGGGTTTCTGGCTCGCGCCGAAGAGGGTCGTCACTATAGAACTTCGGTGTCGCGCCACGCGGTCCAGCGGTCTGAAGCGCCAGGATCGCGGTCAAAGCGAACACCGTGCTGAACAGGAGGCGGAGGTGTTTCCTCAACATGATCGTCTCCTCACCACGCGGCGCTGCCGCCGAACACAAGGTTGAAGCCTTCGGATCCTTTCGCCAGCTCGATGCGGAGCGGAGTGGCGACCGGACCGTGGAATCGGATGCCGATCCCAACGTCACTCTTCAACCCTTTGAGGCTGAGATCGTCCCAACGCGGCGCGACCTTGCCGGTGTCATAGAACAGCGCCATGTCGATCGCCAGTCGACTGGGAATCCAACGGAACTCACCTGACATCAGCAGGCTCTGACGATCGCGAAATCGCCAGCTCGGAAAGGCGCGCAGGGTACTGCCGCTCCCCAGTGATGGCAGCAGGAAGTACGGGACCTGATCGCTGTCGCTCAGGGTCGTCTGCACCAGGCCATGAAGCGAGATCACCCACGTCTCACGAAGAATCGGAATGTGCTGGAC
>Ga0075423_10003854_pt1 | contig 13832 bp, 10 predicted proteins | sample SoiMethybrSBSTD2_FD_80114 | JGI IMG/M metagenome (GOLD analysis project Ga0075423, IMG submission 80114) | Bulk soil microbial communities from a Populus tree surrounding site in Tennessee, USA - Soil MetaG P. TD hybrid SBSTD2 | ecosystem: Environmental > Terrestrial > Soil > Tree plantation...
AAGGTGATCGACGCCAAGGGCCTGACCGCGATGGCCGGATTCATCGACGGTCACCGACACATCATCGGCGGCGACGCGCAGCGGTATCTCAAGGAACAAGCTGCCGATCGTATGCGCGAGTTTCTCGAGGCCGGCTACACGACGCTGCTCTCAGGAGGCGGTGCGGCGGAACCGGTACTCGAGTTGAAGAAGCGTATCGACTCGGGTCAGTTGAAAGGGCCGCGCATCATTCCGTCGGCGCCGCTCAATCTGGCCAACACGACCCCAGATAGCGCGCGCGAAGGCATTCGAAAGATCGCGGCGATGGGCATCAAGTTCACGGGCGAGATCAACGTGAACGCGTTCAAAGGAGATCCACGTCAGCTCGAAGCGCTCGCTGCGGCAGCGGACGAGGGGAAGAAGGTCGGCGTGCAGGTGGCCGTTCACGCGGTGAGCGTGCCGACGATGCTCGCGGCGGTGAAAGCTGGCGTGCCAAAGCTCGTGCACACACCGCATTTCCAATGGATGACTGCCGACGATGCGAAGGCGGTGAAGGACGCGGGCGTTCAAGTGCTCTCGTGCGTCGGGTTCGGTGCACCGGTCTTCGACGTGTTCAACAAAGACAACGTCCCGACATTCCGAGACGGCGGCAAGTGGCCCGATGCGATTCTCGATGGTGAGGGCCGCGGGCGGGAGGCCGGTTACAAGCCGGTGAACGCGCGAACGCTGTGGGACGGCGGCGTCGTCTACGGCTACGCGACTGACACCAATTACCTGCCGCTCAAGGGGCTGTCGCAGGAGCTGCGTGTGCTCAACCTGATGTTCTCGCCGATCGATCTAATCAAGATGATGGGCCCGAACTCGGCGACGTGGATCGATATGGGCAAGGAGCTCGGCACCCTCGAAGCCGGGAAGCTCGCCGACATCGTGCTGCTCACGGGGAATCCGCTGGAAGGGTACTGGAACCTCATGACCGCCAAGGTAGTGATCAAAGGGGGCGAAATCGTCGTGGACAAACGATAAGTCGGAGGTCTGATGGGTGAAGGTCGTCTTCCGGCAGGAAACAGACGCGGCCCCATTCTGCGAGCATTGGTACCGCCGATCGAAGACGCTGCGGGACGGCGAAGTGGTGCCGCCCTCTGTCGAATAGATCAGGGCCCTTTTATGTAGGACGTCTTCTTCGTCATCGATGCGATGGGATCGACGTCCAACCAGGTGGTCACGATCTGAGAGCCCAAAGCCTGAGGCGAGACGCGCCGATAACCGAGGCGATCATGTTCGCCGGTACCGCGATGTTCGTCGCGCCTGCCTGGCTTCTCGCCTGACTGGCGTGTATGAGCGATCTAGACGACCGCGCGGGGTTTCGGGTCGACAAGGTCAGGTTCGGCGGCGGTCTCGCTGGTGCGCTGATGGCGTTCGCAGCCGTCGGCACCTTGCTGTCAGGGTTGCCGCAACTCTGGTGGATCGTCACGCCAGGTCTCGTCCTCGGTGCGATCTTCGGCGTCGCGCTTGTCTGGTTTCGTCGCCGCTGAATTCTCATGCTGATTCAGAAGGGGCGCGGGGTCTGGGAGCAGGAAGAAGGAACGCGCTTCCTGGTCGTCGACCTCGACGTGTTCTCACGCCAACGCCTGACGGCTCTTGCGACGGCGCTCGACACCGCAAAGGTTCGCGGTGGTTCGGTTTCAGTCCTTTACGAAGGGCGGTGGGGCCACCGCTATAGCGCACACGTCGAAATCAACCATTGGCCGGACTCGCCCGCCGATCGGCAGATTCAAGGGCTCATTGCGATTATCAAGAAGCTGCCACAACAGGCGCGCGCGCTGTGGGATGGCGCGCAGTCGAGAGAGTTCAACATCGGTATCGCGGCGGAGCGCACGCCACGGCTGCGAGAATTCAAGCTCTCGCGCCGCACGATCGCACTCGTCGCAGAACTCCGCGCGACGATTGCGATCACAGTGTACGCGCCAGAGGCGTGGCCAGCCGCACGAGCGCCGCGCCGCGCAAAAGTCCGTAACGGGAGACTCCGGAAGACGAGGCGATAGCGATGGACTCGCGACTCGAATCGCTGCCGTTCAACGCATGGGTGGACCACGTCTTCGATCACGACGTAAGCGATCCGAATTGGTACTTCGACCTGGACGCGCCCGTGTGGGCGGCGCCGGCAGCGCTGACGTTGGACCACGTCACGCGGCTATTCGAGAATCCAATCGAGCACCTGGCGCGATACGACGACGCGCAGCTCAATCAAGGCTTCTGGTACCTGGTGAGCAACGGCGGCAGCAATCACATGTTTGCCTTGACCGACGCCTCAGCCCCGCTCGAGACGCGCATTCGCTGCGTGAGATCGTTCTCGTCCCTGTTCGAACGGCTATTTGCGCTTCGCTGTTCCAGTCATCTGATTCACCTGAGCCCGGCAGACTTCAATCCGCTGAATCTCGCGTGCTACATGTGGTGGGACATCATTCCCTTCGCGGGCGCGCCCGATGATTCAGAGCGTCGCGATCTCGATGCTGCGGCGCTGGCGGTGATGGAGGAGGTGCTCGAGACCGAATCCCTGGCGTGCCGCGAGAGCGCGCTTCATGGGCTTGGCCATTGGCAGCACGCCTATCCGAAGACCGTAGGCGACATCATCGATCGCGCGCTGAGCCGCTCCAACGCATGGCCGAAGGAGCTAATCACGTACGCACTCAACGCAAGGAACGGCTGCGTTCTCTAAGCAACGCCCGGTCCGGCTGAAACCGGACGCTACGTCTAACGGTCCGGCTGAAGCCGGACACTACGTACGAGCACGCAGCGACCGCGAGCAAAGCTCACTTGGGTTACGACGCTGGTTGCGACGACGAACGGGTGGCGCCGGGAGGGGCATCCCCGCTCGCGCCGCAGGCGCCTCTGCGTGATCGGGCTCTTGTCGGCGTGATCGATCTCTTGGCCGAGCACGAGCGGGGAGACCCGGCGACAGGATCCGTGAGCCCCCGTGCCAATGTCGAACCCAAGTGAGCGAGGTCTCACCATACGTACGCGAAAAGGACCAGGTCCTTCTTCCTGGCCTCGCCCTGATTCCTTGTCTAGTCCGGCTAAAGCCGGACACTACGACTGAGGCGGTGCGGGACCGTAGGTCCGGAGCAAAACGTGGGCTGTGTATTGGCTCTACCTCGTTGGTCGGCGGCGAACGCTGAGGTGCGGGGATCAAGATCGGTTTTGCGGCGCGACCTACGGTCCCGCGCCGCGATCGTGGCATCCGTGCTTGGTCCGGCTAAAGCCGGACACTACGTCTGACGTTCCGGCTGAAGCCGGACACTACGTGCGAGCACGCAGTGACCGCGAGCGTATGGCTCACTTGAGTTACGACGCTGGTTGCGACGACGAACGGGTGGCCGGGAGCGGCATCCCCGCTCGCGCCGCAGGCGCCTCTGCGTGATCGGGCTCTTGTCGGCGTGATCCATCACTTGGCGCCGAGCATGAGCGGGGAGACCCGGCGACAGGACCCGTGAGCCCCGTGCCAATGTCGAATCCAAGTGAGCCCTTCTTCCTGGCCCAGCCCTGATTCCTGATTCCTGATTCCTGTCTGGTCCGGCTGAAGCCGGACACTACGTCTGACGCTCCGGCTCAAGCCGGACACTACGTCTGACGCTCCGGCTAAAGCCGGACGCTACGTCTGATGGTCCGGCTAAGGACGCTACTTTGTGTCAGCTCCATCGCAGAGCGAAACGACGCAGACGGAAAGGATGGTGCGATCCTTCGGCGGCACGGGCAGCCCGCGATCGGCCATCAGCTTGCGAATGAGCGCGGAGGTCTCGGGCCGCACGACGGCCGACTGCACGCCAACGCGGACGAGGCCTTCGGCGTAATCGACCGCCTGCCACGTGTGACCGGCAGCGGCTGATGACACCTTGTCGGTGTCGCGATTGCCCTTGTCGTGCGTCTCGAGCTTCGCGCCGCGCTCGACGAGGAACTGCACGACGTCGTTGCGACCCTTCATCGCGGCGCCCATCAGCGGTGTGCGCCCTTCGTTGTTGCCTTGATTCGGGTCCATGCCGAGATCGTCGACGAGCATCTTGATCGCTTCCAAGTTTTCCTTCGCCGAGCGCTCGTAGGTGACGCCTTCCACCCAGCCGATGCCCGCAGACGCAGTCAGCGCGGTGTCGCCGTTGGCGGTGGCGATCTTCGGATCGGCCTTGTATTTGAGCAGCAGTTTCATCAGCTCGGTGTCACTCGACTGCGACGCGCGCACGAACGCGGTGGCGCCGTCCTCGAAGAACCACTGCATGGTGAAGATCGTGCGCGTCAACGTGTTGTCCTTCACGCGCGCGTTGGGATTGGCGCCCTTCTCGAGCAGCAGCCTGATGATCTCGAGATGCTCCATGTCCGGCTTGGGTACCGGATAGTCGCCGCCCTCGATGTTGCGGTTGTCGGTGGCGAGATAGAGGGGCGTCCAGCCGCCCTTGTTCGCGAGATTGGCGTTCGCGCCCTTCTCGAGCAGATACGCGGCCACTTTGTAGTTGCGGTTGTTCACCGCGGTGAGCAGCGGCGTCCAGGCGTACTCGCTCGTCTGATCGATCTTCGCGCCGGCGTCGAGCAGCGCTTTCGTCGACTCGAGATCGCCTTCGCGCGCCGCGAAGATCAGCGGCGTGAGACCGCCGCCTCCGGTTCCCACCAGACCCGCGAACACCGTCTCCGTGTCGTCGGCGTCGTCGGGGTCGGTCTGCGTTTGCCCGGCTTGAGCGGCTGCACCCTGCTGCGCACCGCCGCCTCGTGCCCCACGACCGCCGCGACCACGACCGCCCTGTGCGGCTGGCGCTGCTGGCGCGGGTGCCGCGGCTGCCTGACCAGCCGCCGCGGGTTGTGCCGCGCCCTGCGTCGCCGCAGGCGCCGCGTCTGTGGTTGCCGGGGGCTGGGTCGCTGCCGTATTCGCATTACCCTGACGCCCCGCGCCTTGCTGTGGCAGCGGATTGCCATCGGGGCCGAGCGCTTGCGCGAGCCCGCGCTGTCCGCCGACCTCGACGCCTGATTTCTGATCGCGCGTGAGCTGTTCTTCGTAGCTGATCCCGTTCTGAGCGGCGCGACGACGGCGATCCTGCGCCAGCTGCACCGCGCGCTGGTTCACGCGATTCGCCATGTAGTTGCGCGGCAGTCCCGCGCCAGCGGATTTGATGCTGGGATCGGCGCCTGCTGCCAGCAGTGCCTTCACGGCTTCAGGATGCTTTTGCTCGACGGCCCACATCAGCGCCGTCGTTCCGCGGATCGTCTCGCGCGCGTTCACGTCGGCGCCTGCTTCGAGCAGCACCTTGATCGCCTGCGCGTTGCCGCTCCTCGCGGCGAACATCACCATCGTCTCGCCGTTCGGCCCCTTCTGCTTCGCATCGGCGCCGGCTTTGATCAAGCGGTCGAGGACGATCGCGTTGCCGTACATCGCTGCCATCTCGAGCGGCGTGACGCCGGTGCGGTTCGCGGCCTTGACGTTGGCGCCGGCGCGAATCAGCAGATCCACCATCTCGGGGTCCTGCTTGTACACCGCCCAATGCAGCGCCGTGGCGCCGTCCACCTGCGCCGCGTTGACGTCGGCCTTTTGCTGAATGAGCTTCTGTACGGCGGCGCGGTCGCCCTTTTGAGCGGCGTCAGCGACATCGGTCTTGCCGGCACCCGAGATGCCGGCAACGAGCACCCACACCAGGGCAGCACATGCGAGAGCACGCGTAGTACGCATCTGCATTCACCTACACCAGCTTGGGAAGGCGGCCCGTGCTGTCGCCTTGCTTGTCTTTGTTGATGCCATACAGATCCAGAACGCTGAGCAGCAGGTTGCCGGTCGGCATCGTCTTGCGCTCGTATTTCAACTGCCGATTGCCCTTCAGTTGTCCGTTGGCTCCGCCGACCAGGATGTGCGGCACGTCGAAGTGCTGGTGCTGATTCGAGTTGCCCATGTTGGTGCCGTACATGATCAGCGAACGATCGAGCAGCGTCTTGTCGCCATCGGGAATCGATTTCAGCTCCTCGGCGAGATACGCCATCGTCGACACGTGGTAGCGGTTTAACGCGGCGTAGCGGCGAATCTGCACCGGATCGTCCTGATGGTGCGAGCCGCCGTGGAAGCTGACGCTGTTGCCGCCGTCGGGGAACAGCGGGCTCTTCGGGAACGGATACACGCGGCTGGTGAGATCGCGCGCGCCGAGCAGGGTGACCACGCGCGTGATGTCGGCCTTGAACGCAAGCGCCACCAGCTTCCAGTGCAGGCGGATGTGCTCGTCGAACTGTTCGGGGATGCCAGGCGGAAGATCGATCTCTGGCACGCTGTTCGAGATCTTCGACGACATCTGAATGCGCCGCTCGATGGCGCGGATCTCGTCGGTGTATTGATTCACCGTTTGAATGTCGCTCGACCCGAGCTGCTTGCGCAGACCAGCCAGCTCGCTGGTCACCGAGTCGAGGATGCTTTGGCTCTGCTTCATGCGCTGCGCGCGAAGCTCCGGCGTCGAGCCATCACCAAAGAGCCGTTCGAATACGGTCTGAGGATTGAGCTCCATTGGCAGCGGGCTCGTGCGCTGCACCTTCTCGTTGTCGGGGGTCGGCAGATCGATCCACGAGATCGAGTTGGTGTAGGAGCAACTGTATCCCTCGCCGCAGTTGCTCGAGCTCGAGTTGGGATCTTCGACCGCGAGCTGCAGCGACGGCAGCAGCGTCTCCTGGCCGATCTTCGCGGCGATCTGTTGATCGATCGTCGAGCTGCCGGTGGTGGCGTCGGAGCCGGCGGTCTTCCTGGGCTTGATGCCAGTGAGGTACGCCGCGGCAACCCAGTGATCCGATCCCGTCGTGCCCTCGGGCGGTTCAGCCGACTGCGACCACAACCCGTTCAGAACGGTGGTGTGCGCCCGAAGTCCGTCGAGCGACTCGAGGATGTAGGGCAGCTTCTGAGGCAGCGCGCCTTCTTCGGCGGGCTCCCAGTGCCCCGGACCCATTCCGTGCGGGAAGAAGATGCCGACGAATCGCTGCTTCGGATCGCCCGCCACGGTCTGCGCCAGCGCGGTGCCTGCCGGAATCATCGAGTCGAGCAGCGGCAGCGCCAGCGTGACGCCCGCACCGCGAAGGAAGGTCCGGCGAGGAATGGCTCTCTTGCTGATAAACGACATGGTTAATTGACTCCCGTACCTTTGTCTGTCGATGTCGTCGCGCGCGCCGTATTCGTCGCGGCTTCCGCCCCTTTGGTGTTCATCTGGAACGGACGGCTCTTCACGATGCCGATCACCAGAGCCGAGAAACGATCGCTGTTCTTGTCGGCATCGCGCGCGATGGCGCGAACGAGCGGCATGTCGCGATACTCCGCCCCGCGGCCGAGCGCATACGTCAACAGCTTCTCCGACGCCACACGCACGAACTGGTGGCTGTAGTTCGTCGTCAGCCAGTTGCGCAGTTCAATCGGGCTGGTGACCTTCGTGTTGTCGAACACCTGTGTGTTGGTGTCGATCGGCTGCGCCTCGTCTTCGCTGCGCCACAAACCGATCGCATCGAAGTTCTCGAGTGCGAAGCCGATCGGATCCATCAGACGATGGCACTGGACGCAGTCGGGCCGTACGCGATGCGTCTCCATCTTGTGGCGCATCGTCGGTTCCTTCGCGTTCGGGTCGGCGGCGCGCGGCGGCAACGGTGGAACGTTTGCTGGCGGTGACGGCGGCGGCATGCCGAGCAAGCTGCCCATCACCCACTTGCCACGCGTGACCGGCGACGTCCGCTCGGGCTTCGACGTCGTGGCGAGGAACGCCCCTTTGCCGAGCAGTCCGCGGCGCGCATCCATGTCCGGCCCCAGCGTCACGCGACGGAACTGGCTGCCGTAGATGTTCGGAATGCCGTAATGCTTTGCCAACCGCTCGTTCACGAACGTGTAGTCAGCGGTGAGCAGATCCATCACCGACCGATCCTCGCGAACGATCGCGTCGAACAGCAGCTCGACTTCCCTGCGCATCGCCTCGCGTAGCGGGTCATCGAAGTCCGGGTAGATGAGCGGCAGCGGCGTGGTCACGTCGAGACCGCGAAGATTGAGCCACTGCCCCGCGAAGTTCACCGCGAGCGACTCGGCCTTCGGATGCTTGAGCATGCGGCGCACCTGCTGCTCGAGCACCACGGGATCTTTGAGTCGTCCTTGCGACGCCACCTTCAACAGCTCTTGATCGGGCGCCGAGCTCCACAGGAAGAACGACAGGCGCGACGCCAGATCGACGTCGCTGATGCGATAGGGCTGTCCCGCACGTACGGTGACCGGCTCTTCTTCGATGCGATAGATGAACTGGGGCGACGCGAGCACGCGCGCCAGCACCATCTCGACGCCGGTGTCGAAGTCCTTCTCCTCGCGGCCGAACTTGTAGAACTCCATCAGGAAGTTCACGTCTTCGGGCGAAGCCGGCCGACGGAAGGCGTAGGTCGCGAGATTCGACACGATGCGCCGCGCGCATGGGGTTTCTTCAGCAGCCGTCTTCGGCGTGCAGATGAAGACCTTGCGGCGGCTCGGCGAGTCCTTCGCCGGCGTGGCGTTGTACGGGCCTTCGATGCGCATGGTGCCGACGTGCGGGAAGAACGTGTAGCCCGGCGTCGGTCCTGTCTGCACCGTGTCGCGCATGAAGTGCTTGTCGAGATCGAGCAGCGGCGCGAAGTTGGTGGCCAGGAACGTGGCGCCAACCATGTGAGTGCCCGCGGTGGTCTTGAAGCGCACGCGCATCGGCGTGCCGCCTCGTCCACCGAAGAACGCTTCGGGTCCGGCCTGTCCCACGGGGCGCGCCGCCGGCGTCGGGTTGGCGCCGCCGCGGCCGCAGTTCGTGTTCGGTGTGTTGCGGCCGCCGCCCTGCCAGTTGATCAACGAGAGCTCATTGCCGTCCAGCACGATCGACAGACGCTCGCACGCGACCGATCCGAACCCTGTCGGCGACATGTTGTCGCCGAAGATCGGCGTGATTGTCAGCGAGTACTCGCCGTCCGAGGGGAACGTATGCGGCACGAGCATGCCGCCGCGCGTACCGAAGGGCAATCCTTCGATGTGATAGTCCTGCGACGTGTCCTCGCGCGTGCGATAGACGACGAGCGTCGGCTCCTGGGGATAGCCCATAGCCAGACGGCTGATCTTCTGCGCCGCCGATACGTACGCTTCGACCAGCGTCGACGACACGCCGAGCGCGCCAGCGATGTTGTCAAACCCCGAGGTCGAGTCATCCGATGGCAGGTACTTGCCGGGATCGACCTGCAGATCGAGCAGATCGCGTACGACGTTGGCGTATTCGGTTCGATTCAATCGATGCAGCCCAGGCGGCGGCGTGAACGGCTTGGCCGTCGAATCGAGCGTGCTCTCGAATGACGCGACCATCGCGTCGAACTTCTCCGGCTCCGGACGCTTCACACCAAGCGGCGGCATCTGTCCGGCGCGCGTCTTGCGGACGATGAGCTCCCACTTCTCGCGATCCTTGTCGACGTTGGCTGGATCGAGGGCATCGATGGTCATGCGGCGCGCCGAATCGAGACCGGCGGCCTTCATCTTCTCGCTGTGACAACCCGAACAGTACTGAGTAAGGAACGCGCGCTGCTCGTCGGCTTTGATGGCCGGCGCGGCCGGGGCTGTGGCTGCGGCGCGAACAGGAGTTGGGGTCTGCGGCGCGCGCGGGGCGGTCTGCGCCGGCCGCTGCGGCTGCGGCGAGGCAGGTGTCTGCGGCCGGGCGGTTTGCGCGTGCACGGCCCACACCAGTGCCATCGTCGACGCGCAACCGAGAACCAGGGCTTTCGATCTCATTCATCCGCTCCGGGTGAATCTCGAAACTCAAAAGTGATATGGAAGAGCGATCTCAATCACGGCATCGCCTACACATGACTCCGGTCCCGCGACCGGGTGTGTGACACGATCAAGCTACCGAAAAATCCAGCGGGCTTAATAGGATACCGGAATTTCTGGGCATCCGGCAAACCGGACGACACCCGTCTGGAGACACACGGTCGATACCTTGGAATACGCCCGGTCCCTGGCGACCGTTTAAGTGGAAACCGCCTCCGCCAGGCGGGTCTGAAGACCCGCCTCTACTTCTTGGAAGGCGCGGGTTTCTTGGGTGGGTCGTACGTGACGTGCTTCTTCTGATCCTCGAGCACGGCTTTGCGATCGCCTGGATACCAATACTCCAGATGGCAGTTCTCGCAGGCCTTGTCGATCTCGCTGCCGACGTTGAAGAGCGCTTCGGCATCGCGCGCACGTGCCACTTTGACCGTGGTCAGCGCCGCGTCACGGAGACTATCGGCGTACTTGTTCCAGAGCGCGCGATCCTGGTCGACCTTGGCCTGAATCTGTTCCGGAGTCAGCTCCGGCTCGGCGCCCTTGTTCGGCTTGTTGATGTCCTGCGTCGGCGGCGCCATGCGCCGCGGCATCTTCAACAGGTTGGTCGACTCGGCGAGCAGGAGACCGCCGCGCTCCACTTTCAACCAGTCCTCGTCGCTGAGCGGCTTGGTTTCGACGATGCCCTTCGCGGTGACATCGACGACCGCGGCATCGAACACCCAATCGGCCGTGGGATCGATGATGTGCTCCATCAATTCCTTCACGGTGAGCGTTGGTGAGAGCGTCGATTCAAGCGGCGGCGGCGAGGGCTTTGCGGCTGCCGCTGCTGGCGCCGGCGCAGGAGACGAAGAACTGCAGTGCGCCGCCGCCGCCCCTGCTAGCACCACTGACGCGATGGCGACGACCGCTCTTCCACTCCTGCGCACTGACCGTGTTCCTGTCTACTTGGCGGGTTTAGCCGGCGCGGCTTTCGCGCCGGTCTCCGCCGTTTCCCCCGGCACGGGAGGAATCTTCTCGTTCGGATACCAGTACTGCTTGTGGCAGTTCTCGCACGCCGTGTCGATCTGCTCGCCAAGCTCGAACACCTTCGGCGCATCCTTGGCGTCGATCGCCTTCAGCACCGCGTATGCCGCATCGTGCAGCGCCTTGGCGCGCATGCGGAAGGCCGGGATGTCCTTGTTGATCAGCGCTTCCATCTCCGTGGGCTCGAGCTCGACGCCCGGCGTCTCCGACTTCTCTCCAGGCGGCGCGACATGTCGGCCCGGGACGATCAACAGGTTTGCCCCTTCCATCAGCGCCACCGCGCCGTGCCGCACTTTCTTCCACTCTTCGTCGTTCTTCGGTGCAATGTCCTCGGTGCCTTTCGAGCTCTGCACCGTCGTCACCGACAGCCACACAACGTCGGCGCTGGGATCGATGACCGACTGCATGAGCTCTTTGATGGTGGCAGTCGGCATGAACTCCGGCGCCCCTGGCGTTGCGGGAGCAGTCGCGGCCGGCGCTGCGGCCTGCTGGCTCTGACAGGCGCTCGTGACCAGCAGCGTTCCGATACCCAGCATGACTACGAAAGCAAACATCAAACGAGTCGCTCGCATCGCTCACCTTTCATCATGTGTACGACCGCAGGGAACACCTCAACATAGCTGACCTTCCCTCATATGCACCTGAACTCTTTATTAATTCTTAGTCAGAAACCCTCTATTTCGTGGTGCCTTGCGATGAACGGGCGAAGAGCTTCTTTCCGTCAGGGAACGTGATGCTGGTGGCGTTTGCCGTGGTGCTGCCGTTTCGCGCCTGAAATCCGTCGACGACCAGCTGCGTTCCAGCCACGAGGTCTTGCTTGCGCCATCCGCTCCGGAACAGCGCGTTCGCGCCGCCGGTTTCGCAGGCCCATTTGACGGGCTTGCCGTCCTTCCCCTTCACCTCGACGTAAATCCACGCATGAGGGTTGGACCATTTCATCTCGATCAGCTTGCCCGTCAGCTTGATCGGCTTGTTCGCGTCGTACTCGGCCGAGAACGAATGATGCGCCGACGCGCGAATGGCGACGAGGCCCATCAACATCACAACCAAACCCGCAACCCGAATCCCCCTCATGAGCCCCCTCGTTTCCTGCGCGCGTCGTCCCTGAGGTCCTTCAGGTGCTGCAGGTCCTGATTGTCTTCGTGGCACGCCACTTCGAGCAGTTCGTCCTTCTGCCGGTTCAAGGCGAGCGCGATCGTCCACGGCCGCGTGTAGACCAGCGGATCGCTCACCGTGGCCTGATACCGGATCGTGTTGCCATCGATCGGTGTGAACCGCTCGATGACGCGTTCGGCATGGCTGACGATCTCGCCCACCTCGTTGAGCCACGTCTTGCCGTTCAGATTGGTCGTCTCGACTACCAATGTGCCGCCGTCCCACTTGCCGACCGAATCGCCCTGCCACAGTCGCATCGTGTCGGGCAGGTGCGGCCGTCCATCGAGCGGAATCGTTCGCCACGACATGCGCTCGTGCAGCACCACCAGATAACCGGGCGGTTGAACGATCTGCAACGGAGCCGGAATGTACATGGATCGCGGCACGCCGGCGACGAAGCAGTGCGCCGTCGGATCATCGTATCCGCGTTCCGGGAGCTTTCGATTCTGCATCTCCGCTTTCGCCCATGGCTGCACCGGCAGTATTCCATCCTGCGGATCGACGATGATGCCGCGGCCTGCGGGCGTGAGGAAATCGACCTCGTGCTTGCCAAGGCCGTAGTTCGCGCCGCCCGCATCGGGCATGAAATAGCCCTGCAAATCCGGTTTGCCGTCGGGCATCCGTCGAATCGGCGGCGGCGGAGACGCCGGCTCTTTCTGCACCGTGAGCCACGGGAACGTAGCGGGCGCGCTCATCGAAGCCCAGCTCGCCGGCACTTCGACCGGTGGCGCCGACGGTCCCGGATACCACGTACGCGGGTCGCGGTCGAAATCGCCGCGCGCTTCCTCGAGCTCCGCCTGACACTGATACTCGAAGATCCGATCGCGATCCGTGTGGCGATAGATCGGCATCGCGATCTTCCACGGCTTCGTGAACACGTCCGGATCCTCGATCGTCGCCTCGTACTGGATCGTGTTCGGGTCGGTCATCGTGTAGCGCTCGACGACGTGGAGTTTGTCGCTGTGGAACGTGCCGGTGGCGTCGAGCCACGTCTTGTCGTTCTGATCCTTCACGTCGACGACGAGCTTGTCGCCTTCCCATCGTCCGCGCGAGTCGCCCATCCAGAAGTCGATGCCCTCGGGGCCGGCGACACCGTTCGTGTAGATGACGCGATGGACCTGCGACCACTCGAATGTGATCGCGATGTGCGAGGGCGTCTGAAAGATCTGAAACGGGTAGTCGAGGTACATGATGCGCGGCACGCCGGGCATGTAGCACTTCTCGAGCGGATCGGCCGTCGCCTGATTGGCCGCGAGCGCGAGACGCTTCTTCGCCGCCTCGGGCTGATACGGGATCGTTCCGCTCTCGATGACACCGCTCTCAATGACACTGCGGCCGGCACGCATGCCGTGACGCGCGACGTGATCCTCGAGCCCGTACGCCGCGGCATTGCGCACCTGCCACACGCCCTGCAGGTTCGGCTTGCCGTCAGCCGTACGCGGGATCGCGGCAGCGGGCGCCTGCGATCGCCCGCACGAGACGCCAATGACGAGAACGACGACAACGAGAAACGACCGGCGAAGCATCCCGGAATTCTAGTTTGATCTCCGGAAAAACCCTCCCCGTTTCCCTGTGTGATCCGTTTCCCCCGTCTTCCCCGTTACCTCACACGTCGTCTCGCCCGATGTTCACGATGAAGTACGTGGCGTTGGACGTGCCCACGTTCTTCGCGTTGTGCATCTCGTTCGAGCCGATGACGCCGACGTCGCCCGGGCCGAGCCGGTACGGCTTGCCGGCGATCGTCAGCTCCATCGTCCCCTCGCGAATGAGCATCATCTCTTCGCGCAGATGCTGGTGCGGCGCGTGATTCACCTCACCGGGCGCGATCTCGCTCTGATGCGATTCCATCTTGAAGCCGGTATGCGTCTTCGCGGTGAAC
>Ga0075423_10003855_pt1 | contig 13831 bp, 12 predicted proteins | sample SoiMethybrSBSTD2_FD_80114 | JGI IMG/M metagenome (GOLD analysis project Ga0075423, IMG submission 80114) | Bulk soil microbial communities from a Populus tree surrounding site in Tennessee, USA - Soil MetaG P. TD hybrid SBSTD2 | ecosystem: Environmental > Terrestrial > Soil > Tree plantation...
CAACCGCAGGACATCAAACCAGCCATCGAACAGGCATTGAAACACGAAACCGAAGGCAAGCTTACGGTCATCGACGTCGTGCTGAGCGACTTTAATCCGCGATAATTGAGAATGGTTGCGCCGCACGGGCAGGTCGACGGCACCGGACCATAGCAATGGCGGATCGCCGAATTCTTTGCGTAGTGCTCCAACTCTGCGCGGCCATTCTTTTTGCTGGCACCGGCAGCTCGGGAGCGGACCCTGATCAGACAAACGCCGCCGTGCAACAACGCTTCGTTCGCGAAGCGTTGTTGAATCAGCTCGGTATTTCCGAGCCACTGGTTTTTGATGTGCCGCAAAATACGCGGTCTTTGACAGTGACCGTCGTCGGCGAGCCGGCGCAGATTTATGCCCTCGCTTCGTTGCGTACGGCCGACGGCGTGGAACATGTAGGATGGGATGAAAAAAAGCCCCCGGGCCCGGCTCTCGACTATTTCTACCGACAAGAACATCTCTGCCATTTTCCCGGGCGGCTAAGGCAGTGTCCGCGACTGGGAACCTACACGCTCATTTATCCGAATCGTCCGGATCAGAAGTTACCCGCCGGAACCACGTCACTCAGAGTGTCCTCGGAAAAAGCCGGAAGCGCCGACGTGCATTTTTTCTTGTCGCAAATATCCAAAGCCAATTTTTTGCATCTGAATTTCTTCACGGTTTCCCGACAAGCGGCGCCCGTCAACACCAAACTGTTGGCAAGAAAAATTCAAGATATCTTTGATCAGGCTGAAATTCAGATTGCGATCGACAACGAAGTCGCGCTTCATGGTAGCCCCTTCAGCGATCTGACAAACTTGGCAGCGCCCAAGCTACGACCCTCCGGCGCACCCACCGATCCTGAGGAAACACCCGACGGCGGACCCGCCAAACTCGCCCACTCGGGCCACCAACGTTTGCCGCTGTCGATCGCTTTAAACATTTATCTGGTCGATTCATTCGGCGGTAGCAGGATTAAAGCGTTAAGTCTGGGAACTCCGGGTCCACCGTTGCCATCGAGTTATTATTTTGGTGTTTTCATCGAGCGTTCGACCGACTACAACGCCATGGCTCGACTGTCGGCCCACGAAATTGCTCATTTTCTGGGACTTGATCATCCGATTCGCTGGTCGGCGTCTGACGCCATCTATCGCGACGGTCTCGTCAGCGGTCCGGACATCGTCACAAATCTGATGGGCTCGGGCACCGAGCTAACGGCGGCGCAAATAAATGTAATGAAGCGAAGTCCGCTCTTGAAACCGAACTAGCTCGGGCTAATTTGAGGTTGTCGGCTTTTCATCGCAGCGAGCGACAAAGATCGGGTGCGATTCTCTTCCGGACTACCCGCGTAGCGTCACCGGAAATCCAGGCTAGCGCAGGTTTCAAACCTGCCGCTACTGGATCCTGCGCCAGACTGTGTGGGGCTCACCACGAACGGAATCGCTTCATTTGAAATTGAGTGCTTAGCCGTTCGCCCTGAGCGCGTAGAAGGGCCGGTTATGACGACAAAGAACGGAACGAACTATTGGGTCAGGACACTAAGACGCCAAGCGTAACTCTACGTTCGCCGATCTCTGTGGCAAACGCTTGGGGCCGGAGTCCAGGCTTCGCGACGGTCGTTGTTTATAACGGAGCAGACCGCGCCGGATATAACCCGGCGCCAGCCCCAAGACTTCGCAGATATTTTCGAAACTGAAAACTCCCTCGTCATTGCCGAAGAACCACTCATCGGTTTCCTGGTACATTTTCTTGTCGCGCCGACTCTTGGCGAAGCAACATCGCATATAGGAGTCTATGGCATCGCGCAGTATCGCCGCAATCAATCGTCTTTCCGGAGTCAACGCGGGCCGGTATTGAAAAACGTGAAGATATTCGTGCACAGCCAAAACGTCGGGTTCACCAAATAAACGCCGAGTCTGTTCGTCACGGGAAGTATTCTCGTCGAATTTAGCATCAGCTAAGTCGTTCGTCGCAAGCATGAATCACCTCATCAACAGCAGATTACCTGGAACAGGCCTGTTACACTGTTGTAGCAACTCGCATACCGCTGCAGATTACGCGCCGAAGTTATGAAAAAGGGGGGATTTGGTGGCCAGACAACAGAGAAAAAGCGAAGGAAAATGCGGAAACTGTCAGAATTTCACTGACGTTAACTAACCTACCGATCCATGGCTGAATCGTGATTGCGAGCTAAATTGCAACTAAACTATGCTCCGAATCGTCCCGTTCCTGGGACATCAAGATTTGCGACGCTCAAATAAATAAAGGCCTCTGTGCTTGGTTGGCAATCGAGCCTTTTGAGTTGTTCGTTCATCTAGCGACGGATTACGCGGGCTGCCGCTCACGAGGACGAGGGCAACGACCAGCAAGCTGCTACCAAAATGGCAAATTTGCAGGATGGACGCCGCCCACCGCCTATTGGCGGGCACGTTCGAAGAATCCGCTGTCATCTAATTTTTTGCACAGGCTCATGTCGGCAATGTCTTCGGCTTTGAGCTCCGCCGCTCTCGGATTCAATCCATGCTGTGCCATAAGCTTTAAAACTGACGCGATGCCGGCTAGGCTCGGACAAGGTTTACGCGGAAAGGATTCGGTGATCGTCTGATAGGCGCGCTCTAACCGATCGGCGCGATCGAGCCGCAGATTGCGCGCGATGCTGTCGGTGACGATTTTTTTGTTTGCCGGATTTTGTACGTACGCGACCCCTTCCACCACCGCCTTCGCGAGATTTTCGACGACCTGCGGATTTGCCCGCATGTATTTGCGCGACGTCACCAGGCCCGACGATTGGAATGGCACGTTCTCTTTGCCCAAATCGAGCAGCACAGGGTAGCCCTGTTGCACGACAACCTGTTCGACCTCCGGATTGAAAAACGCGCCGTCGATACTTCCGGCAAACAAAGCGGACATGCGCTCCGGCGTGCTACCGGTGTTCAAAAGCGTGATGCGGTCGCGGCGCGGCACCAGGCCCAAATGATCCAGGCCCACGTAGGTGGCCAATGCGAGCGAGCCTGACGGCGTCCCAATGCCGACTTTTTTGCCCTTTAGATCCTCCGCGCTCTTGATTCCTGGACGCACGTTCAAAAAGTAGTTTAGTTTTTCCTCCATACCGAGCAAAATCTTCATGTCACCGCCCGCTGTGACTGCGTTGGTAACATGGGAAGCACCGAGCAGGCCGAACTGGATATCGCCGGCAAGCATCGACTGCATCGCTCTGCCAGCGATGATGTAGATCAATTGAGGATCGAGATTATACTTGCGAAAGATACCCTGCTCTTTGGCGACCCACAGCGGCACCGCGTTGCCGCCAATGGCGCCGTACGCGAACATGAACCGGACCGGCGCTTCTGCGGCGTGAACTGTCCCTGCGCACAAATTCCATACGAAAATAACCGCCAGCCACCGTCGCTTCATAACGACTCAGCGACAGCGATGTTGACTGAGCAATTTGTTTAAGCCGTTCAAATCGTTCAAGCAGTTCAAGCCGTTAACTCAATGATGGTCTTAATTCTTAGACCGTCGGCCTTGGCCAAAGAGAATTTTCTTGGCCTCCTCGGTCATGCCGCGGGCATCCGGATTAACCGTGCGCGCTAACGCGTAAGCGCGCTCGACCGCCGGGCGCTTTTGAATCGTCTCGAACCAGCGTTTGAGGTTGGGGAAATCATTCAAGTCCTGTCCCTGCCGTTCGTGCAACACGATCCACGGATAACAGGCCATATCCGCGATGGAATAGGCTCCGGCGACGAATTCCCGATCGCCGAGCCGTTCGTCGAGCACGCCGTAAAGCCGCTCGGTTTCTTTGGTATAGCGCTCGATGGCATAGGTGATTTTCTCGTTGATGTAACTTCTGAAGTGATGATTCTGACCGAGCATCGGACCGAGCCCGCCCATTTGCCAGAAAAGCCACTGCATCACCTCCGCGCGCCCGCGCACATCACTCGGCAAAAATTTGCCGGTCTTCGTGGCGAGATATTCGAGGATCGCGCCGGACTCGAAAATACTCAGCGGTCCGCCGCCACCCGTCGGTTCATGATCGACGATCGCGGGGATCCGGTTGTTCGGCGAGATTTTTAGAAACTCCGGCTTAAACTGCTCTCCCTTGCCGATATTGACTGGTTTGATTTCGTAGGGCAGCCCGGTCTCTTCCAAAAAGATCGTAATCTTGTGCCCGTTTGGAGTCGTCCAATAATAAACGTCGATCATGAAACCTCCCAGACGGGAAAAAAGTTAGGGGTTATCGCTGTGGTCCCTGCCAACAATCTACGCTCGGTTTCATCCACTCTTCCCGTACACCTTGTCAATAAATCCTTCTTTCTCCAACTCGCGCACGACGCTGTCATCGATCAGATTGTCTACCGTCACCTTGCTTCCCGGCGCTTGCTTCAAAGCATCGTCGAGCTGGATTTTCATTCCCTCGCGTGAAGTATAAGGAATTCGCTCTATGATCTTAGTGGTGGATTGGTATGAGCTGTCGAGATAGGCCTTGTTCGCTCCCCGCAGATACTTGGCGACAATTTTTTGGGTTCCTTCCCTATTGGTCTTGAAGTAATGCGAAGCCTCGATCAATGCCATGACGACTTTTTTCACGGTATCGCGCTTTTTGGCCAGGTAGCTTTTGGTCGTCACCGCGCATATGAACGGCAAGGGATAGGGCTTCGGTAGATCTGCCATATCCGCCAGGATGCGGTGCGGCAAGCCACCGGGAATCAGGTGCACATTTCCCGGCGGTGAGGGGAATCCGGCGATGATTCCCCGGCTGAATCCGGCGGCGCGCTCCGACGCGCCCCCTATCTGGAGAATCTTTACGTCTTCCATCGGTCTCAGGTTTAGCCCCTTCAACAACTCCCGCGCGGCCACGTCGGAGGCGCTGCCAAAGCGGCTGATGCCGATGGACTTTCCTTTCAAGTCTTCGGCGGACTTGATGCTGTCGAGGACCACAAGCTCGTAAGCCAATACGTTGATCACGCAGCCCGCGCTCACCGTGTCGGCGCCGCGCACCGCGGCGTTGGCGACGCCGCTGCCAGCGGCATTGCCCACCTGAATGTCCTGAGCGACGATGGCGGCGATACCGATGGTCGTGCTGCCGATATACACCAGGTCTACGTCCAAACCGTGTTTTTTGTAGAAACCCGCGTCCTGCGCGATGGTCCACACCTGGTTGATGGTATCCGTCGAGCTGTAGGCGAGCTTAATTTTTTCCTGGGATTGCGCTGTCAGTGGAAACACCAAAACTACAATGACAAACAAAAATCTCATAAACCCTCCTGCGAATCGCAGCATTCGAATGCGGGCACCGCATCCGCCAGAGGACGGATCAGCCCCAATTTGTAAGGCTGATGTTGTGCCCCTGCAATCTCTACTGCGTGCGGCCTTATACCTTCCCTTGAAGGGCCGCATAAACTTTCTCAGCCGTAACCGGGACGTCGAATAAGCGCACACCGCAGGCGTCGTGCACGGCGTTAGCGATGGCCGCGGGCGGGGCGACATTGGCGTGCTCGCCGATGCCTTTGGCCTCGTAAGGGCCGGGGCCGTTCTTGCCGCCTTTCACCAACACCGTCTTGAATTTTGGAATATCGAGGATGTTTGGAATCTTGTATTCGCCAAAATTCGTCGTCGTAACCTTCCCTTGATCGTCAAGTAATTCCTCCATCAAGCCAGCGCCGATCGCCATGATCGCCTCGCCGTCGATCTGCCCCTGATGGCCGAGTGGATTGATGATCGTGCCGACGTCATGGGCGCTGACGAATTTATTTAGCTTGACTCTTCCCGTTTCCGGATCGACTTCGACCTCGGCAACTTGGGCAATGAACGAAGTCGACGAACCTTTGCGCGGCACTTCTGTTTCAACGCTGACCGTCACCGGCGCGCCGTTCGCCTTGACGACGTCGCTCACACTAAGCGGTTTGCCTTTCTTCCCGTTGGCGGAGAACCGACCGTTTTTGTAAACAACTTGATCTTCGGCGCAGTCGAGCAGCTTCGCCGCCTGGGCATTGAGCTTTTTGCGCAGCTCGCCGCTCGCTTGATACGCCGCCGCACTGTTGATGTTGGTTGAACGGCTGCCGCCGAAGCCGACATCGACGCTATAGGAAACGTCCGCGGTGTTGCCGATCCGGCAGCGTACACGCTCGTAGGACACACCCATCTCATTGGCCACGGTCTGGCACAACACCGTCTGAAGTCCGGTGCCTTGGTCGCCGGCCACCGTAAACACCGTCAAGGTCCCATCCGGCTCTGCGGTCAAGTTCACCCACACTTTGCCCGCGCCTGTGCCCCGTTCGTACATCGCCACGCCGCGGCCGACGTTGAGCCGCTTGGGCGATCTCCATCCTGCCGCATCGAGCGCCGCCTTCAACGTTTCTTTCGCCTTCACACCGGTCCACGACCTGCCCAGCGCGTTTTCTTCCCCTTCGCTGACCAGATTGATCATACGAAATTTCGCTGGGTCCATTTTCAATTCCTTGGCGATTAGATCCATATGCGATTCGGAGGCGAACACGGCTTGGATCGCGCCGGGCGCGCGCCAAAAACCGCAGGGCACCGTGTTGGTGTACACCTGCAGCGCCTCCATGTAACTGTTGTCGATGCGATAGGGTGTCGCCGATCCGGCGCCGCCGATGCTGGCGCGGCCCGGCTTCATGCCAGCGTACCCGCCGGTGCCGTGGATCGCTTGCAAATAGCGCGCGGTCATCCGTCCATCGCGCTTTACTCCGGTTTTCACCTTGACCACCGTGTAGTGATCCGGATTCATCGCGGTCAATTCTTCGGTGTGGGTTAAAACGATCTTCACGGGCCGCTTCGCCTGCTTGGCGAGAAAGTAGCAGATCGGCAACTCACCCGCGCCGCTCTTGCCGCCGAAGTCGGCGCCCACATGGACCGCCTGAAGACGAATCTGGCTCGCCGGGATGCCGACCGCTTTAGCAAATTGCCCGCGCGTACCGAAAGGTCCTTTGGTCGAGGCCCAGGCATTGACCGTACCATCATCGTCGACCTTGACGAGAAACGACTGCGGCTCGAGATAACCTTGATGATGGATCGGCATGCGGAAAGTGTGTTCCAAAACGAGGTCGGCTTCAGCGAACCCTTTTTCGATATTGCCTTTGCCAAAAGTCAGTTTGTTCAACACATTGCCGCCGGCCGGGGCCATGATCTCCGCGGGCGCGCCGTCGTAACCCGGCGCATTGTCATGCAAGATCGGCGCATCAGGCTTCATCGCGTCCAGCACGTCGAAGACCGCCGGCAGTTCTTCGTATTCGACCTCGATCAAATTGATCGCCTCTTCCGCCGCATCCTTGTCCTCTGCCGCCACCGCGCCGACTTTGTCGCCGACGTAGCGCACTTTGTCCCAGCACATAACCGGAATGTCACGAATGCTCTTGCCCTGATAATGGTTGGGTTCGTCTTTGCCGGTAACGATCGCTTTCACTCCGGGAACCTGCCAGGCCTTCGAAGCATCGATGCGTAGGATGCGCGCGTGCGGATAAGGACTGCGCAAAATCTTCCCCCACAGCGTGTCGGGGAAATGAACGTCGGCGCCATAGACCGCTTGACCGCTGACCTTGTCCGCGCCCTCCACCCGCGACACGTTGGCACCGATGATCGATTGGGTTTTTGCCATGCTGCGATCTCCTTTGATTGATGTAATTTTTTAGGTTAGCTAATTTTCCGTCGCTCGATTATTCTGAATATTCGTGAACGCTGAACACTCCGCCCATTGCCGCGCATGCAAAGAGAGGGTTCGCGAGCTGTTGACCGCCACTTACGGCGATTGCCGCGTTGGTCATCAATTTCCCTGGTCCGCGCAGCCGAAAGATTACGCCGGTACTCCGATCGGCGATTTGCTCAAACGAATTTCCGGCGGTTTGGGAGATTGTCGCGGACACCGCGACTTCATCAAGAGCCCACAGATGCCGCCGTGTGACTTCTACGTTATCGATCCGCCTTTTATCTTAGAATTCGACGAGAGCCAACACTTCTCGCGTCCAAGACTGGTAACCCTGTCTTTCTACTCGCATGATATCAGAATGGGCTTCTCGGTAACCCGTTGGCAAGAGCTATGCCGCGAAATCGCCGCCGAAGACGACGTGCCCATCGACCGCGACGAGCGCCGCGCCTGGTACGACACACTGAGAGATCTGGTTCCAAACCTCCACGGCTTCCAGCCGACGGTCCGTCTTTACGCCGGCGAGTATCCTTGGTGCTCCTTTCATGCCGCATCTTATCCGGATCAGACCCGGTTTCGTGATTTGCTTGGCAATCGGTTTCCTCCCCTAAACCGCAAGATTATCTAAAAATGCCGGCGGGCGAAGACTTTTGCCGGCTGATTCGTATCATTCATTGAACAGGAGTGTCTCCGGCCTTATCTTCGGAGCCCGCGGGTTGTATGATCGAGCAAGTACGTCGCAGTCTCAAAACAGATAATTCAACGCTATGGCGACAGCTTGGCCGGAGAAAGACGACCACGAACTGCTCGCGCTCATTCAGGATGGCAACGGCCAAGCCTTTGCGACGCTGGTTGAGCGCCACACCGAGCGCTTTTATCGGCTGGCTTATCGCTACCTGCAGAGTAAAGCAGCGGCCGAAGACGTGGTCCAAGACGCTTTTCTCAAATTATGGGAAAATCCGGCGCTCTGGCAGCCCGAGCGCAACAGCAAGTTTACCACGTGGTTTTATCGCGTCGTGGTGAATTTATGTCTCGATTTGCGCAAACGGAAGGCACCGGTGGCGCTCGATGAAGATATGCCGTTGATCGATGATCGAGAGCCGGTGGATGAAACGATGGTGAAAATTCAGGAGCAAAAAGCCTTGGAAAGAGAGATCGCCGCCCTACCCGAGCGCCAACGGATGGCCCTGAACCTTTGTTTCGACGAGGGCCTGAGCAATCAGGAGGCGGCCGCGGTGATGGGCGTGAAATTGAAAGCATTGCAATCGCTGGTCATGCGCGCCAAGACGACTTTGAAGGAGCGCATGAAAGCGTACCTGTGAGGTGGTTATGAGCGACAATCGCGACGAAAAACTCGACCGGATGCTTCGTTCTCGACGTTATGAAGGGGCCAGTGCCGACTTGACCCAGCGGATTATTCTCAAGGCGCAAGCGCTGCCGCAAAATAACACAGTGTCGTTGTGGTCATGGATTCGCCAGCTGTGTGTTGAATTTCATTTGCCCAAACCGGCCTACGTCCTCGCCAGCGCCTTGGTCCTGGGCATGGTGATCGGCTTTAGCATGCCGCTGGACATGAGCCCTGGCGCCGAGGACAACTCCGTAAGCGTGCAAAATTTCCTATCGGCTGATGAGGCACTACTATGACCAAGACGGTGAAATTGGCTTTTCTCGCCTCGCTCGTCCTCAATCTGCTTTTGCTCGGCGTGATTTTGGGGCGCGTACCCGGCGTCTTCGAAAGCGCCTCCGCACGCGAGCAACGCATGGAACAAGCGCTGAAAAAATTGCCGGATCCGGCGCAAGCGCGTCTGCGCGAAAAATTCGCCCAGATTCGCGCAGCCGGCGACCCGCTGCGGGAGCAAATGGATCAAGCGCGCGCCGAAGCGCTGCGCTTGCTGAGCGCCGAGCCTTTCGATGAAGCTGCCTATGATCGGCAAGTGAGCAAGATCGACGGGCTACGTGAAGAAACGTTTAAGCGCATGGGTGAAATTGTCAAGCAAACCGTCAAAGAGCTTTCGCCCGAAGAACGGCGCATGTTTGCCGAAGTGCTGCGGCGCCCGCCGCCGCCACCGAGATAACTAGCATCACCCGGACATCCGGGCGGCTCCGGTCGCTCGTGATTCTATCTGATTTCGCTGACCCGTCCGATGTAGAGGCAGACCCCTGTGCCTACCGTCTTTCCTGCTTCCGCCGAGGTAGGGGCACGGCATGCCGTGGCCCACACCGCGTGGAAAAGCGGCAAACTTGCCTATTTAAGCCCCTGTAATAAGTCCACTTTTTTGTTTCCTGGGGTAGCGAAGATTATACCCAGCTCATTCGTATCAAGGAATGATGACGTCTCGGGGAAGGTAAACAAGCATGAAGTGGAACATAACCCTCTCGAAAACCAAGCGAAACAAGCTCATCGGCATCCTGGCGGTGGCGGCGATCGCCGCCGGCGGTTGGTACTGGTACAGCGGCGCTGCGCAAGACCCGCAGCGGGAAACGCTTCGACCGATGGCGGTCACCCGCGGCACCATCGAAGAAGTGGTCACCGCGCAGGGCAAATTGGAACCGAAGCAATACGTTGACGTCGGCACGCAGGTTTCCGGCCAGCTCAAGAAAATTAACGTCGACATCGGCGATACCGTGACCAAAGGCCAACTGCTCGCCGAGATCGATCCGCGCGTCTATCAAGCCCAGGTGGAAGCCGGCGAGGCGAAGCTAAACAGCCTACGCGCCCAGTTGAATGAGCAGAAAGCCCAAGCGGTTTTGGCCGAGCAGAATCTCAAACGCAATCAAAATCTGATCGCCGTCAATGCCGTGAGCCAGCAGGCGCTGCAAGAAACGGAATCCCAGGCCGCGGTCGCCAAAGCTCAGGTGGACTCCATTATCGCACAGATTCAGGAAACTGAATCAAATCTCAAAGCGAGCCGCACTAATTTAGGCTTCACGAAAATTTACGCGCCTGTGGCCGGCACTGTAACCACGCTGCCGACCAAAGAAGGTCAGACGCTAAATGCCAATCAGACGGCGCCGACGATCATGCAGATCGCTAACCTGGATATGATGACCGTGCGCGCCCAGGTGGCCGAAGCGGATGTCAACCGCTTGAAGGAAAACATGCCCGGTTATTTCACCACGCTCGGCGATAGCGAGCGTCGCTGGCAGGGCAAGGTGCGTCAGATCCAGCCGTCGCCGCAGATCGTCAATGACGTCGTGCTCTACGACGTTTTGATTGACGTGAAGAACGAAGCCCGCCGCCTGATGACCGGCATGACGACCCAGGTCTTTTTTATTCTTGGCAAAGCCGAGAATGCGGTGATCGTTCCGGCGGAAGTACTGACCCGGCGCGCGCCCAAAGAAGATACCGATAAAGGCAAAGCCTATCGCATTGCGGTCGCCACCGAGACCGGCCGCGAGCAACGCGTGATTCATGTCGGCTTGCAGACGCGAACCCAGGCCGAAGTCACCGATGGCCTGAAAGAAGGGGAACGCATCTTCGTCAACCGCCCGGCGGGAAATCCGAGCTCGAATGGCAATGCCCAGCAAGGCACCAGCAACCGCGCCAACGCGCCGCGCTTTAATCGAGGGCCGCAGTTATGAACGCGATCCTGGAACTGACCGACATTCACAAGCACTACCAAAACGGCGACACCACCGTACGCGCTCTCGACGGTGTTTCGCTGAAGATCAGGCGCGGCGAATTCGTCGCGATCATGGGTCAGTCCGGCTCCGGCAAATCGACACTGATGAATATCATCGGATGTCTCGATCGGCCGACGTCAGGAAGCTACCGAGTGCTGGGCAAAGAAGCGGCCCATCTTTCGCCCGACCAGTTGGCGGCGCTCAGGCGCGAGACCTTTGGCTTTGTTTTCCAGAAATACAATCTGCTCGCCACCGCCACGGCAGGAGAGAATGTAGAGATCCCTTCGGTCTATGCCGGATTGCCGAAGCAGAAACGTGTTCAGCGCGCCGTGAAATTGCTCGAGCAGCTCGGCCTCGGCGATCGCACCGATCATAGACCCGCCGAACTTTCCGGTGGCCAGCAACAGCGCGTCGCTGTTGCGCGCGCGCTGGTCAACGATCCGCCGGTGATCCTCGCTGACGAGCCCACGGGCGCTCTCGACAGCAAGAGCGGCGAGGAAGTCTTGGCGCTGCTCAAGCGGCTCCATGCTGAAGGCCGCACGATCATTCTTATTACCCACGCCGAAAATGTCGCGCGGAATGCCAGCCGGATCGTGAGCATCCAGGACGGACGCATCCTCGAGGACACTGGCGCGGTTCTGGGCGAAGCCGGCGCTTCGACTCGGGACGATGAGCATGACCTCACGATCGGCGTCAGCCTTGCCGCGAGTATGCAGGAAGCCCTGGTCACCGCTTGGCGGTCGCTCCAGGTCAATATTTTTCGCACCGTTCTCACGTTGCTTGGAATCATCATTGGCGTTGCCGCGGTGATCGCGATGCTGGCCGTCGGCGAAGGTAGTCGCCAGAAAGTGCTCGACCGCATCAGCTCTTTTGGCACCAACTTGATGTTGATACAGCCGGGCGCCGCGGGGATCCGTACTGCCGGCGATATCGCGACGCTCGTCCCCGACGACGCCGACGCGATCAAAGCGCTTCCTAATATCGAAACCGCTTTGCCGGAGCGGAGAGGCCGGTCGACCGTGCGTTTCGGGAATATCGATTACCAGACTTCAATCCAAGGTACGGGAGAAGATTTTCCCGCTGCGCGCGACTGGCCGGTTGCCGAAGGGCAATTCTTCAATGCCGACGATATGAAACACTACGCCGCCGTTGTCGTGCTGGGCCGGACGGTCGCCAAAACACTCTTTCGCGACGGCGCTAGCCCTGTCGGCAAGTACGTATTAATGAGAAACGTGCCGTTTCTTGTGATCGGTGTCATGACCGAAAAGGGCGCTTCGCCCAACGGCAGCGATCAGGATGACGTCATCTTTGTGCCGATCAACACCGGGTTGGTCCGGCTGTTCGGCAAAAACTACCTCAACAGTATTACGATCAAGGTCAAAGACACCGCGGATATCGAGGCAACCCAGCAAAGCGTCGAATCACTGTTGAAGGCGCGCCACAAGACCGAGGACTTCAGCGTGCGCAACATGGCGTCGTTTCTTCAGGCGGCGATGGAAACCCAGAACACCTTCACCTTGCTCTTGGGAACCGTCGCGGCGATTTCTTTGCTCGTCGGCGGCATCGGCGTGATGAACATCATGCTTGTGAGCGTCGTCGAGCGCACGCGCGAGATCGGTATCCGCATGGCCACCGGCGCGCGCATGCGCGACATCCTGTTACAATTCAACATCGAAGCCGCCGTGGTCTGTGCCGCCGGCGGCATCCTCGGTATCCTTGTCGGGGTCGGCGCCGGTCTGGTTTTACGTTACAGCGGCATGTCGGTGATTTTTTCGCTCACGCCGGCGGTGCTCGCTTTCGCCTGCGCGTCGGCGACGGGGCTCATTTTCGGTTACCTGCCCGCGCGCAAGGCGGCGCAGCTCGACCCGGTGATCGCTTTGGCTTCGGAATGAGGGAGACGATGAGAAACTATCTTCGTAACGGAACGATTTTTCTGTCATTGACATTGTCAGCGTGCAGCCTGGCGCCCAATTATCAGCGGCCTGAGATGACGATCCCCGGCGGCTGGTCGAGCGTTTCAGGCGTCGGCATTGATCCGCAACCGAGCACGACGCCGTTCTGGCAGGAGCTCGGCAGCGCGGATTTGAATCGCTTGATCGAGCTGGCGCTGGCGCAGAATTTGGACCTCGAAGCGGCGCTGCATCGCATCGAACAGGCTCGCGCCCAAGCGAAGGTTGCCGCCGCGCCGCTCTATCCGTCGATCAGCGCGAGCGGCTCAGCTTCACGCACCTACCAGGATCCGAAAAACACCGAATCCGTGCGCGGCGGCGGTAGCATCAGCTACGAGCTCGATCTTTGGGGCAAGAACCGCAATTCTGCCAAGTCGGCCAATTATCGAATCGATGCCAGCCAGTTCGATCGCGAAGCATTGCGCCTCGTCGTCACCTCCGACGTAACCAACTTCTATGCCGACATTCTGAGCCTCAACGAGCGCATTCGTATCGCCGAATTCAATCTCAAGAATGCCGAGGAAATTCTCCGCATCATCGAAGCGCGTTTCGCCCAAGGCAGCGTCTCGGGTCTGGAAGTTTCCCA
>Ga0075423_10003858_pt1 | contig 13820 bp, 8 predicted proteins | sample SoiMethybrSBSTD2_FD_80114 | JGI IMG/M metagenome (GOLD analysis project Ga0075423, IMG submission 80114) | Bulk soil microbial communities from a Populus tree surrounding site in Tennessee, USA - Soil MetaG P. TD hybrid SBSTD2 | ecosystem: Environmental > Terrestrial > Soil > Tree plantation...
AAGGCGGTGATGAACTGCGCGGCCTCGCGCGTGTCGCCGGGAGGGTTGGGGCTAGGGTGCCGCACGAAGGCTTGCAGGAAGCGCACGAGATCGTCACGGTCGCGATCGATCCAGTCGAGCAGCTGTTGACGGACAGAGTTCACATCGATCTCCCTCGCTCACTTTCCCACCGGCTGGCACCTTCCGGCCAGGCCGTTGTCACCCGCCGGCCCACAATGGCTGCTGCTCGAGTGCTGAGATCGAGGGCTTGTCGCCCGGCCCGCGATCGCCGATGCTGGCGAAGCATGCAATATCTGTCATTCGCCACAAACGAGCAAACACGCCAGCGGGACCGGCCGGACAACCGGCAGGGGCCCCGATAGGGAGTGCCGTCGCGAACATGAAACCACTACCCAAGTCGCTGTGGGCGGCGACCGCGACGCCGGCCACATCCTATCCGCGGCTGGAGGGCGACGTGGCGGCCGACTGTGTCATCGTCGGGGGCGGCTTTACCGGACTTTCCACGGCGCTGCACCTGGCACAGCGCGGCTTGAAAACGGTGCTGCTCGAAGCGAACGAGCCGGGCTGGGGCGCGTCCGGCCGCAACGGCGGTCAAGTCATTCCGGGCCTAAAACTAGATCCCTCCGAGCTGCGCGCCAAGTACGGCGAGGAGCGCGGTCGCAGGCTCACGGCGACGGTCGGGGCGACCGCCGACCTCGTTTTCGAGCTCATCGAGCAGCACGGCATCGCGTGCCATGCGCGACGGAACGGATGGATTCAAGGCGCCCCTGGTCCAAAAGGCCTCGCCGAAGTTAGCAAGCGCGCCGAGGAGTGGAGCGCGCTCGGTGCCGATGTGGCCGTACTCGACCGCGACGAAGTTCGCGCACGCGTTGGCGGCGGCGATTATGTCGGTGCGTTCCTGGACCGGCGCGGCGGCACGCTCAATCCCCTGTCCTACGCGCGCGGCCTGGCCCGAGCGGCCGCGGCTCGGGGAGCCGCACTTCACGGCGACAGCCCGGCCGTGGCGCTGGAGCGCACGGGTCAGCGCTGGAAGGTGTCCACGCCCAGCGGCAGCGTCACGGCGTCCTATGCCGTGCTGGGCACGAACGCCTACACGGATCGGCTTTGGCCGGGCTTGGCGCAGACCGTGGTTCCGGTCCTGTCCTCCGTCGTCGCCACCGAGCCGCTATCCGACAATCTGCGCAAGGTCATCCTGCCTGGACGGGAGGGTGTGTCGGAGACGCGCCGCGTGCTGAATTGGTTCGGGATCGACCAAGACGGCCGGCTCATCTTCGGCGGGCGCGCCAGCCAGCGCGAGACGGATGATCCCATGGCCTTCAGCCCGGTGCTCGCACGCCTCAAAGGACTGTTTCCCATTCTCGGCGAGCCGCGTGTTCAATTCCGCTGGGCTGGGTATGTCGCGCTGACCACGGATCACGCGCCGCACCTCAACGAGTTGGCGCCCAATCTCTTCGCCGGGCTCGGCTACAATGGCCGCGGTGTGGCGATGTCGACCATGATGGGCAAGCTAATCGCCGAACGCGTTGCCGGGGCGCGGGCAGAGGACGTCGCGCTGCCGGCGGCTCCCCTGGAGCGCATTCCCTTGCACGGCTGGCGGGCAACGGGCATTGCGCTGGCGATCGGGTGGAAGCGGCTGCAGGATCGGCTGAACCCCTAGCACTGAGAGCGCTTCATGCGGGTGGGCATCGAGGTCGGCGGGACTTTCACGGACTTGGTCGCGATTGGACCTGACGGCATTCGCGTCATCAAGGTGCCGAGCGTGCCGCGAGCACCCGAGGAGGGCGCCTTCGACGCGCTGCGGGCAAGCGGGATCGCCATAGCATCGATCGAGGACCTCGCGCACGGATCAACCGTTGCGACCAACGCCGTGCTGGAGCGCAAGGGTTTTCCGACGGCATTCGTCACCACCGACGGCTTTCGCGACATCCTGGCTCTGCAGCGGCACGGTCGTTCGCGCATCTACGATCTCGAATACCGCAAGCCGACGCCGGTGGTGACGCGCGCAGCTTCCTTCGAGGTGCGCGAGCGTATCCTGGCCGACGGCACGATCGAGACCCCACTGGACGTCGGCGATGCCAGCCAGCGCCTGGTGCCCGCACTCAAAGCCGGCGGCTATGAGGTCGCTGCCATCTGCCTCATCAACGCTTTCGTCAACCCGGCGCACGAGAGGGCGCTACGCGACATTTTGGCCATGGCGCTGCCCGATCTGCACGTCACCATCTCCTCCGATATCACGCGGGAGTTCCGCGAGTTCGAGCGCGCCTCGACGACGACGCTGTCCGCCTATGTCCAACCGGTGATCGACCGCTACATCCAGCGCTTCCGGCAACGGCTCGCGGCCGAGGATTTCCGCGGCCGGTTCTCGGTCATGCAGTCGAACGGTGGACGCCTGCCGGCAGAGGCCATGCGCGCCAACGCGATCAATGCCTTGCTGTCGGGTCCGGCCGCCGGCGTGGTCGGTGCCGTGCGCCAGACGGGCCGCTCCGGCTACCGCAATATCATTACGCTCGACATCGGCGGGACGTCCACCGACGTCTGCGTGGTTACCGGCGGAGCGCCGCAGCTGACCCAGGAATTTCAGCTGGACGGCTTGCCGATCCGCATTCCGCTGCTCGACATCAACACGATCGGTGCGGGCGGCGGGTCGATCGTTTGGGTCGACGAAGGCGGTATGCTGCGCGTTGGTCCGCGCTCGGCCGGCGCGGATCCGGGTCCAGCCTGCTATGCCCGCGGCGGCGCGCTGCCAACCCTGACGGATGCTCACGTTGTGCGCGGAACCGTGCGCCCCGAGGCCTTCCTCGGCGGCCGCATGCGCATCGACGCGACCGCGGCAGCACGCGCGCTGGAGCCGATCGCTCAACGCTTCGGCCTCGCCTTGGAGGCCGCCGCCGATAGTGCCGTGGCGTTGGCGGATGCCAATATTGTTCGTGCCATCCAGCTCATCTCGACCGAGCGGGGCCACGACCCGCGCGACTATGTGCTCGTGCCATTCGGCGGCGCCGGCCCGCTGCACGCCGCCAAGGTTGCGGAAGAGCTTGGCATAAGGACGATCGTGGTTCCGCCCGCCGCCGGCATTATTTCAGCTTACGGGCTCATCGCCTCGGACTTCGTGCTGTTCGAGAGCATGACGCGCCGGGCCACGGCCGACCAAACTGCCGCCGACCTGCTGCGCGAGGTATTCCAGCTTATGCATGGCCGGGCGCTCGAGCGCACCAGCGCAAACTCGATCCGCGGTCATCTCCGCTTCTCCCTGACAGCGGAGATGCGCTACGTCGGCCAAGCCTTCGAGGTGCCGGTGTCGTTCGAGGAAACGGAGCTGCAAGGCCTGAGCGCGGCGGACGTGCACAGCAGGTTTGGCGATGCCCATCGGCGTGTGTATTTCTTCGGCGGCGAAGCGGCAAAACCCATCGAGTTCGTGTCCTTTCGCCTGGGCGTTACCGCGCCGCTCGAGAAGCTGCCGCTGCTCGCCCAGTCGCAAATGCCGCCGCGGCCAGCCCATCCGATCCGGATTTTCGACGGCAAGGCTTGGCAGGACGCACAATTGCTGCCCCGCCAGGCGCTCGCAGGACAGATGCGCCTCCTTGGTCCGGCATTGCTCGAGGAGGTGACCTCGACCCTCTACCTTGCGGCGGGCTGGACGGCACGCTGTGATCACAACGACAACACCATCCTGGAACGGCAGTGAGCATGCAGGAACGCACGACCGAACCCATGGTCAGCGGCGCTGTAGATGCGACGCTCGATGCCGTCGACTACGCGGTGATCTCCCAGGCGCTGATCGCAATTACGCGCGAGATGGGAACCAAACTCATCCGTTCGTCATACTCGAACATCGTGCGCGAGGCCCAGGACGCATCGGCGGCTCTGTTCGATGCGGCGGGCAATGTCGTCGCCCAGGCGGAGCTGATCCCCATGCATCTGGGCTCGATGTCGGAAATCTTTCGCGCCTGCGTGGTGGAGTGCCCGATCGCCGAGTTGCGGCCGGGCGATTTCTATATCAACAATGATCCCTATGGCGGCGGCCAGCACCTGCAGGATGTCTTCATCTTCACGCCGATTTTCGTGGCCGGCCGCATCGTCGCCTTCGCCGGCACCGTCGCCCATCATCTCGATCTCGGCGGTGGCAATCCCGGCATGACGCCGGATGCCGTCGACGTGCACGCCGAAGGCATTATCATCCCGCCTTCGCGATATACTTACGAGCGCGACTGGAACGGCGGCCCGCTCGAACGGCTCGTTGCCGCCAATGTACGCGTGCCTTCACAGACCATCGGCGACTTCTACGCCCAGTTCGCAGCCAATGCCATTGGCACGGCGCGCATGGCGGAACTGTGCGTGCGATACGGCGTGCCGAAGGTACTGGCGGCGATGCACGAGCTCATGCACTACTCGGCGCGCCGCTTCCAGGCCGCGCTGCGCGCCATTCCCGATGGCACCTATCACGGTGAGGACGCCGTCGACGACGATGGGCTCGACGATCGGCCTCTCGTGGTGAAAGCGGCCGTGACCATCAGCGGCGAAAAAATTTCCGTTGACTACGCCGGCACCTGCGGCCAGGTGCGGCGCAACCTCAACTGCCCTTGGGCCTCCACCGTGTCAGCCACACTTGCCGCCATCAAGTCGGCACTGACGGCGCCCGACATCCCCTTCAACGAGGGCTTCAAGCGGCCGATCACGGTGACCGCGCCGGCGGGGACCCTGGTCAATCCCAATTATCCCGCGCCGGTACGGGCGCGGCTGCTGCCGGCCTATCGCTGTTTCAATGCGGTGCTCAAGGCCCTCGCGCAGGTGGTGCCCGACCAGGTGATCGCGGGCGGGAACGATTCGACCCACGCGCTTGCGATCTCACACCTCGGACCCAAGGGCTACCGGGTCTATCTGGAGATCTACGGTGGCGGGTTTGGCGGTGGACCGCGGCACGACGGCTGCGATGCCGTCGACAGTCCGCTCTCCAATTGCACCAACACGCCGGTGGAGGCAACCGATATGGATTTCGACCACTTCCGGGTGATCGGCTACGGACTGCTGCCGGACACAGGCGGGCCGGGCAAGCACCGCGGTGGTCTTGGGCTCTTCCGCCGCTTCCTCATTCTCAAAGATGGAGCCAACTTCGCCACGTATACCGATCGCGTGCGCCTCGCCCCCTACGGATTGTTCGGGGGCGCCGACGGTAGCCGCACGCGCATCGAGATCGAGCGCGACGGGCGAGTGATTAAGCTCAAGAGCAAAGATCGCGTCGACCTCAAGGCCGGTGACATCTTGACCCTCTACTCCTCGGGTGGTGGCGGCTATGGCCCGGCCGAAGCGCGCGACGAGCGCCTCATCGCCGAGGACGTGCGACAAGGCTATGTAACGCCGGCCGCCGCGGTATCACTTTACGGATGGACCCAGCGCACATGAGCGAGCTGCCAGCCAGCGCACGCGCCGTCATCGTCGGCGGCGGCGTCATCGGGTGCTCGGTCGCCTACCATCTCGCCAAGCTCGGCTGGCGCGACGTTGTGCTGCTCGAGCGCAAGCAGCTCACCTCGGGCACCACCTGGCATGCTGCCGGCCTCATCGGCCAGCTGCGCGCCACCGCCAACATGACGAGGCTTGCCCGCTACGGCGCCGAACTCTATGCCAATCTCGAGGCGGAGACCGGTGTCGCCACCGGCTTTCGTCGCGTCGGTTCGATCTCGCTCGCGCTCACGCGCGAGCGGCTGGAGGAGCTCAAGCGCGGCGCATCGATGGCGCGCGCCTTCGACGTCGACGTGGAGGAGATCTCCGTGGCCGAGGCATCTCGGCTCCACCCGCTCGTCGACATGACCGGTGTTCTGGGCGCCATCTATCTCCCGCACGACGGGCAGGCCGATCCTGGCAACGTCGCCCTGTCGATGGCGCGTGGCGCCACCAAGGCCGGCATTACCATTCGGGAGAACGTCAAAGTCACGGGAATTTTGACGCACAAGGGCCATGTGCGGGGCGTGGTCACACAAGCCGGTCGAATCACCGCAGACGTCGTCATCAACTGCGCGGGCATGTGGGGGCGGGAGATCGGTCGCATGGCGGGCGTCCACCTGCCGTTGCACGCCTGCGAACATTTCTACGTTGTCAGCGAACCAAGCAAGGAAATCCCTGCCGGCCTGCCGGTGCTGCGGGTGACCGACGAGTGTGCCTACTATAAGGAGGACGCGGGCAAGATCATGCTCGGCGCCTTCGAGCCGAAGGCCAAGCCGTGGGGTGGGGACGGCATCCCCGCGGAGTTCTGCTTCGACGAGCTGCCCGCCGACCTTGAGCACTTCTCGCCGATTCTGGAGACCGCGACGCGACGCATGCCCTTGCTGGGCCGTCTTGGGATCCGCACCTTCTTCAACGGACCGGAGAGCTTCACCCACGACAACCGCTATATGCTCGGCGAGAGCCCGGAGCTTACCGGCTTCTTCGTCGCCTGCGGCTTCAACTCGGTCGGCATCCAATCGGCCGCTGGCGCCGGCAAGGCACTGGCGGAATGGATCGTCGGTGGTGCGCCACCTTTCGATCTCTGGGACGTCGACGTACGCCGGGTGTTTCCGTGGCAGTCGACGCGCGGCTTCATCGTCCCGCGCGTGTCGGAGACGCTGGGCTTGCTCTATGCCGATCATTTTCCGTACCGGCAGTTCACTACCTCGCGCGGCGTGCGTCACAGCCCGGTGCATGAGCAGCTCGCGGCGTGCGGCGCCTATTTCGGCGAGGCGGCCGGCTGGGAGAGGCCGCACTGGTTCCTTCCCGGTGACGAGGTGGCACGCGGCCGGCGGCCCGAAGCTCACGACACCTGGGGACGGCCGCGCTGGTACCCCTACCTTGAGGCCGAGCACATGGCCGTGCGCACCGGCATTGGGCTTTTCGACTTGAGCCCCTTTGGCAAGATTCACGTCGAGGGAGCCGATGCCGAGGCCGTTCTGCAGCGCGTGTGCGCCAACGATGTCGCTGTCGAGCCCGGTCGGATCGTCTACACGCAATGGCTCAATCAGCGGGGCGGCGTCGAGGCCGACGTGACGGTGACGCGCCTCGCCGAGACGGTGTTCCTCGTCGTCACGGGTGCCGCCACGCTGCGCCGTGATCTCAGCTGGCTCAAGCGTCACATCCCCGACGCGGCACAGTGCGCGGCAATCGATGTCTCCAGCGGCGAGGCGTGTCTTGCCGTGGCGGGGCCCAATGCCCGCAACTTCCTCGAGGGCCTTACCCCCGATGACATCTCGAATGCGACTTTTCCTTTCGCCACGCAGCGCACGATCGAGATCGGCATGGCCCGGGTGCGGACGCATCGCCTAAGCTATGCCGGCGAGCTCGGTTACGAGCTCTATGTGCCGAGCGAGTTCGCGCGGCATCTGCTGTCTGTTCTGCTCGAGGCAGGCCGCGCCCAAGGCCTTCGTCCCGCGGGATTGCTGGCGATGGATGCGCTGCGCCTCGAGAAGGCCTATCGCCATTTCGGGCACGACATCTCCGACGAGGACCACGTGCTCGAGGCGGGGCTCGGCTTCGCCGTGAAAACCGAGAAGCGCCCGGGCCGGTTTGGTGACTTCATCGGCCGCGAGGCCGTGCTGCGCAAGCGCCAGGCCGGCCTCGCCCGCCGCCTCGTGCAGTTCAAGCTGATCGACCCCGCCGGCCTGCTCTTTCACAACGAGGCCATCATTCGAGATGGCCGCATCGTCGGGCATCTCTCATCCGGCGCCTATGGGCACGCCTTGGGGGTCGCCGTCGGGCTGGGTTATGTCCCATGCCGGCAGCACGAAAGCGTGGAGGACTTGCTGGCCTCACACTACGAGATCGAGGCGGCCGGATGCCGGTATGCGGCCGTCGCCACGCTCAGGCCCTTCTACGATCCGACGGGTGCGCGTCTGCAGAGCTAGGCGTGCCTCGGCCTGCCACGGGCTAGGCAGACCGAGGGTCCGGGCGCATCCAATCACCCGATCACCGCATTAGACCCTGGCCGGTCATCCAGTTCTGGATGAGCTCGGCCACCTGGTCCGAATTCGTATCCATCATCAGCATGTGGCCGTTGCCCTTGATGCCCTTGTCGGGCAACGAAACCAACTCGACTTTGCCGCCGATGCCGCCGAGCGCCTTGGCATAGTTCGTCGAAGCCTGGCTGAGCTTGGTCCACAGCTCGCTCGCATTGACGAAGTCGCCCCAGACGATGAGCTGCGGCACGTCCTTGACGGCGGCTAGATCGGCCGTCGCCGGCGGCGCACCTGACGGCTCGATCGCCACCAGGGCCTTGACCTTGTCCGGCGCGGCAAGCGCGGCATTGAAGCCGAAATTGCCGCCCTGGCTGTGCACCACGATCACGCAGGGGCAAACCTTGGCGACCAGCGCATTGTAAGCTGCCTGGGTCTTGGCGTCGTTGGTCACCCAGCGGGGCACGCTCTGCATGGCAAAGGTATCGAAGGCGGCAATGGGAAATTTCTGTCCGGCGTGGGCCTGCCTCGCCGCGGGATCGGTGGCATAGGACCCGTCAGGCCCGATCCGGAAGGCCTCCCAGGCCTCCTTCTTGGTGCGGAAGACTGGCTCGCCGGTATAGACCTCAGGATAGCGCGACCAGGAGGCGCGTCCGCGTTCCACGGCGTCCGAGACGTAGACATCGTGGCCGGCATTGATGAAATACATCTGCCATCCAGGCTGGCCGTCCGGCTTGGTTTCCCAGGTGACGCCGGTAAGCCCGCCCCCATGCCACAGCAGCAACGGATAGCGCGCTTTGGGATTGTTCAGCTTGATGTACTGAACGTACATCTGACCGGTATGGAAGTCGCCGTTGGGATCCATTTTGGTCGGTGGTCCGCCCGCCGTGTAGACGAGTTCCTTGACCGGCAGGCCCTGCAGGGTCAGGGCCTGTCCGCCGATGTGGAAGCTGCCGACCTCCTTGGCATCGAAGGCGGCGGCCGCGTCGATCGTCCCCAGTAGGCCGAACGCGGCCAGCAGAGCCCGCGCGATCTTGATGCTTGTCATGGCGTCCTCCAGGTTCTTAGTTCGTGATGGCTTGCAAAGGAAAGCACGAGCCTATCGCATCAGCCAAACGCCTTGTAGCGCGGACAGAACGGCAACGCGTCGAGAACGACGCTGCTGCGAGGGGACGGCGTGCTCGTGAAGCCGCGTCCCAACATCGCACGGCGCGCGGGGGTGGCGACGGGTCCAGCCGTTAAGTTCTCTCCGCTCCAGGGACGCTGGGATCAACGCGGCTATTGAGCCCGCACTTTCTCCGCACTGGGTAGCCAATCCATTTGCAACACCTTGGCGGCGAGTTCCTTGTCGACGTGTGGAACGATCAGCTTCTGGAAGGCGTAACGAACTTGTTGATACTCGCGAGCGCAATTGGCGGCGCGTTCCTTCGGGAGATACTTGTCCTCTACGATATCCTTGAACAATTCCGGGTTCGCTCCATAGGCCATGCACAAAAGATTGTAGAAGCGCTGCGCCGGCAGCCCATGCACGTCCGAGAAGGCCTTGACCGGCAAGATCACATTCGGCTTCTCCATAATGGAGCGATAGGAATAGGCAGCGCCGCCGATCAGGCGCGGCGCCTCATCTTTCCCAAGCAGGAGCATCATGTAGGCGGAAAACTGATCGGCATTGTCCTCTGCGTTTCCGAACGATGGCACGTCGAGCATACTGAAAACAGCATGTCCAAATTCGTGGGCGACCACATACAAAAACTGTCCGATCATGGCGTCTTCAGGTGTGACGCCGGTCGAGGTGGTCGTCGCCGGTACGTTCTGCCGTAACTCTTCCAAGTATTCATAGCAAAGGGTCAATGTGGAGTTCCAATACCAGGCGTTCGATTGGCCGTTGCAGCCGGTGGTTTTGATCGTCAGATCCGTAGGCAGGCGGAAGGGTCCGAAGATTTCCTGCAGTTTCTCGAGCACCTGGCGCCTTTGCAGGGCCTCATAGAGCGGCTGGTGCGCCGGATTCTCGGGCTGCGCGTACTCTATGCGTATCCGCTGGGGCGCTGTCTCGGGAGCGGCCAGCGCGGAGCCGAAGGCGAGTAGCAACCAAGTCCCGGCGACCAATGTCAGTCTAGCGCTGTGCATGAGCGGGCTCCGCGTAGGATGGTTCGCTGCCATACTCATCTCAAGTAAGCAGCCGCGTGGATTGGGATCGTAACGGGGGCTGTCGCCCGTCACCGCCCGCTTGAGCCTAATGGGCCGACGCCGAGGCCTGCATCCGCATTTTTACCCAGTTCTCCGGGCGGCCGACCGCATGGCGCCAGGCGGCGGCTGGCCTTGACAGCAGGCAACAACGCCGCGGCAGCGCGCGCCACGACGCGACATCCACGCGCGACCAGGCGATGCCAGGGCGCGCAGGGATCCGCGTGACAGGCTTGCTGCGCAATTGAGGCCGGCCAAAATCCTGACGCTCTCGCCAATTGCTGGGATCTCGCGGGCAGCGTGGTTAATAAATGCCTAGTTTCCCCGAGCAAAGGACACGTGCCTTCGCCGGGGACGGTCACGCAGGTCCTGCGCCGGCGCGAATCACTTGCCGGCCGCCGATGCTTGAGGCGCATTCTGTCCGTTGGATCGGCCGGGCCGCGCGCTCGGCTGCTGCGCATGCGTGAACTTTTGGTCTCGCATGCCCTGCCGCGGAATGGGTGCGGGTCAGGCTGAGCGGTTTGCCTTCCGTTTGGAGCAAGATCGATGGGAAGGGCGAGGACTGGCCTCCCTCGGGGTGAGCCTCCCTAACCCCCAAGAAGCACCGACGGTCTTTGCAAGAGCGCGACGCCCCTGCAGGCTGCCGAGCCTGGTTTCGCCAACGGCGGGCGCGCATTGCGCCGTCAGCCTCGGATCGTCTACACAGACGGGGGGTGCGTCAAAGTATCTAGCGGCTTCGATGCTCGCTTCTCACACGAGCTTGCAGCACACGCACTTTGCCGCCCCGGTTTTTTGCAACCCGCATTTGCCATCACCCGCCGGCAACAACAGCCTGAGGATGCACGGATGAGCGAGCTTTGGCAGCTTTCGGCCACGACGGCCGTCGACAAGCTGCGCAGCGGCGAGGTGTCGCCGCTGGAAATGGTGGAGGCTGCTGCCGCCCGCATGGCTGCCATTGAGCCCTCTATTAACGCATTGCCCATCCGTTTTATGGACGACGCCCGAGCGCGGGCGAGAGCGTTCCGGCGCCAGCCCACCGAGCATCCCGGCTGGCTCGCGGGCTTGCCGATCGCGGTCAAGGACTACAACGACGTCGCGGGTCAGCTGACGAGCTATGGCTCGCCGATCTTTGCCGAGCATCGCCCAGCGGCGGACGACAGGACGGTTGCCACGCTCCGCGCCAACGGCGCCATCCCGCTGGCAAAATCGAACGTGCCGGAGTTCGCAGGCAGCCACACGTTCAACCCGGTGTGGGGCATCACCCGCAATCCCTGGGATCGCACGCGCACCGCAGGCGGCTCATCGGGAGGCGCTGCGGCCGCGCTTGCTGCCCACGAAGTTTGGCTGGCTAATGGTTCCTGCCTTGGGGGTTCACTGCGCATTCCGGCGAGCTTTTGCGGCATCGTCGGCTTGCGGCCGAGCGCCGGCGTCGTGCCAAGGGGCGACGGCTTGCCTGCCTTTGACAGCCTTTGGGTGGAAGGCCCGATGGCGCGCGGGGTCTGCGATCTCGCCCTCATGCTCGATGCCATGTCAGCGTTGAGCCCGCACGATCCGCTCTCGCGGCCGCTGCCGCCCGGCGGGTACCAGGCGGGCATGCGGCGCGCACGCCCCCCTCGACGCATCGGCTTCAGCGCAAATCTCGGCTTACGCAGGGTCGATCCGGAAGTTGCCAGCGTCTGCGAAGCGGCGGTGCAGAGCTGCAAGGCGCTGGACAGCGTGGTGGAACTGGCTGCACCGGATTTTTCCGGTGCCATCGATTGCTTCCAAGTGCTGAGGGCACTCATGTTTGCAGGCGTCCGCGGTGAGCTGCTGCGCACTGAGCGAAACCGCATTAACCCCGATATCGTCTGGAACATCGAGAAGGGATTGGCTCTCTCGGCCGAGGAGATTATCGCCGCTCAGCGTGCGCGCGATGCACTGTTTCATCGCCTGGCAGGCTTTTTTGAGGACTTCGACTTGCTGGCGTGTCCCACCGTGGCAGTACCACCATTCGCGGTGGAGCAGCGGTTTCCCACCGAGATTGCGGGCGAGAAGCTCACGACTTACATCGACTGGATGTTTTTGACCTTTGTCGTCACCCTCACCGGCTGTCCCGCCATCTCTTTGCCCTGCGGCGTCACCAAGGACGGCCTCCCCATTGGCCTCCAGCTCGTCGGCCGCCCGCACGGCGACGCCGATCTCATCGGCATGGCAAGGTTCCTGGAAGAGGCGCTCGCCTTCAAGCCCTTGGTGATGGCGGCCTAGGGGGCGCCCAGCGCGCCCCGCAAAGCTTGCGCCGTCTCCGTCGCGTCACCGTCTCGATCGCCCACCCCGCGCGGCGTTGCCACCCCGGCAGACGCTGCAAACGAGGCGCTCGGCGAAGTCCTGCGGGCGAACACCTAGGCTGTCTGCGGGGACCAGCGATAGGCCTTGGCGCAGGCGCCACCCATCAGCATGCCCCGCTCGCTTTCGCTCAGCCGGTCGGTGGCAAGGAACGGCGCAACGGCCTGCTCATAATTGACAACGGCGAAGGCGCGCGTCCAGTCGGTCCCCCACAAGCAGCGCTCGAAGCCCCAGGCATCAAAGACCCGGGCGAGCGGGTCCCAGATGTCGGGGAAGGGATAGGGTTCCCGGGCAAGCGTGCAGGCGCCGCTGACTTTGATCACCACATTGGGGCGCCTGGCGAGCTCCAGCACCTTCGGCAAATCGGCCCAGGGCTGCGGTGGGGCCGGCGGCGTGCGCGGCTGCATGATGCCGAGATGATCAAGGATAAACCGCGTGTCGGGATGCCGATCGATCAGAGCCGCTCCGTCGTCGAGGTTGCCCCAGCACAGCATATTGACGGGAAAGTCGTGGCGGACGGCGGCGCGCAGGATGCGGTCGAGGCCCGGGTCACTCGGCTGCCGCTTCGCCTCCTTCGGCAGCATGATGCGGATCCCAACGGTGCCCGGCGTCTGCTTCCAATCGGCAATGACCTCGGCCACCGCCCGATCATCCGGATCGACCGGCTTGACGAGGCCGAACCGACCGGGATGGGCCTGTTGCACTTCCACCGCATAGCTGGCGTCGTAACGATACATGGAGAAGGCGGAGATAAAGATTGCGCCGTCCACGCCGACCTTGTCCATCGCCGCCACCATCTCGTCTCCGGTCACGTGCGCGGGCCAGTTCGGCACGCTATGCCAGGGTCGTTTGGCGGTGTTCGCCTCATAGGCATGGACCTGGGAATCAATGATCGCCATTGGGGATGCTCCTCTGTGCTAGGCGCGTTGGTATGGCAGCAGGTCGCGCCCGCGATGTCCAGACGCTCGGAGCCTGCGCGGCTCAGCGTACGCTGCCGCCGTTGCTCGCCGGGCCCATTGCCCTCTTTTCGGGCCGGCGCTGATCGATCCCAGCGCGCGCTGGCATGCCGGCGGACGTGCCTGGCGCCTGCAGCGGGCGCGCGCGTCAAAGGCTCGGGGCTTGCCCCCGCAAAGACCCTTGGCCCATGCGGGAGATAACACTTTGAAACATCTGTCTTCCCCCGGGGGCCTCGCGCGCGAACCCGGATAGCCTCGCGGCATCGAGCCTCCGGAAGACATCGGCCGCAGGCCTGCGCGCTGGTGAGACGAGTTTGCCGGACCAGCTTGACTGCCTGACCGTTGCTTCACGCACGATTGCGGTGCAAGTTCCCCCCATCGCAAACAAGGTGCCGCAAAGGTGCGGCCTTGCGCACGGGCAGGAACGAGCAGATGAAGGCCA